>Ga0209341_10006408_pt1 | contig 10524 bp, 10 predicted proteins | sample RifCSP13_2_FD_184020 | JGI IMG/M metagenome (GOLD analysis project Ga0209341, IMG submission 184020) | Soil microbial communities from Rifle, Colorado - Rifle CSP2_sed 13_2 (SPAdes) (version 2) | ecosystem: Environmental > Terrestrial > Deep subsurface > Rock core/Sediment | place: Rifle... | reverse complement strand
CCGAAAGAGAAGTCCACCGTGCTTTATCAAGCAACGCAAGAGTCGAAACTCTAAAGCTTCTGTACAAAAGACCTCACGATATTGATGAGATTGCCAAGAAACTGAATCTCCAGCCTGTGACAATGCGCCACCACATTCTAGCTTTACAGGAAGCTGGACTATTGGAATCTTACGAAGAAAGAACCGGAGCGGCTGGAAGACCTAAAACCTATTACAAAATAGCTAAGACCTTACCAAACGTCAGTTTCCCAGCAAGGCGTTACTTATACTTCTCCAAAGGAATAATCCACACCCTTATTCACGAACTTGGACAAGAGAAAGCTTGTGAGATGCTAGCCCAAGTCGGTCAAGAAATGGGTAGAGAAACGGTAAAGTATTTAGAAACTGCGCATAGCATCAAGGCATGGACCCCCAAAGAATTCGCCGAAGTTTTTGTCGAAAAGAATCTCCAAGAAATGGGGGTAGAACCTGAAATTGTAGAAAAAACCGATAAAAAAGTTGTGTATAGGACTCATAACTGCGTCTTTTTTGAACTTTCCCAAGAACTGCCTAATCTAATGTGCGATGTGCTCCACTCCGAGTTCCACCAGTCACTCTCAAAGGCTATGAATAAGAACACTAAAATCGTCCAGACAAAGTGTATGGGACACGGCGAAGCGTGCTGTGAGCAAGTTTTTGAGTGGATAACAGGAAAACAAATATCTAATGACCTAAATTAAACAAACAATGTTCGACTGATTAGTGATCTCCACTAGTTCGGCAAGCAGGAAAGAAGCGGAAAAATGCTTGTTTTAGGGCTGACTTGTGTTCTTTTTTCCCTTCGACAATGCACCTTTATTTACACGAAGATATTAATAAAAACTGAAGTTTGATGACTGTTTGGGGTTTTGCATGAAGACGTTGTTTTCAAAAAAAATTCAAGAAAATTATGCATCACATGTCGAAAAATCTGATAGAATACGAAACTCCGCAGCAGAATCATGGCTCATAGTTTTATGTTCCCTTTTTAAATAATTCAAGGTAGGCAGAAGTGATGAAACATCTATCTCAGAAAAGCTGGCGAACCAACACAGTCTTCATAATCATATTGTGGCTGGTTTTGCTAGTTGCCTCTATAACGGTGCTATCTTCTGTCATAACGCCATTTCTAAAAACTCTGCAGACACAAAGCGTATTTAGCTTAGATTGGGCAGGCTACGCAGTTTCTTCAAATCTAATAGCACCGCAGCCATTTGTAGTAGGTGTAAAAGGTTCTTGGACAGTGCCGAGAGTTGTTGCCTCTGTTGATGACAGTTACTCTTCAGCTTGGATAGGCATAGGTGGACAGTTGGACGAAACTCTGATTCAGTGTGGGACAGAACACGATTTCACAAACGGAAGGGAACAGTATTTGGTTTGGTATGAACTGCTACCTGCTAATGCAGTGACGGTAAACGGCATTAAAATCTCACCAGGCGATAATATCAAAGCCTCAATAGCCTTTGTTAACACAAGCACAAATGATTGGACATTGGAGATAGAAAATCTCTCAAACGGCCAAAGTTTCAGGCGGAACTTTGCATATAATTCTTCAAAACTGTCAGCTGAATGGGTCGTTGAAAGACCAACCGTAAACAATCAGATAACCGACTTAGCAGATTTTGGCGAAATAACTTTCACCGACGCAAAAGCAACCATAGCCGACACTGTCGGAACCATCCGCAGTTTTTCCAATTACGAGATTATTATGAACAACCGTGACAACGCGCAGCTGACCTCGGTTTCAAATCTCAATTCAGACGGTTCAAGCTTCTCCGTCACATATGGTAGCTATCCTTAAGAATAAAAAACAAAATAAGGGCTTTTGCTTTAACGAAGGTTTTTTGCTTTTTCATATGCGCTTGCCACACCCTCGTTCGTTAATACCCCGACAACCTTTGTGGGTGTGTCTTTGTCGACGACGGGCATGAGGTCGATTTTTTCTCGCGCCATGATTTTCTGCGCTTCAAGCACGGATTCGTCTTCAAAGACTGAGACTTGTTTCAGGGGCATTTGTTCCACCCTTAATTCGCTTCTTTGTTCCGTTTGGACTTTCACGAGTTCGTCCCAGATTACTACGCCTTGGAAAACGCCTTCTTTCTCAACCAGGGCGTCGTGGTATCGCGCTTTAAACATTACTTCTAGCGCCTCCGACAGAGTGTTTTGGGGTTGGACGGAGGCCACCTCAGCGCGCATAACGTCCCTGACGCGAACGCGGGCAAGAGTGGTTGAAACGATTGTCTGCTCCGCCTCCTCACTTGCTCCAACGTAAACAAACACTCCAACCAAGATAAGTAAGAAGTAGTTAGAGAAAACGAAGCCGAAAATTACCATGGCGATGCCGAGGAGTCTGCCAATGTAGGCGGCATATTTTGTGGCATCTGAAAACTTCATACGCTCCGCCAGCAAAGCTCTGAAGACTCTGCCGCCATCCATTGGAAAGGCTGGAATGAGGTTGAAAGCGCCAAGCAGCAGGTTAAGCACGGCTAGGTCAAGCATCAGAGTACCCGCTGTTGAAAGTGGAGATGCGATTGACGTAATTGGCTCTGCTATTGAAACAAGCTGGTCTAAGAGTAGCAAAATGGTACCGATAAGGAAGCTCGTTGCTGGCCCGGCGATTGCAAGTCGCCATTCTATGCTTGGGTTCTGAGGTATCTCCTCGATCTCTGAAACTCCCCCAATTGGGTAAAGCACGATTTTTCGGACCCTGATCTGGTAATGCCTAGCTACAAGCGAGTGCGCGAGCTCATGCAAGACTACGAACGCGAAAAGAAACAAAATTAACACGAAAAGGTACAATCCAGGATATGAGAGCACAAATACGGCACCCATGAGCAGTATAAAAGTTATGTGTAGCTCAATGGGGATGTCCCACACCGAAGCAATCTTAAAAGAATATTTCATGGTCACTAGAGAAGACACAGCAACTTCATTAGCATTTCTGTAAGCAAAATATGACCTCACCAGCTGTTAATTGTCAATAACGTGGTTCAAAGAAATTTTTAAAACAGCAAACGCTTTTGCCATATGTCAACGTTAAGTTTAGCCTAAAGTTCACTTTTATGTTGAATGTTGTGTGCGAAATTATTTGATCTAGTAGTAGTAATGACGGTTTGCTATAGTGCAACTTCCTTTTTTTCCTTATGCTGCCAGTTCTGATTAGCTGGAGGGCTGTCAGGCATCTTGTGATTGGGAAGGGACAAGGGACAACTGGAAGGGAAGAATGGACAATGAGAAGGGAAGAAGGGAAGAAACGTTACAAGATCAATGCGTGCGCGTAGTGAGTTTGAGAACGGTGAGCGGGGTAAAGGGAAGTTTGCTAATTCAGTTAGATGACAGAAGCCCGTGAATAATGCATAGCCCTTTTATTGAAGCCTTGGAAGTGATCAGGGTCTTTCGTCAACAATCTATTGGCTTTTGCCGTTGCCGAAAAGATGAAGCAATGCTAATAGCACTTTTCTTGCTGCCTCGAAGGATGAGAGAAAAACGGTTTCCAATCTGCGTGTTATTTCCGCTTGTTTGTTAGCCGAGCCCTTATCAAAATAGGTGAATGTGAATCGGGCTTCTATGGTGGTGGTCTTTTTTGTGCGTATTGGTATCTGCGTGGTCTGCCTAATCTTGTAAGCAAGTTATCCTTAACCAAGTCCACCAGGGCGTGGGCGACTGCGGTTCTATCATAGTGAAATCCTTTTCTTGCAAGCTCACTGTGAACATCATCCAAGCCTCTTGGTTGGCTGAACCATTTTTCTTCCCAGAGTTTTTGGATAACGCCTTTGCAGGTTTCGGCGCGGGGTGGTGGCGCTTGGCGTTGGGCTGCTTGTGCGAGTTGGGTATCTTTGAGTCTGTTGGTGACGGTTGCGAGGATGCGGTCAACGGCGGTTTGGATTTGGTCTTCTTGTGATTCAATTTCGAATTCGATGTCGCCGATTTTTATTTTTACTTTTATTGGTGGTTTTTGCGGGTTTTCTGTCAAGTTGTGCACCTATTGCTTATTGTATTGTGCAAGATGCACATGCACAACACTTAAATAACTCACCAACAACTTATTGAATATTGGTGAATCTTGGTGATTGAACAATACACAATAACAACAACCCCCAAATATAACTTTCCACAACCCACGACGGACACAACGCTCCCGCAACGCTTTATTGAACTCAGCATCAACAGCCTCCGCCAAGTAAACATGAACCATTTCCAAATAAACCAAAAAACCATCCAACAAGACGCCTTCACCGAAACAAGCCCAACCCAGCTCCAATTGAAACGCCAACCACTCCCCCTCACACCGAGACACCAAGAAACAATAATCGCCGCCGTTGATACTTCAACCATCAAAATCGGCGAAACAAGCACAGGCATCATCATCGCCATCCGAGGCACAACCGTCTGGAAACAAAACCGCAACTACCACTACACACGATTAGGACCATTCATATTCCACATCACCGAAGACAACAAAAACTCAGTCTACAACAGCATAGAACGCGCCTACTTCACCGTCCAATACCAAAGCAGCCACCAATCAGCGCCAAACCTGATGCAGATGCCCATGCGCCTCGCCAGCCTACTCGAAAGATGGCTCCAAACAATGCTTGCCAAAACCGTTTCAGATGGCATAATTCTCTTCGACGGCAGCCTAACCAGCGGAACAATAGATACACCCGTACAGCGTATGCGCGAAATCCTCACAACTGCAAGAAGAAATCACAACACTGTCCTTGCCTTCAGCAAAGCCACCAGCCTACGCGCCAACGGATATCTAATAACCGACTTATTGCCTAACCATGAACCGCCTTACTTGCTTGAAACCTCGGGCGTGCGGTTCAAACCACCAACTGTTATTCTCGGCGACGTGTACGTGGCACGGCTGAACAAAGCAAACATGGCTTTCCGACTAGACATCGACCGCGAAGTTCCGGTGGAAAAGAAAATGGAAGCTGTCGAAAAACTCATTGGCAACGACGTACTCCAGCAAAGCTACCCTGAAACCCTACGCTTGGCGCACATTCTGGCCACGTTCACAGCTAACGAAGTCTTAGCCATGCAGCACTTCATAACGCGCAAGCACGGCATACAAATAATCAACCGCCCCGACATGCATCGCCTTTTATTTGGTTCATTTGGCAAGGAGGGATATGCATGAAACTTTACAAGAAAGAAGGCAATATAATCCAAATTCTAAGCTTCCCGAACGAAAACGCTGAAAAAGGCGACTATCTTATGGTAGAAGATGCAGACGCCGCAAAAGCACTCATAGTGCAAGTAATTGATGTGCAGTTCGCAGCAGTCCCAGGAGTGCTTGAAGAGTTGCTGAGAACCTTGCCCGATGGAGGAGAACCCATCCAAGGCGAAGACATTGATCCACTGGAGATTGCCCCGCACATCACGTACATCCAAGACGCTAGCTTACTTATCTGTAAAATTCGTGCCACCCTCGAAAGCGATGCACTCAGCCCAAGCAGCAGCTGGTTGCCATCTCGCTCGCAGTCAATCATCAGGAAACTCAGTGTTCCAATGCTCATGAAACTTGCTAAGGTAGACGGGAGACTGCCTATAATCCTCGGTGGTACCAAGGACTCCTCGCTTTTAACTATAGATGCCTCAGCTTTAGACGGCACTCTGAACATAATTACGGGCAAGAAGGGATGCGGCAAATCTCATCTAAGCAAGCTACTCATGGTTAGCTTAGTAGGCTACAAGGCAACCGTTGTCATCTTAGACCTTAACGGGGAATACTCAAGCTTAGGTATGACTCAAGACGGCAAGAGAAACATGTATTACGATAAAATCCACGCCCTCACTCCCAGCCAGAACTTCAAAGTCTCCTTAGACCAACTCCACCTAAATGTTGTTATGGGCATCATGGTACATGCCCTGCACCTACCAGGCACTTCAGCGCGCGAGTTCAAACGCATCTGGAAACAACTCAAAGACCAAGGCCACCTCACCCTTGCAGAACTGGGCGAAGCCATACGCAACCTCAACTGCAACCAACATGTCCGCGACGCCTTAGTGTCTCGTTATCATTCGCTAGTTAGCTCGGGCTTCTTTACCGACAACGCTGCCGAAGCTACTTTGCTGGAAGAATGCATGATGAAATCAAAGGAGAACGGCGGAGCCATCGTGATAAACCTCCGAAACACCGGCAACATTGACCGCCAAATAATAGTCGAATATGTTCTTGGTAAACTCGTGGATTCGCTGCAAAACTGGAAACTCAAAGCAGTCTTCCTCTTCGCCGAAGAAGCGCATCTTTACCTGCGAGAGACTTATTGGGACGACATCGTCACGCGAATGCGCCACTTCGGAATATTTACCACTTTCATCACGAACCAACCTGACACAATCCAGGAAACCATTTACAGGCAAGCGGACAATATCTTCCTCTTCAACTTTACAAACGAGCACGACTTAGATGTTGTTAGCCGCGCTGCGCGAGTGGACGCTGAAACTGTCCGCAGCATTGCACGTGACCTGCCTCCGCACCACTGCCTCACGTTGGGACGCGTTGTCCGAGACTTCCCAATGGTTGCAAGAGTCCGCGCATTAGACCTCAAAACAATGGGTGAAACAAGGCTCTTTTTCACTTAGCGCTAAAGTTTTCCAGTTTCTCCTTGTTCTTTTGGAAGAATCTTCTGAAAGAAGCAGTCAAATCGTATTTCTCCACTTCGTCGAAAGCAACCCACTTAAGAGCGTCCGCATCGCTTGAAGCCTCAGGTTCTCCACACTTGACGTGAACTAAGTAGTCGATTATGACGAAGTGATATTTCACTTTACCGTCTCCATCGCGGTCCACCTGATAAACAACGTCTATGAGGGTGGGCGTCTCCACTTCTAAGCCTGTTTCCTCTTTCGTTTCGCGGATAACTGCATCCTCAAGAGATTCGCCAACATCCACGACGCCCCCTGGAATACTCCACCTTCCCCGCGCAGGCTCGTTCTTGCGCTTTTCCAGGAGAATTTTGCCCTCCCGAAGTATCACCGCACCAACGCCCACGACTGGGTGATCAGGGTAAAGACGCTTCAACCTTAAGTCTCCTCAGGGTTTCGCAATCCCTACTCGTATCTAAGCGCGTCTACGGGTCTAAGTTTTGAAGCGCGCCACGCGGGGTATAGCGCAAATATTACGCTAACTCCGACGCCGAAACCCAAGGCGAGAAGAAGAACCTCGGGCGTTAATATTGGCGTTATACTTAATCCTCCACCACCTCCGAAAGGTCCGCCCCCGCTGAAGAGCACTGCCACCGTGTTGGCTAAAACCCAGCCGAGCGCTATGCCGACTAGTGCACCGATTAAACCTATTATGACTGACTCGCAGAGGAAAATTGCCAGCACTGCTCTGCTTTTCATGCCGAGCGCTTTGAGAATGCCTATTTCCCTTGTGCGTTCGATGAGCGAGACTATCATGATGTTCATTATTCCTATGCCCGCGACAAGCAATGAAATGGCGGCAATTCCCCCAAGGAAGAGGGTTAGTGTGGAGAAAATGGTCGTAAGAAGCGACAGCACAGCGGTTGCAGAGATAACGTTGACTTGGTTTGCAAAGTGGTCAGTTATGAGCTTGGACACTGTGGCGATGGTTGCATTGTCACTGTTCTTAAGCTTAACGATTATTGAAGAGGCTTCGTCCGTCCCAAAGAAACTCTGAGCCTTAGATATTGGAATATAAACGCCTGAATCCGAAGGTCCGCCGATGCCGAATCCCCCAACTCTTGGAAGAACAGCCGTTACGCGCGCGGAATAAGTTTGATTTAGAAACGGAAGTTGCGTGGCATTAGTCCAAATCAACGTGACGTTGTCGTTAACATCTGCGAATCTTGTGCCATTTAGCCTTGGGTCATGAACGCGTGCCCCGATTACGACTACATCATCCTGCGGGCTTAACGGTATGGTTCCGCTTTCAGCCAAGAAGGTAGTGCTGTATATTCCGGCGTATTCTGAGAAGTTGACTCCTGTGACACCGCCATTGAACTGTCTTATGGCATCGCCGTTTTGGATATAGCCCGACTGTTGAATAACGGCGAAAGATGCTTCTACGTCTTGTGACAGAGACTTGATCTCATCTGTGTAGTTAATATACAACTTAAAGCCGGAACTAGCAGAGCTTCCTGTGCCTCCGCCGAATCCGCCCCCACCTCCTCCGCCTGGTCCACCTCCGAAGGCGCCGCCCGTGCTGACGGAAACTAGGAGGGTGTCTGCAGCTAAGCCTTGTTCGAGTTGGTTAGTGATGGTGGTTTGCAGGCCTTGCGAGATTGACAGCAACGCGACGATGGATGCTATTCCAATGATTACGCCTAGGGTTGTTAGGGCTGCTCGGAGTTTTCTCAGTTTAATTGCGCTGAATGAGTAGGAAAATACATCTTTTGTTCTCATGTTAGTTCACCACATCTGAGGAGATCATGCCGTCGAAAACCTCAACAACACGTTTTGCCTCCCTCGAAAGGTTCTGATCGTGAGTCACCATGATTATTGTCACGCCTTTTTGCTCGTTCAAGTTTCTAATGAGCTCAATTACTTCATGAGCGGTTTTAGAATCGATGTTGCCAGTGGGTTCGTCCATCAGTAAGAAACGAGGGTCGTTTGCCAGTGCCCTGGCGATGGCTACGCGCTGTTGTTGCCCACCGCTTAGTTCCGCGGGTTTATGTTTCATCCTTTCTTTTAGCCCGACTGTTTCGAGGAGTTGTTCTGCTCGTTTTCTCCGTTCAGCTTTGCCTACATTGGCTATGGAAAGTGAAAGTTCAACGTTGTCTCTGGCGGTGAGGCGTGGGATGAGGTTGAAGAATTGGAAGACGAAGCCGATGCGTCGGCGAATATCTGTAAGGTGGTTGTCGTTTAGCGCGGATACCTCGGTTCCTTCGATGAGCAGTTTTCCAGATGTTGGCTTGTCCAAGGCGCCTATGAGGTTCAGGAGGGTTGATTTGCCGCTTCCGCTGGGTCCGAGGATGGCGAGGAAATCTCCGACATCGACTCTTAGGTTTACGCCGCGAAGTGCTTCTACGGGTATTTTTCCGAGCATGTAAGTTTTCTTTAGGTCTTTTGCTTCAACAACGGGTGTTGACATGTCATTTTTCACGCTCACTTGTTCTTTTAAAGTTTCTTTACTTATTCAGGAATCTCCACGAAAGGATTATGCCTATTGCGGTTAATATTGCTGCGAAAGCTCCTACGTATCCTTCAGCTTTGACGGCGTCTTCGCTCATTATTTTTCGCCTTTTAGGTTTTTGCTTATTTCTTCGAGCTTTGCGGACGTCTCGTTGATAGCTTTCAAAGCGTCATCTATGGCTTGTTGCGAGAAATTTTCATGCAGTTTTGCGCCGAGTTGGAAGAATGCGATGGCTAGGCGTCTCATGGTATTTCGGATTTCTGCGGTTTTTTCAGGCTGGATCTTGCTGAGAAAACTGCCAAAAAGAGGCATTGGTGGGAAACCTATTTCTTCTCGGAAGTTGTTCATTATTTTTTTCTGTTCGTCAAGTAGTGATTTTCCGTTTTCAGTTAGTTCATAGCGTTTGTAACCATTTTCAGCTGGGAGTTCTTTGATGTAGCCTTTCTCCTGCAACCAGCTAAGCAAAGGGTAAATTGAGCCTGGGCTGGGTTTCCAGAATCCCCCAGTATGCTTCTCTAGTTCATCCATGAGCTCGGAGCCCGACATGGGTTTTTCCTTGAGGGCTTCGAGTACGTGGTAGCGTATGAAACCTTTGGGTACCATGGCGGTATGGCGGGTCCAATTCTTGTGACCAAACATGGGTATCACTATTGACATCAAACGTGATATCGATTATGATATCAAACATGATATTTAAAGTTGGTGCATGAACACCGACCACCGATACTTCAAAAAACTAATCTACTAAAGTTCCAACTTTTTCGCCTCTAACGGCTGACAGGATATTCTCCGGCTTAAACCCGTTCACCACAATGAGCTTCACGTGCTTTCGCTTCAACACTTTCACGGCTTCAGGGTCGATGATTTGGTGCATGCCTGCTTTGTGCTTGTCTTCGCTGAATACACCTGCCAATCCTTCAAGCGTCAAGTGGTCCAGTTTCACTGCGTTTTTGTGCTTGCGTGGGTCTTTGCTGTAAATTCCATCTTGGTCTGTGCCTTTAACGAGCAAGTTGGCGTCGACGCGTTCGGCTACCAAAGCAGCAACCGCGTCAGTGGTGATTCCAGGCTTCAACCCTCCCATAACCACGATCTTTCCTTGGCTAAGGCATTCCGCAGCGTCATCAAGAGTTAAAGCCACTTTGATGCAGGCGCTGTCTCCGAATTTTTTGAGGAAGAGTTGCGCGAAGAGCCGCGAAACCGAAATTGCGATTTCATCTTGCGCCTCCATATCCAACCCGAGATTCCGCGCTATGCCAATGAACTCTCTGGCAAGAGACCCCCCTCCAACAACAACGGCAATCTCATGGCCCTGCGTTTTTACTGCTTTTAGCAGTTCAACATATTTACTTATCAATTCTGTGTTAATTGGAGAAGCAACAACGGACCCGCCGATTCTGAAT
>Ga0209341_10006403_pt1 | contig 10527 bp, 7 predicted proteins | sample RifCSP13_2_FD_184020 | JGI IMG/M metagenome (GOLD analysis project Ga0209341, IMG submission 184020) | Soil microbial communities from Rifle, Colorado - Rifle CSP2_sed 13_2 (SPAdes) (version 2) | ecosystem: Environmental > Terrestrial > Deep subsurface > Rock core/Sediment | place: Rifle... | reverse complement strand
GTTACTGAAGAAGTGAAGATATCGCAAAAACCGCTGCTGGTCAAATTCCACTGGTGAGTTCGCTTCAGCTAGGTTGCCACCGGTCGCCCTTCCTCAGAAGCGTTGAAGACCTTCCTATTCTGCCACCCTCTCCAGATCTCGAAGATGACGGGATAGATCAGCAGCTCGAGGAGGAACGAGGTGACGATTCCGCCGATCATCGGGGCGGCGATCCGCTTCATCACGTCGGCCCCGGTCCCGTGGCTCCACATGATCGGGAGAAGCCCCATGAGGATGGCCATGACCGTCATCATCTTCGGCCGGATCCGCTGCACCGCGCCCTCCTCAATCGCTGCTTGAAGATCCGCTCTATGTAAAAGCTTCCCTTCGCGTAACGATGACACACCCTCGTGAAGCGGATCAGACGATCTAGGCCGACCGGCACGCCGGAGCCCAACGGAAACAAGAATCCGATGTTCAGCAACTATGAGGCTCCTCTATGGAGGCATGCCCTCCCTGGCAAGGATTTGAACCCGCTGTAATTCTGACTGGCAACAGGGATCGGTCCCGCAGCAGGCTGGATGGGTGCATCGGAAGCGGAACTCAACGAATCGAGCGACGCCGCCAAAGGGTCCCAAGGTCAGGCCATAGCGATGCAGGCCAGCCATGGCTCCACCCGCCGGGACCAGATCGAGCTCCGTCCACGCCCCGTCAACATGCGTTCTCCATATCAGGCGTCCAGCACAGTTGGTCCGCACGATGAGCCGGTCTCCCTCTTGGATGGACCGGATCGGTCTAGCGAAGGTCCAGATCGGGGCGTGGGGCACGATGTGGGCATCTAGCCCTGCGGGTGGTCTCCGACCCACGGCCCGATAGACATTCTTCAAATGCGCGCGGAACAGGTCATCGAACTCGGCGTCGGAGTCGGAGGCCTGGTCTTCGCCGAACCACCAGAACCAGTCACTGCCCTCCGCCGCGTACAGGGGCTGGAAGGCCTTTGGATGACTCTTGGGAGTGGCGCCGCCGCTGTCCAGAAACTCCCGTGCCTCCCGCAGGAGATCCCAGGCCCGATTCTCCTCGACCTCGCCGATCCAGGTTCCAAGGTCATTCCCGGGCCGCGAGCCGTTCTCGTCGATCCAGCTCGCATGGAACAGGTCATACACCCTTGTCAGCTCCGCCATGGGATGAGCTGCGACCCGCCGATCGGCGTTTCCCTCAAGGTACTCTGCCAAGGTGACTGTGCGGATCTCCGGATCGCCGCTCAGCGCCGCATACAGCGCGTGTAAGAACGGGCGAGCTTGCTGCGGGTAGGCACCCCAGGCGTTCTCACCGTCAAGGATCACGGACACGATCCGGTTTTGCGGGTCGTCCACCCGCCAGGCGAAGCGCTCCTTGACCTCACGCAGAAAGTCGGCCGCGGCCACCCTGGCGTCTTCGTACCGCTGGTATTGAAAGCTCATCTTGTCCGAAAGCGCAGTGTCCCGGAAGAACACGGCAACACCCTCGCCAGACTCGTCATCCACCCGATAGGCCTGGCAGAGGACGTTCGGGTCGTAGACGTCGTATCCGTACCGCCCGGATCGCACCAACACGCCCCGATCGGTGGCGATCCATTGGATCCCAGATTCCGTAAACAGCGAGACCACCGACTGTCCCACGGCCCCCTCAGCAGGCCACATCCCGCGGGGAGGGCGGCCAAACCGCTCCTGATAGAATTGCACTGCACTCTGGATCTGGGCAGTGGCGTCCTCGGGCCGGTGAAAGCGCGTGGGATGAACTGCACCATCACGATCGATGGTTGCCTGATCCGTGTCAACAATCAATGGAAGGATCGGATGGAAGAAGGGGGTCGTGGAGACCTCGATCTGGCCGCGATCCTGCAGCCGCCGATGGATTGGCACAATGTTCCTCATAATCTTGAGTTGCTCGCCCACCATGACCTTGATCTCTTCCTGCGTGTATCCTCGGCTCTTCTCCACGAGGCCTCGCACCGAGGCAGCGCTTCCGTCCGGCAGCCTGACGTCCTCCTGCTGGAACTCGAGCCCGAACCATGAGAGGTTGAACCACATCTGGAGGTCGGTGAGGTCTTGTGAAGAGAAGGGCTCGCCGTTCCGGCGCTTCTCGAACAATTCCCGGTAGCGAGGCCACGAAAAGATCTGCGTGTGCCAGTCGGCCTCGAAAAACTTTCCGAGGATCTCCTCCCTCTGCGACACTGAGAGGCGAGCGGCGGGCGTCAGGGTTAGATCGAGCGCGCGATCGGTTGCGCCGCGCTCGGCATAGTCCTCGATTTGCCAGAGGAGGACCGGCGTGAGATTGATGGTGAGATGGACCTGGGGATGGCGCTCCAGGATGGCGGCCATCGAATAGTAGTCACGGATCGCATGCAGTCGGACCCACGGGAACGGGTAGGAGCCCTTGTGTTGTTTGGCCTGCAAATCTTTGTAGAGCGGCTGGTGCTGGTGCCAGAGGATTGCCAGGTGGATCTTGGGTCTTACCAGGAAGGCGAAGTCGCCACCCGCGGTTGCGCCAGATGGTGAGATGCCCCTCAGGCCGTATTCCACTCGGTCGCCCTCGCCAAATGGCCCGAAGTCGATAAACCAGTAACTGTTCCCGTCCCGGTTGAAGTTCCAGGTCCCCTGGGCCGTGCCCATCTCCTCCGTCCCGTTCGGGGAAACGATCCGAAAGTCGATCCAGGTCTTCTGTCCGTCCTCAATGGGCCACGTCCCGACTTGCAGATTGACGTTCTGCCCCGCGCTGACGTGGAACGGAAACCGAGGCGTTTCAGGTGTCAAATGCCAGATCACCATTGCTCCACCTCTGGTCGATCCTTCTACACATACGCATTGGCGGCATACTGCTGGACCATCCGGTGCGTATTGAAAAAAGAGGCGTTGAACGCGATCGCCTGCCGCATGATATCGATCCAACGATCCCGGTCCCGGTAAAACATCGGGGCGATCACCTTTCGCAGCTTGTGATACAGCTCCCGGGCATCCTGCTCGTTCGCCGCATCCTGCCTGTGGAGATCCTGTGGTCCTGGTCCGATGGACCAGCCCGTCACGCCCTCGATGTGGCCTTCGATCCACCACCCATCGAGAGTGCTGAAACTCGGCACCCCGTTGTGGGCGGCCTTCATGCCCGAGGTGCCGGATGCCTCGAGCGGACGGAGAGGGGTGTTCAGCCATAGATCCACACCGGAGGTAAGCAGCTTGCCCAGCTCCATGTCGTAATTCTCAAGATAGGCGATCGGGATCTGATCCTTCAGTTGCCTTGCGAAATGAAACACTCGCCGAATCAGGTCCTTCCCCGGGTCATCCTTCGGATGCGATTTCCCCGCGAAGACGAACTGGATCGGGCCGACGGTGCTGGCGATCTCCATCAATTGACCGGGATCGGAAAACACCAGATCGGCGCGCTTGTACAGCGTCGCGCGTCGGGCAAACCCGATGGTGAGCATGTCAGGCTTCAAAGACACCCCGGTTCGCCGATGCACCTCATCGATCAACCGCCCCTTGGCCTCAACATGTGCGTCCCATATCTCGCGTTTCGGGATGCTGACAGTGTAGCGGAGCGAGAAAGGATCATTGACCCATCCGGCGATGTGACGATCGTAGAGCTTCTTGAAGCTATCGCAGGTCCAGGTGAATGAATGAACCCCGTTGGTGATGGAATCGATAGAATAGCCTGGGAACATCTCCTGGGAGACCTCCCCGTGCCTCTTCGCTACGCCATTGACGTACCGGCTCAGATTCAGGGCAAGAAGCGTCATGTTCAGCCGGTTCTTGCCGCCGAGCATTTGCACCACCTCCACTGGTATGGTCTCTCCTAGGACGCCTTTCACCAGGTCATACGAGAACTGGTCGTGGCCGGCCGGGACCGGCGTGTGTGTTGTGAACACGCATCGGCTTCTGACACCGTGAAAATCCCACTCTTCGGCGCCTTGACCTCGCCGCTCGCGCAAGAGTTCCAGGACCAAGAGACTTGCGTGGCCTTCATTCATGTGGAATCTTTCCAGTTGGTTGTACCCCAGCGCCCGGAGCATCCGAACACCTCCCATGCCAAGGATGATTTCCTGGGCTAGGCGGTATCTTTCGTCTCCGCCGTAGAGAAAAGCGGTGAGTTCCTGGTCAGGCGGCGCATTCTCATCGACGTTGGTGTCCAGAAGGATCAAGGGGACTGAATATCCGGTGTGGCCCGTGATGTCGTACTGCCAGGCCCTGACGACCACGGACCTGTTTTCAATGGGGACCCGCACCGTGATCGGGAGCAGGCGAACAAAACGAGAAGGTTCCCATGCGACCGGGAATTCTTGCTGGTTGCCCCATTCGTCCAGTTTCTGATCGAAATACCCTTTGCTGTACAAGAGGCTCACGGCCACGAGGGGGATCTTGAGGTCGGCACACGACTTCAAGGTATCGCCGGCCAGGATCCCCAGGCCACCGCTGTAGGTTGGCATGCGGGGATCCGCCGCCACCTCCATCGAGAAGTAGGCGATGCGGCGTCTGGTATCAATCTCGTCTGAGGTTCGAACCCGAGTTTCACCCGAATACTGTTCGGGATGGGCCAGGAAGGCTTGCTTGCAGAGTTCAGAGCAGAAGTAGAAGGAATGTCCTCGATAGGAGATCGTGAGAGCTTCCTCGACACGAACCGGCATGCCGCACACCGGATCTTTGATGGCACTTGGCATTTAATGACTTCCTTTCACGACCGAACACTGAGGAACGCCAGACTCCTTTCTCGCAAAGGGATCCAGCGACCCTGGGGAGGGATTCAGCCTGACGCAGACTCTTTCCATTGTCGGTGCTGCGCCCCGATCTGTGACAGCCGCGCCTTCATCTCGTTGAGGCACAGAACCTCGCATTCGTCCACTGGCCTGTCGATCCCCGAGCGGTGAAGAATCTTGATGGTGAGGGCGACATCCGGTCGATTGCCGCGCTCTGGAGCGTAATGGACCGCGTGGTCAAAAATCTGAATGTCGTATCTGGAGGGTCGCTCGACCTTCGGAACGATCCACTCGGCGATCCCCCGAAGACGCTCGAAAATCACCTGACACTTCTCACAGCCGGGCGAAGGCCGATCTTTATCATGGGCATGGGCGCCGTTGAGCACCAGATCGAAGCCCACCTGTAACGGCCCCCGATCCTTCACGGCGAGCTGCTCAGGCCACACTTCCCAGCAGACGCGGTGCTCCCGAACGAGCGTCTTCAGTCGCTCGAGCGTTTTGGGCGCATCCGAACCAGGTGTGGTCGCTTGCATTTTCTCCATTCTTTCCATGGATGAACTCCTATTCTTCACTGTTCCAGGAGAGACTTCGGCTCACCGGACCGAGCGGCCAGCCAGTCGCCGATGGTCGGCCAGAGATACTTCCTGGCGCCGGTTCCAGAGACGATCCCGACGTGCCCGCCGGGCAGGATCACGAGCTGCTTATCAACACTTGACACCAGTTGGTTCAGGACGGAGGCCGATTTCGGCGCGCAGATATGATCCATCTGGGCAACGATGTTCAGCACGGCACAGGTGATCGCACCGAGATCGACTCGCTCGCCGCCTACCACCAGGCGATTCTGGCACAGAAGGTTCTCTTGATAGTAGCTTTTCACGTACATTCTGAACGCCTCGCCGGGGAACGCGAGGTTATCGTTGGTCCAGGCCTCCATAGCCAGAAAGACCTTGACGAACTCCTCGTTCTCGACCTTTTCGAAGAAGGTGAGCCACTTGGCGAGCTGGCCCATCGGTTTCATCATCTGGAAACCGACTTGCATGAGAGAGGGCGGCATGTTTCCGTACGTATCGACCAGCTTATCAACAGGATAGTAGGGGGCATCCGTCCAGCGGCTCAGCAGTCCTCCGTCTTTGAAGTCGATCGGGGCGGCGAGGTTGATCATATTCTTGATCGCCTGCGGACGAAGCGCCGTGTAGATGGTGGTCAACGTCCCGCCCATGCAGTACCCCAAGAGCGACATCTGTTCGGAGTTTGATTTCCTGGCAACCGTGTTCACGACTCGATCGAGGTACTCCGTGATAAATACGTCCAGGCCGGTCGTCGCATCTTCGTCACCAGGCTCGGCCCAGTCCAGCATATACACGTCGATCCCCCGTGAGAGGAGATACTCCACCAGGCTGCGGCCCAGGATCAGGTCGAGGATGTGATACCGATTGATCATCGACGGCACCATCAGCAGGGGGGATGGGGTGGATCTGCTCGGCGCGCGGCGCGTAGCGGAGCAAGCGCACCTTGTTCCGCCTGTAGATCTCTCGATAGGGCGTGGCTCCGATCGGCACGCGGGGAGGCTTGAGGCACACCTGCAACAGCTTGAGGCTCCGCCGTGCGGTCGCGTTGACCTCGCGTTGCCATTGAGTGACCATCGTTTCTCTGGGTTCCACTAGGGATTCCCTCTCGCCCATGGCGAAGCGAGATCACGGCCCGACCAGGGCGTCCAGCGTACTCTTCTCAATGAAAAAGACGGTGCACGCGCAGCGCCCACACGTACTGCAGGCGCACCGAAGCTTGTAATGCTCGGCGTCGGCCTCGTTTGCAAGTTCGTGATACCCATGAAGGTCTCTTGAATAGACGCCCCGTGCTAATGAGCGGATCTTAAACTGAGCCACATCCTCCCTTGAGAGTTCGAACGAACATCCGCAGTTCGGACAGATCACCTGTGCACTCATCGTTGCCGCCCCTTTCTTCAGCATCTCCCTTGGCCTCGTTCTTCGTGCCGACTCAGCAGGCCCATGCACTCCAGGAATGCCTCAAGAAGGTCTGTCTCGATGATCATTCCCACAACATGGACGTGCGCTACGGCGCGATCTCTTGGGCGGTCGATCAATTCAGTCCCCTGGAACACCCTGCTGTCGGAGCTCCCGGCCTCTCCAGATCTCGAAGATGACGGGATAGATCAGAAGCTCGAGGAGGAAAGAGGTGACGATCCCACCGATCATGGGGGCGGCGATCCGCTTCATCACGTCGGCCCCGGTCCCGTGGCTCCACATGATCGGGAGAAGCCCCATTAGGATCGCCATGACCGTCATCATCTTGGGCCGGATGCGCTGAACGGCGCCCTCCTCAATCGCCCCCTGAAGGTCAGCCTTGCTTGTCATGCGCCCCTCGCGCTGTCGCTTCTCGTAGGCGTGGTCCAGGTAGAGAAGCATCACGATTCCGGTCTCGGCGTCCACCCCGGCCAGCGCGATAATCCCGACCCAGACCGCTACGCTCAGGTGATAGCCGAGGAGATAGAGGAGCCAGATCGCCCCAATGAGGGAAAAGGGGACTGCCAGGAGCACGATGAAGACCTTGGTTACCACCCTGGTACTGAGGTAAAGAAGCACGAAGACAATCACCAAGGTCAGGGGGATGACGATGGCGAGACGAGCTTTCGCTCGCTCGAAGTATTGGAACTGCCCCGCCCAGCTCAAGTAATAGCCCTTGGGGATCTGGACCATCTGGCCGATCATTTTCTTTGCTTCATCCACGTAGCCGACCAAGTCCCGGCCGGTCACATCGATGAACACATAGCCTACCAGAGCGCCGCCCTCGTCCCGAATGGAGGGCGGACCTGTCGTGATCCTGATGTCGGCCAGTTGGGCCATGGGGACCTGGGCCCCCATGGGAGTGGGGACCAGGACGCGCTTGAGCGCCTCGATATCGTCCCGCAACTCGCGGGGATACCGAACCTGGATCGGATACCGCTCCCGTCCTTCAATCGTCATGGAGACCTCCTTGCCTCCGATGGCGGTCTCGATGAGATCTTCCACATCCGTGACCTGCAGGCCGTAGCGCGCCGCTTCCTGGCGCCGAATCGTGAAGTCGATGAAGTAGCCCCCGGTCGTTCGCTCTGACAAGACGCTCCGGGTTCCCTGGACCATCCCCACGGCCGCCTCGATCTCTTTCCCGATCTGTTCGATCACCTGAAGGTCTGGACCGAAGATCTTGATCCCAAGCACGCTCCGGAATCCCGTGGCCAGCATCTCGGTCCGCGTCTGGATCGGCATCCACCAGACGTTGGGCATGCCGGGGAAGCGCATCTGGGCGTCCATGGAATCGACCAGCTCATCGAAGGTCATCGTTCGCTCTTCGGGCCAGACAGGCCTGAGGAGCTTCCTCAAAGGCTCGGGGGCCCAACGCGAATACCACCGATCCTTCCGGACCTTGCGCCACTCCGACTCCGGCTTCAGCTCGACGAGGGTCTCGACCATCATGATGGGGGCCGGGTCGGTCGGGGTCTCGGCCCGGCCGATCTTGCCGAAGACCGAGTGCACCTCGGGGAATTGACGGAGCATCTTGTCCTGGATGTGGAGGATCCGGGCCGCCGGGGTGACGGAGAGGCCGGGCAGGGCCGAGGGCATGTAGAGGATCGTCCCTTCGTTGAGGGGCGGCATAAACTCCGAGCCGAGGCGGAGGAAGGGGAGGATGGTCGAGGCAAGGGCCATCAGGGCGAGGAGGAGAGTGGTCTTGGGGAAACGAAGGACGGCCTTGACGGCCGGATGGTAGAGCCGGATGAGGATCCGGTTGATGGGGTTCTTTGACTCCGGGGCGATCCGACCCCGGATCAGGAGCAGCATCAGGCCCGGGGCCAAGGTGACAGAGAGGAGCGAAGCAAAAAACATGGCGAAGGTCTTGGTGTAGGCCAGCGGCTTAAAAAGGCGCCCCTCTTGCGCCTCCAGGGTGAAGACCGGGATGAAGGAGACGGTGATGACCAGCAGAGAGAAGAAGAGCGGCTTGCCGACCTCCTTGGCCGCCTCGATGATGACTTGGGCCCGATTCCCAGGCCTCCCCTCGTGCTCCCAGCGCTCCAGGTGCTTGTGGGCATTCTCGATCATGATGATGGCGGCATCGACCATCGCCCCGATGGCGATGGCAATCCCCCCCAGGGACATGATGTTGGAGGTGAGGCGCATATAGTACATCGGGATAAAAGAGAGGAGGATCGCGATCGGGAGGATCAAGATCGCCACCAGGGCACTTCGGAAGTGGAAGAGGAAAACGATGCAGACCAGACTCACAATGATGAATTCCTCGATCAGTTTTTCTTTGAGCGTGGCGATGGCCCGCTGAATGAGGCTTGAGCGGTCGTAGACCGGGACGATCTCGATGCCGTCAGGCAGTGCCGGCTTGATCTCCTCGAGCTTCGCCTTGACACCGTTGATCACGTTGAGGGCGTTCTCGCCATACCGCATGACGATGACGCCCCCAACAGCCTCGCCCTCGCCGTTGTAGTCGGTGATCCCTCGCCGCATGTCAGCGCCAATCTGGACCTTGGCGATATCCCGCAGCATGATGGGAGTCCCCTGGCCACCGGTTCCCAGGGGGACGTTCTCCAGATCGGCCACCGACTGAATATACCCCCGCCCCCGGACCATGTACTCGGTCCCTGATGCCTCGATGGCGCGGCCGCCGACGTCGTTGTTGCTGCGGCGGATCGCTTCGATGACCCCACTGAGAGGGATGTTAAAGGCCAGCAGGGCATTCGGATTGATGTTCACCTGATACTGCTTCACGAAGCCCCCCACGCTGGCAACCTCGGCGACCCCGGGAACGCTCGCCAGCGCGTACCGGAGGGTCCAGTCCTGGAGGCTTCTAAGTTGTGAGAGGTCATACCGTCCGCTCCGGTCGATGACGGCGTACTGATACACCCAGCCCACCCCAGTCGCATCCGGTCCCAGGGTCGGGACGACTCCCTCAGGCAGCCTCCCTGCGACTCCCTGCATGTACTCAAGGACCCGGCTCCGAGCCCAATAGATGTCGGTCCCGTCCTCGAAGATCACGTAGACGAAGGAGAGGCCGAAAAAAGACTGGCCCCGGACGAACTTGACCCGGGGAGCAGAGAGGAGCTTGGTGATGATAGGATAGGTGATCTGATCCTCGACCAGATCGGGGCCGCGGCCAGGCCAGTCGGTGAAGATAATGACCTGGACGTCGGAGAGATCGGGGATCGCGTCGAGTGGGACCCCTCGAAGCGCATAGACCCCCCAGAGCGAGAGGAAGATCACGCTCAGAAAGACCAGGAAGCGATTCCGCGCGCTCCAGGCGATCAGGTGCTCGATCATTGTTCACCCCCTGCCGCCACGGCGAACCTCTGTGTGATCTCAGGCTTTCCTAGGACCGCCACCTTCACGGTCACGTGCCAGGCGCCGCCCATACCTAGAGTGGCTTTGGTCTCGAAGAATCCGTCTTTGGAGAGGGAGCCATCGGCGTTCACTGCAGTCATCCCTGGCATCGGCATGGTGAAGCTGAACGAGACCTTGGCGTTGAGGATCGCCTCGCCCTTCTCGCCGGTTAACCGAACGCGCAGGATGTTCTCGCCGACCTTGGGGGGCGAGGGGATGGTCGAGAAGGTGAGGGTGATGCCTTCGACTTTTTTCTCTTGCGGGCCTGTGGGAGCCTTCGCTGTCATCTGCATGCCGGGTTCAGTTTTCTCCATCCCCTGCATCCCTTCCATCCCGCCCACCCGCATCCGTTCCATGCCGGGCATGCCGGCCATGAGCCCCATCGATTCGCGGAGCCTGCTCTCTGAGTCGAGGAAGAAGTTGGCGCTGGCCACCACCCGGATC
>Ga0209341_10006398_pt1 | contig 10532 bp, 9 predicted proteins | sample RifCSP13_2_FD_184020 | JGI IMG/M metagenome (GOLD analysis project Ga0209341, IMG submission 184020) | Soil microbial communities from Rifle, Colorado - Rifle CSP2_sed 13_2 (SPAdes) (version 2) | ecosystem: Environmental > Terrestrial > Deep subsurface > Rock core/Sediment | place: Rifle... | reverse complement strand
GACCCGGCGGGGTACGTCTCCACGGCCGCCATCGCCGGCAGCGGCAGCGTGAGCGTCGTCAACGCCAACACCCTGCGCATCTCCGCTCCCGTCAGCGGCACCATCTACGGCGGCAACCTCTTCGGCGACTTCAACGCCAGCAGCGTCGGCGGCGCGGGCGCCGTGGTCATCGCGGGCACGGTCTTCAACGACCTGAACGCCAATGGCCTGCGCGAGGCGGGCGAAGGCGGCGTGGCTGGCGCGGTCATCAGCGCCACCCAGGCTGTCGCGTCCTTCACCACCGGCGCGACGGGCGTGTTCACGCTCTACGCTCCGGTCACCGGGCAGCCGATCACCATCACCGAGACCGACCCGGCGGGGTACGTCTCCACGGCTGCCATCGCCGGCAGCGGCAGCGTGAGCGTCGTCAACGCCAACACCCTGCGCATCTCCGCCCCCGTCAGCGGCACCACCTACAGCGGCAACCTCTTCGGCGACTACAACGGCGGCGCGGGCGGTACAGGCGGCGTCCAGGTAACTGGCACAGTCTTTGCAGATAGAAACGCCAACCTGGTGCTTGACGGAGTGGATGTGGGCGTCCCCGGCGTAACGCTCAGCGCCACCGGCGGCCTCACGGCCACGACGAATGTCAGCGGGACCTACACGCTGTTCGCGCCGGCCGGGACGATCAACGTCACCGTGACCGTGCCATTGGGTTACGCGGCAACCACATCTACTACGCTGACGTTCACTGGCGAGTCGGGGCAGGCGGTCAGTGGCAAAGACTTCGGCCTGTTGCCGCCGGAATGCAACCCCAGCCTGGTGGATCTGTACGAGGCGCTGAATGACGACCTCTTCAGCACAACCGGCGTGACGCTGACGGTCAATATGTCGCAGACGCACAACTTCCACACTCTCGATGACGAAGACTGGGTGCAGGTTGATCTACAGGCAGGCTCGACGTACACCTTCACGGTGGATGCAGCGGGGGCGCGCGCAGACACACTCCTGGCCTTGTTCGCGCCGGATGGCGTGACCCAACTCGCCCAAAACGACGACGCCGACCTGCCCAACTTCTCGTCGCAGATCGTCTGGGTGGCGACGACGACGGGCACGCACTATCTGCGCGTCACGCAGCTCAACCCGCCGATCCTGGGCGGCTGCGATACGGACTACACGCTCACCCTGACGGCCTTGTTGAGGACCTTCCTGTACCTCCCGATCATCAGGAGGTGAGGCCGCAGCATGCAGAGAAACCCGGTTTCTCGAAGAAACCGGGTTTCTGAGCCGGCAACCCGTCTAGTCATAAGGGATTTGATACTATGAACAAGAGCCTTCGACCTAGCGAACGCTTCTCACCCAGAGCGCGCGGACTATGGCGGGTGAGCACGACGATCCTGGCGGCCATCGGCCTGATGAGTCTCTGGGCGACAGCCTGGGACCAGCCTCCGCCGCCTGACGGCATTGGCATTCAGGGCGTGATTAACCACGTCTGTCTGACCTCGGACGCCTACGAACTCGACGACGTCCGCGGCGATGCCAAGATTCTAACGGCCGGGGCATCGCAACAACACAGTTTTGACGGCAACACATTCACTGGCGTAGCCGACAAGGACTGGGTTCGGTTTGAGGTAGCGCCGGGAGGCGTGTATACCGTCACGACGTCCGGCCTGAGTGCGTTGGCCGACACGTCAATCAAACTGTTTGATGCGAACGGCGACCCTGTGTCGAGCAGCGGCGTGGCGGTCGAGAACGACGACGCCGGAGGCGCGTTAGGCAAAGGTTCGCAGATTGTGTGGACGGCGCCCAGCACCGTTTCGGGCTGGTACTCTGTGGCTGTCACCAACAGCCCCAAGAACACTTCCCCCGCCTTCGAGGACTGTGCCGGCACGGAAGTGCGCTACATGCTCTCGCTGGAGAACAAAGAGCCATATTTCCTGTACCTGCCGCTCGTCATAAAGCCGTGAGGCAGCCGCGCTGAGCGTGGCCATAAACAGCCGGGGCGACCCTGACGGTCGCCCCGACGACTTTAACTGGCACGGCGATTAATCCCTTGCTCCTTCAGGCACGTCCCACCATTTGGACAGGTGGTGAGGGGTTCGCATGGGATGATCGGCGTAGTGCGAGACGTCGTTGAAGAGCATCAGCCGCGCCCGCACCGGGTCTTTGAAATCCAGGACGTTCAGGCACGCCGGGCGCTGATCCAGCCGATCCCGGTAGCCCCGCGCGTCGAACCCCATGAGGCTGCTGATCAGCAGCCGGATGGTCGCTTTGTGGGAGACGACGAGGACGTTCTGGTCAGGGTGTGCCAGCACAATTTCGCGGATGACCGGCAGCGCGCGGGCCAGGACGCTCAGGCCGGATTCGCCCGCCTCGGGGGCGAACGTGAATGGGTCTTCCTCCCACGCACTGTACTCTTCCCCAAATTGGGCCTCGACTTCCGACCGGCGCAGCCCCTCCCAGCGACCATGATTGATTTCGCGCAAACCGTCTTTGGGGACCGGCGTAAGGCCATGGGGGCGCGCGATAATCGCCGCGGTGTCCACCGTCCGTTTCATCGGGCTGCAATAGGCCGCCGCGATTTTGTCGTCGGCCAGGCGCAGGGCCAGATGCTCGGCCTGTGAGCGCCCTTCCTCGGAAAGCGCGACGGCCGTCGCCCCGGCAAAGCGGTCTTCGGCGCTCAGCGCCGTCGCGCCGTGACGGACAAGATACAGGCGAGTCGTCATAGAGACTGGAAGTTGGAGGTTGGAGTCCGGCCTCTAACCAGGCGTCTTCTTCACCGCGTGACCGCCAAACTGGTTGCGCATCGCCGCGAGCAGCTTGCTGGCATACGTTCCATTCGCGCGGCTGTAGAAGCGGTGGAAGAGCGATTGCGTGATGACCGGCGCCGGCACGTCCAGGTCAATCGCCTCTTGGATCGTCCAGCGCCCCTCGCCGGAGTCGGAGACGAAGCCTTGCAAGTCCTTCAACTCTGGGTCGGCCTTGAGCGCCTCGGCCGCCAGGTCGAGCAGCCACGAGCGGATGACCGTGCCGTAGCGCCAGGCCTCGGCGACCTGGAAGAGGTCGTAATGGAACTCTTTCTTCGCCCGCATGATCTCGAAGCCCTCGGCGAAGGCCTGCATCATGCCGTATTCGATGCCGTTGTGCACCATCTTGGCATAGTGCCCCGCGCCGTGCGGCCCCAGGTGCCCCCAGCCTTTGTCCGGGGCCGGGGCGAGCGTCTCGAAGATCGGACGCATCCGCTCCACGGCTTCCTTTTCGCCGCCCACCATTATGCCATAGCCGTTGGCCAGGCCCCACACGCCGCCGCTCACGCCCACGTCCACGTAATTCAGCCCTTTGGCCTCGACCAGCGCCGCGCGGCGCTGGGTATCTTTGTAGTTGGAGTTGCCGCCTTCGATGATCGTGTCGCCGGGGGAGAGCACGCCCATGAGAGCCTGGAGGGCGCTCTCCGTGACCTCTCCGGCGGGGAGCATGATCCAGGTGTGGCGCGGCGGCCTGAGCAGGGCCGCCACATCGCCGACCGCGCGCGCAACCTCCCCGCCCTTTTCTTCGGCTTTGATCTTCTCACTGACCTGGGAATCGCGGTTCCACAGCGCCACGCGATGGCCGCCGCGCAGCAGCCGGCGCGCCATGTTGCCTCCCATCCGCCCGAGGCCGAGCATTGCGATGTCCATAGTCTCCTCCAGAGGGGTATGCGTCACTGATCATAGAGTCAGTTTGGCTCGCCGGCTGTTACACTTCCCCTTATGGCAGGGCTTTACTAAAGTCCATGCTAAACCTTTGCGAAAGCCCTGGCGCGGCCGGCGCGTCTATTCGTCGTCGCGCAGCGCGCGCAGCGTCTCTTTCAAAGCCGGCAGGAGTTTTTGATCGTCCGGGTTGTCCGTGGGGGCGAAGGTCATCGTCAGCTGCCCCGCGCGGCGGCCTTCCAGCCGGGCCTCGAGGCCTTCGAGCGGCGCCAGGGCGTCGGTAAAGCCCACGACCCCGATCACTTCGATAGCCGCGCGGCGGAGGCCCAAAGCCACGGCGCGGTCAGCCGCCAGGCGCGCCAGGTGCGTGGAGGCATTGGGGACGCGCTCCAGCAGGTGGGCCAGGCTTTCCGACTGGGCCTTCACCGCCCCATCATGATTGGCGCGCTGCAGCTCGATCAAAGACATGACCTGCGCGCGGTCGAACTTGCGCAGATGATTGGTCACCGCCGAGCGGATCTCGGGCGGGTAGCGGTAATCGCGCCCGCGCATTTCAAAATAATCCGCGAGAGCGTGGACGATCTGCGCCCGCAGGCTGAGGTCCGGCTCGTCCACGCGCGCAGCCAGCAGTTGATGCGTGAGCGGCGACCGCCGGGCGGCCTCGGAGCCGAAGAGGATGGCGAACCCGCGGCGGCGCTCCTCCACATGCGGCGAGACGAACATTTCGCCCGCCAGCCACGGGTCCACCGAGGGGATCACGCGCGAGGCCAGACGCGGCAGAGGCGCGTTCAGCGCGAGGTTGTAGCGGACGCGGGAGCGAGGCCGGGGCATGGGTGGTGATCGGTGAGGCGTGAGGGGGTCGCGGATCACGCCTCACGCATTATTTCTTCTTGGCTGCCGTCCTCTTCTTCGACGCCTTCTTCGCCAGTTTGGCTTCCACCACGGTCAGCGTCTTCAGCAGGCCGCGCCGGATGTTGTCCCCCAGGTTCACGCGCACGGCGCGGCGCCGGCGGGCGGTCAGCGACTCGAAATCGCCGAGCGCCTGCGCGGCCTTGAGGACGGAGAAAGTATACTTCTCTCCGTGAATCGGCGCATCTATGGGATCCTCGCCGACAAACTGGATAAGCACCCCATTGTCCGCGCCGCCCTTGTGAAGCTGCCCGGTCGAGTGGAGGAAGCGCGGCCCGTAGCCGACCGTCGTCGCCGCCTTGTATCGGTCGCGGATGGCCGTGCGCAGTTGGCGCAGGACCTTCTCGCGCCGCGCGGTGCGCTCGACGTAGGCGGTGAGCGCCACATAGTCGCCCGCCTTGACGGATTTGAGATGCGCCAGGAGCCGGGCCGGATAATCGGGCGTGTCGGGGTCGAGCGCACCGCCGGGATCGGGCAACTGGCCTTTCGTCACGTGTTCCTGCAACAGCCGCACGGTGTTATCCTTCGACTCCTGCACGTTCGGCTGGTCAAACGGGTTGATCCCCAACACCCAGCCAGCCGCCGCTGTCGCGATCTCCCAGCGGATGAACTCCGCTCCGAGGTCGTAGGCGTCCTGCAATTGCAGCTCGACGACCGGAAACCCGGCCTTGACGAGCGCGGCCACCGACGGATCTGCTTCGGCCTTGCCCAGGCGCATGACCACAAACACCCGGTCTTTGCCATACACCTCCGGCTTGCCCGCCGGCTCGCCTTCCACCGGCACAATCCCCTTGCCCTCCTTGCCCGTCGACTCGGCGATGAGCTGCTCCGTCCAGTAGCCGAAAGTCGAGATCTTTTCGTCCACGACGAACGTGAGCTTGTCCCGCCCGGCCTGCGCCAGCGCGCCCAGCGCCGCGCCGAGCGAGAGGCCCGGGTTCTGCATGGGCGAGATGATCGGGCCGCACGCCCGCATCATCTGCCTCGCGCGGTCGAGCAGCTTCTGCACGTCAATGCCCATGAGCGCGGCGGGCACGAGGCCAAAATACGAGAGCGCGGAATAGCGCCCGCCGATCTCCGGCGGGTTGAGGAAAATTTTGCGGAACCCATGCTCTTGCGCCCGCCGCTCCATCGCCGTGCCAGGGTCGGTGATGGCGACGAAGTTCTCGCCCGCGCGGTCGCCCCGCGCGTGGTAGACGTGACGCCAGAAGAAGCTGAAGAAGGCGTTTGGCTCAGTCGTGCTGCCGGACTTGGAGGCGATGAGGTACAGCGTCCGCTCCGGGGCGCTCCACGCCTCGGCGTTGATGACTGCCGCAGGGTCGGTGGAGTCTAGCACCTTGAGATCGAGATAACCTTTGGCGACGCCGAAGGTCTCGCGCAAGACCTCCGGCGCGAGCGACGAGCCGCCCATGCCGCACAGCACGGCGTGGGTGAACCCGGCCTGCCTGACTTCGTCGGCGAACGCCCGCATCTCGCCCACCCTGGTCAGCATCAAATCGGCCACGTCGAGCCAGCCCAGGCGGATTTTGATCTCCTTCTGGTGCGCCTCGTCGTCCGGCTTCCACAGCGTCGCGTCCTTCTTCCACAGCCGCTCGCCGAACTTGACCGAGGCCATGGCCTTCAGCGTCGCGTCCACCGACTTCTGGAATTTGCCGAGATGGGCCGTCTGCCGGTCGCCGAGCATCACCGCGACGCGACGCGCCTCGACGACGGCAAGCAGAGTATCGAACGACCTGGCGAATGCGGCTACGCCATCGTCCTCCAGTTTCTGCGTGACCCAGTCCATACGGATGCCGAACTCTTCCAACTGCTCGATGGCTCTGGCAGCCTCGTCCAGGTCTTTGTCCAGCCGGACTTCCGGCCGGCCGTGGTCTTTGTAAGCCGCGATGGTCGCCGGGGGCATCGTGTCCACCGTGTCCGGCCCGACGAGCGCCTCGACGTAGTAGACATCGGGATAGGCCGGGTTCTTAGTGGAAGTGCTGGCCCACAGGGGGCGCTGGACTCTGGCGCCGTGGTGCGCGAGCGCGGCATAGCGGTCGGTGGTGAACTTCTTGCGGAACTCGGCGTAGGCGAGCTTGGCGTTGGCATTGGCGGCCTGGCCTTTGAGTTTATCGAGCAGCGCGGCTTGATCCGCGCCCAGCGCCTGGATTTTCTCGTCCAGCAATCTGTCCACCAGCGTATCCACCCGGCTGACGAAGAAACTGGCGACGGAAGCGATGCGGCCGATGTCCTTCCCCTTCTTCACGCGTTTCTCCAGCCCGGCGAGGTAGGCGTTCATCACCTCGTGATAGCGCTGGAGGGAGAAGATGAGCGTGACGTTGATGTTCAGCCCGTCCGCGATGCACTGCTCGATAGCCGGGATGCCTGCTTGGGTGGCGGGGATCTTGACCATCAGGTTGGGCCGGCCCACCGCCTCCCATAACCGGTGCGCTTCCTTGATGGTCTTTTGGGTGTCGTTGGCGTGCTTGGGCGCGACCTCGATGCTCACGTAGCCATCGCCGCCTTTGGTGCGCTTGAACACGGGCGCGAACACGTCGGCGGCGGCGCGGATGTCCTCGATGGAGAGCGCGTCGAAGATTTCTTCGGCGCTCTTGCCTTTACGCGCGAGCGCCTCGATGGCGTCGTCGTAGTCGCTGCTCTGCGCGATGGCCTGCTCGAAGATGGTAGGGTTGGAGGTCAGGCCGGTGATGTCGCCCTGCCGCACCATCTTCTTGAGCGCGCCGGAGGTGAGCAGGCCCCGGCGGATGTTGTCGTGCCAGGGGGATTGGCCGAGGTGTTGGAGTTGCACGAGTGGGTTGGTCATGGTCACCTCAATTTTCACTCTTGAGTTTCTGCCTGGGAATCCTCTGCGCCTTTCATCAGCTCCATCACCCGCGCTCGCATCGCTCTCGCCGCTTCCAGGGCTTCTTCGGCTTCGGCCCTGCCGATGTCTTCAAAGGCGATGTCGCCGGGATAGCGGCCAGCGGTGATGTATTGGTTAAGGATTCCACCCTCAGGGGCCATTTTGCCCAACTCAGAATCGTAAGCGGAGCAAGCCTTGAGCAATTTGAGAATGTCGTGCGTCTTCTCCAGCGTCCAACCGTGCGCGATCAGGTAGCCCTTCAAGGCTTTCTCGGCCGCGCCCTGACAGAGGAAACAAATGACGTGATAGGCAGGCGACTCGGATTTCATTTCGCGCTCGGCTACCATCAAGTCTTCTGCCGCGTAGCGCAGCCATTCGCGCAGGGTTTCAACCGGGCGTTTGGGTTGGTCGCTCATAGAGCACTCGGCCATACTTGAAAATATGATGCGTGTAAAAGGGATTGTTATCAGCCAAATTGCGCTCAACTTCTTCCGGCCTGCGCACAATCAGGTCGAGGCTAAAATCACGTCCCCAGAGCAACAAATCAATCCGGCGGCGAACTAACCGGTTCGGCATGGGGCTATCCTGAATGACAAATAAATCCAAATCACTATCTTCCCGGGCCTCATCCCGCGCCCGCGAACCAAACAGGATGATTTTCTGCGGCGCGATTTCGCGCGCAATTTTTTCCGCAATGTAAGTAAGCAATTCAGAGGTTATTTGTCTGGTGTCCAAGCGCGGGTCTTTCTCAAAGACCTCCGATCGAACAGCCGGTGTTTTCTTTTCTTCCCTGTCTTCCTTCTTCTTTCTGCCTCTCCTCTGTTCTTCTTCTAATTCCCTCACCTTCCCCAATCGCCTAACGTGCCGCTCCTCGCCTGTGAACCGGGCGTTGAGGAAGGCGCGCACGAGTTCGGGCGCGAGTTCCGGACCGATGATGCGCGCGCCGAGCGTGAGCACGTTCATGTCGTCGTGCTCGACGCCCTGGTGCGCGGAATAGGTGTCGTGGCACACGCCCGCGCGGATGCCGCGCATCTTGTTCGCGGCCACGCACGCGCCGACGCCGCTCCCGCACAACAACACACCGCGCTCGGCCTGGCCCTGCTGGATGGCCTCGCCGATCGCGCGGGCGTAGTCGGGGTAGTCCACCGGGTCGGGCGAGTGGGTGCCGAGGTCAATCACCTCGTGGCCTTCCGCGAGGATCGTCTCGACGACTTTGGCCTTGAGCGGGAAGCCCCCGTGGTCGCAGGCAACGGCGATTTTCATGGCAGTAGTCAGAAGTCAGTAGCCAAAAGGCGGCGCAAGGCGCAACTGCTGTATAATCTCGTTTGAGCAGGAGAGTATAGTATGCTTGTCGAACCACGTCTAATTACACCTCAGGGACAAACGATTGTGCTGACGGCAGAACAGTACCAGAAAGTGGCCGCACTGCTGGCCCTCCGCGAGCCTGCGCCGCGCCCATCGGTGGAAGAAGTGCGGGCAATAATCAAAGAATTGCAGAATATGTTCGCGGGAGGTCCGTCACTCGCTGAAATCTTGCTCGAAGAGCGCCGCAAAGACCGCGAACGCGAAGAAGCCAGAATCCGCCGTTTCTTTCCCAATGCTTGAGATCGCCTCCGGCACTTATGTGCTGGATACGCATGCCATGCTTGCGCTCCTCCAAAAGGAGGTCGGTGAGGAATTGGTATCGGCACTGTTGGCAAGCGTGAATCGAGGAGACGTAACCCTCCACTTGAGTTTGATAAACCTCGGCGAAATCGCCTATACCTCCGAACGCAAGAAGGGCGCAAAACATGCCGCCGAAGCCGTCAAGCGAGTTCGCCAACTCCCTATTATTTTCGAAGAAGTCACCGAAGCCCGTATCCTCGCCGCCGCGCATATTAAGGCCCAGCACGCCGTTTCGTATGCTGATTCGTTTGCGATTGCGCTGGCGCAAGAGTTGAAAGCAGTGCTGGTGACAGGCGATCCCGAAATTCACCAAACGGGCCTGGTGACGATTCTTTGGGTGTAAGCAAGCGCAGATTTTAAGTGCTCGGCCAGTTTGTCGATTTTTGTCTCTAAAGCCGCCACTTGTTTGGCTAAATCTTGAAGATTGGGATTGTCAACCATCTTACGCCCTCCCCACCAACGCCATCGCCTTCTCTACCACATTCTCCGCCGTAAACCCAAACTGCTTCATGAGCACATTACCAGGTGCAGAGGCCCCGTAGCGATCCAGCGTTATAGTCGCGCCTTTATCGCCGACCCATTTGTGCCAGCCGAGCGAGACGCCGGTTTCGACAGCCAGGCGGGCGGTGACGTCAGAGGGCAGGACACTCTCGCAGTATTCGGGCGATTGCTCCTCAAATAGTTCCCAGCAGGGCATGGAGACGAGGCGTGCCCGGACGCCCTTCTCGGTCAGAATTTTCTCGGCGGCGACGATGTGCTGGACTTCGGAGCCGGTGGCAATCAGGATGATATCCGGGTTCTGGACTTGCGGGTTGAGGATATACGCGCCTTTGGTGAGACCTTCCGCCGGGGCGAGGTTCGCCCGGTCGAGGACAGGGACGTTCTGACGGGTGAGGGCCAGCACGGTCGGGCGGTGACGATTCTCGAGGGCAACGCGCCACGCCCAGGCGGTCTCGTTCGCGTCGCACGGGCGGATGAAGAGCAGATCGGGGATGGCGCGGAGGGCGGCGTAGTGCTCGACGGCCTGGTGCGTCGGGCCGTCCTCTCCCAGGCCGATGCCGTCGTGCGTGAAGACCCACACGCACCCCAATCTCATGATGGCCGAGAGGCGCACGGCGGCGCGCATGTAGTCGGAGAAGATGAGGAAGGTCGAGCCGTAGGGGATGAACCCGCCGTGCGCGGCCATGCCGTTGACGACCGCGCCCATGCCGTGTTCGCGCACGCCGAAGTGGAGGTTGCGCCCCTCGTAGCCCCACGGCCCGCCGGACGTGCCCTGCGCGCCGTGCGTATCGGCCTCTTTACTTTGGAAATCGCCCTGCCCTTTAAGGACGGTGAAGGTCGAGGGGTTCAGGTCAGCCGAGCCGCCCATGAGCTCGGGGAGTTTGGCGGCCAGCGATTGCATGACGGCCTCGGAGGCCTTGCGCGTGGCGAGGCCCTTCACGTCGGGCGGA
>Ga0209341_10006397_pt1 | contig 10532 bp, 8 predicted proteins | sample RifCSP13_2_FD_184020 | JGI IMG/M metagenome (GOLD analysis project Ga0209341, IMG submission 184020) | Soil microbial communities from Rifle, Colorado - Rifle CSP2_sed 13_2 (SPAdes) (version 2) | ecosystem: Environmental > Terrestrial > Deep subsurface > Rock core/Sediment | place: Rifle... | reverse complement strand
TGCGCGAACACGGCCGGCATATCGTCGCGGCGCTCGTCGAGGCGCTCGACGCCGGTACGAGCGAGGACTCGGCCCACCATGAGCGGGCCTGCCACGCGGCAGCCGCGTGCGGAGTGATCGCCGGCGTCGCCGGCCTGTCATTACAGGACACGCTGGCGCTGTTCGTTCGCTTCCGGGCGCCGTTCCTGCACGAGCTGGGCGCGGTGTGCCGCCGACGCGGGCTGGACGCCAGCGCCACGACGGCCGTCCTCGAGCGCGCCAGCGAGGCCGTCGATCGCCTGCTGCCGGCGGTCATCTCGGGTTTCGAAAGCGCCCTCTAGGGCGGCCTAGTCCTCGTTCGTCTCGCGTCGCGTGCGATCGCGCTCGACCAGCGGCAACCGGCGTGGGTCGCGTTCGAACGGCGCATGGACGTTCGCGTCGAGTAGCCGGGCGCGGCGTATGGCACGCGATCCAAAACGCTGCCGAACCTCGTCCGTCGCCAGCTGCGCCCGCTGGCGGCGGTCGTCGCCGGCGTCGAACAGGGCCAGCTGCTGCTCGTCGGTCAGGCCCGTCGCCGCGACACCCAGCAGGCGCACGACCATGCCTTTCACCTCGCGCCTGGTGAGCGCAACCGCGGCGCGCCAGATGACGTCGGTCGAGTCGGTCGGCTCCGCCAGCGTGCGCTGGCGGGTGATGGTCACGAAGTCGCGGTCGCGGATCTTGACCGCGACCGTGGAACACATGACGTGGCTCGATCGGAGCCGACCGGCCACGCCGTCGCTGAGCGCCAGCAACGTCTGCTCGAGCACCTCCCAGTCGCCGGTGTCGACGTCGTAGGTGTGCTCCTGGCTGGCCGACTTGGCCACGTCGTGCTCCCCGACCACCGTGTCGCCCACGCCCTGCGCTCGCGCGGCGAGGTCGGCACCGTGGCGGCCGAAGCGGCGCACGAGCACGTCCACGGGCAGCGCGGCGAGATCGCCGATCGTCCTGACGTCGTAATCGGCCAATCCACGCCGAGTGCTCGCACCAACGCCCCACAGCCGTTCGATGGGCAGCGGCGCCAGGAACGCCCGCTCTTGCCCCACGGGAACGACGACCAGGCCGTCCGGCTTGCGCAGGTCAGAGGCGATCTTGGCCACCAGGCGGTTGCTGGCCACGCCGACCGAGATCGTCAGTTGCGTCTCGTCATGCACGGCCCGCTTGACCTTGCGCGCCACCTCCTCGCCACTGCCCAGCAGCGCCTCTGTGCCGGTCACGTCGAGGAACGCCTCGTCGATCGACAGTTGCTCGACGAGCGGCGAGAAGCGCTCCAGGATGGCCATCACCTGCCTGCTGGCGGCGCTGTACTTGCGCCCGTTGACGGGCACGAAGATCGCCTGCGGGCACAGCGCGGCCGCAGTGCGCAGCGGCATCGCCGAGCGCACGCCGAACACGCGCGCCTCGTACGACGCCGTGCTGACCACGCCGCGGTCGTTCGGCCCGCCACCGCCCACGATCACCGGCTTGCCGCGCAACGCCGGGTCGTCGCGCTGCTCGACGGCCGCGAAGAACGCGTCGAGATCGACGTGCAGGATCGTCCGGGCCGGGGGCCGGTCGCTCACCGCGCCATCATGCGCGCCGGTTGTGCCAACTGTGTGTCACGACCGGTCAGCGAGCGAAATCGTTCTCGAATGTGGGCGTCACGAAGGTGCAGTCACCCTGAGTTGGGAAGGCGGCTTCGATCTGCAGCTCCCCGAGCGCTGCCAGGCTGACCCGTTGCGTGCACTCATTGAAATGCGCGTGCCCGTCGCCAGGTACAAGTGCCCGCCACATTCGCACCAGGTAGTCGCCCGGCTCGAGCATGGCCGGGGCAGCAACCGAATGAGCTGTCGTGTCATCGCCTGACTGGATGGTGCCGCCCATCCGCGCTTCCACGATCCCTTGGCCGTCTACGTCCTCGACGCGATAGAACACGGCCGCGTTACCCGCTGCGTCCCTGGGCTCAGTCGCCTGGACCAGGAGCTTTGCTGGGGTGTAGTCCGGGCCCGGTGCCAGGCGGCCCGCGAACAGGACCGTCGACGTAGCGTCTTCAACGAGACGCACATCAACGGCTCGACTCGGGTCCTCCGGCAGGCCTCTCGGCTCATTTGGGATGCCCCGTACCACCCAGACCGGATCGTTCCCGATGCCATGAAAGCGCGGATCGATCAGCCACGCTTCGCCCAGGCGAACGGGGAACGCGGTGAGGAAATACCCTTCGAACCGCGAAGCGAAGATGGCTTCATCCGGCGTCATGGCGGTGACGAGGTCGATGCGTGCTCCGCTCTCGATGTCCTTGCCCGCGGCCCAGGCAACGCGGTCGACCAACGCCTTCATCGAGCACGCCGCCCGGCTGGCGGTAGGGCACTGGTTCGATCGGAGATCGCCGACGTGCAGGATCAGCACCACCGGAATACCCCTGTCAGATCGCGCACCGGCGTTTCGTCCCAGGCCGTCGGCTCCGGCCGTTTCCTCTAGCATCATCGCCGGCATCACCTGGACGCCAGATGGCACCGGGTTGCCGTGGCAGCTACCAGAGCCGTCCGGATTGTTCTGACAGGTCACGCGCTCGTAGGGTGCGCTGGACAGGTAGTCGATCGTGCAGTAGCCCTCGATCGGCAGAGGATCCCTTCCTGGCCATGGGCAGCTCCAGGCGAAGTCAGTCAGCCACCAGCCGCCGACTGCCATCGCCCGCCCATCAACGCTGCCTGAGTCAACCAAGGCCAGGGCGTCACCGACCGATACGACCGGCATCCCCGACGCCTGAGACGGGAGGCCGTCCGGACCCGCAGGCTGAGGCTGGGTCGGCGGCGGCGACACGGATCCGCTCGGGCGCGGCAAGCCCCCAGTGACAAGCGCGACTCCACCAGTAATGACCAGCACGATCGCCAGGACGGCGACGAGCACGACTGCCGGTGCTCGCCAACGACGTTCATAAGGCTGCGACTGATCGGTCATCTGGCTTGGCCGACACCAGTTTCGTTCAGCCTCGCGCGGCGCGTCCTGTGAGTTGCGGAAACTTCAGCCGCGCCGCACCTGCGCAGCGCGAGCTAGCCCTTAGGCTCGACGGCCACCGTCACTTCGGGGGTCAGGCCGGGATAGACCTTGATCGCCACCTTGTACGTGCCGAGCATCTTGAGCGGCTCCTCGAGATCGACCTTGTGGCGGTCGATGACGATGCCCCGCCGGCCCAGCGCGTCGGCGATGTCCTTGGCCCCGATCGAGCCGTACAGCTTGCCGCCCTCGCCGACCTTGACGCCCAGTGTCAACGTCGTGGAGCTGATGCGCTGGGCGGCGATCTCCGCCTCCTCGCGCTCGCGCACGCGCTTCTCCTCGCGCGACGCGATGTCGTGCTGCCAAGCGCGGAACGCGCCGCCGGTGGCGGGCACGGCGAGCCTGCGCGGCATGAGGAAGTTGCGCGCGTAGCCCTCGGCGACCTCTTTGAGTTCGCCGCTCTTGCCGAGCTTCTCCACGTCCGCCGTCAGGATGACTTTCACGCCGCGCTTTCCTCCGTTGCCGCGGTGCGCGATGCGATCAGCTCGCGCACACGGCCCGCGATGCCCGCCTCGTCAATCTTCGCCGCCAGCCGATCGATCAACCCGGGCACGCGGGCGACGAGCGCGCGCAGCGGGCGCGGCACCACGCGCCGGACGCGGGCGAGGTCCGATTCGAGCTCAGACGGCGGGATGCCCAGCTCGACCAGCTTCTCGGCCACAAGCCCGTCGGGCAGCCCCTCGAGGAACACGTCGATCGCAATGACCATGACCGCTACGTCATCGACCGCGCCGAGAAGCGGGATCCACTCGGGGATCAGATCGAGCGGGCTGACTATGTACGCGCCGGCCAGTCCGAGCAGCGCCTTGCGCGAGGCCGGCACGCGCGGATCTGACGCAAGCGCCCAGAGCAGCCGCGCGTACAGCGGCGCCCGACTGGCGAGCGGCAGAAAGGGCAGCAGGTTGAGCGCGCGGAGCAGGCCGCCGCCGCGGCGTCGGTGTGTTCGAGTCATCGGAAGCCCGAGTATAGCGAGCGCGGCCGCGCGGCCCGATTGCGACATTCAGCACCAGCGCCCGCCCGCCCGCGCGCTTGACAATCGAACAGGCGTTCGGTTATGGTTGCCGCGGAAGGAGGCGCCGGTGACCAAGCACGACGCCGCACGCAAGCAGCGGATCATCGAGTTCATCGCCGTCACGACCCGCCAGCGTGGCTATCCGCCGTCGGTGCGCGAGATCGCCCAGGCAGTTGACCTGGCCTCGACCTCTGCCGTCCATCACCATCTCCAGTCGCTCGAGCGCGAGGGCATGCTCGAACGCGGTGCCAGTCACTCGCGTGCCATCCGCCTGACGCCGGCGGCCACGCTGCGCGCCGGTACGACCGCTCTTGCTGCGCAAATGGTGGGGATCGAGTCGCATGCCTTGCCGGTGATCGGCGAGATCGCCGCCGGCGGACCCATCGAGGCCTACCAGGACGCCAGCGAAACGCTCACCGTGCCAGACGTGGTGGCGCCGGCGGGTGACGCGTACGTCCTGCGCGTGCGCGGCGACTCGATGATCGATGCCCACATCACGGACGGCGACTACGTCGTCATCCGGCCGCAGCAGACGGCGCACGACGGCGACATCGTCGTTGCCCAGGTGGAGGAGAACGCGGTCACCCTGAAGCGCTTCTTCCGCGAGAAGAATCGCATCCGGCTCCAGCCGGCCAACGAGCAGTACCCGCCCCAGTTCTACGAGGACGTGCGCATCCAGGGCAAGCTCGTCGGCGTCATCCGCCGGGTCGACTAAGCGGCGGCGGCCGGGCCTCTCCACACAATCCACAGCCGCCGCCAAAACGGGGGACGCAACTCGTCCATAACGGCGTTGCCGTTACGTCGACGGCAACCGAGCATGCACTCAACAGCCTGATCCAGTACCTGTCGGAGACCGCCCCGTCGTGTCGATAGACCGCCTTCCGCCGCAATCCATCGAGGCCGAGCAGTCGGTCCTGGGTGCGCTGCTGATCGACCGCGACGCGGTCATCGAGGTGGCCGACTTCCTGCGCCCCCAGGATTTCTACCGCCAGGCCAACGGCGCGGTGTACGAGGCGATCCTTGAGCTGTACGAGCGGCGCGAACCGGTCGACATCGTCACCGTGTCGGAGGCGCTCGAACGGCGCGAGGCGCTCGAGGGCGTGGGCGGCTCGGCCTATCTGACCAGCCTGATCAACCTCACCCCCACCGCCGTCAACGCGGTCCACTACGGCCGCATCGTCGAGCGCAAGGCGGTGTTGCGCAACCTGATCGGCGCCGCGGGCAAGATCGCCGCCATCGGCTACGACGACTCAGCGGACGTGAGCGAGGCGATCGACCGCGCGGAGCAGGAGCTGTTCAGCGTCAGCGAGCGGCGCGTCGAGAGCGGTTTCGCCGCGCTCAAGACGCTGCTCTACTCGGCCTACGACCGGCTCGACTACCTGCACCAGCACAAGGGCGAGATCAGCGGTATCCGGACCGGCTTCGCGGATCTCGACGCCCTGACCAGCGGCCTCCAGAAGAGCGACCTGGTCGTGCTCGCCGCCCGGCCGTCCATCGGCAAGACCAGCCTGGCGCTCAACTTCGCCGAGCACGCCGCGGTGCGCGAGGGCAAGACGGTGGGCATCTTCAGCCTCGAGATGAGCAAGGAGCAGCTCGTCCTGCGCCTGCTCAGTTCGGTCGCCAACATCGACTCGCAGCGCCTGCGCACGGGCTTTCTCGAGGAGATGGACTTCACCCGCCTGGCGCCGGCGATGAGCGCCCTGGCGGAGGCGCCCATGTACATCGATGACACGCCCAACATCAGCACCATGGAGCTGCGCACGAAGGCGCGCCGGCTGCAGGCGGAGTCGGGCCTCGACATGCTCATCGTCGACTACCTCCAGCTGATGCAGTCGACCGTCCTCTCGCGCGACGCCAACCGCGTCCAAGAGGTGAGCGAGATCACGCGCGGCCTCAAGGGCCTGGCGCGCGAACTCCAGGTGCCTGTCGTGGCCCTGTCGCAGTTGTCGCGCCAGGCGGAGATGCGCGAGAGCAAGGAGCCGCGCCTGTCAGACCTCAGGGAATCGGGTTCGATAGAACAGGATTCAGACCTGGTCATGTTCCTGTGGCGTGAGAAGGAACGCGGCGCGGGCGGCGAGGAAGAAGACCAGGAGGGCGAGGTGATCAACCTGCGCCTGGCCAAGCACCGCAACGGCCCCACCGGTGAGACCAAGCTGTACTTCCGCAAGCGCCAGACGCGCTTCGTCTCGTACGCCGACGAGGCCCGCTACTCGAGCACGTACTCGCCAACCAGCTCGGGCGCGTACAACTAGACCTCGACGTTCTAGAGCAGCTTACTCGTTTCGGCGGCGTGCCAGGCGAGACCCAGCGCCTCGAAGCGGCCGCGCGCCTGCCAGAGCAACTCCTTGTGGTCGCGCGCGACGCCGAGCGCCCTGAGGGCAAACGGCTCAGCGTAGATACCGGGTATCAGCCAGTTAGGCGCATCCGCCTCCATCCGTGTGCGGTCGCCCAGGGCGACGAGCGCATCCAGATACGCCGCCGGCGGTTCATGCGGCACGTACCCTTCGACGAGCGGCGGCAGAGCCGCGAGGTCGCCGCGGGCGAGCGCCAGCCGGATCCGCGCCGGATCGAACCAGAAGCGGTAGCCCACCATTCCGATCGCGTCCGCCTTGGCTTCAAGGCGGCTTGCCTCGCCCTCGTTCCCGCCGTAGACGTTCGCGGCCGCGCAGTTCAGAAGTGTAGTCACGTTCTGTGGACAGGGAGTCTCCGCCGCGAGGTTCGCGTCCACCGCACGCTCGGCCCGGGCTGCTCCCTCCAGGACCGTGTTCCATTGTCCGCCGAGTGTTCCAACAAGAGTCGTGAGAGCCGCCCCGTGCAACCGGTGGTGCGGCGTCAGGCCCTCGGCCAACTCGACGTGCAGCTTAGCCGCGTGCGCCGCGGCGGCCAGGTCGCCCGCGTTCAGGTAGACGAGGACGACGTGGAGCAGGGCCCTGGTGCGATCGTCGGGGTCCGAGAGCTCGGGCAGAAGCTCGAGCTGCTGATCCGCCAGGTTGTGGGCGTGCGCGAAATCTCCGCCTTCCCAGGCGGCATTGCCGAGCGCCTCGAGCGCGAGCGAGCGCAGGTCGGCGTCCCCGAGTCGCTCGGCGATCGCCTGCAGCGCGCGTGCCGAAGGCTCGTCCTCGTCCCACGATGAACGCGCGTAAAGCGCCCTCGCCTGGTTCCGCGAACCCTCCTCGGCGAGTTCGAGCGCCCGCTCGATCCAGCCCTCGACGAGATCGGAATCGGGCTCCCGCTTCCAGATCCCCCACCGGCGGACCGTCTGGAAGGCGAGCTCCGTCTGCACGTCCGCGGAGGGACCGCCGATCTCGATCGCCTTCTCCATCGCCTTCCAGAAGGCGTCGCCGTCGAACTTGAGCGCATTCGCGCGGCCGATCCGCTGCCAGAGCTCCGCCTGGCGTTGTGGGTTGCGCTCCAGCTCGAGCGCCGGGTGGAGCAGAGACAAGCCCTCGTCGATCTCGTAGCGGCCCACAGCCAACTCAGCCGCCCGCCCGAGCCACGCCAGGGCCTTGGCGCGCAACCGCTCCGCTTCGTCCTCGCGTCCGGCCCAGGCTAGGTCGAGATCCTCGGGGCGCACGGCCTCCGCATAATGGTGCGCAAGCATCGACGCGTGCTCGTCCTCCTCCCCCTTGCCCTCCAGCCATGCAGCAAAGCCGGCGTGCAGCGGCGCCCGCTTGGCCTTGAGGAGGGTCTCAAAGGCGACCTCGCGCGTCAGCGCGTGCTTTATCACGTACTCGGACTCGCCCGCCAGCGAAGAGCCGGCGCGCCGGCGGACGAAGTCCCGCTCCTCGAGGACGCCGAAGTCGGGCGTGCCTTTGACGAGCTCGCACACGGGACTCGTCCAGAAAACGCGCCCGATCACCGAGGCCGCCTGCAGCGCCGCCTTCTCGGCCGGCGGGAGCAGATCGATGCGCGCGGCCAGAACGGCCTGGATAGTGTCGGGAACCGTGAAACCCGGCGGAAGCTCGCCAAACGACCAACCCCCATTCGACCGCGCGAGCATGCCCCGGTCAACTAGCGTGGCAATCAATTCCTCGACAAAGAAAGGATTGCCCTCGGCGCGCGCGACGATGAGATCGCGCAGCGACTTCGGGCACTCGAGCCCGAGCAGTCCATCTATCAGGTCGCCCGTGTCGGCGAGTGGGAGCGCTTCCAGCCGGACAGGCGAGCCCTTCCACGCCGGCCGCCGATCGAGCAACTCGAGCCGCGCCGTCGTGAGCAACAGAAGCGGTCCCCGGACGCGCTCCGCCAGCGTCTCGAGCAAGGCACACAGCTCAGGCTCCGCCCAGTGCACGTCCTCAATGAGAATTACCGCGGGCCCGTCGTCGACAAACTCCTGGAGCAGTTCCACCCAAGCGTCGTAGATGTGCTCTCGAACGGTCAGTGGGTGCATCTCTGCGGGCGGAGCGAACCCGAGCGTGAAGCCAAGGCCGTCGCGGCCGCCCAGCCGCCCTAACACGATCTCCGGCGCATCGCTGTCGAGGATCGCCAAGTGCTCCCTGAGCACCTCGCCGAGGGGCCAGTACGTGATCCCGTCGCCGTACGACAGGCACCTGCCCGTGCGAAGCAAGGGCTGAGGCGATGTTGCGCTGAGCCATTGCCAGAGCTCCCGCACCAGCCTCGTCTTGCCCACTCCGGCGTCGCCGAGGATCGTCAGCAGCTGCGGCTCGCCCTCGCCCGCGACCCGACCGTATGCCGCGCGCAGTAAGTCGAACTCGCCCTCGCGTCCGACGAAGACGGGTTCCAACCCACCGACACCGCGCGGCCGCATTAGCGACAGCGCTCGGACGAGCCGCCGGCAGGCGACGCCGTCTGGCTTGCCCTTTGCCTCGACAACCGCGGATTCCGCGAACTCGAAGGCCCCTCGCACTGCGGCAACCGTCCGCTCGCCGACCAGGATCTCGCCAGGCATCGCGGCCTGCTCGAAGCGGGCACACACGTTGACCGCGTCGCCAGTGACGAACGAACTACCCTCGCGCGGCCGGCCGACGACCACGTCGCCGGTGTTGACGCCGATTCGCAGCGCGAGCCGATCGCCGAACAGTTCGCGGAGCCGGCGCTGCATCCCGAGCGCCACGTGGAGAGCCCGCTCGGCGTCGTCCTCGTGCGCCACCGGAGCGCCGAACGCGGCCATTACCGCGTCGCCCACAAACTTCTCCACGGTCCCGTCCGTTCGTTCGATCTCGGCCGTCATCGAGTCGTAGAAGCGGTCCAGCATGACCCGGACGCGTTCTGCGTCCTGGTCGCTGGCGAGCTCGGTCGAACCCACGAGATCGGCGAAGAGGACGGTCGCGAGCTTCCGCTCCTCAGCCGGCATCTCGGGATTGTCGGCCTACATACCAGTCGGGATCAACGAGTCGGATAAGGCTGGTGCGTTCGAACGCGAATTGGCGGAGCCCTAGCGCGCGACGTCTTCGCTACCCGACCGCGGCCTCGTCGGGCAGCAGCGGCCGGATTCCGAACGACACGACTGACCCGTCCACAGCCGTGACCCACACGCCCACGTGGCCGCCATTGGGCACGTCCAGCAGCTTGGCGACGTGCTCGCGATCGAGGATCTTGCTCCGGTTGCCCGGCTCTTCGCCCACTGGAAAATCGTCCAGGGTCAGATCGTCCCATGGCCAGTCAGTCGGCTGGGCGACGGGCTCGCCAAAGCCCTCGATCAGGATTACGCGGTACAGCTCCGGGTCATAGGTTGTGACCTCGCCCAGGTCCACGTCCACCTGTGAACCGAAGTCGTCGAGCACGGCGGCCAGTCGGCTGAAACCCTGCCGATCGGCAGCGTCCGGCCCGGGCTGGCTCATGTCAAACAGGGCGTAGACGGAGACCGTCTTCTCGACTCCGCCGGCGTTGAGCTGGAAGATGGTCGAGCCAGCGTCGGCGATCATCGGGTCGTCGTACTGCAGGCGCGCGGTGGCCAATCGGCCGGTGGTCAGTGCGAAGGAGAGCAGCGCCTGCACGTCCGCCTCGACGAGGTGGCCGACCAGCCACGGCAGCTCCGCCTGTCCGCCCATCGGATCGCCCACGCGCGTGTCGATCTGCTTGAAGATGACCGTGCCGTCGCCGTACAGGGTGAAGGTCGGCGCCTGGGTGACCAGGAAGCCCATGGGTACGAATCCGCCGCCCTGCTCCATGCGCAGCACGACGTCGGTGGCGCCAGTTGGGTGCTCGATGTCCGTGGGCCCGAAGGTGGGGCTTGGACTGGGTGACGGGCTCGGAGTCGGCCCGGCCGGCGTGGGCGTGGCGCCGGGCCCCGCGGTGCAGGCAGCCAGCAGCGCGGCGAGGGCCAGCGCAAAGAGGGCAATCATTCTCGACATGGCCGCTTGACGCCGGGATGCCCGCTTCGGTTCCGTCGCGCGGCCGCGTACACTCGGTGCCCGTTCGCGAGGCCAGAGTGAGGGAGTGGAGATGGGTGTGGTGATCATCCGCGAATTGGTCGGGACCAGCCCGCAGTCGTGGAGCGACGCGGCGC
>Ga0209341_10006395_pt1 | contig 10533 bp, 10 predicted proteins | sample RifCSP13_2_FD_184020 | JGI IMG/M metagenome (GOLD analysis project Ga0209341, IMG submission 184020) | Soil microbial communities from Rifle, Colorado - Rifle CSP2_sed 13_2 (SPAdes) (version 2) | ecosystem: Environmental > Terrestrial > Deep subsurface > Rock core/Sediment | place: Rifle... | reverse complement strand
GTCATCACGTCGGACACCTTCAATCCGAGGTACTTCCTCATCCTTCCATTCAATTCCATTGCTGTTAACCACCTTTCTTAGGATTCGCGTACGGGTTTCGCTCTTACTGTTATCACAGGACAGATCGCGAAGCACGCCAGTATCTGGTTTTGTTCCCGCGCGCTCCCAGGACCCCCCTTCTTTGTTCGTTTAAATCGCACAATCCATGCCAAGGCCTAGCAGAGGTCTTTCTTGATGGTCGGTCTATCTTCTGGGTTGGAGATTCGCATCCCTGAGAAAGATCCAACTTGCAAATCCTAACTGTGCAAAAACTGTAAGGCCAACCGCCCCTTTTTGTATGGATTCCCGCCAATCAAGTCGAGGCATGCTTTTTGCTCTTTGCCAATACTGGATTTGAGCTGATTTTTTCTCCTCTTATGTTTTGTGCCTTGTCAGCAAAACGCGTGGCAGAAAGACTTTATGAAGAAACTAACAAGGATCCTTGCGCCAACGGATCTCTCTCCCCTATCCTGCGCGGGTGTGCGCTATGCCCTGGAATTGGCCAGATCGCAGGGAGCAGAGGTGATTGTCTATCATGTCATCGGCCATGAGGAGGCGGGCCCCTATCACATTGGCTATCCTCTGGAGTGGTTGTGCTCCAGGGCCTTTCGCCTCGCCAGAGATCTCCTGGCGCGTCACCAGGCGCGGCTGGACGAGTATCTCCGGGAGAACTTTAGCGAACTCGTTTCTGAGGTCCGCATTCGCCGGGAAGTCGAAGTGGGAATCCCATACCAAAGAATTGTTGAAAAGGCGGCCGAGGAAGAGGCGGGTCTAATCGTCATGTCGACTCACGGAAAGACCGGGCTCCCTCACATCATGGTCGGCAGCGTGGCCAGAAACGTGGTCCGACATGCCCCCTGTCCCGTGCTCTCGATACGACCCCAGAAACAGGCCAGAACGGCTGCGGCGGCACTCGTATGAAGGTGGAGGTGATTCCATGCTGGTTGGTAAACGGATGAGCAGAAACCCGGTGACCGTGAACCCTCTGGATAATCTGTCGACGGCCAAGGCGAAGATGCGGGTTGGAAACTTCCATCGCCTCCCGATCCTGGAGGAAGGAAAGCTCGTAGGAATCGTCACCGAGGGAGATATCCGCGAGCACGTGGGGAATCTGGAACGGACGCAGGTGAAATCATGCATGAGCGAAGGCCTGCTGACGGTTACGCCCCAGACCACTTTGGAGGAGGCGGCCACGCTGCTGCTGAACCACAAAATCGGGGGGCTGCCTGTGCTCGAAGAGGGTAGGCTCGTTGGGATCATTACGACCAGCGACGTTCTCCAGGCCTTTCTGGACGTGATGGGGGCTTCCGAGCCGGGTACAGCGCGGATAGACTTACTTCTCGAAGGAGAGGAAACCGGCCTGGCCGAAGCCTCTAAAACGATCGTAGAAGAAGGTGGAGAGATCTTGGGTGTGGGGACATACCGAGAGAGATGGAAGGAGAGTCCGGTTTGTTATCTGCGGGTGCGGGCTCCCGACCTTGAAGCGGTCACTCGTGGTCTGAGAAAAAGAGGCTATAATATTTTGGGCCTGCACGTATAGCAGGGTTCACTCCTCGCTCTCTTTTTCCCCCATCAAACGCCTGATCAGGGAGGCGAACGGGCTGCGCGAGACCTTGCGCAGAATCCCCTCCAATTCTCCCTTATCCAACCAGATGCCGCCGCATTCGTGACACTGATCCAAAATGAATTCCATGAACCTGTAGCTTTCAAGCGTTCCGGGACACTTGGGGCAGCCAAGCCGCTGACCGGCCGCCTCGGTTTTTTCAATTTTCTGCAATCGAGCCTTAAGCTTTTCCAGCAGCTCCCGGTCCTTGGCGGCAAAATAGATGTCCTCTTTGGCCCGCTCGACCAGCCGCATCGTTTCTCCAAAGCGATCTTTTTCGTCAGCCATGATACTCACCTCTCTCCGTTTGCCTTTGATTTTATACTTTCGCACACTTCATGCCAACATCGATTTTCAGAGAGAAGGGAGGGATGGTAGATCTTGTGAAAGCCTGATTGCAAACCTCGCGTTTCTTGGTCTTGATTTGAGCAACCCTATTTGCATAAAAGGGGAAAAGAGACTGTTGGAATGACAAGTTTGAGAAGATTCGATCGGCGCCCCTAGTGTCTGAGCGCTGGGCGGGTCGGTTGCCGCGTGCGCTTTCATTGTGGGATACGTACTGCGAGGATTGATAGGTTAAGAGGGAAAGGGGATAGGAAAAATGGCAAAGGATCCGGTTTGCGGTATGCAGGTTGACGAAAAGAAAGCGGCCGCGACGGCAAATTATCAAGGGCAGACCTATTATTTCTGCGCCGAGGCCTGCAGGCGCGCCTTTGAGAAAGACCCGGACAAATACCTGAAGAAGTAACCTTCCGTAAAGAGGGGACTGGCCCGAGCGCACACCCATGGCGGGTATTTTCCAGCGGCCCTCACAGAGCCGATCCGGGAAGGCCTTTTTCTCGTCGGAGATTCCGCCGGTATAGGGCGATTGCGGATCTCCAAAAGCTTTGTCTTGTGGATCTTCCAAACTGAGGGAGAACGGGCGAGTTTGCCATGTCGGAATTAGCGAAAAACTGCGGGCTGGCGGTGAGCAGCATGGCGAGGGTGGTGGACCGGTTGGTTGCCAAGGGGTGCACGAGGCGCATAGTTTCAGGCTCGGGAACCGGGCTCCCCAAATTCGCAACGTTGGGAAGCCACAGAAGCATTAGGACTAGAATCTATGAACAATTCGGGTCATTGGCCTTCATGGCATGGGCTTTGCTTTGAGATCAATGGCGAAAAAGGAAGCGTACGATCTGCGGACGGAAAGGTTAGGCAAAGATCTTTTCGAACCCAGGGATTTTTCTGCGATTCCCGGCAAGGGAATCTTCGCCCGTCTCGACGGACAAGAAGTCCTAATCGGAAACCGCAAGCTTTGGAAGGGTGAAGCCGTGGAAAAGAAGCAACAGCAGTTTTCTATATGGTACTTCATCGTGGCCATGATCGCGCTTATCGCGATCCAGAATCTCTTTATCACCGCCCAGGTGGAGACGATCAGCTACAGCCAGTTCAAGGCATTGGCCCGGAAGGGGATGGTTACAGACCTCGTGATCGGGGAGCAGACCATCCGGGGCAACATCAGACCCGAAGCGGTAAGAGAAGTCTTCTCCGCCGAGAAACTCAAGCAACTAGGTCACGACGGGAAAAAGCCCGTTCCCTTTCACGCGGTCAAGGTTGAAGACCCCGGCTTGACTGCGGAGCTTGAGGATGTGGGGATCGCTTTTAAAGGAGAGGTCTCCAGCACCTGGCTTCCCACGCTGCTCTCATGGATCGTACCCGTCGTGCTGTTTTTTCTCCTGTGGAGCTACCTCTTCAAGCGTATGGGCGCCGGGAGCGGCATGATGCAGATCGGGAAGAGCAAGGCTAAGGTTTACATCGAGAAAGAGACCGGTGTCACCTTCGCCGACGTCGAGGGCATCGATGAGGCGGAAGAGGAGCTTGTCGAAGTGGTGGACTTTCTGAAAAATCCTGGGAAATATCAGCGATTAGGCGGCCACATCCCCAAAGGTGTGCTTCTGTTGGGGCCGCCGGGAACCGGGAAAACTCTTTTGGCCCGCGCCGTAGCCGGGGAAGCCGGAGTTCCATTCTTCAGCATCTCGGGTTCAGACTTCGTCGAAATGTTTGTCGGGGTCGGAGCGGCTCGCGTGAGAGATCTCTTTGCCCAGGCGGCGGAGCAGGCGCCCAGTATCATCTTTATCGACGAGTTGGACGCCTTGGGCAAAGCGAGGGGCATGAGCATGCTCACAAGCCACGACGAGCGCGAGCAAACCCTCAACCAGCTTCTCGCCGAAATGGATGGATTCGACCCGAACAAGGGTGTCATCATCATGGCGGCAACCAATCGGCCCGAGATTCTGGATCCCGCGCTTTTGCGTCCAGGCAGATTTGATCGGCAAGTCCTCGTGGACCGTCCGGACATCAAAGGGAGAGAGCAGATCCTTAAACTTCACGCGAAAAAGATCACGCTCTCGCCTGCTGTTGACCTCAGGTTGGTGGCGGCTAAGACGCCAGGGTTCGTGGGAGCCGACCTGGCCAACATCGTCAACGAGGCCGCTCTGCTGGCAGCGCGACAAGGGAAGGACGCCGTTGAGATGGCGGACTTTGATGAGGCTATCGAGCGGGTCATAGCTGGTCTGCAGAAAAAGAGTCGCGTGATGAGCCCGCGGGAGAAAAAGACCGTGGCCTATCATGAGTCCGGCCACGCCTTGGCGGCGGAGCTGGTTCCCGGAGCGGACCCGGTCACGAAAATTTCCATCATCCCACGTGGGCTCGCTGCGCTGGGTTATACGCAGCAATTCCCCACGGAAGACCGCTATCTCATGACCCGCTCCGAGCTTCTCGCTCGGCTTCATGTGCTCGTGGGCGGGCGAGTGGCCGAGGAAATGGTGTTCGGCGATGTTTCGACCGGCGCGCAAAACGATCTGCAGCGCGCCACGGAGATCGCCCGGACCATGGTGACGCAGTTCGGTATGAGCGAAAAGGTGGGATTAGTTTCGCTGGAGGGCCCGCGAACGCCCATGTTTCTGCCGATTCCCACGCAGGCGCCCAAGGGATACAGCGAAGAGACGGCACGGGTCATCGACGAAGAGGTGAAAGAGATCCTCTCAGAGGTTCATACAAAGGTAAGGGAGCTTCTGGCTTCTTACCGTCCAGCGCTTGATGAGTTGGCCAAGCTACTTCTTGAGAAGGAGGTCGTCGAGAGGCCGGAGCTTCAGGCGATCTTGAAGGTAAGAAGCCTGGACCGAGTAAAGGAAAAGAAGAGGCTGACAGAGGAATCCGATCGGGACGCTCTCGAGAGGAAAAACGAATAAAGCTTGTGAAATCGGTTGATGCTCTACTGGAAGCACTGACGAGCGGCAGGTCAATGACGAAAAGACCATGAACGAAGAACGAGAAGTCGCCTATTTTTCGATGGAGATGGCGCTCGAGTCCGGAATGCCGACCTACAGCGGCGGCCTTGGAGTTCTCGCGGGCGATACGATTCGAGCGGCGGCCGACCTTAGGGTCCCGATGGTCGCGGTAACCCTGGTTCATAGGAAGGGTTATTTCTACCAGAGACTTGATGCGAGCGGTTGGCAGAGAGAGGAGTCAGTGGAATGGGTCGTTGAGGACTTTCTAAAAGAGCTGCCAGAGAGAGCATCTGTGACTGTAGAAGGGCGTACCGTCCACCTTCGGTCGTGGAAATACGAAGTCACTGGCGTTGGGGGCTTCCCGGTGCCGGTTTATTTTTTAGATGCCGACCTCCCGGAAAACTCCGAATGGGACAGAACACTCACCCACTTTCTTTACGGCGGGGATCGGCATTACCGGCTCTGTCAGGAAGTCATCCTTGGCATCGGCGGGCTAAGAATGCTCCGCGCCCTTGGGTATGAGAGCATCGGGCGATTTCATATGAACGAGGGGCATTCCAGCCTGCTCGGGTTGGAGCTTTTGGATGAGGAGACGCGAAAAGCCGGCGGAAAGTCCATCACCCGCGTCGAAATCGAAGCCGTCAGGAGAAAATGCATATTCACCACCCATACCCCGGTTCCTGCCGGACAAGATCAGTTTCCCCTGGATTTAGTCAACCGTGTTCTTGGCCGGCGTGAAGTTTATGAGATGAAGGATGTCTTCTGCTGTGAGGATCTGCTCAACATGACCTACCTGGCGCTCAATTTGAGTCACTATGTCAACGGAGTGGCTGAGAGGCACGGGGAAGTTTCGCGATTGATGTTTGCCCGCTATAACATCGATGCGATCACCAATGGGGTCCACGCGGTCACGTGGACCTCGGGACCTTTTCAGGAGCTTTACGATCGCTATATGCCGGGTTGGAGACAGGATAATTTCAGCCTCAGATACGCTCTAAGCATTCCGAGGCAGGAGGTGTGGAAGGCCCACATGCGGGCGAAGAAAGCTTTGATTCAATACGTAAACCGTGAGACCAATGTCGGGATGGATGTGGATGTTTTGACTCTTGGCTTTGCCCGGCGAGCCGCAACTTACAAACGGGCTGACCTGCTTTTCACGGATATCGAGAGGCTTAAAAGCATTTCAATGAAAGCCGGAGCCTTTCAGGTGATCTATGCCGGCAAAGCTCACCCTCAGGATGAAAGTGGAAAGGAGCTTATTAAACGGATTTTTGAGCGCAAAGAATCGCTCAAGAAAGTTATGAAGATCGCTTACCTTGAGAATTACGACCTGGAACTTGGAAAAATGATGACTTCAGGTGTTGACGTGTGGCTGAACACGCCCCAACCTCCCCTTGAGGCCTCCGGAACTAGCGGTATGAAGGCGGCCCTCAACGGCGTGCCGAGCCTAAGCGTTCTGGACGGCTGGTGGATCGAAGGGCATATTGCGGGAGTGACTGGATGGTCTATAGGGGAAGACGGACGGGGAATGGCGGAGAGTAGAGATTCGTCCCAGGATGCCACGTCCCTCTACGACAAATTGGAGCAGGTGATGATCCCTATCTTCTACCAGGATCGAAATCGCTTCATTGATGTGATGGTCCATTCCATAGCCCTCAACGGCTCGTTCTTTAATACGCACCGAATGATCCAACAATATGTTTTGAAAGCTTACTTTTAATCTTCTCGGGAGGCTATGATGCAATTCGTTACTATGGATCGTCTAACCTTGTCGGGGAAGCGGGTGTTCATCCGCGTCGATTTTAATGTGCCCGTTACGGAAACACGCGAGGTCGCGGATGACACGCGCATTCGCGAAGCTCTCCCCTCCATACGCTATGCGTCGGAACATGGAGCCAAAGTCCTTCTGGCTTCACACTTGGGGCGACCGAAAGGCAAGGCGGATCCGGCATTAAGTCTGAAACCCGTTGCCGTCCGTCTGGCAAAACTTGTGGGGAAAGAGGTTTCCCTGGCTCCCGATTGTGTTGGGCCCGCAGCAGAGGAGCAGGTCCGCCGTCTTTCCGGCGGCGAGATCCTGCTTTTGGAGAATCTAAGATTTCATGGTGAAGAGGAGAAAAACGACGCCGCTTTCGCCCGCGCGCTGGCGGCCTTGGCGGATGTCTATGTGAACGACGCCTTCGGCTCGTCCCACCGGTCGCATGCCTCCGTCGTCGGGATGGTCAGCCATTTTGACCAAAAGGGTGTGGGGTTTCTCATGCAGAAAGAAATCCGCGCGTTGGCGCAGCTTTTGGAAAATCCCGAGAAACCGTTCGTGGTGGTTTTGGGAGGGGCCAAGGTCTCCGATAAAATCGGGCTTATACGAGGCCTGCTTTCACGTGCTAGCACCATCGTTATTGGCGGCGCGATGGCCTATACGTTGCAGTTGGCGCAAGGAGTTGAGGTTGGAAAGTCGCGCGTGGAAGCGGATCGAATCGACGAGGTTAGAAAGATGCTTGATGAAGCGGCAGCGAAGAAGGTGGAAGTCCTCTTACCCCAAGACCACGTCGTCGTCGCGGAATTGCAGCCCGGGGTTCCGTCCTGGACCACCCCTGGCCGGGAGATTCCAAAAGACAGACTCGGTGCCGACATCGGACCTAAAACTATTGAAGCGTTTTCCTCCGTTTTTCGTAAAGCACGTACGGTCTTTTGGAACGGGCCGATGGGAGTTTTTGAGATCCCGCCATTTGACCGGGGCACGAAAGCGATTGCCGAAGGCATAGCCTCGACCGGTTGCTTCAGCGTCGCGGGCGGGGGCGATACGGTTTCCGCCATCGCACAGGCGGGTTTGACGGATCGGTTCAGCCACATCTCCACCGGCGGCGGGGCCTCTTTAGAGTTTCTCGAAAACGGAGACCTGCCAGGATTGGCGGCGTTGCGCGAGCAGGCGTGATCCGTTTGACCTTTTGTCCTCCTGCCGTCGACCGAGCAGAGAGGACGCCCCGGAGAAGCTTTGCATGAAAGTTCTGGTTTTAAATTGTGGCAGCTCCACGTTGAAATTTCAGGTGATCGAAGTCATCGCCTCGCGTTCGCCTGGGCGACGGGAGCAGAGCCTCGCTCGGGGTTTGATCGACCGCCTGGGGGATCATGCGGTTTGCACCTTTGCCTTGGCAGGCTCCCTCCCAGGCCGTGAAACGATTCCTATTCCGGACCACGAGGAGGCCGTTCGCCAAGTTTTCCTTTGGTTGGAGCAGAACCCCGCTGTCGCTCCCCGTGAGCTGGGCGCGGTCGGGCATCGAGTGGTTCACGGTGGCGATCGCTTTCGTAGCTCCGTGCTCATCGACGATGAGGTGCTCGCCGCCATCGAAGCATGCAACGATCTTGCCCCTCTGCACAATCCTCAGAGCGTGAGTGGAATCCGGGCCGCCCGCAAGATCCTGGGCCCCGCGATTCCCATGGCGGCGGTCTTTGACACCTCCTTTCACCACACGCTGCCGGATTACGCCTCAACGTACGCAATTCCGTACGAGCTCTCGCTCCGCCACCGGATCCGGCGCTACGGTTTCCATGGACTGGCGCATCGCTATCTTTCCCTGCGCTATGGCGAAGTCACGCAGCGGCCGGTGGAGCAGACCAAGATCATTACGCTCCATCTTGGAAATGGATGCTCGGTCACCGCCATTCGATCGGGAAGGTCACTGGAGACATCAATGGGATTTACGCCGCTGGAGGGTTTGGTGATGGGGACGCGCTCGGGGGATTTAGACCCGGCGGTGGTCAGCTATCTCGCAAGGAAGGAAGGTCTCTCCCTCGGCGAGGTCGAGGCGTTGCTCAACGAGCGCTCTGGACTCCTTGGGATTTCCGGTCTTTCGGGCGATATGCGCGAGCTTTTTGATCGGAGCCGGTCGGACGCACGAGCGCGGCTCGCGGTAGAAATCTTTTGCTACCGCGCGCGCAAATATTTGGGCGCTTACCTTGCGGTCCTCGGCGGAGCCGACGCGGTTATCTTCAGCGGCGGGATAGGGGAGAACGCGCCGGGCGTGCGCGCGCAAATCTGCGAGGGGATGGAGTGGTGCGGCCTTCGTTTGGACCCGGAGCTCAACGGTAGGGTGATCGGCACCGAAGGACGGATCTCTTCGGCGGAGGCAAGACTCGAGGCTTTCGTCATGCCCGTCGACGAGGAAAGGGTGATCGCGCTGGAGACGGCGAGCTTGCTTGCGAAGTGAGGGTTCGGGTTCGAGGATGGAGCGAAGAAAAACCAAAATTGTCATCATGGGCGCGGCGGGCAGGGACTTTCACAATTTCAATGTCGTCTTCCGCGACGACCCGACCTACGAAGTGTTGGCCTTCACCGCGGCCCAGATCCCGAACATCGAGGGAAGAAGGTACCCGCCCGAACTCGCCGGGAGTTTGTATCCTGAAGGGATTCCCGTTTATTCCGAGGTCGAGCTGGAATCTTTGATCGAGGCCCACGGGATCGAGCAGGTCCTCTTTTCTTACAGCGATGTGTCCCACGAGCACGTCATGCACGCGGCATCGCGGGCGATCGCTAAGGGCGCTGACTTCAGGCTCCTCGGGAGCCGGGCAACCATGCTGCCGTCGGAGAAGCCGGTGGTCTCGGTTTGCGCCGTGAGGACGGGCTCTGGAAAGAGCCCCGCGGCGCGGAAAATTGCGAATCTGCTGAGAGATAAGGGTCTTCGGGTCGGCGTCGTGCGCCACCCGATGCCCTACGGAGATCTCTCCCAACAGGTCGCTCAGAGGTTCGCGACGATCGAAGATCTCCGGGTGGCCCACTGCACGATCGAGGAAATGGAGGAGTACGAGCCTCATATCCTCAAAGGCGATGTGGTCTATGCCGGAATCGACTACGAAAGGATCTTGCGCTCGGCCGAAAGGGAGGCCGACATCATTCTCTGGGACGGCGGCAACAACGACCTCCCATTTTTTGTGCCGGACCTGGAAATCGTCCTTCTCGATCCCCATCGGGCCGGCGATGAGATCACGTACTTTCCCGGCGAGGTGAATTTCTTGAGGGCGGACGTCTTCATCCTGAATAAATTGGATACGGCCGACCCCGGGAAAGTGAGCCAGGTGCGGCGCAACGTTCAGAGGTTCAACCCGCAGGCTCAGGTCATCGATGCCGCCATGCCGGTTTCGGTCGACGACCCGGCCAAGATCCAAGGGAAACGGGTTCTCGTGATCGAAGACGGTCCGACATTGACGCACGGTGGTATGAGCTTTGGGGCGGGCGTTTTGGCCGCCAGGAAGTACGGGGCCAGCGAGCTTGTCGATCCGCGCCCGTTTGCCGCGGGCAGCCTCAGGGAGACCCTTGAGAAGTATCCTCACATCCACGGACTGCTCCCAGCGATGGGGTATGGCGACCAGCAGATTCGCGATCTGGAAGAAACCCTGCGTCGGGTGGACTGCGATTTAGTCATCGTCGCGACACCTGTGAACTTGAGAAGAATCGTTAAGATCAGCCAGCCCACGTGTCGCGTCACCTACGAGCTGGAAGAGATTGGCAGTCCGAATCTGGCCGAAGTTCTGCGAGATTTCGTCGCTGAGCGGCTCGAGCGTGCGGGAACGGGAACCCCCATTCGCAAACCCATAGCGAAGAGACGGGGGTAGAATCAACCTGGGCTCGTG
>Ga0209341_10006392_pt1 | contig 10534 bp, 11 predicted proteins | sample RifCSP13_2_FD_184020 | JGI IMG/M metagenome (GOLD analysis project Ga0209341, IMG submission 184020) | Soil microbial communities from Rifle, Colorado - Rifle CSP2_sed 13_2 (SPAdes) (version 2) | ecosystem: Environmental > Terrestrial > Deep subsurface > Rock core/Sediment | place: Rifle... | reverse complement strand
GCGGTGCAGCGCCGGAACCCACTGGTCGACCCTCACGATGCCTGCGGCTCCGTTCGCCGCCCCGACCCCGGCGCACGCAACCCGCGGAAGCCAGGGGCGGCCTGGGACTGCGGCAGCCTCATTGCCAGGACCCTGGGGAAGCCTCCAGCACCGGTCGCAGCCGATCGAGCACGAGCGCCCCGAAGTCGATGGCGCGGATCTCGGCCGCCGCCCGCTTCTGGGAGGCGACCAGCGTGCGCCGCAGGTCGCCTCCGTGGGTCACGCGGTCGAGCACTTCGGCCACCAGCTCGGGGCGCTTGTCCTTCAGCAGCAGCCCGCCGCCGCGCAGCGTCTCGCGCACGGCGCCCGTGTCGTAGGCGACCACCGGCAGGCCGAACAGCATCGCCTCCTGCAGCGGCACGCCGAAGCCCTCGTGCTCCGAGAGGCACAGGAACACATCGGCGAGCCGGTAGTAGGCGTAGAGCTCGTCGTCGTCGACCTGGCCGGTGAAGACCACCTCGTCCACGCGCAGCTCGCGCACCAGCTCCTGCAGCCGGTCGAGGTAGCGCTCGAAGCCCCGGTGGTCCCCCACCAGCAACAGGCGGCCCTCGGGCCGCACGAACTTCTGGAAGAACGCGAAGCTGCGCACGAGGTCGTCGATCTTCTTGTTGGGGATGATGCGGCCGACGAACAGCACGTTGGTGCGGCCGTCGTCGTAGAGGTGCTTGACGAGCGGCGAGGGCGTCCGCTCGTAGAGCGACAGGTCCAGCACGATCGGCAGCACGGCCGTGCGCGCGAAACCGGCCTGCTGGAGCTCCTGGCGGTTGAACTCGCTGTCGCCGAGGGCCAGCTCCGTGCGCGGCGCGAAGGCGGCGAGCTCGCGGCGCCCGTGGTGGCACAGGCCCGCGAGGTGCGGGTGAAAGCCGAGGAAGAAGTACGCCGGGGTGATGTTGTGGTAGACGACCACCAGCCGATCGGGGGCGTGGTGGATCAGCCGGCCGGCGGCGCTCCCGATCGAGAAGTGGAAGATGCAGACGGTGTCGGGAGACGAGACCTGCTGGTACTCGAAGAGCGGGCGCGCCAGGTGCGCCACCCGCGGGTGGACGAGCTCGGCGAAGATGTCCGACTCGTGGCCCATGGCGCGGAGCTGGCGCTGGATCGCGAGAGCCTCGTTGCCGATTGCGTCGCCGTAGGAGAGCGCAGCGAGGAGCTGGTGGACCTTCACCGCCCCGGCTCGCGCGGGCCGCTCGGCGCGGCGCTTCCGCGGGCGGCGTCACGCTCCCCCAGCATGTCCTCGAGTGTCTTGGCTCGCCGCGCCAGGGTCTCGACGCGTCCCGAGAGCTGCAGGTTGCGGTTCTTGAGCTCCTGCACCTCGAGGTTGAGCCGGGTCAGCTCGAGCACCAGGTTGTGCAGCAGGTGTGCCGTGAAGCGGTTGAGGTCGGACTGGCGTGACAGCGCCGAGATCATCGGCGTCGGGTTCCAGAACAGCTTCTGCACCGGCCGCAGCAGCCGCCGCGACAGCGCAAGCACCTGCCCGATCGCCCCGCGGCTCGAACGGTAGATCGCCTCGGGGTCGAAGGAGTAGTTCCACTGGGCGTCGCGCGCACGGAACTCGTCGAGGAGCGCCGGCGATACGTCGCGCGCCTGCAGCACCGGCTCCAGCGGCCGCTCGGCGATGTAGCGCAACTCCTCCTCGGTGTAGAGCCCGCTCGCGCGGCGCTGCTCGATCCGGCGGTGCACGTCCGCCAGCAGCCGCTCGACGTCCAGCCCCTCGGCCTCGATCTCGAAGCTCATCTCGCGCGCTCAGTTCGCCCGGGGCACCGGGACCCCGGGAGCCGTGTACACGATCAGCACCATCGCGACCGCCCACAGCGCGACCGCGGCGAGCAGCGGGCGGTCCGTGAGCAGCACGTCTCCCGGGCTGCCGCCCTGGTCCCGGCGATGGACGAGGTAAAGATAGCGGAAGATGCCGTAGATCACGAAGGGGATGGTGAGCGCCAGCCGCTCGGTGCGGTACTTCTCCACCGTCTCGGGGGCGAGCGTGTAGAAGGCGTAGGCGGTGAGGCACGACGCGGTCACCACCGCGATCATCTGGTCGAGCAGGTACGGGCTGTACTCGGCGAGGATCTGGCGGTGCGCCACGGCGTCGTCGAGCGTCACGAGCTCGTGCCGGCGCTTGGCCAGCACCAGGAACAGCGCGAGCAGGATCGTGCACACGAGCAGCCAGGGGCTGAAGTGCACGCCGATCGCGAAAGCACCCGCCACCGCTCGCAGCACGAAGCCGAGCGCCACCGCCAGCACGTCCAGGATCACGACGTGCTTGAGCGCCAGCGAGTAGGCGAGGCCGAGCGCGGGGTACGCGAGGGCGCAAAGCAGGAAGCCGGGACCCAGGGTCCAGGCCGCCGCGACCGCCCCGACGAAGAGCAGCGTCGCGGCCGCTCGCGCCACGCCCAGGGAGAGCGCGCCGCTCGCGAGCGGGCGCGTCCGCTTCGCCGGGTGCAGGCGGTCGCGCTCGAGGTCGGCTAGGTCGTTGACGAGGTAGACGGTCCCGGCGAGAGCGCAGAACACGGCGAACGCCAGCGCAGCCTGCGCCACGGCCGGGGGGTCGAAGAGGTGTTTGGAGAAGACGAGCGCCGCGAGCACCACCAGGTTCTTCAGCCACTGGTGCGGCCGCAACGAGACGAAGAGAGCGCGCGGCAGGCTCATCGCGTCGCGGCCGCCGCCCCGGGCCCGGCCACTAGCCCCCGACTACTTGAAGCTGCGGACGGCTTCGTCCTCGGAGTCGTAGGTCTCGAAGACGGTCAGGAGCTTGGTGATCGAGAGAAGATCCTGGATCTTCTTGGTGAGATTGAGCAGCTTCAGCTTGCCGCCCTTGCGGCTGACCGTCGTGTAGGTCCTGACGATCTCGCCGAGACCGGCCGAATCCACGTACGGAACGTCGGCCAGGTTCAGGAGGATCTTGGTCTTCCCGGAGTCGGCCAGCTTCGTCACGGCCTCCCGGAGTGCGTCGTCTCCCTCACCGATCAGGATTTTCCCGTGGAGGTCCAGGATCACCACGTCACCGACCTGACGTTCGACGATCTTCATGGCGGCTTTCTCCCTGCAGTAGGGCCTGTCGAATGAGGTGCGTACGCTACCACGCGCCCGCGGCGGCCGTCAACGACGGTCGCGTTCTACATCTCGCCTCGAAAACGCTCGTAAGAGGCCGGCCGCACGCGGGCGTCGCGCACGGCCGACCCACGGCCGACGGCAGGGACCTACTCGCCTTCGCGACGCAGCTTCTTGCGGCTCCGCTTGCGGGCGAGCGCTTGCTTGGCCCGGCGCCTGTCCCCCGGTTTCAGGTAGAAGCTGTGCTTCTTGATGTCTTTGATGATGTCTTCCTGCTGTACCTTGCGCTTGAACCGGCGGAGGGCGTTCTCGATCGACTCGCCCTCCTGGAGCTTGATCTCGGCCAAACTCGAAACACCCCCTGACCGCCGTGGATTTTCCTCGAAAGGAACGGGCCTGCTCTTGCGAACGGGGGAAGGACGTGTTCTTCTCGCCCCGTGGCCAGAACAGCCCATGCTAGGACACAGGCTCTGCACTGTCAAGCGATCTAGCGACAACTCAAGGAGTTAGATGGCTGAGCCTGAGACTGAGGCCGGAGCCGGCACGCTCTACGTCGTCGCGACGCCGCTTGGAAACCTCGAAGACGTGACGCTTCGGGCGCTGCGCGTGCTGCGCGAGGTCTCGCTCGTGGCCTGCGAGGACACGCGGCACACGCGGAGGTTGCTCGTGGCGCACGGGATAGCCACTCCCACCACCTCCTACTTCGAGCACAACGAGCGCTTCAAGGGCGCGCAGATCCTCGAGACGCTGCGCTCGGGGCGCGACGTGGCGCTGGTGTCCGACGCCGGCACACCCGCCATCTCCGACCCGGGCGAGAGGCTCGTGCGCGACGCGCGCGCCGCCGGGATCGCCGTGGTCCCGGTCCCGGGGCCGAGCGCCGCCACGGCAGCGCTCTCGGTGTGCGGGCTCGCCACCGATCGCTTCCTGTTCGTCGGCTTCCTGCCCGCCAAGCCGGGCGCGCGCCGCAAGGCGCTCGAGGCGCTCGCGGGCGAGCGGCCGACGCTCGTGTTCTTCGAGTCTCCCGTGCGAGCCGTCGAGGCGCTCGCGGACATGATCGCAGCCTTCGGCGACCGCGACGCCTTCCTGTGCCGCGAGGCCACCAAGCTGCACGAGGAGTACGCGCGCGCCCCGCTCTCCAGCCTGCGCGAGCGGCTCGCGGCGCGCGACGCTGTCAAGGGCGAGATCGTGCTGGTCGTGGCCGGGGCTCCCGAGGTCCGGCCCGCGAGCGAGGACCCGGTTTCCCTCTACCGGCGGCTCGCGGCGGAAGGCCGCACGCGGCGCGAGGCCGTGAAAGAGGCCGCGCGCCGCCTGGGTCGACCCGCGCGCGAGGTGTACTCCATCGTCCAGGACCGGGAGCCGGAGTAGCTGTCGAGTTCATCGGTAGTGCGCAGGGTAATAGTAGTGCTCAAGGTAATAGAGGGCCGCAAACGCGAGGACCACAACGGCGGCTGGAAACGCCAAACGCCGCACGGCTCGCACGGGCCGCGTCCAATCCGCCGTGACAAGGAAGAGGAGCACAGTGGGCACCAGCGCCACGATTGACAGCTGGAAGATGTGCGCGCCGGTGCCTTCGTCCGGTAGCGGCGGCTGTGTGTAGCCGAAAAGCAGCACATCGAGCAGTGCCGTGAGAGAGAGGGCGACCAGCACCATCCCGCTGACCCGGTTGACCTGCTGCGCACGCATGGCGTCACTTCCTTTCCGGCTTGTGGTCTCCGATTCGAACCTCGCCATCAGCGCTCCCGCAGCCGGTCGATCAGCCGCTTGCAGTCCTTGCGGGCCAGCCAGTAGGTGAGCCTGGCCTCGGTCCCCCAGCGCAGGCGCAAGTCTGGCGCTTTCGCGAGCAGCGCCTCCGCGACCTCGGGGAAACAGCTCCCGAGCGGCGGCCCGTCGGTGATGTCGGCGATCGCCCCGAAGCCGGCCGCGGCCAGGAGCGCTCTGGCGGCCGAGGCCTGGCGCCTGTGGATCGCGTGCTGCAACGGTGTCCAGCCGTTCACGCCCGCGGGTGTGTCCACGGCTGCCCCCGCTTTGAGCTGCGCCGCGATCGTGGCGAGGTCCCCCTGCCGGGCAGCCCGATGCAGCGCCGGCAGCTCGCGCCCACGCCCACAACCCAGCGCCAGCGTTGCGAGCCGAACCGCGCCCAAGCCCGCCCAGCTCCGACCTCGCCCTTCCATGCCGCCTGCTCTTGGCCCGTCGTACTCAGGCACCCCCCCAAGCTGGGCGCTTGGGGTCCAGGAAACCTGAGCGAAACGTGAGCATCGCGTCACGGGCGGCTGATTCCCCGCGTCAGGCGCTGGACCAGCGTGACGGTGGCCCCGTCCCGGGAGAGAATCCCTGCGTCCGGAGGTCAGGATGCCCGGCTCGAAGCTGCTCTTCGTCTCGTACGACGGACTCATCGCCGACATTTGCGTGGCAGGTCACGCGGGAAGGGCACCAGGCCAAGCTCTTCATCCAGGACGAGGAGGAGCGCGGGATCGCCGACGGCCTCGCACCCAAGTGCGACGACTGGCGGCGCGAGGTGGACTGGGCCGATGTCGTGGTCTTCGACGACGCGCGCGGGCCAGGAGCGGCTTCCAGGTGGGCGTGCGGATCGTGGTGCCGCCCTTCCCGTGCAAGGACAAGCGGACCTTCGAGAGCAGCTCCAAGGACGCGGTGATCCTGTTCAAGACGGACAGCCGCGAGGGCTACCACATCGAGGACTGACCCGGGGGGTCCACGTCCAACCTCACGATCTCGCGAGGCCCCAACTCCAGCTCCAGCCCTGATTCCTCGCCGGGCGCCTGCCCCAGGCTCGCGCGCCGTACCCGTCCCGACAGCCCCTCCACGCGGACCGGGTGCGCCTCGCCCGTGACGTTGGCCAGGAACACCCGCGTGTGGCCCGCGTTCGACCGCAGCGCGAGCGCCTGGACCCGCTCCGGCCGACGCGTGCGCGCGGGCACGACGCTAGCGCCCGCGAGCGCCGCGACGTCGGCGAAGGCGTCGAGCACGGGAAACGCCCGGTCTGCTTCCAGGAGTCCACGCGGGCCCACGAGCTCGAAGAACGTCAGGCTGGCGAAGCCCGCCTCGGCCGCCGCCGTCAGGAAGCCGAGCGTCCACGCCGCGGCGAAGGCCGTGCGCTGCCGCGGGTCGTCCGTGAACGGGCGCTCTCCCCGCCGGCGCCACGCCGCCGGGCTCGGGTCGACGCGAGGACGCAGCGTCACGGGCGAGATGGCGAGCGGCGTGCGCTCCGCGAAGCTGCGCAGCGTCTCCGCCATGCGCCGCAGGCTGCCCAGGTTCTCGACGAGCGTCGCATCGTCCCCGGCGTGCACCTGGGGACTGAGCGCGAACACCAGCCGATCGAGCAACCGCGGCAGCGGGCGCCGCCGGTTGAGCTCGACGAAGTACGCGTCGGTGCCTCCTCCGAACACGGCTCCGCGGTCGACCCCCGCGAGCGCCTCGCGTGCCGTCGCGGCCAGGCCGTCCGCAGTGGTCCGGTCGAGGGCCCGGTAGACGAGCCAGCTCGAGACGCGCGCCCGCAGCGCGGCGGCCCTCTCGCCCAGCGCCCGCAGCACGTCGTCCGAGTCGTCCGGCAGGAAGAGCGCGATTTCGAGGGGCACGTCGAGCAGGCGGGCGTTGGCGGCGGCGCGCTCGAGGGCCGTGCCCCACGCCTTCTTCTCGAGGTGAAGGTCGGCGCGCAGGTGCGCGAGACGGAGCGGACGCAGGCGCGCGGCATCGGCGTCGGCGAGGACCTCGAGCTCCGCGCCCGCGAGGCCGATCGCCGGACACGGCAGCTCCGCCCCGCCGAGGGTCAGCACCACCGGCTCGGCGCTGTTGCGCTTGTGGGGAAGCGCGCCGGGGACGGTGGCGGCGGCCTGCTCGACGGGCTCCGCGGTGATGCCGAAGAGCGACAGCGCGACCGATTGCTCGACGCTCGCCCCGGCCTTCACGGGCACGGGATGAGGCAGGTGGAGCGGCGTGCCGTAGGTCTTGTAGGAGGCGTCGCCCCAGTTACCTTGATCCTCGGTCTCGAACGCCTCCCCCTCCATCCGGACCTCGACCTCCACGCCGGGTGAGACCTCGTGCAGGATCGCGCGGACGTTACGGAAGGGCTGATGCGGCGCGACGAGCGCCGGGAACACGCTCTCGGCGCGGTCGCCGTCCACGGTCTCGACGATGCACCGCCGCCCGGCGCACGCGTCGGCCGGGTGGAGCACGCACAGGCCGATCCGGTTGCGCAGGAAGCTCGCTTCGGCCGTGCCGCGCACCGCGAAGGCGATGCGCCCGTCGCGCGTGCCCTTGATCTCGGCCCGCCAGTCGAAGCGCACCGGGCCGCGCTCGTGATGCGCCAGGAAGCGAACCTGGAACGAGGCAGGCTCGGCTGTGATCTCGAGATCCCTGATCTCGTACGGGATCGTGGCCCAGCCCTCGGCGCGCAGCGCGAAGTAGATGCCGCGCAGGACCTCGCGCTCGCCGAGGCGGATCCAGCGCAGCTCGCCGCGGTCGAAGACGAGGCGCAGCGGCCCGGCGCGGAGCGGAACCGCGATTTCGGGCGCTTCGTGAACGGGGACCGGATCCTCCGCGGTGGGGCGGGACATCCCTCGCCTCCGGTGCTGTGCGGCGCAGAAACTATCAGGCCGGGGCCCCGCTGTCCACGCCGCTATTGGAACCGCAGACGCTAATTCGACGTATCCTCCCGTGGCGTGCTCTCAGTCCATGAACGAGCGCCACTCGTACTTGGCGTCCCTATCCCGCTGAAGATGGAGGCTTTGACGCAATGAACCGATCTGTTCGTATGGCTTTTCTGGCCGCACTGGCCCTGGGCACGGCGGCGCTCGTCGGCGCGGCCGAGGGCCCGGCGCCGCTGCTCGACCGCGAGCTCTTCTTCGGAAACCCCGAGATCGCGGCCGCCCAGCTCTCGCCGGACGGCCAATTCGTCGCCTTCCTGAAGCCCTGGAAGGACACGCGCAACATCTACGTCAAGAAGGCGGGCGAGGCCTTCGACAAGGCACGCCTCGTCACGACCGAGACCAAGCGCCCGATCCCGGGCTTCTTCTTCAGCCGCGACAGCAAGCTGATCCTGTACGTGAAGGACAAGGACGGCGACGAGAACTACAACGTCTGGGCCGTCGATCCAAAGGCCCCGAACGCGGCCGGCAGCGAGGCGCCGCCCTCGCGCAACCTCACGGACGCCAAGGGCGCGCGCGCGTTCATCTACGCGGTCCCGAAGGCGACTCCCGACACGATCTACGTCGGCCTCAACGACCGCGACGCGGCCTGGCACGACGTCTACAAGGTGACGATCTCGACGGCGGAGCGCGAGCTCGTGCGCAAGAACACCGAGAGGATCGCGGGCTGGGACTTCGACCTCGAGGGCCGGCTGCGACTGGCGACCCGGGTCGCGGACAACGGCGACACGGAGATCCTGAAGGTCGAGCCCGAGGGCTTCAAGAAGGTCTACTCGTGCACGGTGTTCGAGAGCTGTGGCACGGACCGCTTCCACAAGGACGGCCGGCGCGTCTACATGCAGACGAACAAGGGCGACGTCGACCTGACGCGGCTCGTGCTGTTCGACCCCGAGACCGGCAAGGAAGAGCTGGTCGAGTCCGACCCGATGAACCGCGTCGACTTCGGCAACGCCATCTTCGCCGACGCGACGGACGAGCTCGTCGGGACGGCCTACGAGGACGAGCGCGTTCGCCTGTACTTCCGCGACAAGGCCTGGGAGGCCGACTACAAGTTGCTCCAGGGCAAGTTCCCGGGCAAGGACCTGACCCTCGACTCGAGCACGGCCGACGACCGGATCGTGCTGATCACGGCCAAGAGCGACGCGGATCCGGGCGAGCGCTACATCTTCGACCGCAACACGAAGACGCTGTCGCTTCAGTACAAGGTGCGCGAGCGCATCCCGCGCGAGCACATGGCCAGCGTGAAGGCCGTGCGCTACCCGTCCTCGGACGGGCTCGAGATCCCCGCCTTCCTCACGCTGCCCAAGGGCGTGCCGGCGAAGAACCTGCCGGCGATCGTGCTGCCGCACGGCGGTCCGTGGGCGCGCGACAGCTGGGGTTTCAGCAACCTCGCGCAGTTCATGGCAAACCGCGGCTACGCCGTGCTCCAGCCCAACTTCCGCGGCTCCACCGGCTACGGCAAGAAGTTCCTGAACGCGGGCAACAAGCAGTGGGGCGACAAGATGCAGGACGACGTCACCTGGGGCGTCAAGTACCTGGTCGCACAGGGCATCGCCGACCCCAGGCGGACGGGGATCATGGGCGGCTCCTACGGCGGCTACGCGACGCTCGCCGGCGTCGCCTTCACCCCCGATCTCTACGGCGCCGCCGTCGCGATCGTGGCGCCCTCGAACCTGATCACGCTGCTCGACTCGATCCCGCCCTACTGGGAGGCCGGCCGCATCATCTTCCACGAGCGCATGGGCAACCCGAAGACGGCGGACGGCAAGGCCCAGCTCGTGCGCCAGTCGCCGCTCAACTCGGCCGAGAAGATCAAGACCCCGCTCCTGGTCGTGCAGGGCGCCAACGACCCGCGCGTCAAGAAGGCGGAGTCGGAGCAGATCGTGATCGCGCTGCGCGACCGCGGCTTCCCGGTCGAGTACATCCTCGCGCCGGACGAGGGGCACGGCTTCCAGCGGCCCGTCAACAACATGGCCCTCTGGGCCGCCTCCGAGAAGTTCTTCGCCAAGCACCTGGGCGGCCGCTTCCAGGAAGAGGTGACGCCCGAGGTCGGCAAGCGGCTCAGCGAGCTGGTGGTCGACCCGAAGACGGTCGTGCTCACCAAGCCGGTCGCGACTGCGAGCGTGAGCGTGCCGAAGGTCGCGTTTCCGTGGAGCGCGGGCAAGACCAGCTACTCGGGCAAGATCGAGGCCGGCGGCCAGACGATCCCGATGTCGACGACGCAGACGATCGAGGAGCAGGGCGGGAACTGGGTCGTGACCGGCACCGCCAAGATGCCGATGGGCGACGCGGTGGACATCACGACGCTCGACAAGGCGACGCTGGTCCCGCGCAAGCGCTCGATCAAGCAGGGACCGGCGGCGATCGAGCTGACGTTCGCGGACGGCAAGGCCACGGGCACCGTCGCGATGGGCGGCGAGCCCAAGCCGGTGTCCGTCGACCTCGGCGGCGATCTTTTCGCCGACGGTGTCGGCGCGAACGAGGCGATCGCATCGCTCCCGCTCGCCGAGGGCTACAGCACGACCTACCGCAACTTCGACGTGCGCCAGCAGAAGGTCCAGATGAAGCAGGCGAAGGTCACGGGCGCCGAAAGCGTGACCGTGCCGGCCGGGACGTTCGAGGCGTGGAAGGTCGAGATCGCCTCGGCCGAGGGCGAGCCGGGGCAGACCACGATCTGGGTCGCGAAGGACTCGCGCAAGGTCGTGAAGCTGAGCGCGACGCTGCCGCAGATGGGCGGCGCCGTGGTCACGTCAGAGCTGCAGCCATGAATGAGGGGCTCGGGGGGG
>Ga0209341_10006388_pt1 | contig 10536 bp, 8 predicted proteins | sample RifCSP13_2_FD_184020 | JGI IMG/M metagenome (GOLD analysis project Ga0209341, IMG submission 184020) | Soil microbial communities from Rifle, Colorado - Rifle CSP2_sed 13_2 (SPAdes) (version 2) | ecosystem: Environmental > Terrestrial > Deep subsurface > Rock core/Sediment | place: Rifle... | reverse complement strand
CTACCAGCTCGAACATCACCTTCTCGAGTCCCGCGTCGTCGGCGATGTCGCACAGCTCGCGGATGAGCGCCGTGCCCAGGCCGTGGTCACGGTACTCCGGGGCGACGACGACGCGAATCTCTCCGATGTGACTGCGGGAGTTCCCCCGCCGCCGAACCAGCACCGCATCCGCCACGATCCGCGATCCGTCCACCGCCAGCAGCGCCAGCGCGCGCCGGAAGTCCCGTTCCCTCACCCAGCGGTGAACCACATCGGGAGCGGTCACGTCCTCCTTGAGGAAGAAGCGCTCCTCCTCCGGGATGCGAAGGAAGAAGTCGAGCAGCGCCTGCTCGTCGCCAGCCTCCAGGGCTTTCACCAGGATTCGGCTGCCGTCGCGAAGGCAGACTTCCTTTGGAAAAGCCCCGATCCTCTGGATCACCGTGCTCATGTCGACGCCCCCTGCAAGATGCTCCTTGGGTTGCTGCTTCGCCATGCGTCGCTTCTGTGCGTCAGAGAACCTTCGGCTCGTCGTCCAGCTTTCCGGGCCGTACCAGCAGCACGGGCCGCACACCGCTGTACAGCACGCGCCCCGCTACGCTGCCGAAGATGACAGTCCGGAGACCCGTGCGCCCGTGCGTCGCCATGACGACGAGGTCTATGTCCGGCCTTCGCGCGTAGGAGACAATTCGCTCGGCCGGGTTACCGAACTGCACGATCGTGTTGACCTCAACTCCCAGCTTCCGCAGGGGCTCCGCCTTCTGCTCCAGGTAAGCCGCCAACTCGTCGTCCCTTCGCTGCAGCGCCTGCGTCTTCGTTTCCACGTACTTGGGCGTGGCACCGGTGAACCGCACAGCGGGGGCGGACAGGCTAAGGAAGATGAACGGCTGCACGGTCTCCGTCGGCTCCGCGATGGTGGCTGAGGGCACCTCGCCCACCGCGAGAAGCGTTACGACCGCTTTGGTGCCGGCGATCAGGTCGGCGACGACTGGCAGCACGGCCTCCGATAGCGGCGAGCCGTCCAGGGTGACCAAAACACCTTTGTACATCGCCTTCCCTCCCTTCTTGGCTCCATAGTCAGCGTATGACAGGTGGGGTTCGCGCCCTAGGTACGAGCATACCGAGGGAAGGGGGCCGTTCGGCCCTTTCACCGAACGGCCCTGTGCTATAATTTGGCTGGAGAGAGGTTGGAAGAGAGGGCCGGCGCCCGCTTGTCTAAGGAGCCTCGATGACCTCTGCAAGAGGAGGCGGGCAGCCCCAGGCAGCGGTAGTTACTGCGGAACGGGCGTCGGCGCTGATCTGAAGCGTGGCGCATTGCGCCACGCTTCTTCTAGTCGTCGCTCTGATCGGAGGAGTTTGCGATGATCAGGACGGTTCTGGTCCCCCTGGACGGCTCCAAGGCGGCGGAGGCGGTGATCCCATACGTAGAGCTCATAGCCTCCCGCACCGGGGCGGCGGTTCACCTCCTCACCGTGGTTCATGGCGAGAATGGCGCGACGAAGGCCGGTGAAGCCCGCGCCTACCTCGAGGATCGGGCCGCCGCCCTGCGCTCCATCTCCGGATCGACGACCGTGAAGTCCGGCGACGAAGCGCAGGTCATCCTGGCCGAGGCGGATGCAGGCGACGCGGATCTTATCGCGATGAGCACTCACGGCCGCTCCGGCCTGATGCGCTGGGTTTTGGGCAGCGTCGCCACCAAGGTGCTACACGCCGCCTCCCGCCCCCTGCTCCTCGTGCGCGCCCGCGACCGGGCGGACGGTCCGCCGGCGGTTGTCGACCGGATCCTCGTCCCGCTGGACGGGTCTCAGGTGTCCTTATCCGTCCTCCCCTACGTGGAGGAGCTAGCGGAGGCGCTCGGCGCCAGCCTCATCCTCTACAACGCCGTCCTTCCCCTGGACATCTACCCAGGCACGGAGATGACCCCGGTTCGCGTCGGCACTATCATCGATGACCTGCTGGCGCAGGGACAGTCGTTCCTCGCGGAGGTTGCCAAGGAGATCGAAGGCCGCGGCAAGGTGAAGGCCCGGAGCGTCGTCACCATAGGCTTCCCGGTCGACGAGATAGTGCGGGTGGCGGGGGAGGTCAAGGCTGGGCTCGTCGCTCTGGCCACGCACGGCCGCTCCGGCGTCAACCGCTGGGTCATGGGCAGTGTCGCCGATGGCGTCGTCCGCCGCTCTTCACTGCCCTGCCTGCTGGTGCGGCCGCAGGAGGCCGCGGGGGAGGAAAGCTAGTGGGAGGAGGGTCCTACCGCCTTCTGCGTGTCTTCGGCATCGACATCCTCGTCCACTGGAGCTGGTTCGGTATCTTCGCCCTCCTCACCTGGTGGCTTGCCACGGGCTTCTTTCACGACGAGTACGGGGACTGGACAGCCGGACAGCGCTGGGCGTCCGCGGTTGCCGCGGCGCTCACCTTCTTCGTCTCTATCCTCCTGCATGAGCTTGCCCATTCGCTCGTGGCGAAGCGCGAGGGGCTGTCCGTCACAAGCATTACGCTGTTCATCTTCGGCGGCGTGTCGGCACTCGGCGGGGAGCCGTCCACGCCCGGCCAGGAGTTCCGCGTCGCCATCGTCGGCCCGCTCGTGAGCTTTGTGCTCGCTGCCGCATTCGGGGCCGCGGCGGTCGCCGGCCACTTCAGTGGAGTGGGACGCGAACCGCCGGCAGCCATCGCCCTCTACCTGGCGATCATCAACTTCGCCGTCGGCGTGTTCAACATGATGCCCGGCTACCCGCTGGACGGCGGCAGGGTGCTTCGCGCCGCCCTGTGGGCGCGAGGACGGAACTTGCTCGCGGCGACCCGGAGGGCTTCGCTAGCGGGAACATTCCTCGCCTTCATCCTGATCGCCCTCGGCGTCGTCTCCATCCTGGCGGGAAACTTCGTCGGCGGCGCCTGGTTCATCGTCATCGGCTGGTTCCTGCGCAACGTCTCCGAAGCGTCCTACCAGCAGCTCTTGTTCCGCAGCACCCTGGAAGGAACGGCAGTCGGCGAGCTGGTAAACCGCGACTTCAACGCCGCGCCGCCTGATATGACCCTGGACACGCTGGTGCAGGAGCTAATGCTCGCCTTCGGTCTGCGCTGCGTCCCAATAGTCGCCGGCCAGGAGCTCCTCGGCCTGCTCACCATGCAGGACCTGAGACGGGTACCCAGGGAGGAATGGGCGACCACCTCCGTCTTCAAGGCCATGACCCCGCGCGAGAAGCTGTACACCGTGGACGTCCGTGAGGACGTCACGGAGGCGATGCAGATAATGGCCCGAGAGAACGTCCACCAGCTCCCCGTCATGGAGGCGGGTCTCTTCGTCGGGTTCATCACGCGGGCGGACGTGCTGAGGCTGATGCAGCTCCGCAGCGAGCTGGGCCCGGCGGGCAGCAACCGCGCCCCCTGAGGCGCGGTTCGGACCGAGATCCTTGCCCCGCGCTATAATTGTCGCGATGGCGCGGAATAACAGGAACCTCCTGAACCTCGGTACCTTACGGCTGCTGGCCATAGTAGCGCCGGTAGCGTTCGCCCTTGCCCTCGGCCTGACCACCGATCTCTTCCTGAATGATGCGCTGCCGGGGCTGTGGCCGGAGATCGTCGCGACACTCATCGTCGCCGTTGGCGCCGTCATCTTCTCGTCATTCATCTTCTGGCTCTTGCGTAGTGTCTACGGCCGCATCGATGAGCAGAACCGGGAACTGGAGCGCAGCGCCCGCGAGCTGCGGGAGCTGAGCGAGCTGGAGAGGTCACGCGCCGAAGAGTGGAAAACGCTGTTCGAGCTGGGTGAGGAGGTCACAGCTTCACCCGATGTGCAGGGACTCCTGAACTCCATCGTGGTCCGCGCGAAGGACCTCCTGGATACGGATGTGGCGGCGCTCATGCTCCTATCGCCGGACGGGAGCGAGCTGGATATGGCCGCCGAATCCGGCCTTCAGACCCGCGCCATGCGAACGCTCACGCTAGTTCGCGACCGCGGCCTTCAAGGTCTTGCCCTGGAGACGGGCGCCCCCGTGATGGTGACGGACTACCAGTCCGATGAGCGGCTGAAAGATAGGCCGGCCCGGCTCGTCAAGGAGGAGGGACTCGTCTCTCTGATAGCGGTTCCCTTCTCCGGGAAGGGAAAAGTTCTGGGGACGTTGACGGTGGGCAACCGCAAGCGAACAGGGTTCACAGAGCACCAGGCAGAGCTGCTGCGGACTTTCGCTCACTGGACGGCCGTCGTCGTCGAGACGAGCAGCCTCCACGAGCAGTTGCGGACCCTGGCGCTCCTGGAGGAGAGGGAGCGCATCGGCATGGACTTACACGACGGCGCTATCCAGTCGATATACGCCGTGGTGCTCCGGCTGGAGGACTGCGCCGAGCGTCTGCGCGAGCGGCCAGAGGAGGTGGCGGCCGATCTTGAGAAGGCGATGGACGACCTCAACAAGGTTATCCAGGATATCAGGAGCTACATCTTCGATCTGCGGCCGGATGTGCGCCAGGGAGACATCAAGTCTGCCCTTCAGGACCTCGTACAGGGCGTCCGCGTTAACGCCCTCATCGACACCGAGCTGACGCTCGAAGGCGACCTCAACGGCGCTCTTACGGAGGACGAGGCCACGTCGCTGTTCCGCATCGCCCAGGAGGCTCTCAGCAACGTGACCCGGCATGCCCAAGCGTCCTCCCTCCGCGTGAAGCTGAGGACGGCCCCCCATTCGGTGCGGCTGGAGATCGCCGACGATGGCGTTGGCTTCGACCCGGACGCCGAACGGCCCAGCGACCGGCGCGGCCTCCGCAACATGGAGGAGCGCGCCCGCGGCCTGGGCGCCAGCCTCTCCGTGGAGAGCGTGCCTGGACGCGGCACCCAGGTGAGGCTCGAACTTCCCCTGCGCGACGTGCGAGAATAGACCTATGCCCGGAGCGACTGTCAGCATCCTCATCGTCGACGACCACGAGGTCGTTCGCATGGGCCTGCGCACGCTCCTCGAGCGGCGGCCCGGCTTCGCTGTCGTCGGCGAGGCGGGCACCGCCCGGGACGCCGTCAGAGTCGCCCGCCAGGCCCAGCCCGACGTGGTCATCATGGATATCCGTCTGCCCGATGGCAACGGCGTCGAGGCCTGCCGGGAGATACGTGAGGAACGCCCCGAGACCAAAGTCATCATGCTCACGTCCTACGCCGACGATGAGGCGCTCTTCGGCTCGATAATGGCCGGCGCGTCCGGCTATCTGCTCAAACAGACGCGCGGCCAGAGCCTGGCAGACGCGATCGATAAAGTGGCCAAGGGCGAATCCCTCCTCGACCCGGCCGTCACGGATAGGGTGCTGGAGCGGATGCGCCACCTCGCGAGCGGCGAGGGCGACGAGCTGTCCGCGCTATCGCCGCAGGAGCGCAAGATACTCACGGCGATCTCGGAGGGCAAGACGAACAAGGAGATCGCCCAGGAGGTGTTCCTGAGCGATAAGACCGTGAAGAACTACGTCTCCAGCATCCTGAGTAAGCTCAACCTGCGACGCCGCTCGGAGGCAGCGGCGTTCATCGCGGAGCGCAAGGCGCGCCGCTTGGACTGACGCCTGACCGCCTCCGGATAGCGCAGAGCCCGCTTTCCAACTTGGTTGGAAAGCGGGCTCGTGACCACCCCCGGGGCTAGACCAGCGCGCATCGCTGCCCCGAGGCGGCTCTGTACTGGGTCACGCCACTTTCGCAGCAGACCGCGCGCTCTCCTGTTCCAGAATTCCTGTCAGGCGGAGCGCTTCCTCAGCCTGGGCATTGAGGAGGTAGCCGCACTGGATACAGGCCACGTACGCGCCGTAGAAATCCTTCTCTTCGTGCAGGTCGCCGCGGCAGCGGGGGCAGGCCTTCAGCCAGTACATCTCAATCACTCCTTCCTCGTTCGCCTTCCTCCAGACACACAATAGCGACGACGCCCATAAGGCCCACCGTCCATCCGGCCCGATGTGGGCGTGTCCAACGGCCCCTTCCCGGCGGTCCTCGTCTGCGGCGCGCTCGCCCTGACCACGGTGGCCGGCGCCATGGCGCACGACCCGGGGAACGACCATCCGGGCTTCCCGCCCGGTCAGTTTCTACCTCAGGGGCCGAAGCAGATCGCCTGTGACAACAACGAGAGAGAGCACCCCAGCGGCCACGAGGTAACCACGGACACTGACGGCTCGGGTTGGGGCGTGTACAACGCGATCGACCGGCACGACGACCACACCTTCGACCGCAACGCGCACGACGCGCCCGGCCTGTTCAAGCCGATTCATTGCGAGACCGCCGAACCGAGCGAATAGCGCTTCATTCGGCAACTAGAGCCAGAAGGGCTCGCACGTTCGTGCGGGCCCTTCTGCTTGCCGGGCCAGCGGCCTCACCCTTCCCCGCCCTGCCGGCCCGTGGTACACTCCCTCGTTGACGCCCCCGGTGTGGGCTATTGGGAGGGAGTATGCCGGCCGAAAGCTACTGGCCGCTCAAGAAATACGAGGAGATATACCGCAGATCTCTGGATGACCCGGAGGCGTTCTGGGCGGATGAGGCCCGCAAGCTGGAGTGGTTCCGGCCCTGGGACAAGGTTCTGGAGTGGGACCCACCGTTCGCCCGCTGGTTCGTCGGCGGCCTTCTCAACGCCTCCTACCTCTGCGTGGACCGCCACGTGCGCTCCTGGCGCAAGAGCAAGGTGGCGATCTACTGGGAGGGAGAGCCGGGCGACTCCCGCGTCCTCAGCTACTCCACCCTCTATCGTGAAGTCAACCGCTACGCCTCTGTCCTGAAGCGGCTCGGCATTGGCAAGGGGGACGCGGTGGCGCTCTACCTGCCGATGGTGCCGGAGCTGCCCATCTTTATGCTCGCCTGCGCCCGCATCGGCGCCGTCCACACCGTCATCTTCTCCGGCTTCAGCGCCCAGGCCCTCGCCGACCGGATGAACGACGTCGGCGCCAGGCTTCTGGTCACCGCCGACGGTGGCTATCGCCGTGGGCGGGTGCTGGACCTGAAGGCGATCGCCGACGACGCCATGGCCGTCGCACCGGGCGTCGCGAAGTCCATCCTCGTGCGCCGGACCGGCAGCGAAGTCCCCATGCGCGAGGGGCGCGATTTCCTCCTCGACGACCTGCTGACGGAGGCGGAGCTCCGCGTCGAACCCGAGCCGCTGGAGGCGACCCATCCCCTCTACATCCTCTACACCTCCGGCACCACCGGTAAGCCCAAGGGGATCGTCCACTCCACCGGCGGCTACCTCGTCTTCAACCACTCCACCTACCGCTGGGTGTTCGACATCCGCGACGACTCCGTCTACTGGTGCACGGCGGACGTCGGCTGGGTGACGGGCCACAGCTCCATCGTCTACGCCCCGCTCATGCACGGCGCCTCTCTGGTGATGTACGAAGGCGCCCCCGACTTCCCCCGGCTCGACCGCTGGTGGGACATCATCGAGAAGTACGGCGTTACCGTCCTCTACACCTCGCCGACGGCGATCCGCATGTTCATGGGCCACGGGGAGCGCTGGCCCGCCGGCCACGACCTTTCCAGCCTGGAGCTGCTGGGCAGCGTCGGCGAGCCGATCAACCCGGAGGCTTGGCACTGGTACTACAAGCACATCGGCGGCGAGCGCTGCCCCATCGTGGACACCTGGTGGCAGACGGAGACCGGCGGCTTCATGATCTCCCCGGCGCCGGGCATCCAGCCGCTGCCGCTCAAGCCGGGCTCCGTCGCTCTTCCCCTGCCCGGGGTCGATCCCCTCGTCGTGGGCGACGACGGCCGCGAGGTTTCGCCTGGCGAGAAGGGGATGCTGGCGATCCGGTGCCCCTGGCCGGGGATGCTCACGGGCATCCACAACAACCCGGAGCGCTACCGTCAGGCCTACTGGACCCGCTTCCCCGGCCTCTACTACACCGGCGACTACGCCATCCGCGATGAGGACGGCTACTTCTGGATGCTGGGCCGCGCCGACGAGGTGCTCAAGGTGGCGGGCCATCGCCTGGGCACGCTGGAGCTGGAGAACGCCGCCGTCTCTCACCCCGCCGTTGCCGAGGCCGCCGCCGCCGGCGCCAGCGATCCGGTTAAGGGCGAGACGATCGTTCTTTTCGCCATTCTAGGCGAGGGACACGAACCCTCCGAGAGGCTCAAAGAGGAGCTGAAAACGCACATGCGCCAGCTCTTGGGCGCGATAGCCACTCCCCAGGACGTGTACTTTGTCACCAGGCTGCCAAAGACGCGCTCCGGCAAGATCATGCGCCGCGTCCTCGCCGCCGTCGCCTCCGGCGCCGACGTCGGAGACGTCTCGACCCTCGAGGATGAGGCCTCGGTGGACGAGGTGCGCCACGCCTACGAAGAGCTGAGGAAGGCCGTCTAGCCCCTGCGCCACTGTCACACAGATGCTAGAATGTGCGCCGGGGCGTCGGCCACATTAAGGGGTGAGGCATGATAGAGGCGAGACTGCTCTTCGGCGACGAAACGGTTGACGTCCAGCTCCCAGACCGCGCGCAGGTCGTCGGCGGCGGGGACGGCACCGCCAGCGGGCCCCGGCTGGAGGCGGCGGCGGACCAGGAGGCGGCCGTGCGTGACGCGCTTTCGCGGCCGCTGGGCCTTCCGCGCGTCGGCGAGATGGTAAAGCCCGGCGATTCCGTCCTCATCGCCTTCGACGACCCGACGGTCCCGTCCTTCGGCCCCGTGCGGCGGCTCGCGATCGAGACGGTCTTGGAGGAGCTCGCCGCCGCCGGCATCCCCGAGGAGAACGTCAACCTGGTCTGCGCCAACGCCCTCCACCGCAAGTGGACGGACGCCGAGCTGACCTCGATCCTCGGTCCCGACCTCGTCCGCCGCTTCGGCGAACGGCTGACCTGCCACGACGCTGAGGACGCCGGCAACCTCACCTACCTGGGCACCACGCCCAGCGGCCACGACGTCGAAGTCCACCGCCTGGCCGCCGATTCCGACCTCACGGTTTATGTCAACGCTGCCGTCCACCTCGGCTTCAGCGGCGGCTGGAAGTCCGTTTGCGTGGGACTCTCCACCTGGCGCTCGATCCGCTGGACCCACACCCCGGACGGCATGTCGATGTCCGTCCGCGAGAACCGCATGCACACCGTCCTCGACGAGATGGGCGCGGTCGTGCAGTCCCGCCTCAAGCGGCCCGTATTCAAGGTTGAGACCGTCCTCGCCAACCCGGCGACGATTGGCCGCGTTTGGGCTGGCGGCGTCGCGGAGTGCCGCGCCGCGGCCGTCGAGACGCAGTCGTCGCTGCACAAGCCCAGGCGCAGCGAGGCCGAGCCGGCGGACGTCGTCATCTACGGCGTGCCTGCATGGAGTCCCTACGCCACCTTTGCCCGCATGAACCCCCTGCTTACGCTGGTCTCCTCCGGCCTGGGCTACCTCGGTGGCTATATCGAGGCGCTGGGCAAGCCCGGCTGCTCCGTCATCATGGCGACCCCCTGCCCGGACGATTGGGACCTGGAGCATCACCCCGCCCACGCCGACGTCTGGAAGCGCGTGCTGCCACAGTCGCGCGACCCCTACGAGATAAGCGCTCGCTTTGGGGACGAGTACGCCAACCACCCCGCATTCATCGAGCGCTACCGCTTCGGTGTGGCCTACCACCCGATACACGCGATCCTTGCTACTCACCCCCTCAAGCGGCTCAACCACGCAGGGCGCGTGTTCGTCGCCGGGGCGCAGGACCCGGCGGTGCCCCGCCACGTCGGCTTTACGCCGACGGCCAGCGTCGAAGAGGCGCTGGCGGAGGCGGAGCGCGTCCACGGCCGCGACTGCTCCATCGTCTGCATCCGCCAGTTCGCCGGCTGGTAGAGGGCGGCGGGGATCCGTCCCGCCTAATGGCTCGTATACCCCCATAGGGTATACGATGTCGACCCACGCTCCCGATAGGAGGAAGGCATGAGCGAGGAGATCATCAAGGTCTACGGGGCGCCCTGGTGCCCGGACTGCCGCCGGTCCAAGCAGTTCCTCGGCGAGATGCGCGTTCCCTATGAGTGGATCGATATCGACGAGGAGCCGGCCGCAGCGGAGCTCGTCCGGCAGAAGAACCAGGGCAAGCAGATCATCCCCACTATCATCTTCCCGGACGGCTCATTTCTTGCCGAGCCATCGAACAACGAGCTCGCCCGGAAGCTGGACCTGGCTCTCAAGGCGAAGCGCCCCTTCTACGACCTTGTGATCATCGGCGGCGGCCCCGCCGGTCTGACCACCGCCATCTACGCCGCCCGCGAGGGGATCGACGCGCTCGTTATCGAGAAGAGCGCCCTCGGCGGCCAGGCCGGCGTGACGGAGCGGATCGATAACTACCCGGGCTTTCCAGAGGGCATCGGCGGCGCGGAGCTGGCCGACCGTATGGTGCGACAGGCGCGCCGCTACGGCGTGGAGCTGCTCTCCGCCGTCGCCGTCGCCTCCCTCCGCCGCGAGGGCGAGTACGTCTGCGTATCGACAGACACCGGCGAGGAGTACGGTGCGCGGGCCGTCATCGTCGCCACCGGCTCTACCTACCGGCGGCTGGGCGTCCCCGGCGAGGAGAACCTCATTGGCGCCGGCATCCACTTCTGCGCGACCTGCGACGGTCCGTTCTACAGAGGCTCCGAAGAGCTGCTCGTCATCGGCGGGGG
>Ga0209341_10006387_pt1 | contig 10538 bp, 9 predicted proteins | sample RifCSP13_2_FD_184020 | JGI IMG/M metagenome (GOLD analysis project Ga0209341, IMG submission 184020) | Soil microbial communities from Rifle, Colorado - Rifle CSP2_sed 13_2 (SPAdes) (version 2) | ecosystem: Environmental > Terrestrial > Deep subsurface > Rock core/Sediment | place: Rifle... | reverse complement strand
TGGCTCCTCGCTCGCTGGGCAAGGCATCGCTATCTGAGCCACGCCGACTGGCGGCGGCCTACAGGATGAAGGGCAACTGGTTTGCAATCGCCGTAGCCGCTCTGCTTCAGAACAGGACCAGTCAGCCGATCGGCGCCAAGAATCGGGTCATCGGCTTCTCCCAGACCCACCAGATCGATGTCGCATGGCCACGGCGCGAGAACGATCCACTCGTTTGCATCGAGACGAAGGTGACCGGAGCCCCGGCCTACTCGGACACGCCGGCTCGCGGCGCGATGTCGGACTTCAGCAACCGACGCAAGGAACTGAAGTTCGCGGCGACCGACCTCAAGCTATATCGACGACAAGACGGCACGACGATCGACCATTGGGGGGCATGGCGATCGACTGCTCCTCCGAAGACGTACTTCCTGTGGGGAGCGCGACTGCGAACGGGACCAAGGACAGAGGACAGCGTTGTCGCCTTGGCGCGGGAGACTCAAGCACTCGTCGACTCTTATCTCGATGGCGCTGGAGTGCTCGCTTGGCGGACGAACGAGACGCGGGATGGCTACGAGACGGTTGCACTTCCAGGGTGGGCCCGAGTATCTGTCCTCGACGACGTGCTTCACCGAGTTGCGTCAGAGATTAGACAGATGGCCCCATCTGGCGTTGCGCCCGAGGCCGTCGTCCCAGCAAACACGCTTGTCCCAGCGGAGCTGCTGCTCCCAGATGAGGATGCGTAAGCCGGCACGATCCGCTTAGGCTCGGCGTCAACGACGGCATCTTTGGCTGCTCGCCTTCGCGGGCGTGCCCCGGCTTGGCATCGTAAGTCGCCCTACGCAGTGCCTCCAAGCGATGTCGCCAGGAGGTAGTTCTTCTGGGCCTCCTTGCCAAGCGCACGCAGGGTCGTCTCGTTCTTGAATTCGCGGTTGTAGTCGTCCGCTTCAGCAGCGCCTATGAGCTGCACTCGCCGGATCTTCAGCGTCGCCGCCGCGACGCGTGCGGTACGACGTAGCGTGGCGAGGGTGGCAACCATGTCGACGGCTGCCGACGCAGGGGCACTCAGGATCCCGGTCAGCGCACCATCGTTCGACGCTCGCAGGATCTGCCCCACGAGATAGCCCGCAACGATCCGCGTCAGGCGCCAGCTTGAACGATAAGCGTCCGGATACTCACCCTTCTCCTTGTCTACGGCCTGTCCAACCAGGTCAGCGACGACGATGTGGCTCGCAGAAACGAGCTCGTTGAAGATTAGAGCGTGGTTCTCCGATTCGAACAAAGCCGTCCGCTTGACGGCAAGCCAAGGCATCGCGTTGAAGACTGTGCATAGCAATTGTGCCGCGGCATCGTTCGGGATGATCCACTTCTGCTTCGGTGGGTTCGAGAAGTCGGGGCGCGTTTCGTAGGCGATCATCGGATACAGAGCAGCGAACTCGGCAGCCAACCTGAGTTGGGGTCCGCTGTGGGACATGAGCATCCGTGGGTTGACCGGATTCTGCGTGTTGCTGCGGCGACTTACCTCCTTCGCGAGCTGGGGTCTTCCAGCGACTTCGACAAGTTTGACAAAGACCATGAGCTGCGGCGTGAGGACTCCTTCAGCTTCCGCCCGGGCGAAGGCGACCACGGATTGGGCGCCGTTCACTACCGACGGATTTACGATCCTTGTGATCGCGCTTGTCGAGCTGAAGGAATCGCAGACAACCGTGAGACCGTTGTGGTAGGCGAGGAAATCGCGGTGGTCAGGTGCGCGACGCAGAGCTCCGTCCAGCTGCGCGCTCACCTTGTTCGGACGGAGCTGCCGTCGAACATTGAGCTCAAAGAGCGAGCGGTCCTGTATGCCATCCCACTTGACGATTTCGGCTGCTGGGACAGGCAGGATTGCCACTCGTTGGTTCGGTCCAGTCGCGACTGTAAGGACTGAACTCTTGTGGACGTGCACGGCTATGGTCTTCTGCAGCAACTTTGGGCTGGTAACGGCCCTCGCCAGTGGTCCGAGCCGATCGATGTCGTGAACGGTGAGGTAACCGGGATACTGGGCGTTGTTCGCGGCATTCACCTCGAGCTGAGCATCAGCGCTCAGGTAGCCCGTAGTAACGAGGACTAGCCGAAGCCGCAGCTTGCCGGTGGCGATCCCGCCGGCCTTGGCTTTAGCCTCAAGTTCGAATTCTTCGATCAGCGCCCTGAGCCTGGGTTCGATCTTCGCCAATCGAAGCGCGGAGATGCTCGCACCGTCGCGAAAGTGGTTCGCGGTCGCGACGAGGTTCTTGATGTCGTTCGGCTTTACCGCCGACGGTCGCTCGGTGAACTTCGACTGATAGACCACGAGAGTCTCGTAGTCCTCGTCTCCCGGAGCCTGTTCGAGAAACAGACCGTCCACGCCCTTGTCACGGTCGCCGTCGCAGACGAAATCGTATGCATCGAGGTCGTCGATGCCGACAGAGTTGCGTAGGAACCAGAGCAGAAGCACTGCTCGTTCCTTCGCGAGACTCCCCGCTTCCTCGGTCCGCGCCAAGTCCTTAATGAGTTGGTAGTCGTCATCCCTTGCCAAAGTCGTCCCTTCCTCAGTGGATGCGCGTCGAGACGCCGGCGGAGCCCCTCACTGCAAGATTGAAGGCGCACAGGTGCGTTGCCTAGTGGGGAGAACCCTCGCCACAGGGGCGGAATAGGCTCGGGCGAGATCTTCGGGCCGAACCTGCCGGCGCTGGCCGCCGACCCGCAAGGCGATCGCGGTCGACCCGCAGAGGCATTGACGGACGGCTGACTTTGATCGGCCCCTCATGATCGAGTCGATCGCAGGCGACATCGCGGCGCTCGTCGGGCACCTAGGGCTCGAGAACCCGGACGGGCTGGGCTACTCGGTGGGGGCGGCCTGGCGCTGCTCACCGCCTCGAAGTGCCAGCTGAACGCTTTGGCCGCCGCGTTGATGGAGGACACGTCTCGGAAGCCGGAGGTCGGATTGCCCCCCTCAGCCCTCCATCCGGAGCTCCTCGAGGTCGAGCTCGTGGGCGATTGAGCGGAGGGTCTGGTCGTCGATCTCGCCGCGGTCGCGGAGGTCGATGACGGCGGCGCGCTGGGCGTTGGTAATCCCGAGCTGGATCGCCTCGTGCTCCTCGCGCTCCTGGCGGCGCTCGGCGGTCTCGGCCTCGTCGTCGGTGGCGAGGTGACGGGTCCGGTCCTAGCCGCTTGGGCAGACCTGGACGTCCGTTTCCCACCAGTCGGGCACGCCCTGACCGGACTTGATCCGGCCGTCGGGCGCGATCGAGATCCAGATCGCCACCTCGCGCGCAGCCCGATCGGGCGTGGTGAGGAGAGCCCGAACCGGATTGTCCGGTCCGGCCTTGCCTGGCGCCTCGGTCACCATGAGCGTCCAGGGATTTTGCAGCCAGCCGCAGCCGCTGCTCGTGACGCCTTGGTGAATCGCCCGGCGGATCGAGGGGTCAGTCTCCGGGTCGATCGAGTAGCCGAACTCGTCGGCCGTCTGGTTCGAGAAGTACATCGCCACCGCCTGCTGGCGACTCCGATCCGGCCCGCAGCCGGCAAGCGCCACGGCCAGGACGAGCGTGAGTGCGGTCGCGCCTCGAATCACGGCCCGATGATCTCGCCGCGCGTGCCGCACGGGCCTATGCCGCGCGCGGGTCTCGCCGCTGCCGATCCCACGCTCGGATGGTAGCCGGGCGACAGGCTCATGCAATCCTCGCTCCGACGGCGGGTAGGCTTGGGCCTAGTACTCGGGACCGCAACGAAGGGGAGCCGGTGACCCTCGACGCGATCCTCGTGCTGGCGGCAATCGCCGGTGCGAGCGGACTCGCATGGAATCAAACGCGCGACCCGTTCTGGCGCGGCTTCTCCGTGCTCCTCGTGGTCATCGCCGTCGTGGCGGGCATCCGAGCGGGTATCGATCTGACCCGCCTGAGCAACAGCCCCGACGAGCTGCTCCTCATCGCCGGCGGCCTCATCTACGCCGGGTCGATCGTCGTCATTGGCGGGCTCCCCCGAGCTGTGGAGGATCGGATCCTGCTCGGGCCGGCCCGCTTCGAGTGGGAGTTCGATCGGGCACTTGGCGAGGCGCGAAGGCCATTCCTCGACGCCGCAGCCGCCGCCGCGGATGGCCTCCTGGAATTGGCGCGATGGCGGAGCCACGTGACGTCACCGCCGCCGAACGAGGCGTGGGCGACGCTGACCGCGCGACTCGAGGAGGGCGACGTCGACTGGGCCGATATGCGGGACCGGCAGGTCGAGCGTGACGAGTGGTCGGCCTGGACCGCCCGGAGCGACCAGGTCACCGCCGAGTGGACCCGGCTACGTGAACCGCTTGTGACGCAGCGCCACGGTCGGAGGAGATTCCTTCGCGGAGTCGGCCGAATCGGGCTGGGCCTAGCGGTCGCCTGTGTCGTGGCGGGCGCCCTCAACGTCCCCACCGTCCTGACGAGCCTGCCGCCGTCAGGTCGGGCGCCGATCGTTCCAGACCACCCTCCCGGCAGAACGGTCGGGTTCGCGCCTCTGGGTGTGTTCCCGACCGCAGACCTTGAGCGGCTGGCGGCCTTCTACGGCGAGCGATACGACCTGGCAGTTCGCATCCTGCCACCGCTCACTGTCCCCGAGAAGTTGTGGGATTCGTCGCGCCAGCAGCTTGCCGCCGAGGACCTCATTGCCCTCGTCGCCAACGCCTACCCGGAGGCGGCAGACGCACGGTATGTCGTCATCGGCTTCGTCAGCGAGGACATCTACATCCGGGGTCGACCCGATTGGCGCTGGGCATTCGGATTGCGCGCTGAAGGACACCTGGCCGTCGTGTCGACGGCTCGGATGCGGGCGCCACGAGGCTTGTTCCTCGATGTCCTCGAGACAGCTCGCCTGCGGAAGATGGCGACGCGGGACATCGGCATCCTGTACTTCGGCCTGCCGCTCACCGACGACCGCCAGAGCGTGCTCTACCGCGACATCCTCGGCGTCCCCGATCTCGACTCGATCGGCGAGGACTACTGACGGCCTCTACTCGCAGCCGATGCCGTCGTGATCACCGTCGAGGCGATAGTCGTCGGGGCCGATGACGTCGACCGGCGCGAGGCCCATGGCCCGGACGTCGGGGCAGTCGAGGTCGCTGACGATCGGCAGGCAGGGCTCGTATGACGGGTGGCAGTTCGCAGCCGGGGCGGGAGTGGTCTCGACCGGCTCGGGCGTCGGGGCCCAGAGGCCGACCTCGGCTGTTCGGGCCGCCTGCTCAGCGGCGAGGAAGACGTCGGCGTAGCGGACGTCTGGCGGGTAGGTGGCGGCCTCGGCGAAGCCGCGGCGGACGAGCTCGAGGTTGACGAACGTCCAGGCGCCGCCGGTGTCGATCCAGACGTAGCGGAGGAGTCGACCGAAGTCGTCCGTGTCGCGAACGTCGCGCTCGAGGACGACCTCCATGCCCTCGACGAGCCGGGCGTTCTCGGCGGTCGCCTCGGCGCCGCCGGGATCGCCGACCTCGGGTGTGTTCATCCCGATGTACCGCACCGGCTCGGAGCCGTGGCCGCGGTCGACCCGGATCGTGTCGCCGTCGGTGATCGAGAGGACGATCGCGGCCCCGGTCGGCCCGACCGGGGCCGTGCCGAACTCAGGGCTCGGCGTCGGCGCCTCGGCGGGCTCGTGCGTCGGCCGAGGCGAGGGCGTCGGGCGCGGCGTCGACTGGGGCGTCGGGCGCTCGGTCGATGTCGGCGCGACGCTGGCGTCGGCCGCCGGCTCAGCGTCCGGCGCTCCCAAGCAGGCCGCGAGCGCGAGAGCGGCAAGGAGCGCGATCAGGCGGCGTCGGCGGCCCATCCCCGTCCCCCATCCTCAGCTTGGACGCCGCCTCATCCTACGTGCTGGGAACCGGCGCGATCAGCCCTCCCGGACCAGGAGGCCGTTGGTGACCGGGCCACAGCCCTGGAAGGTCGAGTCGTCTCGCGACATGCCGCCTCCCACGGAGACCGTGTCGCCCTCGCGTGCGATGTCGACGACGAGGAACCGGGTCAGGACCAGGACCCCTTGGTCGTCGCGGACGCCATAGCCGATGGGCCACGCCACGGGCATGACCTGCCCGGGCGGCACCGGCTCGACGCCCAGCGTTCCGTCCACCCTGACCAGCGTCCCCTGGACCAATGCGGTCGGGCAGCCGGCGAGGCTGGCCGTGCCCAGCACGATTCCTGCCGATCCAATTGCGCCCGCTGCGACGATCGCGGCGGTGGCGATGACGAGTCTGCGCATTGTCCCCTCGGTGAGCCACCCGCCCCGCGCTTTGCGCCCGGACCGTGGCGGGCGGCGGGCGCGCCGCAATCCACGCCACCATCTTCGGAAGGCGCAGCCCGTCAAGTCACGGGCCGAACGGACGCAAGTAGCACGGACCGCCGAGGCTCCGACGGTCAGCCCTACGGCGTCACCTCGAGGATGGCCATTACGATCGGTGCCCCCTCCGGCAGGCCCACGGGGTCCTCCAGGAGGAAGGCGTACGTGCCTGGTTCCAGGTCGGGCAGCCAGAAGACGTTGCCGCAGTTGCCGGGGACGCGGAGCTTGCCGCGGTCGGCCTCGAGCGCGTCGCCGGCGCAGCCGGTCATCTCGAAACCCTGGGGGCTCGTGCCCTGAAGATCTCCGGTTGCCAGGCGGGCAGGTCGGCGTCCGTCAGCGGGCCCGGCTCGGCCTCGGCCGTCGGCTTCCCCTCGATGAACACGACGTGGTCGGTCGGCGGTTCGAGGACCACATAGATGTTGTCGCCGACCCGAACCGTCGCCGGGTCGAGCTGGATCGCCTCGTTGTTCGCGAGCACATTGACGTACTGCGCACCGGGCGCGGGCGTGGGATTCGATGCGCAGGCCACGAACATCACCGGTCCGAGAAGGAGGAGCGCAACTCGTTGGTAGGTCCGCATCACCTCGACGACGCGCTGACCGACGTGCCGTTACTGCGCCGCTGAGTTTTCGGCTCCGCGTTCCGCCGGTCTTCCTACGGTTCGATGCGCAGGCACGTAACGATCGCGACGAGCTCGTCGAGCTCGGCCTGGCTCGCGTCCGCGTTCCGCGTCGCAACCCCGGCCGAGACCGCGGCCGAGCTCGCCCGGCTCGAGCCTGCCCGGCTCGTCGTCGCCGGCGGCAGCTCGGTCGTGAGCGAGTCGGTCAAGGCCGTCCTCGGAGGGATCTAGGTCATCAGCATTACGAATGAGATCATCGCGTCGCGGGCGGCGTCCACCTTCCACCCGTCGGCGAGATCCTGGAACCAGGACTCCTGCATGTCGATGTACGCACGCGTGCCGTCAACACGCGACCGTCGGCCCGGCGCGCACGAGGGCCCGAGCCCAGAGCTTGGCGATCAGTGCTTCGGGGCCCTCGGCCTCGACGCGGTCAGGTGCCCCACACGCAGTCGCCGTCATGGAAGATCCACGCGGCTGGTCGGCCGAGGTCCCCGGACGGACGATCCGGGTCTCCGTCCATTCGGCCAGCACCGTGTCGGCGCCGGCGGGGACCGTGGTCCGATGACTCCCGAAAGATGCCGCCGGTGCGCCGATCGATCCCGGGCCGCACCCGGTCATCGATCCCGGCGGCGACGCCGCCGGGCTCGATCTCCCCCGGCCGGCCGGCATGTACCGCCCGTTGGATGGTCGTCAGATCGCGGACTCCGTAGAGTGTGTGTCTGCCGACGTCCCGGGCAGGGTTGCGAGGAGTCGTCGCGAAGTGGAAAGTCGACCGGGGTCGTTGAGGTGGCGCCAGGTTCTTCGAGCCGGACGCGTGCTGGCCGCGTCGATCCTGGCGGTGTCCGGGCTGGCAGCGCCCCGGTCCGCGCTGGCTCATGACCCGATCTCGCCGGGTGTGCCGGTCCCGGTCTCGCCCGCTTCGGGAGCGACGAGCGCGGAGAACGCCGTGCTCCGCTGGGCACCCGCGGCTCGCGCGCTGCTGTACGAGGTGAAGACGGAGCCCAAGATCAACGGAGCGACGTGCAGCGGTCAGACCTTGTCGCTGTCGTTCGTCTGCGAAGAGCTCCCGCCTGGTACCTACACGTGGAGCGTCCGCGCGATCGGGCTGCACGGTGTCAACGGTGACTTCTCCGCGCCGCGCACGTTCGTGAAGCTCGCGCGCCTGTCGACCGCGCCGACAGTCTTGGCGCCCGCGACAGGAGCGACGTTCCAGTACCCCGATGAACCCAGCCTCCTCGGGTGGTCGGCCGTGTCGACCGCCGCGGGCTACCAGGTACAGATCTCGACCGATCCCGCCTTCCCTGGCTCGCTCCAGCCCTCGTACGGGGGCGGTCCGATCCTCCTGGACGCAAGCCCTACGGCGACGTCGGCGCTAGCCCCGGCGACGGACTTCGGCGTCACGAAGCACTGGCGGGTCCGGGCGGTGACCTCGCCGGGCGTCGCCGCCGGACCATGGTCAGCAGCGCGATCCTTCGTGGTGCAGTGGGTTGCGCCCGTCGTCATGACGCCCGCATCCGGTGCCACCGTGGGCGCTGTCGTGCTGGTTTGGCAGTGGCAGCTCGGTGCGACGTCCTATGTCGTCGAGCTCGACGACGATCCGGCGTTTGGCTCACCGTTCATTGGCTTCCCGACGTCGCCCGCGATGAGCTGGGGCACCGTCCCGGCGCCAGGAACCTGGCATTGGCGAGTGCACGGGATCAGCGCCGACGGCGGCGCGTCGCCGTGGTCGGCAACGCGGACGCTCATCCTCGATCCCGCCGGAGCCCCGCCGCCGCCCGCTCCCGACCCGGTCGAGCTCACTGCACCAACCTTGACATCTCCGACCGACGGCCTGGCTGCGTTCGAGCCGCAGCGCGACATTCTCGACTGGGAACCCGTCGAGGGCACAAGGGGCTATGACGTCCAGATCGTCCCGGTGGACGCGGAGTTCTACGACAACTCGGGACAGCCCGATACGCTCCGAACCGAGGTCGTTCCGTTGCTCGACGCCGGCACCACCTACAAGTGGCGCGTCCGCGCCAACCGCACTCAGGGCGTGGTGGACGTCGGACCATGGTCCGAGGTCCGCACCTTCACGACGATCGCCACGTCGACAGTGACCCTGACCAGCCCCGCCAATGGAGTGACGCGCCCGCACGACGACCTCTGGTTCAGCTGGAGTGCAGTTCCTGACGCACCGAACTATTACGTCGAGCTGAGCCAGGCCCCCGACTTCGCGTCGCCAACCTGGATTCGCGTCTTCGGGACGCCCACGGCCGTCTACAGAAACAAGATCTCGACGGGCCTGTGGTACTGGCGCGTGCGGGCCGGACGCGATAGCACGCTGGCGGTGTCCGAGGTGCGGACGCTCACAGTTGTCGACCTGACTCCACCGGTTGGGCGCATTGGGGATCCCCCTGGCTACACCTTGGCCGACACGATCCTCTTGCCGCACGACGCGGAGGACGCCAACGGCTGGGTCGTTCAGGCTGCCGCCTCGGCGGATGGGGTCGACTGGCTCGTCTACGACTTCGAGACGCAGCCGGCATGGTCGCTCGTTTCCGAGGACCACGGAGGTCCGGGGGAAGGTCTGCGAGAGCTGTGGATGAAGTGGCAGGATGATGCCGGCAACTGGTCCGCACCGTCGCGCCACGCGTTCTGGTACGGCTATCCCGATCCCGCGCCGCCAGACGGCACCGTCGTCATTGCGGGTGGCGCGGCCGCCGTTCCTGCATCGGACATCACCCTCGACCTCGCCGCTGACGACACCGACCCGATCCTCAGCGTCGCCCTGTCGAACGACGGGGTCGCCTGGACGACGCTGCCATACAGCCCCACCTTGTCGTGGACGCTTGCGTCCGGTGAGGGCACCCGGACCGTCTACGCGAAATGGATGGACCTGGTCGAGCACTGGTCGCCCGTGGAGAGCGACACGGTGATGGTGGACCTTCAGGCACCGATTGCGCAGTCGTTCAAGATCAACGATGGCGCTGCGCAGACCGGATCCAGCTCGGTAGCGCTCGAGCTCCTGGCCACGGATTCCGGATCCGGCGTGGTCGAGATGGCGCTGTCCAACAACGGCACCGCCTGGACCATTCGGCCCTACTCCACCTCGCAGGTCTGGACGCTGGCCGCGGGCGAAGGCCCGCGGACGGTCTGGGCACGGTTCCGCGATGCGGTCGGGCGCTGGAGCTCCCCGATCTCCGACTCGATCGTCGTGGACCTACCCGCCGTCACCGACCGCCAGGCCGGTGCGAACCGCTACGCCACCGCGGCCGAGATCTCGAAGGCGACGTTCAGCCCGGGCGTGCCGGTCGCCTACGTCGCGACCGGGGCGAACTTCCCCGATGCCCTTGCCGCGGCGGCCGCGGCGGGCCACCTCGGCGGCCCGGTCCTGCTCGTGACCGCGACCTCGATCCCGGCCGAGACCGCGGCCGAGCTCGACCGGCTCAACCCCGGCCGGATCGTCGTCGCCGGCGGCAGCTCGGTCGTCTCGAACGCCGTGTTGTCGGCTCTCGATCCGCACACGACCGGGACGGTCACCCGCCAGGCCGGTGCGAACCGCTACGCCACCGCGGCCGAGATCTCGAAGGCGACGTTCAGCCCGGGCGTGCCGGTCGCCTACGTCGCGACCGGGGCGAACTTCCCCGATGCCCTT
>Ga0209341_10006385_pt1 | contig 10539 bp, 11 predicted proteins | sample RifCSP13_2_FD_184020 | JGI IMG/M metagenome (GOLD analysis project Ga0209341, IMG submission 184020) | Soil microbial communities from Rifle, Colorado - Rifle CSP2_sed 13_2 (SPAdes) (version 2) | ecosystem: Environmental > Terrestrial > Deep subsurface > Rock core/Sediment | place: Rifle... | reverse complement strand
CCCGCTGGCGGCGATCGCTTCCGGCGCGCTGTTACTTACCGTAGATTCCCATGATGCATCCTCAATTAAACGAGCGATCCAGACTGCAGGCATCCCCTGCGCTGAGATCGGGGAGGTGCAGGCCGGTTCAAGCTTAGTTTGGCAGCGCACCGCAGCCGGGCTTACCGAGCTCTATCGCCCGGCGCGCGACGAGATCGCCCGGGTGTTTGAGTCTTAATTGCCTTTCCCTGTCTATCCGCTCCTTGTTTACCTGATAACCTATTTCCATTTCTACGTTGTATTTTGTTGAAGTTTGAATTAAACTTATATTTAGAGCAATTTACTCCTAAATTAAGCGATCCGGTCTATTGGGTATGCCCAGGCTGGAGGAACCAGTGGCAAAGAAATCCAGTAATCAATCTGTTGAGGAACAGTGGCGGGCGATCCTGGCCGGGAACCATCCACTCGAGCGGCGCTATCGGCGAATTAATGGCTGGCTGCCCTCCAACCCGCGCTGCAGATGGTGCAACGCGCCCTTCAGCGGCACAGGCGCCCGGATCATGCATCTTTTGGGCAAACATCAATCCAATACGAATCCAAATTTCTGCAATATCTGTGACAATTTCGCCAGGCTGAATATCGGGGGGGCAGAGATCGAGCTGGCTATGCTGTTTGCTGATGTGCGCGGCTCGACGACTCTCGCCGAACAGATGGATATCACCGAGTTCAGCCAGCTGATCAGCCGCTTTTACGCCGTCGCCACAGGTGTGCTCATCCGGCACGACGCCTTCATCGATAAATTGGTTGGCGACCAGGCGACGGGCTTTTTCCTGCCCGGCATGGCCGGTCCCGATTACAACCGCCAAGCTTTGCTGGCAGCTCTGGAGTTGCTCCAAGCCACGGGGCATACCGATCCCGGCGGCCCGTGGGTGCCGGTAGGGATTGGAGTGCATAAAGGCACCGCATTTGTCGGAGCGGTCGGTTCTAAAGATGGCATCGCTGACATCACCGCCCTGGGCGATGCGGTGAATATCGCCGCTCGCCTCTCATCCAACGCTGGCCCGGGAGAGATATTGGTCAGCGAAGAGGCCTATGCCGCGGCGGGTATCGATCACGAGGTTGCGGAACAACGTTCGTTATCTTTAAAAGGTCGCATCCAATCCGTGACAGTGCGGGTACTGCGAGCTTCTCTCGAATCCGATGAATCACGCTAGCAGTCTGGTCGAGACGAGTTGGCTCGCCGACCACCTCGCCGATCCCGGCCTGCGCGTGGTGGATGCCCGCTGGCGCGGCGATGACTCTGGCTACCAGCTTTACCAGGCAGGCCACATTCCCGGAGCCATCCACCTGGACTGGCACCTCGATTTGAACCACACCCAGGCCGGGGTGCGCGACTTGATCTTGCCCGCGGAGCGATTCGCAGCGGTTATGTCCGCGGCGGGGATCGGCGACGAAACCCGGGTGGTCGCCTACGCCGAGACCGATTACAGCGGCGCAGCGCGGCTGTGGTGGGCGCTGCGTTATTATGGCCATGACCAGGTCGCTGTGCTGAATGGTGGCCTGACCAAATGGGTTGCCGAGGGGCGAGGGTTGACCAGGCAAGTGCCCGAAATATCACCCGCACATTTCACCCCCCGGCTCCGGCCAGCCCTCCTGGCCACCGCGGCTGAGATTCAGGCTGTCTTGAGCGATCCGGCGCTACACGCCTCGCTGGTCGATAGCCGTCCCCCCGAGCAATACGCTGGATCGGCGGTCTGGACTCCCCAGGGCAGCCTGTACCTGCCGCCCGGCGAGGGGTGGGTGGAGGCCGGCGGGCGGAGGCTGCGCGGCGGGCGCATCCCGGGTGCGGTCAGCCTGCCTTCCTCCGAGAATTTAGACCCGCATGACTGGACTTTTTTGAGCCCCGAAGATTTACGCGCCCGCGCCCTGGCGGTGGGCGTCCGGCCCGAAGGCAGGGTGATCACCTATTGCGGGGTGGGCATCTCCGCCTCCCTGGGCCTGTTCGCCTTGCACCTGGCCGGGTACCCAGACCTGGGGCTCTACGACGCTTCCTGGGAGGAGTGGGGGCATGATCCCGACCTGCCTATCGAACGTTCGCCAGGCTGATTGCTGGATAGGTTCACCACTTTGTTACGGAGAACACAGAGCTCGTTATATTTACTTAAAAAACTCTGTGCGCTCTGCGTTCTCCGTTGTTAAGTATTTAAGGAGTGGATATTGAGCGTGTCGACGCCAGTCACGCGGACGCTGGACAAACTGAGCATCCCCTACCGGGTCTTCCGCCACCCGGGCGAGGTGCGTTCGCTCGAACAAGCCGCGCGCGAGCGCGGCCAGCGACCCGAACAGGTGGTGCGCAGCATCGTCTTTCGACTAGCGCAGGAGCAATTTACCATGGTGTTGATCGCCGGGCCAACCCAGGTCTCCTGGCCGGCATTGCGCGCTTACTTGCGACAATCGCGCCTGACCACCGCCAGCCAGGCTGAGGTGCTTTCGATGACCGGATACCAGGTGGGAGCAGTGTCTCCGTTCGGCTTACCGGCACCGATGCCCATCCTGATTGATAAAAGCGTTCTCCAGGAGGAGATTATTTCTATCGGTTCAGGGGAGCGGAATGTCACGGTGATTTTAAAGACGGAGGATATGCTGAAGGCGCTGGAGGGGGCCGAGGTGGGGGAGTTTGGTGTCAAGGAGTGACGAAGGACGATGGACAATGGGAGGAGGATGGGAGCGGGCACCAGACAATCCGAAATCCCTTTGAATGCACAAATGTGAATTTACTGTACAAAATTACATAGTTTAAGTTATCATTAGCCATCCTCTATTATCGGTGGTGATGGCGAATGGATCTGCACGCCGATCGCGACGAATTACTTGCCCGGGTGGCAAGCCTTTATTATGAGGACGGCCAGACCCAGGAAGAAATTTCGCTTAAATTGGGGTATTCGCGCTCTTATATCTCGCGCATACTCACCGAGGCGCGCCAGGCAGGCATCATCGAGATCCATGTGCACCACCCGCTGGAGCGCAATTCAGCCCTGGAGCAGCGCCTGCAGGCAGAGTTTAGCCTGTGTGAAGTGCGGGTGCTGCAGGGCAGCGACCTGCCCTATCCACAGATGCTGCGCCGCTTGGGAGGGCTGGCGGCGAGGTTGCTGGTGCAAAATATACGCGAACATTCTATCCTGGGCATCTCCTGGGGCACCGCGCTGTATGAGGTGGCCAACGCTCTCCAGTCCATGCACGCTCCCGGCGTGAAGGTCGTGCAGCTGATCGGGTCGGCGACTTCGCGCGATCACCAGGTCGATGGCCCAGGCCTGGCCAGCGCCTTCGCCCGGCAGTTCGGCGGTCAATACTACACGCTGCCCGCGCCCTGGCTGGTCGAGGATCGGGAGATCCGCGACGCCTTGATGAAAGACCGCCGCATGCGCGAAGTGCTGGACCTGGCCCGGCGGGCCGAGATCGCCCTGGTGGGGATCGGAACGGTCGATCCGTCCTTATCGAGCCTGGTGCGGGCTGGTTATCTGACCGACGATGAGGTGCGCGATACCCAGGCGATCGGGGCGGTGGGGGATGTCTGCGGGCTGCACTTTGACATCCACGGAAACTTGATGGACATCCCCCTGGCGGGTTACGCCTTCGGGATCGAGACAGAAACCCTGCGCGCCATCCCATTGGTGATCGGCGTGGCGGGGGGGTTCGTCAAATCGCCGGCCATCCTGGGCGCGCTGCGTTCCAGGTTGGTCAATTCGCTGGTCACGGACGACAGCGCGGCACGTGAAGTATTAGAAAGGGAAAAAGATTCATGAGCGATAGCTTAGCAAATATTTATACCACGTCTCGGGAGCGAACCGCTGAACTTCTTAACGCCATCGGTCCCGAAAAAGCGCGGCAGGTTCTGGAAACTATGGCCACGATCCGCGCTTTCGAAGAAAAGGCCGAAGAACTTTACAGCCTGGGCAAGACCCACGGGACGATGCACCTGTCAATTGGGCAGGAGGCCACCGCCATAGGCGCTTCCGACGCTGTGCGCAGCGGCCACGATTTCCTGCTCAATCACCATCGCGGCCACGGGCACTGTATCGCCTGGGGCGGCGAAGTGAACCTGATGATGGCCGAGTTCATGGGTAAAGAGACCGGCTACTGCCGCGGGCGGGGCGGATCGATGCACATTGCCGACGTGGAGCGCAACAACCTTGGCGCAAATGGGATTGTCGCCGGCGGTATCCCCATGTCCGTCGGTGTGGGATTGAGTATTAAGCTGCGCGGCACTGACCAGGTGTGCCTGGTGATCTTCGGAGATGGCGCGGCGAACACCGGTCCTTTCCACGAGGCGCTCAACATGGCCTCCATCTGGGATCTGCCGGTGATCTTCTTGTGCGAGAATAACCAGTACGCCATGTCGATGTCTGTCCCGCGTGCATTCAACATCGAGCACATCAGCCAGCGCGCCTGCGCCTACGGGATTCCGGGCGTTACCGTAGACGGCAACGATTACCTGGCGGTGTACGATGCGATTTCTACGGCGGCGCAGCGCGCCCGGGAGGGCAATGGCCCGACCCTGGTGGAGGCAATCACCTACCGCTGGCGCGGCCATTCGAGGAGCGATCGGCAGCTGTACCGCACGCGGGATGAGGTCAAGGAGTGGCAGGCCAGGGATCCGATCGTGCGCTTCGCGGACCAGTTGCGCCAGGTGGGCTTCCTGTCCGATGACCAACTCGAATCACTGCGTCAGAATGCAAACAAGTGTATAGATGACGCCCTGGCATTTGCCGAGGCCAGCCCAGAACCCGATGTAGCCAGTATCATGGAGGGTGTTTATGTTGACTAAGACCCTGAGCGAGGCGCAGGCGGCGCCAACCGTACGCCAGCTGACCTATGCCGAGGCCTTGCGCGAGGCGCTGCGCCAGGCCATGCAGGCCGACCCAACTGTTTTCCTGATCGGTGAAGACATCGGCGTTTACGGCGGAGCATTCAGCGTTACCGCCGGATTAATTGACGAGTTTGGCGCACAACGGGTGATCGATACCCCCATCTCCGAGGCGACCATTGCCGGAGCCTGCGCGGGCGCGGCGCTGACCGGGATGCACCCGGTTGGGGAAATCCAGTTCATGGACTTTGTCACGCTCTCCATGGAACAGTTGGTCTTGCAGGCTGCCAAGGTGCGTTACATGTTCGGCGGCAAGGCCAGCGTGCCAATGGTGCTGCGCATGCCGGCTGGGTCAGGCACAGGCGCGGCCGCCCAACACAGCGAAAGCCTGGAGAACTTACTGGTTCACATCCCGGGCCTTAAGGTCGTCATGCCCAGCAACGCCTACGACGCTAAAGGCCTGCTGCTGGCGGCGATTTACGATGGAAACCCGGTGATTTTCGTCGAGCATAAGTTGCTCTATAAGACCACCGGGCATGTGCCGGAAGAGATGTACCGCGTCCCTCTCAGCCAGAGCAACATTGCCCGCCAGGGGCGCGATCTGACCGTGGTCGCCACGTCGGTCATGGTGCCGCGCGCTCTGGAGGCGGCCGAGCTGCTCAGCGAGGAGGGCATCGAGCTGGAAGTGATCGACCCGCGCACCCTCAACCCACTGGACGACGCCCCGATCATTGCGTCGGTAGTCAAGACCGGGCGCGCCCTGGTCGTTCACGAGGCGGTGGGCACAGGCGGCTACGGTGGTGAGGTCGTGGCTCGCATCGCAGCGAGCAAAGCGTTCGATTACCTGGAGGCGCCTGTCCGCCGCCTGACAGGCCTGGATATCCCCATCCCGTACAACCGCAACCTGGAACGCCATACCGTACCCCAGGTGGAGGATATCATCGCAGAAGCGCGCAAACTGGTAAAAAACGAATATTAATCAGGAGTAACCGTCTTGGCGAAAACAATCATCATGCCTCGCTTTGGCATGACCCAGGAAGAAGCTACCATCGTCCGTTGGATTAAAAAAGAGGGCGAGCGCGTCGAGTACGGCGATCCGATCTGCGAAGTGACCACCGATAAGATCAATATGGAGGTCGAGGCCACCGGGGATGGCATTCTGGCCGGCATCCGATTCGCCGAGGACGAGACCGTGCCCGTCACCGCCGTCATCGCCTATATTCTGGCAGAGGGCGAGTCGATCCCGATTGGTGAGCCAACCCCCTCGGCAGCTGCACCGGTTGCATCACCTGCCCCGGTGACAGATCGCCAGGTTGAGGCCACACCTGTAGCCCGGCGCATGGCAGGCGAGCAGGGAGTCGACCTTGCCATCCTGGCTGCTGCCACACCTGGCAGTGGGCAAGGCGGCAAGATCACCCGCCAGGATGTGGAGCGTTTTCTTGCCAGCCAGGGAGAGGGAAAACCAACCGCAGTCCAGCCTGGTAAAGTGCGGGCTTCACCCGCCCTGCGGGCCTCACCCGCCGCGCGCCGCCTGGCGCGCCAGGGACAGGTCGACTTACGCCAGGTCAAGGGCAGCGGAGCGGAAGGGCGCATCCAGGGCTGGGACGTCCAGGCGGCCACGGCCCGACCGGCAGCCCAACCCAAACCTGTCAAGACCCGGGTAACGACACAGCCACCGCCTGCGATGCAACCCGCATGGGGTGCGCCTCCGGGCGGAGTCCAGCCACAGGCGATCAAACTGGAAGGCATGCGGCGTACTATCGCCCAAAGGATGCAGGCCAGCTGGCAAAACATCCCCCATATCCTGTTCAGCCTGGACATCGATATGACCCAGTCGGTGGCCATGCGCGAGAGCTTTAACACCCGCTTCGGGGGTGAGAAATCTGCCATCTCGATGAGCGCGGTGCTGGTTAAAGCCTGTGCGGCTGCCCTGCGCCAGCACCCGCTGCTGAATGGTTATTTCCGTGACGATCAAATCCTGCTACTGCCTAACGTCAATATTGGTCTGGCAGTTGCCCTGGAAGAAGGCTTGATCGTCCCCGTGGTGAAGGATGCCGATCAAAAAAGCCTGTACCAGATCGGCCAGGAGGTGAACGATCTCTCCAGCCGGGCTCGCCAGGGCGCTCTGCGACCGGAGGATGTCGTCGATGGTACTTTCACCATCTCAAACCTCGGCATGTTCGGAGTCGATCAATTCACGGCGATCATCAATCCTCCCCAGGTGGCGATCCTGGCGATCGGCAGGATCGCCAAACGGTTCGTGCCCGATGAATACGACCAGCCCGTTTTGCGGGCTATGATGACGGTTACCCTGGCTGTGGACCATCGCGTGATCGACGGCGCGGGCGCAGCGCGTTTCTTGAACACATTGCGCGGCATTTTGGAGACAGCCGGCGCCCAATGGGGATGACCCGACCAGTTGACAATCAAAAAATATTAAGTATAATAGAATTGAACATACCAGTATGTAAATATTATCTCTCTCGTAAAGGGATGTTCATTCGTCGTACTTAATGTCATCAGAGATCCGCCAGCGCATCCTCCAGGCAGCCACGCTTTGCTTTACCCAGCAAGGCTATGCCGGTAGCCGAATTCAGGATGTCTGCCGGATGGCGCAGGTGGCGCCTGCCACGCTCTATCGCCACTTTGGCAGTAAAAGAGCCCTCTTCGAAGCGGCGGGGATTCCCGAATCACCCGCCGCCTGGGTCCACCCCCGCCGTCAGGACATCCTGGAAGCAGCCCTGGATCTCTTAAGCCTGCAAGGTTACCACGGCACAACGATGACTGAAATCGCCGCCAGAGCTGGCGTCGCGCGGGCAACGTTATATGCCCAATTCCCGACCAAAGCAGCCTTACTGGATGCGCTGCTCCAGGAAAACCTCCTTGTCGACCTGGTAAATCATTTCCCTGCAACCCTCCCAGAGGATGAGAGGATGAAGACATCCGAGGAACTGGAGTGCCTGGCGCGCCAATTCCTGCTTTCCTTCCAGGACCCTCGGCGGGTGGCGTTGCTGCGCCTGATCCTGGCAGAGGGCACCCGCTTTCCGCTGCTGCAACATGCCTATCACCACATGGTTAGCACCGGCGTAAATGTCGTCAGCCATTACCTCTCCAGCCTGATCCCAGGATTGGTAGATCCCGGTTTAACCGCCCACACATACATAGGCAGCCTGCTAGCCTTTGTCCTGACAGAACACATCGTTCCTGGTTCTGTCCTGCCGGTTTATTCGCCTGAGGAGATCGCGCACAAGGTGACCGTTCAGTTGCTCATTGGTGTCTCGAGGTCGGTTAATATTGGAGGTGAGATGTGACTGAGGTGCTATCGCAACCTTTATTTATTCTGCTGTGCGCTTATTTCCTTGGCTCCTTGCCTACTGCGCTGCTCGTTTCGCGCCTCGTCGCGCACGCGGATATCCGCGAGCTGGGCGATGGCAACATGGGGGCGCGCAATGTCACCCGCACCCTGGGTTGGAGGCCGGGGGTCCTGGTGGCTACGGTCGATTTCAGCAAAGGCGCTTTGGCGGTATTGCTGGCGAGATATTTCGGCCTTTCTTTGGCCTGGCAGCTTGCAGCAGGGATTTCTGCTGTGATCGGGCATGACTTTCCAATCTGGGCTGGGTTTCGCGGCGGGCAAGGGATGGCTGCCATCCTGGGTACTCTCTTTGTGCTGATGCCTACGGAAACCTCGTGGGGCCTGATCGGTTTCGGTTCTGCTTATCTTCTCTCGCGAAACTTTGACTTGAGCGCCGCAACGGGACTGGGGCTGCTGGCATTTCTGGCCTATACGCTTGACCAGCCGCAAGTGTTTCTCGGCTACGCGGTCATACTCTTTTTATCTATCCCGGCCAAGAAAGCGGTGGATTGGCCGCGGCGGATACAGTTGAAAAGAAAATCCATCGCCATGGCTCAAGTGGACGAGGTTGTCCCTTTTCAACCGGTAGAGTTGAATGGAGAGATCCCTTTCGAAACTGAACCACCTGATGAACAACCCCACTGTGTTTGATCCATCAACCCTCGTTATGTCATTTACCGAATATCAGGAGGGCAGAGGTAGGCTGTGAAGAGACAACTGGCTTTCGTCTTGGGCGGCGGTGGGGCGCGCGGCGCATTGCAGGTGGGCGCTTTGCGCGCCCTCTTCGAGGCTGGATTTTATCCTGACATCCTGGTCGGCACATCGATCGGCGCGGTCAACGCCGCCTTCATAGCTACCCGCGGGGTAAATTTGGAGACCATCGCCGGCCTGGAGCTGGCCTGGCAGGACGCCATGAGCGCTGATCTCCTACCCTCGAACTATTTGTGGTTATCCGTTCGGGTTTTATTTAATCGCCCGACAATCTCCTACTCTCATCGCATGCAGAGCTTCTTCGTCAAGCATGGAGTGGCACCAGATTTAAAATTTGGCGAAATCCAAGGAGTGCAATTGGTTTTGGTCGCCGCGGATCTAAACGCCGGATGTCCCGTGCTTTACGGACTCGACCCACACCAGTCTGTGCTGGAGGGGGTACTGGCTTCCACGACGCTGCCCCCCTGGATATCTCCCATGCAGAAAGAGGGCCAGCTGCTGATCGATGGCGGTGCCGTCAGCAATTTACCCATTGAGACGGCCTTAACGCTGGGGGCAACGGAAATCATCGCCCTTGATCTTTTCGACCCGCGCGGCTTGGCCAGCGATGCGCCCGGGTTTGGCCAGTTCGCCAGCAAGCTGCTCATCACCGTCGCACAGCGCCAGATGGAATTGGAGCTGGCGCTGGCTTCGGCGCGCGGTGTGCCGGTGAGGCGGATCAGTTTGCGAGGTGAAGAGCCTGTTTTGCTTTCGGATTTTCGGCATACCCTGGCGTTGATCGAGCGCGGCTATGCCACTCGCAAATAGTGAAATCGCCAGTTGGCAGGTAGAAAGCCAGCCGCTGTGGCGCAAATGGCTCAATCAATTCAGACAGGGAGGTTTACTGAAACAACGCACCAACCCTTGATCCGAGGTTTGAGTAGGTTTTCCAGGATGTAAGTTTATTGTTTGCACAGTCTGGCAGGATGGAGGTGTAGTAATGTTACGCATGGCTTTCCGAACCAGTGTTGAGGCATTTTCCGCGCAGTATTCTTTATTAGCCATAGTCTTGATCGGGGGGAATACTCTTTTCAACATCATCTCAAACGCCAGTTTCAAGTATTCTGCTCTCAGCCCCTCCTGGCGCGGTTTCCTCGCCTGGCAAGTGGTGGGTAACTTGACGGGTCTCGTCACCGTGATTACGCTCACCTGGCTTTTGCGCTTTGTGCCGCTGAACGTGGCCTTCCCCGTCACTACCGGCCTGGCCGTGATCGGCGTACAGGTGATCGCAGCCCGGCTGCTTTTCCAGGAATCGATCTCGCCCGCCCAGTGGTTGGGCACCTTATTTATCGTCGCCGGGATAGCGCTGATCGGTGGGCGGTAAGTATGCGCGCCTTTGTTCGCCTGATCGATGCTGCCGTCCGCCGGGCGAGAGGCGTGTTCACCTTTTGTGAGGCGGAAGAATGCTTATTGCGTTTGCAGCTTTCCCAAGCCGGACACGAATTACGCTTTCCAGGCTATCGCGTGCCTCCCGGAGCGCCGGTCCTGGAACTTCACCTGTGGAATGAGCACGTCCCCTCTTTGCCGCCGTCAGGGCCTGATTTGGCCTGGGCGATAAGGATCAGGCGCATGTTCGTCCTTTCGCTGCGCGCCG
>Ga0209341_10006381_pt1 | contig 10541 bp, 10 predicted proteins | sample RifCSP13_2_FD_184020 | JGI IMG/M metagenome (GOLD analysis project Ga0209341, IMG submission 184020) | Soil microbial communities from Rifle, Colorado - Rifle CSP2_sed 13_2 (SPAdes) (version 2) | ecosystem: Environmental > Terrestrial > Deep subsurface > Rock core/Sediment | place: Rifle... | reverse complement strand
CGGCCTCGAGGCGGCTTCCGGAGTCATGCGATACCTCGAGGAGCGAGGGATCGGCTTTGACGTCGGGGTGACGCGGGTCCCCATCGTTCCCGGGGCCATCCTCTTCGACCTCGGCATCGGCGATTTTCGGGTCCGTCCCGATGCCGCTATGGGGTATCGGGCCTGCGAGGCGGCGGTGCGGGGAAAGGTGGAGGAGGGGAGCGTTGGTGTCGGGACGGGCGCGACCGTGGGGAAGCTGTTCGGCGTCCGTCACGCTATGAAGGGCGGGGTGGGAACCGCCAGCATCGAGCTGAAAGGAGGACTCAGGGTGGGGGCGCTGGCCGCGGTGAATGCCTTCGGGGATGTCCGGGACCGCGCGACGGGGGCGATCCTCGCAGGGGCGCGGGACCCGGACACCGGAAAGCTGGCGGATACAGTTGCGCAGATGAAGCAGGGGCGTTCCCGCCGGGCCTTTTACGTCCAGAGCACGACCTTGGCCGTGATCGCGACGAATGCGCGGCTGACGAAGGCGGAGGCGATCCTCGTCGCGCGCATGGGCCAGGGGGGACTGACCCGGACGATCGCGCCGGTCCACACGGCTTTTGACGGGGATGTCCTCTTCGCGTTGGCTACCGGAGACGTCGAGGGAGACGTGAATCTCGTGGGCCAAGCGGGGGCCGAGACGGTTGCTGAAGCGGTCCTTCGGGCCGTCAAAACGGCGACTAGCCTCGGCGGCATTCCTGCCTATCGGGAATTCAACCCGTGATCCCTGTCGTGCCGTGGCACAGGGATCCTTCTCATGGGGGATCGAAGGGGTACCGGACGATGAGGCGGGATGATGCGCTGCGGCGGGCCTTAACTCTTCTGTCCCTCGGCCTTCTTTTCGTCAGCTCCCTTGCCCTCTTTGGGGGTCACATCGATGGCGTCCTTCCCCGAGGTGGCGTCCTTGAAGCCGCGGATGGCCTTGCCCATTCCCGAGCCGATCTCGGGGAGGCGGTTGGCCCCGAACACGATCAAAACGATGAAGAGGATCACCAGAAGCTCTGGAATTCCCAATCCAAACATCGCTCCTCCTGCGTGCGAGGCCGTGAAAAACCCTCTGGTGTGGCCCGCGCCTGATTAAGCATCGTACATCCCCCCCGGCGTGTCAACCCAAAACTGGCCACGGAGAGATCTGTCCCGACTCCTCCTACCGGCCGTAGGGGACACGGTCGTCGCCGTGGCGTCGCGTGAGCTTGATCTGGTCGAAATGTTCCAGGTAGGGGATGGCGTACTTGCGGGTGATGCCGAGCAGATCCTTAAAGGTGGGGACCGAGATGGAGGCGTGGCGCCCGAGGTGCTCCACGAGCCGGGTCTTCGCCTGCTCGTACGCGTCGCGATGCATATACAGGTCGTCGGCGATCTTGACGAGGGTGCCCTGTTCGACCAGACGAAAGAAGACCGCCTGCGCGGCTCTTCGGTCTGCCCCCGCCTCCTTGAAGGCTGCGTTAACCGTCGGCGGCTGCAATCCCCCCCGTCGGTAGAGGGTTTCGAGGCGTTCGGTGAGCGCCGCCTCTGCCGCCGATAGTTGGGGCCGGTGCGCCGTAAGGCGGACCCTGTCGCGGTCCTGGGTTACCTCCTTCGCCACCGTGAGGTCGTTCAAGAGCTGGGCGAATAGCGCCGGGGCAACCCCTCTCGCCAGGCGACTGCGGAGCTCCTCCTTGGAGATCCCCTCTCGCAGCGGGTTCTGCGCGTGAAACTGCCTGAGCAGGCTCAGGACGGTCCCGCAGAGATCCTCATAGACCTCCCGATGGAGGTAGGCTTCTCCGTCCCGCCCCGGAAGCCGGATGATCCTTCCGGCAGTCAGGAGCTCTCGAAGCTCACCCTGCAGGGCCTCGGGGTCTAGCCCGGCCAGAGGCTGTAGGCTCAAGGGAGAGAGGGGGGAGGTGTTGCTCTTCAAGACTTGCAGGAGACGGTCTCGCGATGAACCCCGCTCCAGGACCTTGAGGTGGGTGACGACCTCCGGGCGCCTGCGTCGCTTGGGGGATGGGCAGGGATCGAGGATCACCCCACCCCCGATGGTGGTGGAAGGGGAGTAGCTCCGGAGGACGTAGCGATCGTGGGGCACGGCCGCCGTGGGCCGCTCGAGCCGGAGATGAACGTACGCCTCCTCCCCCGGGTTCACCTTTTCGCGATCGAGCAGGATGGCCCGGGCCAGGATCTCGGCCGTCCCCAGATGAAAGCGGACGCGAGCGCGGTTCTGGAGCGGCCTGGGGGCGTCCGGCAACAGCGCAAGGGTTGCCTCAAGGGATGTGCTCACCCGGAGGGTACCCGGGAGGCAGAGGAGGTCTCCCCGCTCGATCTGGTCGGTGTCGAGCCCGGGGAGGTTGACCGCCGTTCGCTGCCCTGCCAGCGCCTTCTCTACACTCTCATTGTGGACCTGGAGGCGTCGGACCCGGGAAGGCAGGCCCTTCGGAAGGATCGTCACCTCGTCGCCGATGGCGAGGGAGCCTGTCCAGAGAGTCCCGGTCACTATGGTGCCGAAGCCCCGGATGGTAAAGACGCGGTCAATGGGAAGGCGGACGATTCCATCCCCGCGCCTCGGTTGGACTTCGGCGGCAAGGCGGGCGAGCGCATCGCGGAGTTCGCGGAGCCCCTCGCCGGTGAGGGAAGAGACGGGGAGGATCGGCGCCGCGTCGAGGCAGGTTCCGGTGAGAAACGTCCGGATCTCCTCCTGAACGAGATCGAGCCACTCCGATTCCACCAGGTCCTTCTTCGTGAGGGCGACGAGCCCCCGACGGATACCTAACAGCTCGCAAATGTGGAGGTGCTCCCGCGTCTGGGGCATCACCCCCTCGTCTGCGGCGATGATCAGGATGACCAGATCGATCCCTCCCACGCCGGCCAGCATCGTCTTGACGAACCGTTCGTGGCCAGGCACGTCGACGACACCCAGGGTGATCCCCTCTTCGAGGCGGAGAAAGGCAAAGCCAAGCTCGATGGAGATGCCCCGCTCCTTCTCCTCTTTGAGCCGGTCGGTGTCGATGCCGGTGAGGGCCTTGACCAGGGCGGTCTTTCCATGGTCGATATGGCCCGCGGTCCCGACGATGACGTGCTTCATGGGAGGGTCTCGCACATGGAACCAAAATATCATAGGTCGCGGATCGAGTGAATCAGGAGAGGCGGACTACCGTGCGGGGGCCGGCTCGGCGGCCGGGCTGTATAGGATCCGCTCCGGGTGGGTGTACAGGTTAAAGCCGTCCCCCCGGGCGTAGCCGATCAGGGTAATCCCGAGCTGTTTGGCGCCTTCGATCGCGAGGGAGGTGGGCGAGGTCCGTGAAATGATGAAGGGCGTCCCCATGTGGGCGCCCTTGCGGAGCATCTCGGAAGAGATGCGCCCGGTGCTCAGGAGGATTCGCCCGCGGGTCGGGATCTCTTGCAAGAGCGCCTCACCCATGATCTTGTCCAGGGCGTTGTGGCGCCCCACATCTTCGGCCGTGATGAGCAGCTTTTCGCCGTCGCTCAGGGCCGCTCCGTGGACCCCTCGGGTGGCCATGTACAGGGTACAGGCCTCAAAGAGCTGGCGCATCAGGGGATAGACCTGCTCCGGCTTGAGCACCTCCTCAGACAGGATGGGGGGGTACGGCTGCAGCGCCAGCGAAAAGGTGATGCCGCCGCTGCACCCCGAGGTGAAGACGCGCCGGGTCGGAGGGGTGAAGGGCGTGGCGAGCGTGACCTCGGCCAGGCCCATCTCTTCGTGGATCTCAAGCGAGGTGATGTCGGCAAGATCCTGGATGATCCCTTCGAAGGAGAGAAACCCCACCACGAGACAGTCGAGCTTCACCGGGGTGCTCATCATCGTGGCGAGCTCTTGGCCGTTGATCAGGATGGTCAAGGGCCGTTCGGTCACGACCCCCTTCTCCAGGGGTTCGAACCGTCCGGCTTTGAATCGGTAGGTACCCACGCGACCCCGCCGGCTAGTAGACGTTGAAAGGTGGGAAGGGGAGGGGTTTTCGGATCTCGCCTCCCCAGACGATGACGTACCGGAGGAGGAGCCCACCGACGAGGACCATCACGAATTTCACGTACAGGAGCCAGTCCGCCGGAATGCGAAGGACCTTGACCAGCAGGACTTCGACGAGACTGGCCACGAAGGGGAGAGCCAGGGCTAAGGCGATGACCCCCCACCAGAACCAGGGGGCGAGGTCACCTGTGGTCAGGACTCCATATACCAGCTTCTGCCCAACGTCACCGGCCGCAAAGGCGGCGAGCATCAGATAGATCCAGCTCGCTTCCGCAGCGATGACCAGCGTATCGAGGAGGCTGAGGGTCCCCGCAGTCTCGCTCGCCCCCCCCAGTTCCTTCCCCGCAATTCCCGGGAGCTTGAGATGGTCGGCCGCAAGGGCGACCAGCCCGCATGCGGCAAGCCCCGTCGAGAGACCCGAAATGAGGAAGAGCACTGGGATGTATCTGACGTCCCAGAGGGGACTGAACCAGTAGCCCCCAGGGACTGACCACGCCCCTGCGAGGAGCAACCCGGTGTACAGGGCCATCCCGATGCCGGCCGGAATGGAGAGGATCGCTACGATGAGGCGCGGGGTTCTTCCCACCCGAAAGTACCAGAGGGCGGCATATACCAGGGCGAGAGGGAAGAAGACTGCAATGATCCAGCCGCCGATGGTCAGCCAGGATCGGTAGTTGCTCATGAAGAGCGGGAAGAGGATCCCTCGTTCGGGTTTCCCCAAGTGCATGGTGAGGGCCACGCCTCCCGCAATGATGATCGGCAGGGTGAGGTAGGCAGCGATGCGAGAGAGGGCTTGGTAGCGCTCGTGCTTTCCCCCGAGGAAATCCGCCAGGGCGGCGACCAACAGGGTTCCTCCGGCCATTCCTCCGAGAAAGAGATACCAGGGAATGTTAAAACTGGCCCCCCACTTCGAGGTCATCAGGACGATCGGCTCCATTTGCGGTGGCATCACCATCCTCCCGAAGATGAAATCCCCACCGGCGCCCTAGCGGGGGTCGCCGGTGGGGATCCCGGTCACTCGCATGCAGCGTGAGACGCCGCGTTCGGCGGATCAGAAGCGCGCACCGGTTGGATACGCGGTCTCCCATCCCCAGGCACCGCCGCCAGAGCCGCGGGCAGCCACGCGGGCGCGCACCACCTTGGCCACCTCTTCGGCGTCACCGGCGATGAGCGCCTTGGTCGAGCAGACCGAGGCGCACATGGGCAACTTCCCCTCGGCGATCCGGTTCGAGCCGTAGAACCGCCGCTCCTTCTCCGAGAAAGGCTCCTCGGGCCCGCCAGCGCAGTAGGTGCACTTGTCCATGACGCCCCGCGCCCCGAAGGCGCTTTCCTTGGGAAATTGCGGCGCCCCAAACGGACACGCATACAGGCAATACCCGCACCCGATGCAGGTCTCTTTGTTGACGTGGACGATCCCATCCGGCCGATGATACAGGGCGTCCACCGGACAGACGGCCACGCACGGCGCCTTGGAGCAGTGCATGCAAGGGATGGCCACGTTGGTCTCCCCCGGCTGCCCCTCGTTCACCGTCACGACCCGGATGCGAGCTATGCCCTGCGGGACGTTGTTTTCGTTTTTACACGCCACCTCGCAGCCGCCGCATTCGATGCAGCGCTTGACGTCGATGTAAAACTTCATCCGAGCGGTCGTAAGGGCCATAACTCACACCCCCTTTCAGGCCTTCTTGATCCGACAAAGGGTCGTCTTGGTTTCCTGCATCTGCGTGACGCGATCGTACCCGTAGGTGGTCACCGTGTTGGCCGACTCACCGACGCTGTAAGGCGTCGTCCCCTCCGGGTACTTGTCGGCGAGCGACTTGCCCTCGAACACGCCGGCCCAGTGGTAGGGGAGGAAAACGGTGTCGGGCCCAACCCGGCGAGTCACCTTGGCTTTGACCTTGATGCGGCTCGGCTTGGCGTCCATGTCCTCCGGCGTCTCGAGCCACACCCAGTCGCCATGCCTGATCCCATGATCGTTGGCCAGCTTGGGGTGGATCTCGACGTACATCTCGGGGTTCAGTTCGACCAGCCACCAGGAGCTCCGCTCCGCGGCACTGCCCCCTTCGAGTTCGACGATCCGGCCCGTGGTGAGGATGATGGGGTACTGCTTCACCCAGTCGGGCTTCTGCATGCTCTTGTACGGCTGCGGAACGCGGTAGTGCTCCTTGACGTCGTCGTAGGTCGGCCATTTGGCGATCAGGTCCGGCCGCGGGCTGTGGATGGGCTCGCGGTGCGTGGGCACCGGATCCGGGATGTTCCAGGAGTTGAACCGGGCCCGGCCGTTGCCGTATGGGTGCCGCCCCTCGGCCATGGCCTGCTTGATAGCCTCCCTCGTCACGTCGGTGGCGTAGTCTTTTTGGGCGGGATAGCCGGCGTTGGGACCGCCGATTGGGGCCGACCCGTCAGCGGCGAGCATGGTCTGGCCGTCGGGCGCCTTGGGGCCCCACAGCGCACGGAATCCGGAGCCACCCTGGGCGACGGGGAGGTCCGTCCGGTACAGGATGGAGGTGCCGGGGTGCTTGTCGTGCCAGCACGGCCACGGCAGGCCCCACTGCTCGCCGTGCACCGGGCCGCCCTCCGCCTTCTTGGTCTTGATGTCAAAGACGTGGGCCCACTGCTGCTGCCGCTTCAGGCGCTCGGGCGTCTGCCCGATGTAGCCGATCGAGAGGGCACCCATGTTAATCTCGCGCAAGACGTCCTCGATCGTCTGCTCCGGCAGCGCCTTGACGTCCTTCATGCTGGCAGGCACGCCTTTCCAGCTACCCTTCATGTTCTTGATGAACTCCTTCTTGAAGCCCAGCCGCTCGGCCAGGTCGATCAAGATGGCCAGGTCGGTGCGGGCCTCCCAGACGGGGTCCACCACCTTCTGTCGCCACTGGAGGTCGCGGTTGGTATTGGTGGAGCTGCACCATTGCTCGTAGTTCGTGGCCGCCGGTAGGACGTAGATCCCGTCCGTCCTATCGGGGAGCACCGCGGTGTTGGTCACAAAGGGGTCCATGTCCACGATCAGCTCGACCTTCTCCAGCGCCCTCTTGACCCGATCCATTTGCTGCATCGAGTTGGTCGAGTGGCCCATGAAGAACACCGCCTTGATGTTGGTGTCCTGGCCGAGTTCTTTGGGATCAAGCAGCACCCCCTCGTACCACCGGGCCACGGTGAAACCGGGCTTTTCCATCATCTCTTTGCTCTTGAAGCGGGATACCATCCAGTCGTAGGGGACGTCCCAGACTTTGGACCAGTGCTTCCATGCGCTCTCCGCGATCCCGTAGTAGCCGGGGAGCGTCTCGGGGCCGCCACCGATGTCGGTGACGCCCTGGATGCTGTCGTGACCCCGGAACACGTCACATCCACCGCCCGGCACCCCCATGTTCCCCAGGACGAGCTGGAGGTGACAGTAGGTGCGGACAACGGCGGTCCCGTTGTGGTGCTGGGTGCCGCCCATGGCCCAGATGACGGTGCCTGGGCGGTTGTCGGCCAGGGCCTTCGCCACCCGGAAGAGGTCCTCTTTGGGCACCCCGGTGATATCCGCGACGGTAGCCGGGTCGTACTTGGCCACCTCAGCCTTGAGCTCTTCAAAGCCGTAGGTCCGCTCGTTAATCGCCTTCTTGTCTTCCCAGCCGTTGGCCAGGATGACGTTGATCAACCCGAAGACGAAGGGAATATCGGTCCCCGAGCGGATCCGGACATACATGTTGGCAAAGGCAGACGTCTTGGTGAACCGCGGGTCCACCGAGATGATGACGGCCCGGTTGACCTCCTTGGCCGTCAGGATGTGCTGCATGGAGATGGGGTGGTTCTCAGCCGGATTCATGCCGATGATCATCACGCTCCGGCTGTTCCGGATATCGTTCTGATGGTTGGTCATCGCTCCGAACCCGAACACTTGGGCCAGACCGGCCACAGTGGTCGAGTGTCAGATACGTGCCTGGAAGTCGACGTTGTTGGACCCCCACATCGCCGCCCACTTGCGGACGGCAAAGCCGTTCTCGTTCGACTGGTGGGCGGAGAAATTGAAGTGGAGCGCATCCGGCCCGTACTTCTTCCGGAGCTCCACGAGCTTGGCGCTGACCTCGGTCATGGCCTGGTCCCAGCTGATCCGTTGCCATTTCCCACCGGCCAGCTTCATCGGGTAGCGAAGTCGCTTCTCGCTGATGGCGGTCGATCTCGCCGCGGCCCCCTTGGCACACAGGCTCCCCTGGTTGATCGGGTGCTCGAACCAGGGCTCTTGGCTCACCCACACGCCGTTCTGGACCTCGCCGATCAGGCCGCAGCCGACCGCACACTTGGTGCAGATGGTCTTATACTGCTCAAGCTTGGGCGGCTCGACTGCCGCAGAGGCCTCCCGGAAGATGGGATTCGGCTGGAAGGAGGCTGCCGCGCCAACGCCGAGCCCTACTCCCGCCGACTTCAAGAACTTCCGGCGGTCCATCAAGGGGTTCAACGCCTTGAGCCCGGAAGTTCGGAGTGTTTCGCTCGCTCGAACTCTCCGTAGCATCATCCCCATCCCTCCTACCTGTACAGGCTGCGATAGTACTTCTCTACGTCTTCCGTGCGGCGGTAGAGGATCGGATCGGGAACCCCCGGTTTCTTCTGGGCCGCGGCCTTCTTGGGTACCATCCCCAGGGCGACGGCGACCCCCGCTCCCGTCAGGAGCCCCTTGAGGAAAGTCCTTCTCCCGCCCTGCACCTTTGGGCTTTCCTTCCGTTCGCGCATAGCCCCCTTCCTTTTCCCTAACTGCGACAACACAGCGAGCTACAGTGACAGGCACCGTCACTCTCGGTGAACTTCGCTTCGACCCAGTAGCCCTCTTTCAGGTATTCAAAGCTTCCGGTGATGAAGCCTCCAGAAGCAAGCTCCGGGACTTCGATGTAGCTCTCTGCGCCGAAATGGAGTGCGACCTCCCTTCCGTCAGAGGTTTCGACCACAGCCGTGCGGTTGATCCGGTTGAGATGTTTTACCCTCCCCTCGATCACGCACGTCACCCCCTTTCAAAAACTATTTGGTGTATATGGGAGGATGGGTTCTATGGGTCGAGTGTGCATGTCAAAACCCTGTTTGGTTCGCGGGCCTGTGGCAGGGACATCCCGGGATTTCACGATGCGGAAAACTAGAACTTACGAAGAGTTACAATGCCATCAGCATATAAGATTGTCTACCCACTTTGTCAAGTATTTTTTCTGTGGGCCCCCTCCCCAGTTCCCCCTGCCGTCCTGGCCGGCTGAAGCATAGCGGGAGCCGGCCGCCCCCCTCACGATCAGGCCGGGTCCTGCTGGTCGGCTTGCTCCCTTTCGGCGCCTTCCGCCCGCCTCTTTTCGATCTCAGGCATGTCGAAGGTCGGTCCCTTCCAGCGGGTGACCCGCTCCAGGGCAGGCTGCCGGGGAGCGACAGCGGGGCCCCACTCGGCCATGAGCTCCGATTCCAGTTCCATGAATCCCCTGGTGAGTTTAGCGATCCCCTTATAAAACTTGCCCTTTTCCTTCTTGTCCAGCTGATCGCAGAGAAGGAAGGCCCAGGGGAGGAGATGGGTCCTGAGAAACTCCCCCTGCAGATAAAGCCATCGCTCCTCGTCGGTTGTCTCCTTCGCCGCCTCCTGCCTCGCAATCAGCTGCCCCATGATCTCCAGCTCGCAGGCGATATGGTCCTCGGGCTCCGGAAAGCCCTCCCGCTTCTCCAGGCCGGCCCGCCGGAGGAATCCTCGAACGTCGGCCAGGGAGGGACCGTGGAGTTCCTTCTCCATGTAATACGACTCGTAAGGGAAGATGCAGGGCTCCCAAGGCAAGACGAACAGGAGGTCGTACTCCTCAGTGAGGGCCTCGCGGAGTGTGGCGAGGTCTCCGCGGTGGTCGGAGAGGACCGCCCGGACGGCCTGCCACCCCTCGCCGAGCGAGGGGTGCACCTTCTCTGCGGCCTGGATCCGGCTTTCGAGGTTCTGGCCCAGAATCTCCAAAAAAGGTTCCTTGGGTGCCTCGAGAAAGAGCCGGGACAGGAGTTCATAGTATCCCCGCCGGAATCCGGAGATCTCCCGGTCACCGATCATGGCTCCCATCCCTTCTGCACCTCCATCATCGCCTTGACGGCGCGGCAGTCCGGGCACATCAAGAGCAGATCCGCCCGACCCTCGAGGAAGGCCTCCATCATCCCCACCTTCGCCTGAATGGCGGCGAGGGCCCTTTTGTTGATGTAGGGCTTCCCGCATTGCTGGCAGCCCACCATCTCGTCCTGCACCATCACCTGGTAGGCGAAGGCCGCCTTTTCCAGGATCAGGTCCTTCCGGAGCGTGATCACGCGCTCGGGGCAGGCCTGCTCGCAGAGCCCGCAGGCGACGCAGCTCATGTACCGGAACTCCAGCGTGTGCTTCTCGTCGTCGAGCTTGAAGGCGTGGGTCGGGCAGACGTTGACGCAGGAGCGGCACATGGTGCACCCCTCGGCCCTCACGTCCGCCCGGGCGAAGGGGAAGGGGGTGTTCTCGCGGACCCGTCCGGGGTCCTTGCCGGTTCCGTACAGGAAGGTCGCAATGGCATCGGCGATGATGTCGCGGTTCTCGACCGTGGCAGGGAAC
>Ga0209341_10006372_pt1 | contig 10548 bp, 9 predicted proteins | sample RifCSP13_2_FD_184020 | JGI IMG/M metagenome (GOLD analysis project Ga0209341, IMG submission 184020) | Soil microbial communities from Rifle, Colorado - Rifle CSP2_sed 13_2 (SPAdes) (version 2) | ecosystem: Environmental > Terrestrial > Deep subsurface > Rock core/Sediment | place: Rifle... | reverse complement strand
ATCTGCTCGTATTCGGGAAATTCCCCTTCCAGCACCTGGGAAAGAACCAAGAAATCGGGAGCGTTAAAGAAGAGCTGGCCTTCCTCGGCCAGGCCAATTTCAACCTCTCCCTCAACCAAGCGAGAAACTTCCCCCAGTGACCGGGCCGGCACGACCGCCGTCAGCCCTTCCCCGGCAATGGAAATTTTCTTTTCTCCCAAACGGAAACCGTCCACTCCGGCCAACACCAACGTTCCTCCTCCCAGCTTCAGCAGAATTCCGGTCAGGATCGGCCGGGACTCATCCTGCGCCGCCGCAAAAGAAACCTGGGTGACCGCTTCCTTAAAATCTTTTGCCGGAATCTTGAAAAGAGCTTTACCGGGAGAAGCCAGATTCGGAAATTCGGCGGCGGGCATCCCATTGATTTTGGAAGAAAAACTCTCCGCCGAAATGGTCAGAATATCTTTTTCGGCTTTAAGCGTTACCTTTCCCGGAGGAAGATTGGTGATCAGAGATACCAGCAATCGGGCGGGGACTGTAATTGCGCCTTCGGTGGAAACCTTGGCGCCCACCTTCGTCTTGATCCCGGTCTCCAGATCGGTGGCGGCTAGGTGGAGAACCGCCTTTTCCGCCGTCAGGAGAACATTCTCTAAGATCGGCAGAGCCGATTTCGCCGAAGCCACTCGCGCCACTGCGGTCAGGCGGGGAAGCAAATTTTCCTGGAGAACGGTAACATCCATAATTTCTTTTTACTTTTTACTATCAACCACGGGCTTTTCTCCCGGCACCACAACCACGTGCCGTTCCCGGTCCTCACCTCGACTCTCGGTAAAGACTCCTTTCTCGTCTTGGAGAGTGACATGAATAACCCTTCGTTCCACCGCCGGCATCGCCGGAAAGGCCACTTCCTTAAGCAGAAAACGGGCTTTGTCCGCGGCTTCGAGCGCGCGGCGGCGCAACTCCTCTTCCCGCTGCTGGCGATAGCCACCGGCCTCCAGAGAAAATGGCTGGAACTCCCCGACTTTGCGCATCAGCATCACGCCCAAGACCGCTTGGAGAGCATTCAAAGTTTGGCCGTGGAAGCCGATCAGAAAGGAGCTGTCTTCGGGGTCTTCCGGCTTGAGGTCAATCAAAAGCCGCCCTTCCTCTTCCTTAACCTGAATCTGGGAGGGGATTCCCATCTTTGTTAAAAGCTCTTCACTTGTTTCGGTAAGAAATTTTTGCGCTTTCATTTTCGTCTCTTTGGAAATGCTAGGTCGTTTCTCCGGCCGTTAAATTTCCGAAGAGCAGAAATTTCTAGGTCGTTTCTCCGGCCGTTCATCGGGGTCGCTTCCAATCTAACACACCCTCACGAACTTTTGGAACGCATGGCCAACCACTGCTGGGGGATCTGCAGAAGGGTGGAGACAAACCAGTAGAGCATCAAACCGGCCGGGAACTGCAGCCCCAAGAACAGGGTCAAGATCGGAAAGAGGAAAAGATTCTGCCGCTGCAGGGCAGAGGCGAAATCTTCCTTTTTGTCCTTGGCCTCATGAGCAACCTTGTGCTCCTGCGAAACCGCCGGCAGCATCATCTTGGAGAGGACAAACTGGGAAACCGCTGCCAAAACCGGAAGGATAAAGAACGGATCCTTGACGGAGAGGTCCCAGAAGAGAAATTGGTGGTTGAGCCCTCCATCTTTTAGATTGGAGATGAAGACCTGATAAAGCGCGATCAGGATAACGAGCTGCAGCAGCTGGGGGAGGCACCCGGACAGGGGATTCACTCCCTTCTGCTTGAAAAGTTCCATCTGGGCCGTTGCCAATTTCTGGCGATCGCCTTTGTATTTCTCTTTTAAACGATCCAGCTCGGGCTTGATGTCCCGCTGGATCCGCATTGATTTCAAGGAAGGAAGGGTGAGGGGAAAGAGAATAAGCCGCAGGGCCACCGTGAGCGCGATGATCGCCAATCCTAGGTTCGCCCCGAGAATGTTATAGAAGAAGTGGAGGGCCGTGGTCAGCGGTGTGATGAGAAGGACATCCCAAATATTCATGATTTGACAATCTTAGCATCTCGCGCCTTTCCAAGATCAGGAACGGGATCAAAACCGCCTTTTGCGAAAGGGTGACAGCGCAGGATCCGCTTAAATCCGAGGAATAGGCCCCGCCCCGACCCGTACCTTTCAATCGCCTGACGGGTGTATTCGGAACAGGTGGGTTGAAAGCGGCAAGCGCCCCCGAAAGCCAACTGCCCCCAGGCCCCGTGGTCCGGAGAAATGGTGCGCTGGTAGAACCGGATCAGTTTGAGCAAAAGTGCTTTCACCATAATACCCCCGCTCTTTTTAAGGTCTGTTCGACCGCTTGGCGCAGGACTTGAGAGTTGGCCCCCAAGGCGGGCTCCCGCACCCAAAAGGCTCCCCAGGTGCCGCCCCTGATTGCCGGCAGGAATTCTTCTATCTGCGCCCGCAGAATTCGCTTCAGCCGATTCCGACGGGTCGCCAGCTTGCTGACATGGGTGGAAACGACGAAACCGAACCGCACCGGATCTTTCTGATTGGAGAGAAGAAAGAGATTGAAGAAAGGAGTTCCGTAGCGCTGGCCATCCCTCTTCAACCGGCGAAAATCAAACTCGGCCGAAAGGCGATTCTCCCGAGGGAGCATTAGGAAGGAACGATGGCGCGGCGCCCTTTGAGACGGCGACGCTTCAAAACCGCTCGGCCGCCGGAAGTTTTCACCCGCCGCCGCCAGCCGTGAGTCGTAATTCTTTTGTTTTTGTTGGGCTGAAATGTTCTTTTTGGCATGAGTAATTTTACTACTCCTTATATTATAAGCCGTAGATCCGCCTTTTGGTTCTCTCTGGGGCCACCGCAGGAATCTCGGCCCCACTATAGCACACCCCAAATCTTTTCTTCACCCCCTTGACACACCCCGGTGACTTAACCTAGTTATTAACTTACGCATCTTCCCTGTCTTCTCTCGCTCCCCGCCCACCTGTTTATCTAATTGAAGAAACAAAATGAATTATAAAGAAACCTGGCAAAGTGTACTTACATTCTTGGAACGCGATCTCTCCAAAGGGGTAATTGCTACTTTTTTTGGGACCGCGGAATTGGCCGAAATTGGGGAAGGGCGGGCGCGAATCCTCTGCCCAAATCGAATGGCGCTGGAGCAACTGCGCGCCCATCAATCCCAACTGGCGGAGGCCTTCCGGACGGTTTGCGGTGAAGACCATCAATTTTCTTTTGAGATCAAACCGCTGGTGAACACCCTTCCCCAGGACCCCGGAACACTGTTTCATCACGCCCCTCCCAACGGATTGGCGGATTCCTACAGCTTTGAGAATTTTGTGGTTGGGATCTCCAACCAGCTGGCGGTGGGCGTCGCTCGAGCCGTCGCGGAACAACCGGGAGCGCTTCACAACCCGTTCTTTGTTTATTCGGGAGTGGGTCTCGGGAAAACGCACCTCCTTCATGCCGTGGGAAACTCGATCAAGGAAAGGATTCCGGACGCGCGGATCATCTATGCTTCGGCCGAGCGGTTCACGACCGAGTTCATTCGTTCCATTCAAAGCCAGCAAACGGCGGCGAGTTTTCGGAGAAAATTCCGCAGCGTCGACGCCCTCCTGATCGACGACGTCCAGTTTCTGGCCTCCCGCACCGCTTCCCAGGAAGAATTCTTCAACACCTTCAATGAACTCTATCTCGCCGGAAAGCAGATTGTGATCGCCTCCGACCGGCATCCCGCCGAGATCCGCGACGTCCAGCAGCGGCTGGTTTCCCGGTTTGCGGGCGGAATGATCACCGACATTCAAGAACCGGACTTGGAAATGCGCCTGCAGATTCTCAGAAGAAAGGCCGCCGACCAGCAGGCCCAGGTTTCGGAGGAGGTCCTTCTCTCCTTGGCGCAGAAGATCGAGGGCAGCATTCGCCAGCTCGAAGGGGCTCTCCACCAACTGGTGGCGGTGGCCCGCGCCCAGCAGGCGGCACCGACGGAGGAGCTGCTGAATGCGGTGGTCAAAACCACCATGCCGGTCAACCCCTTCATAACTCCTTCGGATATTATCGGAAGTGTTTGTCGGGCCTACCGCATCACGGCCGAGCAGCTCTGTTCTCCCAAACGCTCCCGAGAAGTGGTTCTTCCTCGCCAAGTGGCGGCGCATCTTCTCCACCAAATCAGCAAGGCCTCCTCAAACCAGATCGGGGAGCTTCTGGGAGGAAAGGACCACTCCACCATTCTGCACGGCTTGGGGAAGATTGAAAAACAACTGGCGACGGATGAAATCCTCAAGAATCAGGTAGAATCGATCCGTGGGGAAATTTTGGGGAAGAATCGTTGAAAAAGCAAAGAAGTTCCGTCGCTCTCCCTTTTTCCCCAAACCAACCTCTATTTATCACCAGGTTTTCCACAAGAGAAATTTTCAGAATATCTGGAGAGAAATAGACTTTTCCACAGGTAAACTGCCTGCCATACTGGTACTATTATTCTCTTTTATTATTCTCGTATTTCCGAACAACCTTGCCAAACACTTTGTCCTACCGCAGAGCTATGTTCTAGGTTTGCTAATTGATTATCTTTCTCCGGCCATCTATCTCACTGAAATTCTAGTGGCGTTGCTGCTGCTCTTTAGTATGCGGCGCCTTCTCAAACAAAAGCTTAAGCAGCCTCGAAAAACCTTCCTGATTCTGGCGGGAATTTTTTTGATGGCGCTTTTGCCTTCGGTTTGGCAAGGTGCGACTGCACTCACCACCAGTGGAGGTTTTTCTTTAATCTCTCTCTGGCGCTGGTTGGAGCTGGCACTCTGGTTGGGTTTTGGATTTTGGGTGGCAACTTTCATTTCGAAAAAAGGAAAGAAGACCCTTGTTCTTCTGCTGGGAATCGCCGTCGGTTGGGTTTCCCTGCTGGCTCTCGGCCAGTTTCTTACCCAACACTCCCTCCTGGGTTACTGGTTTATGGGTGAGCCGAATTTGAGCCCCTCTCTAGGGGGAGTGGCGCTGGGTTCCTGGGGAGGAAGAGAGGTTCTTCGGGCCTACGGAACTTTTCCGCATCCCAATGTTCTGGGTGGAATTCTGAGCGTGGTTTTGGTTTGGCTGGCGGCGCGCAAGCGCTGGTTTGGTTTCGGGGTCGGCTTCGCGGCCGTGGTCGCTTCTCTGTCTCGAACGGCCTGGGTATCCCTGGCTGGGGGTCTAACCTCCCTGCTGTCCGGATTCCATTCCTTCCTTCTCTGGGGTGATCTCTCCTTTAGCCGGCGGTGGGAACTCTTGGAGAGTGCCGGTCGAATGATCTCTTCTTCCCCGCTGGCCGGAGTGGGGTTGGGTCAATTTACCAGTGTCCTACCCGAGTTTGGCCTCCCCTCCGGCCTCTCTCTATTCATTCAGCCGGCGCACAATATTTTTGCCATGATTGATTGCGGCGGAGAGCGGGATTCCGGCCCTGCTGGCCTTTCTTTTCCTGTTGGCCGCCGCCTTCCGCCAGACCCTTCGGCAGAAGAACCGGTTGATGACGATTGCCCTGCTTCAGCTGGTTTTTCTGGGGTTCTTCGACCACTATCTCTATACCTCGCCTCAAGGCCTCTTTCTTTTTTCCTTGATTATGGGACTTTCCTTTAGTTATTCTGATAACTAATGGAAGACTTTCCTGCTTTGCCACCCGTCAGTTCGCCGCCGATTCCTGTTCCTCCTCCCGGTCCTGCTCCGGTGATTCCTCCCGTGGTACCTCCACCGCCTCCACCGACTCCGCCCGTTCCGGAATTACCGCGGCCGGTACCATCTCCGCTCCCTTCTCCGTTGGCGGCTCCTCTCCCGCCGCCGCTGCCGCCGCCTCCTAAGCCGAGTATCCCCCCACCCTCCGCCTCACCTTTTCCATTAGCCGGGGGACCAAAACCATTCGGGCCACCCCCACCCCCACCGCCCCCCACTGCGCCCCCGGCGCCTCTGCCGCCGGAAGCTCCGGCCGGAAATCTGATTGAACGGCTGCGCGGGCTGATCCGGCCGCTAGTGATTCTGGGGGTCGTGATTATCCTGGGGATCGCCGTCGTCAGTTTTGCCAGTTTGGATCTCTCCCGCCTTCCGTTGATTGGCGGATTGTTCCAAGGGGGAGAAGTAACCTTGGCCTACTGGGGACTTTGGGAGAGTCCCGAAGTGGTTAATCCGCTGATCACTTCTTTTATTGAGGAGTACAAGAAAGAAAATCCGCGGGTAAATCTCACGATTAATTACGAAAAGCGTTCCTTCGGCACGCTCGAACAGTACCGGGAAACCCTGTTGACGCGCCTCCAGCAAGGAACCGGACCGGACATTTTCCGTCTCCACAACTCTTGGGTGGGGGATTTCTCCACCGAGATCGCTCCTCTGCCGGCGGAGGTCCTCTCGGAACAGGACTACGCTCTCCGTTTTTATCCGGCGGCGCTTGCTTCCGCTAAGGTCGGGACGGAGATCTACTCCGTTCCGTTGGAATATGATGGCCTGGTTCTTTTCTACAACAAGGCTCTCCTCAAGGGAGTTGATGTGCCGGAAAAAATCAAGACCTGGGAGGACTTTCGCCGCGAAGCGGTCAAGCTCACCACCTGGAAAAACAACGACGCCAACAAAGGAGCAATTCTCAAATCCGGCGCCGCTTTTGGGACGGCCAACAATATTTCCCATTCCGCTGATATTCTCTCTCTGCTGTTGGCCCAGAGCGGCGTGGATCCGCTGACGGAGCTCAACACCCAGGCGGCGGCCGATGCCCTCACCTTCTACACGAACTTTTCGAAGGTGGACCGGGTTTGGAACGAAACTCTGCCGTTTTCGATCAACGCTTTCGCCAACGGCCAGGTGGCGATGATCATCGCCCCGTCATGGCGGGCGCTCGATATTGCCGCGCTGAATCCCGATCTCGGATTCGCCGCCTCTGCTGTTCCCCAGCTTCCGGCCGCAACGAAGGGGGGAGTACACTGGGGGACTTTCTGGACGGAGAGCGTCAGCTCCGACACCGAACGCAGCGAGATCGCCTGGGCATTTTTGGAGTATCTCACCCGCGAGGACCAACAGCGCGCTCTCTACGCCGCCGAGGCCCAGAATCGGCCTTTCGGCGAGCCCTACGCGGTGCGGTCGCTCGCTGCCAGCCTGGCCGAGCACGAAATTCTTGGCCCACTTCTTGAAACCGCCCCGGAAGCCGTTTCCTCAAAGACGGTCGATCTCTCCGGCAATCAAACCTATGCAGATGCGCTGCACAAAGCGGTCTCGGATGTTTTGGGAACGGTTAAATCCGCCGACGCCTTGAAAACCGCTCAGGCCACGATTGACCAACTCGAAGGCAAGACCCCGACCGAGGAATAGAGGCAGTGCTGCCTATCGCTAGCGCTCAAGTTGCACAAATTACTCGCTGGCGCTGCGTCATTTGTAGCCTTCAGGTAGACTGAACTTATGGAATTGGCATCAATTCGACCAGCACCCAAGCGCCAGTTTGACCAATTCGGCGTAACCGAAGAAACGCTATCGGCCCGCGTCAATCTTTTAGGGGAGAGGGGTTTTCTGACCGATTCCAAGGTTCTTTTCCTCGGCGACTATGATCTCACTTCCCTGGCGGCCCAGCCGCGAGGGAAGAACACCGAGATCTGGGCGTTGGACATTGACCAGGATGTTCTGGAGGTGCTCAAGCGGGAGAGTGGCAATGCCATTTTCACCGCCCACCACAATCTGACTTTTCCTCTGCCGAAACGGCTCTTGGCTTCCTTCGATACCGTTTTTACCGATCCTCCTTATACGCCGGAAGGCGTATCGCTATTTCTTTCCCGGGCGCTAGAAGCCCTGGTCAAGGGAGTCCGCGGCCGGGTTTTTCTCTCCTACGGTTCTCTCGATCCGGTGCGGGCGCTGGCGGTCCAAGAAAAGATTCTGGCCCACGGCGTCGTAATGGAGGAGCTGCGGCCGAAGTTTAATGAATATCTCAACGCTAAGACAATCGGGGATGCTTCGGACCTCTATCTGCTCCGACCGACGGTCAAAACTCGACCGACAATTAAAGGCGAATACTTCGGGAGGATCTACACTTCCGAGTGAAGCTAGGAAGTGCTAGCTCTGGATCCATCAGGGCGTCCACCGACGAATGAAACGAGAGGGTGCTAGGTTCGCGAAGCGAGCCGTCTACCAACGAATAAAATAAGAAAGGTGTTACTCTTTTTCCAGGATGGAAAAGACATTTAATTCTGCCGCGGTCGAAAGCAAAATCTACGAAAGATGGGAACGATCCGGCGCTTTCACTCCCAAGATAGACCCCAAAAAGAAACCCTTCACCATCATTATGCCTCCGCCCAATGCCAGCGACCCGTTGCACATTGGCCATGCGAGGTTTGTCGCGATCGAGGACGTTCTCACCCGTTACCACCGGATGAAAGGCGAGCCAACCCTTTGGCTTCCCGGAGCGGATCACGCCGGGATCGAAACCCAGTTTGTATTTGAACGAAAACTCAAGGAAAAAGGGAAAAGCCGATTCGACTACGACCGCGAGACTCTCTACAAAATGATTTGGGAAGACGTGGAATCCAATAAAAAAACTATGGAAGCCCAGCTAAAAAAACTTGGCGCCTCCTGCGATTGGACCCGCAACAAATTCACGCTTGACCCAGCCATTATCAAGATCGTCTATCGAACTTTTAAAAAGCTTTTCGAGGAAGGGCTGGTCTACCGAGGGAACCGGTTGGTCAACTACTGCACCCACTGCGGAACGGCCTATTCCAATCTGGAAGTGGATCACGTGGAACGGACGGATCCGCTCTATTTCATGAAGTACGGCCCCTTCACTCTGGCGACGGTGCGGCCGGAAACAAAATTCGGAGACACCGCGGTGGCGGTCCACCCCAAAGACAAACGCTACGCCGAATGGGTGGGTAAGGAGATTGAGGTGGGGGGCCTGTTGGGCAAGTTTAAGGTCAAGGTGATTGCCGATGAAGCGGTGAATCCGGAGTTTGGGACGGGGGTGGTCAAGGTCACGCCGGCCCACGACCCGGTGGACTGGGAGATGGGCCGCCGCCACAATCTGGAGGTCAAGCAGGTGATCGGTTTGGATGGCCGCCTGAACGAGAAAGCCGGCCGGTACCAGGGGCTGACCGTTAAGGAGGCCCGGCGGATGGTGGTCGAGGATCTCCAGAAGGCGGGATTACTGGAGAAGGTGGATGAGAATTACCGACACGCGGTCGCCGTCTGCTACCGCTGCAAGTCGGTGATTGAACCTCTGCCGATGGAGCAGTGGTTTGTGAAGGTGGCGCCGTTGGTGAAAGAGGCCTTGGCCGCAATGGACAAAGGCGAGGTGAAGTTCGCCGCTAAGCGTTTTGACAAGATCGCCCGCCATTGGTACGCCAATCTCTACGACTGGAATATCAGCCGGCAGATCGTCTGGGGAATGCGGATTCCCGCCTGGCGCTGCGAAAAGTGCGCCGAGTGGACGATTACTGACGGCGCGGCACCCGCAAAATGCCATCATTGTTCGGGTACCGAGCTTACTCAAGATTCGGACACCTTTGATACTTGGTTCTCGTCCGGCCAATGGCCATTTGCCACTCTCCAGACCACCAAAAAAGGCGACTTTGAATATTTCTACCCGACCGCGGTGATGGAAACTGCCCACGACATTATTCCTTTCTGGGTGATTCGGATGATTATGCTCGGACTCTACGAAACCGGAGAGGTTCCGTTCCGGGAGGTTCTGATCCACGGATTGGTGCGGGACAAGGAAGGAAAGAAAATCAGCAAGTCCAAAGGGAATGTGATCGATCCTCTCGTGATGGTGGAGCGCTACGGGGCGGATGCTCTTCGGATGGGAATCGTCTGGGGGGCTCTGGTCGAGAACGACATCTCCCTTTCCGAGGACAACATCCGCGGCCAACGCAATTTCGCCAACAAAATTTGGAACGTTGCCCGCTTCGTGCTGATGGATCGGACGAGCAAAAAAGTCCAGCCGAATGAAGATGATCGCAAAATTATCAAGGAATTGGCAACGACTACCAAAAAGGTGACGAAGTCTCTGGATGCCTACCGTCTCAATGAGGCCGTTGAAGAGTTGTACGAGTTCGTTTGGCACCGGTTCGCCGATGTTTACCTCGAGAAAACAAAATCCCGCCGGCCCGCCGCCCAACCAACGCTGGAGCTGATTCTCAAGGATTCGTTAAAAATGCTTCACCCTTTTATGCCATTTGTGACGGAAGCAATTTGGGGGGAGTTGGGGGAAAAAGAAATGTTGATTACCTCCTCCTGGCCTAAGGTTTAATTTCAATGCTGAACGGATTTACCAGCCCTGAAATATTTCTGTTCCTGGTTTTTGCCTTCTTGGCCGAGGTGGTGGGAACGTTGGCGGGATTTGGCTCTTCGATGATCCTGGTGCCGCTCACCGCCCTTTTTGTGGATGTCAAAACCACCATTGCCGTGGTTGGTCTTTTCCATTTCTTTGGGCAGGTGGTAGACCTCTTCCTCTGGGGACGATACATCAACTGGCGGATCACGGCCCTGTTCGCCGGTCTGGGAGTGGTCTTCTCTTTTCTGGGGGCGGCGTTGATTACGATCCTTCCCTCCCAAACGGTACTGTTGATTTTGGGAGTGTTCCTAGCGGTCTATGCCCTCGC
>Ga0209341_10006371_pt1 | contig 10548 bp, 7 predicted proteins | sample RifCSP13_2_FD_184020 | JGI IMG/M metagenome (GOLD analysis project Ga0209341, IMG submission 184020) | Soil microbial communities from Rifle, Colorado - Rifle CSP2_sed 13_2 (SPAdes) (version 2) | ecosystem: Environmental > Terrestrial > Deep subsurface > Rock core/Sediment | place: Rifle... | reverse complement strand
TTGTAATTGGCATTTCCTTTTCCTTCGTTGAGCATGAAGACAGGAAAATAGTTACTAGCACAGCACAAAATAAACCGCATAACGAATGAATTTGTAGTTTCATAAGAACCTCCTAATAAATTAATGATGATTATTTAACAGGGTGTTCAGTCGTGAGTATTTTCAGAATGATTGAACACTCTAAATGTTTTAGCTTAGATATGGAAATAACCCAGTCTTTCCTTGCAGAAATAACTTATCTGCACAAAATCCTTTTTTTTTCAATAAATTCATCAGTTCGAAATATTATTCAGCATTTACTTTGGGAGCAGTTAGTGTAAAACCAAGCTGTTGATATAATTGAAGCACGTTCCAAAAAGTCTGATCTTCCACTACTTTTCCGTTTTTCACACGAGTTATTGCCAGCCCAGATATTTTGATCTGCTTACCAGTGGCTGGTAATTCTCCCATAGGACCTTTATTTGTCCCCGTAAAAGTAAAGTGAGACCATATGCTGTCATCTTTAACAAGTACTTCACTAATTCTAATTCTAAAATCGGGAAATATATTTGATGTATTTGTAACAAAAGTCTTGTAACCTTCTATACCAATTATTGGTTCTGCTGAAATGGGGGTATGTAAAATAAATTCCGGAGCACATATTTCACTCAATAAAACCAAATTGGCTTCGCTTGTGGCTTGCATATAGCTGTCCATGAGAACTTTTGCCTCTTCCTCAGTAATTTGCTTTTTAAGTTCTTGTCTGCAGCCCACTAAGCTGAATGACAAAACGAAAACGATTAAAGAAAAGTTTTTAATAATTACCCGAATAATCTTCATATTCATCTCCAATAAGTTAATGATGATTAATTAACAAAGTGTTCAGTCGCGAGTGTTGTCAGAATGAATGAACACTCTAAATGCCTTATAACACTTTAAAAAATATTAATAGATAAGCTTGTCTCGCCTAAAGGTATAATTATGCGCTGGAAAATTTAAGTGGGAATTAAATTGGCGATCACAAACATTCTATTCTCCAATTGTTAAAGAATAAATTTGCTGTCACGCCTTGCGGGGAAAATTGTAGTTCCGTAGTTAACGAAATTAGCAGAAGGACCATATTAGGCAACCTTCCTCTCAAAGTGGAAAAGTTCTTAAAGAACCTGTTATAATTTCATTATTGTACTTATAATTGTCAAGAAGAATTATTACTTGGGAAAAGAAAAATTTAGAGATGTGATAAAGAATACATTTTTGTAGGGAATTGCCACCGCCAGAGTCGGTCAGGTCCTGGCAGTTCCGCCTATTACGTATTTCTTTCGGAACGACCAGGAGGTCGTTCCCTACTCGTACCTCAACGCTTCAATCGGATCGAGGTTTGCGGCTTTGTAAGCGGGATATGTTCCGAAGAGCACCCCAACAAAAATGCAGAGTGAAATACCAATTATGACCCAATCATAAGGAACTGCTGATTGTGCATTAATAAAACCGCCTGCTAAATTTCCGATACTGACACCAATGAAGATTCCAATTACTCCACCGATAATGCATAAAACCACTGCTTCAATTAAAAACTGAAGCAAAATATTTTTCTTTCGCGCACCTAATGCTTTACGAATTCCAATTTCTTTTGTTCTTTCAGTTACTGAAACGAGCATAATATTCATTATACCAACTCCTGCAGCGATTAACGCAATGATGGAAACAACTAAAGCCCCAATTTTAACTCCACTTGTAATGTCATTAATTTGCCCGATGATAGATTCATTGCTGAAAATGTCGAAATCATTTTCTTCACCCGGTTTGACTTTTCTAATTGCTCTCATGTGCCCAATTGCGGCTTCAATTGTAGGATTATAATCTTCTTTGCTGTAGGACATAACCGTAATGTTAACACTTCGCTTTCTTTTCCCGAACATACTTTGCCAGGTAGTGATGGGAAGTACCATGTAATTATCCTGGCTTTGTCCAAAAAGCTGCGGCTGCTGTTCCAGAACTCCAACAACAAGCTTAGGTTTTCCATCAACACGAATAACTTGTCCAACTGGATTTATCGAAGCGAATAATTTTGTAACAATCTCGCTTCCCAACAGACAAATATCATTTGAGTATTGAATATCATTTTCACGAAATTCTCTTCCGTAAGCAACCTTCCAGTCATTTGTCCGCATTGCACCTAACGTAATACCCGCAACCTGAATATTCGGATTAGTTTCTTTGTTTCCATATTTAACAACGCTTCCAAAATTCCACATTTCAGCACCCATATATTTAGCTTGCGTTAACCTTTTTGAAAGCTCATCAAATTCTTCAAGAGTTAAATCTTTTCTATTTCTGTATTTATCTCGAGAACCAGGTCCACCACCCATGATTACTGGAAATTTTTGAATTTGAAATGTGTTTTTAGCAAGCTGAGAAACTCCATTCTCGATGCTATTCTGAAGCATAGTGATCACAGTCATGACAACGATTATGGAAAATATTCCAACCACAACCCCTAAGATTGTAAGCATTGTTCTTAACTTATTGGTTCTTAGAGATTGAAGCGCAATGGCTAAGGTTTGTCTAATTTTCATAATTATTCATACCTCAAAGCTTCTACAGGATCCAACTTGGCAGCGGTATAAGCAGGAGCTAACCCCGCGACCAAACCGGTTATTAATGAAACAAGTATTGCGATCACTACCGCATCCCACTGAATTGATGTTGGTAAAAATTGATTGACTAACTTACTTAGCAATACTGCGGCTAATAATCCAAATAAGCCGCCGACTAAACAAATGACAGAAGATTCGAAAAGAAATTGTCCTAAGATTGTTCTTCGTTTTGCCCCGATTGCTTTTCTAATTCCTATTTCCTTCGTTCTTTCTTTTACAGATACGAACATAATATTCATAATTCCAACTGCTCCCACGAAAAGTGAAAGACCTGTTATAAAAAATCCTACAAATCGAATAACACCAACAAGCGAATCAATCTGATTGGCTAATCCTTCCTGCTGATTAATAGAAAAATCATTTTCTTCATTATATGTTAATCCTCTAATCTTTCTCATTACTCCTTCCGCTTCAATTTTAGTTTCTTCCACCATCAATGGATTAGATGCTCGAACATTTATTGTTACAGTACCATGCGATTCATTAAGAAAATTTTTAAATATTGTTCCTATTGGTATAAACACTTGCTTATCAGGATTAAAGCTTCCAAGAATCCAACTTCCCTGTTCATCAAGAACACCAATCACTTTGAAATTAACTCCGCCAATTTTTATTTCTTTATCTAACGCATCGCCTCGCGGGAATAAGGTATTTGCAACATCACTGCCGACAACAGCCACATATCTGGCAGCATTACTCTCAGTCTCAGAATAGAATCTTCCCAATGAAAATGTGAAATTTGTGGTTTGAAGATAATCCGTAGTTGATCCGTTTAGAAAAACATTATCTATCCTATTGTCACCAAATTTTACTGTTTGTCTTGAGTTAATTACAGGCGCAGTAGCCAAGGGAAGTTTTGCTTGCTCTTTGAAATTATTGTAATCATCCATATCAATTCTTCTTCTGTTTCTCATTTTCCACCATTCACCGCCTTCAAACCATGACCATTTATCAATGTACAAAACATCTGACCCGAGAGCACTCATTCCGGTTTGGAATGAATTATCTATTCCTTTTATTGCTGTTGACATTAATACAACAACAGTCACTCCGATGAAAATGCCAAGCATTGTGAGGATAGATCTCATCTTGTTCGCTCGAATTGCATGTAATGCAATTAACAAGCTTTCGCGAATTTCAAAAAATATTGTGTACATAATTTATTCACACATTATTTAGTTAATGAGTTTCTATAAACAAATTCTATTTCATTGATATTGAACATAATTAATATTTTTTTAGATTAATATGTATTCTGAAATTTCAATTATATCATCCCTAAAGAGATTCTAAATCCACGGTATTATTTTGTGCTACAAATATTTATTCCCTATCGGGAATAGAAATTCTTAATCCCGGAAGGATGATATATAAACCTTTTATCTTGTTTTAAGCCCAATACAATCGAATCAATTTTATTTGCAAAACATATTTACTAAGTTGACATCTATACGAATGATCAGCACAGCATAACATTTTATATCTTCTGACATAACCAATTACTATTTTACTGCTGCCGAATTTAATTTCGGGATATATCTTTTCTCAACTCTTTGGTCACTTTCGACAAGTCCATCTTTTAATCGAACAATTCTTGCCGCATGTTCTGCAATATACTCCTCATGCGTTACTAAAATTATTGTATTACCTTTATCATAGATTTCATTGAACAAGAGCATAATCTCCTCACCGGTTTTGGAATCCAAATTTCCTGTTGGTTCATCTGCAAGTATTATTGATGGACTAGTAACGAGTGCACGTGCAATAGCTACTCTTTGACGCTGACCGCCTGAAAGCTCGTTCGGTTTATGATGCATTCTGTTTTCCAAACCCACATCAGTTAATGCCTGCTTTGCACGATTTCTTCTTTCGGAAGTTGGAACACCTGCATAAATTAATGGTAACTCAACATTGTGAAGTGCGTCTGATCTTGGCAGCAAATTAAAAGTTTGAAAGACGAAACCAATCTCTTTGTTCCTAATTTTAGCCAATTGATTATCATTCATTTCACTAACGTTATTCCTGTTAAACTCATACTTACCCGCAGTCGGAGTATCAAGACAGCCAAGTACGTTCATCAAAGTAGATTTTCCGGAACCAGAAGGACCCATGATTGCAACATATTCATTTTTATCAATACTGATTGATATGTCGCTTAAAGCGTGAACCTCTTCGGTTCCAACCTGGTAAACTTTCGAGATATGTTCAATATCCGGAAGTTACAAAGCTATTCCATATCATCATTTTTTATCTTTAAAATATTTTTTCTTTTCTTCAACCCGCACTGTTGAACCATCATTCAGATCTCGTGAAATAGCTTTGTAACTTCCGGAAACCACTTGCTCTCCACCCGAAAGTCCGGATTTTATATAAATATAGTTATCGTCGCTAATTCCGGTTTCTACTTCCACAGATTTAGCTTTTCCATCTTTAACCAGAAATACTATTTCTTTCGGTTTGTTGTTACCATTTACTTTTTTTGTTGGAGCGGGATTATTCTCTTCATCATCTCCCTCTTTTTTCACCATTTCATTGCCGCGCGCTGTAACACTTTGTATAGGAACGGTTATTACATTTTTAATTGTTTCAGTTTCTATATCAGCATTGCAGGACATTCCAGGCCGTAATCCTTTATCAAGGTCAATCAGTTTTAATTTCACATTGAAATTAACAACTTGGTCTTGAGTTCCTAATCCGCTGCTTATTGCACTATTTCCAAGTTCAGAGACAACCCCTTTAAAAACTTTATCACCAAAAGCATCAACTTTAATTCTTGCTGTATCTCCTATTGCTATAAGAACCACATCGTTTTCATCCACTTCCACACTTGCTTCCATATTATTTAAATCGGAAACCGTCATAATATTTGTTCCCTGACTGAATCCGCTTCCAAGAACTCTTTCACCAAGTTCAACATTTAATGCGTTTACTGTACCATCCATTGGTGAATAGATGGATGTTTTATAAAGCTGCTCGATAGCTCTTCTTAATGCCGCTTCAGTTCTAAGAACGTCCGCACTTGCTCCATCATAACTCGCCTTTATAGATTCAAAATTACTTTTGGTTGTTTCAATTTCGGCATCACTTGCCAGTCCCTTTTTATGTAATCCTTTTGTGCGTTCATATTCCAATGTTATTCTATCAAGCTCAGCTTTTCGCATAGCCAATGATGATTTTGAAGATAACAACGTGGCGTCTGCACTCTCTCTATCTGCAAGATATTGCTTAGCATTAATCTTTATTAGCAGATCACCTTTTTTTACCTTATCACCTTCTTTAACAGGAAGTGCAACAATTTCGCCGGTTACTTCAGGAGTGATTATGACCTTAAACTCAGGTTCGATCTTTCCAGTTGTCGAAACCTTTTGAGTTATATCTCTTTTCTCTGCTTTTTCAGTTTGTACCTGGATAATTTCTTCTTTACTTCCGCCGAGCAAAGCGAAAAGAATCAGCGCAACTAAAAGAACTCCAATTCCTCCAAAGATGAATAGTTTTTTCTTCGATTTTTTTTGTTTTCCATTAGCCATTATAATTAACTCCTAAGATTTAATATCAATAAATAATTTACTTGTTCAATTTCTGAATCTCTCATTCGTAATTTTTATACTCAATTACTCCCAAATAATATTTGAGCTGTTCACTCAATGTTATGTAGGAAAATTGCGCATTAATAAAATTTGTTTGTGCATTTGTGAATTCTGAATTGGCTACGAGAACATTTAATAAAGTTCCGGCACCAAGCGAGTATTTTTCAGATTCAATTTTAAGATTTTCTTGTGCAGCAACTATATTTCTTTTACCAACTTCCAATGCTTTTTCTGCAGCCTGCAGATTAAGAAAAGTACTTCGCAAATTCTTTTTTATTTGTCTTTCAAGGTCACTTACCACAATTTTTTTATTCATTTCATTAACTTTTGCAAACTCAACCTGGTTTTCTGTATTAAAATTTGAAAAGATTGGTATGCTTAAAGTTAAGCCAAGAGAATAGCTTCGCGATTTAAATAACTCATCCACCTTATTAGCAAAAGTGCTAAAATTAGCACTGCCGGTCAATCTTGGCATATAACCTGACCACGCTTTTGTAATTCCATCATTAGCACTTTCAAGATCTAAAAGAACACTTCTGTAATCAGGTCTTTTATCTAGAGCTTCTTCAACAATCTTCGAAATATTTTCATATTCTTCAGAAAAGTTTTTTTCTAACACTGAAAGTTCTTGAGTAGATAGAGAATCCGAAAATTGATATTGATCTAACACATCTAAACCCAAATAGTCAAGCAAATCCGCTTTTGAGCTTTCGAGAATATTGCTTGTTCTAACCACTTCCAGCTCAGCATTTCCAAACCTTACTTGCTGGGCATAGACATCTGCAAGAGTAACAGCGCCAAGCTTATTTCTTTCAGTTATGGTTTCCAAATTTTTTTGGTTCCACTTCACATCTTCTTCTTTTACTTTTAATAGCTGCTGATTATTTACAACAGCGTAATAAAGATTTATTGTGTTGAAAACTATATCTTGCTTCACTCTCTCAAAAAAAAGTTCGGCAGATTCCAAATCGTTTTTTGTCTGAGATAAATTTGCAAAGTTTGAGAGTCCGTCAAATAAATCTATGCTCGCTCCGGCTCCAACAGAATAGTTTCTAGTTTCAGTTGTTACGGGTTCGGATGTGAAAGTTGTACCTTGATAAACAAATGTTTCTCCGCCTGCTGCTTCATTACGGTTCCAACTCGCTGAACCGCTAGCACCGAGAGAAGGTAGAAAAGCACCATAAGCCGCTTTGACATTTGAGTGATAAGTAGCCAGGTTATTTTCTGTTTTCTTCAAGGTTGAATTTTTTTGAAGTGCAATTTTAATTGCTTCATCCAGACTCAATTGCTTTTGTGCTGATAAAAACATTGTATTGCCAAGAATCAATAACAATGAGAGTAAAGTTCGCATATATTGCTCCAGTTAATTAAAATTTTGTGAGAGATTGTTTTCTAAATGTGACACTTTTGCCAAAACCACAATTATTTTCAAAAAATTTCAAAGTGAAAATAACTGATTTGGTTAAAACAAAGAGTTTTTAATTATGAGTGGTAATATAATTATTTGATTGGTAGTTAATGTTAGACGGATTCGATAAATAACTGACAAAACATTTATTTGATCCTTTAAATATTTAGGAATTTTAATAGTTATGGATCGTCAGAAAGATATTTATCTTTAATGTCACGTAGATATTGCAATGCTTCCTCATAATTATTTCCAATCTTTCCATCAAGAATTGCTTCCTCAATTGCCTTCTTAATTTCACCGACTTTTTTAGAAGGCTGCAGATTGCACACTCTCATTATTTCTTCACCCCGCACAGGAGATTGAAATGCTCTAAGTTTATCTTTTTCTTTTACCTCAAAAACTTTTTTCATTACTCTCTCATAATTATCGAGGTACTTAGAAACACGATATGGATCTTTACTCGTAATATCCGCTCTGCAAAGAGTAATTAGATCATCCAAATCTTCTGCTGCATCAACGATCAATCTTCTGATTGCAGAGTCTGTAACATCTTCTTTGGCAAGTGCAATTGGTCTTAGGTGGAGACGTACTAAATTTTCAACATACTCTAAATGATGCAACGGCAATTTTAATCGCTTAAAAATATATTTCATCATTCTTGCACCAATTTCATCATGACCGTGAAAAGTCCAGCCAATCTCCTCCACAAATTTTTTAGTTTGAGGTTTTGCAATGTCATGAAGCAAAGCTGCTAATCTTAACCAAACATTTTTACTGACCTTAGCAACATTATCCACGACAATGCATGTGTGGAGAAAAACATCTTTGTGATGAAAATCTTTTCGTTGATCAACTCCGGATAAATTTGAAATTTCGGGAAATATGATTTCCATAACTTCAGTACTATGGAGAAGCTTAAGCCCGATGGAAGGTTTTGGCGACTCTATGATCTTTAAAAGTTCATCGGTAATTCTCTCTTGAGATACAATTTTAAGTCGTTCCTTTAATTTACTTGCGGCTGCTAAAATTGAATCGTGTACTTTAAAATCTAATTGAGAAGCAAATCTAAATGCACGCATAATTCTCAGGGGATCATCATCAAAAGTGATAAGCGGATCAACAGGGGTCTTCATCAATTTATTTTTGATGTCACCCATTCCATCGTAATGATCTATTAATTCCCCAAAATCTTTTTCATCCAAAGAAATTGCTAGCGTGTTGATCGTAAAATCACGTCTGCTAATATCATCGAAAAAAGAACCTGAAATCACATCCGGTTTGCGGCTGTCTTTGTTGTAAGATTCTTTTCGTGCACCCACAAACTCTAAACTGAAATCATCATATTTAAAGTGAGCTGTCCCAAAAGTTTTATAAATAGTAACAGATTTGATTCCCAACTCTTTAGCATACTCATTTGCAAACTCAATTCCATTGCCTAGAACCAAAAAATCCATCTCATGACTTTCCCTTTGTAAAATTAAATCACGAACAAAGCCGCCAACCAAATAAACTTCAACATTCATAATTGAAGCTAGTTTGGAAGCAGAATTAAGAAATGAGTATTGTTCTATTTTATTTTTATAGTTCACGACTGTTATTCAATAATTTTTTCTTACCATTAGCATTGTTTAGATTGCTACTAATTACACTAATAATCACGAATAAATCACCTTTTTATATTTTTAATTAGTGTAATTCGTGGCAATAATTGAAGCTTTGTTTTCCTAATTTTTCGAAACAAAGAAATTAGAAATCATCTCTTTGTTTTTATAAAACCAAGCCATCTTCTCAAAATTACTTTGCAAAACAGAATTAAAACTAATGTCACCAGTATATCTTAAGGAAAGAGCAGCCATTTTTCTCGCTCTGTCAAAATCCATCTTTTCGCACATGAACAAAGATAACTTGTACAATCCGAAGCAAGCTTCATAATTGTTTACTGCAAGTGGTTTCGAAAAGTTCGTCAAGAATTCGCCATAATTAATCTTAGCCGATCTTGCTAAAGAAGATAAGTATGGGAAAGCATTATAATTATAATTTGGTTCATTAAGCGACTTTAAAATTAGATACTTTTCCTCATTTTCTCCATCGAGATATTTAACCACTATTGAATCTGTATTAATCAAATCGGTTCTCAATTTTGAAAGACTGTACAAAGTTCTATTAGGATTTAATTTAATCAGAATTTTGTAAATCGAATCGGCTTCGGAAATCTTTAAATTCTTTGCAAGCAAATCAGTACGAATAAATTGCATTTCATACCAATACGAAGTGTTTTCAAATTTAGCGGAGCCAACCTTCAATAAATCAATTGCTTTTTGCCTCTCACCCATTTCTTCATAGCAGTAAGCTAATCCGATGAATGGTGAATAATTATCACTTATGCTGAGCAGCTCCTCAAATATTTTTTTTGCATCCTCAATTTTTTTCTGATTATACAATTTCCAGGCTTCATTTATTTTCTTTGCAACATAACGAGGACAAAATTTATAAAATATTGATTTACGCCCATAATAGTATTTAGCTCGATTAATTGCATCTGAAGGAAGAGACATTTTATTTTTCAAATAAATTCCATAATCATATGCGAGCTCTAGTAATTCCTTACCATAATATTTTTGAAAATCCAAATCCGTATACAAATTTTTAAACCGATCTATTCCATAGTTGTCAATTAAATATTTGATGAATGAACCCGCAACAATATATCCCAGAGCCGATGGCTGCTTAAAGAAATTAAAAAATTGGAAAAGCGTGTTTACATCTATTTTAAATTCATTATTAAAAGCCAAAGCCGCCATGTAATCAAGATCAAATTCATCATAAATGGGATCAGCCGCCATTGCTGCTCCTTCAATTAATGCAGGATTAAAATTGTCAGCTACCTTAAAAATTTGTGAGCCAAATTCCCCGG
>Ga0209341_10006367_pt1 | contig 10550 bp, 9 predicted proteins | sample RifCSP13_2_FD_184020 | JGI IMG/M metagenome (GOLD analysis project Ga0209341, IMG submission 184020) | Soil microbial communities from Rifle, Colorado - Rifle CSP2_sed 13_2 (SPAdes) (version 2) | ecosystem: Environmental > Terrestrial > Deep subsurface > Rock core/Sediment | place: Rifle... | reverse complement strand
AATACGGCTACGGCTACGGGTACACGTCTCAGAACGGGGAAAGCAAACATCGCCGGGAGCGGCAGCGTCGCTGACCTCCTCCGGCCCCGGCCCGGGGAGCCCCGCCGCATGCGCCCGACAGCAAGCACCCCGCCGTGACCCACCGATCCTCGGTCCCCTGATGGATCGACCGCGCTCGAAGCGCCGGCCCGGATCTCACGCTCGCCTCACCCGGCGCCCGCGCCTGCTGGCCGCGGCCACCGGGCTGATCCTGGTGCTGGCCCTCCTGATCGGGCTGCTCGCCGCCCGGGACGTGGCCGGGGCAGGCGCCGCCGCGGAGCAGGCAGTCGCCGTGGCCCGCCGGACCGTGCAACAAACCATCGACGGGGATACGTCGGGGGCACGTCAGTCGCTGAAGTCGGCCCTGGCGGATCTCGACCGGGCCGGGTCATCGCTCGATACGGTGTGGATATCGCTGGTGGGTCTGTTCCCGCCCATCGCCGCAGAGGTCGATGCCGCCACGGCCGGGATCGAGGCGGCCCGCTCGCTGGCCCTGGCCGGCAATGATCTGTTGGGGTTCACCACCGCCGACCGGCCGCCCCTCCTCCACGACGGCCGCCTCGACGACGGGGCGCTCGGCCTGCTGGACGAGGCGCTCGACCGGGCCCGGACCAATGCGGCCCAGGCCCGGACGACGCTGAAGGACGCCCCGGGATCCCGGGTGGCCTCGGTGCAAGAGAACCTCGAACAACTCGAGGAGGCCTCCACCGCCCTCAACCAAGGGCTGATGGGGGCGGCCGCCCTGGTGGCCCGGCTCGAGGCGGCCGTCACCGGAGGGGAGCCCTTCCGGGTGCTGATCCTGTTCGAGAACGGCGCCGAACTGCGGGCCACCGGGGGCCTGATCGGCTTCGTGGCCGAGCTGGCCATCGACCGGAGCCCGATCCGCCTCACCAACATCGGCCCCACTACCGGTCTGCACACGACCGACGCAACCGGCAGCCTGGCCAGCGTGGCCGCGCCTGCCGACTACCTGGCCCGCTACGACGTCTTTATGGCCAACACCACGCTGTGGTCCAACGTCAACCTGTCACCGCACTTCCCGACGGTGGCCCGGGTGGCCGGGGCTCTCTACCAGCAGGCCACCGGCCATCAACCCGAACTGGTGGTGCGCCTCGACTTGACCGGAGCCGGCCGGATCCTCTCGGCGATACCTCCCGAAGCGCGCCGGGGTTTCGCTTTCGCCCCCTCGCAACTAGCCACCGACTTCGTCGTGGACTCGTACTTGCGGTTTCCTGATGCGGATGACCAGAACGCTTACCTGGCCCAAGTGGTGGGAGGAATGTTCGCCCGGATGCTGGCCGCCCCCACCGTCGACGGCGCCATGCTGGGCAGGGCACTGGTCGGCACGGCCCGGGAGCGACATCTGGCCCTCTTCTCCGCCGATCCCGCCATCCAGGACGCTATCACAACCGCCGGAGCGGACGGGTCGCTGCAGCCCGGCGACCCGGGTCAGGTGGAGGTGGTGGTCCAGAACTTCGGGGCCAACAAACTCGACCTGTTCACCCAAACGCACTTCGAGGTGACCCTCGACCCGAGCGCCTGCACGATGACCGGGTCGGTCTCGACCACCATCACCAACGCCGCGCCTCCCCATGCAGCGCAACTCCCTTCCTTCAGTCAGACCGCCGATGGTATCTGGTGGGTCAACACCTACCTGCCCGCTGGCGTCACGGTGCTGGAAATCCTCGAGGACGGGGCGGTCACCGCCGGCAGTGTGCAGACCGAGGGGGGCCGGCCGGTGGCCGCCGCCCTGATCGACATCCCGGCCGGCCAATCGGTGACGGTGACGGTGCGCTGGCAAGAAGATCTGACCGGGCCCACCTACCATCTGGCGCTCCAGCCCCAACCCCTGGTGAACCCGGCCACGCTCACCGTTTCCGGTTTCCCGTCGCAGCCATTCACCCGCACCGCCCCCTTCGAGGTCCCCACCGAATGCCCCGCCTAGCCCCGCCCGGCGGTTACCGGACGGGTTCGGTCCCAACCGGTGGTCTGTTCGAAGTCGCCGGCCCGCGGGCTCGCGGTGGGGCGGCCCGTTACACTACCTTTCACTTTGCCACAAGGGAGTGGGCCAGAGTGCGGCAGGTCGCCATCATCGGAGGAAGCGTGCCGGGCAAGCGGACGGGAAGCGGCGCGTTCACGACCGGTGCCACCAGATGACTAGCCCGTTACCGGCCGACGGCCGTTTCGGCCATCGGGTCTACCTGTTGCGGTTTGTGTTGCTCTCGATGCTCGACGCGACCCTGTGGTTGGTGGCCCTGGCGGTGGCGGCCGATGCCCGCCTCGGCTTTTCGTGGAATCTGGTCGACAAGCCGGCCCTGGTGGTGGTCGCCTTCGTGGCGATCGACGTTCACCTGCTGACCGGGATCACGGCCGGCCTCTACACGGGCCGGCGCCGCCTGGCCTCCTTCGAGGAGACCGTCTGGCTGGCGGCCGCCGCCGCGGCGGGGACCACGGCCGGGTTTGTGGTCTCGGGGTCGGCGGGGGACGCCAACCTGGTTCCGCTCAGTGCGGTCCTGGCCGCCGGGGCCTACCAGCTCATCGGGGCCCTGGCGGTGCGCTATGCGGGCAGGCTGGTCCTGGACTGGCGCCGGCCCCGATCCCCGCGCAGCAGTCGCATGCTCATCTTCGGGGCCGGAGAGGCCGGCTCCCAGACGGCCCGGGCGCTGCTGCGGGATGCTCAATCCGATGTGCTCCCGGTCGCCTTCCTCGACGATGACCCCTCCAAGGCAGGCTTGCGCACCCAGGGGCTGCGGGTGGTGGGGCGTCGAGAGGACATCGAGGCAGCCGCTTCCCGCCTGGAGGCCGACTCGATCCTGATCGCCATGCCGTCCGCCCCGCACGAGGCGATGGTGGATGTGGCCGACCGGGCCCAGCGGGCCGGCCTCACCGTGCGGGTCCTGCCCCGATTGAGCCGGATCGTCGAGGACGGTATCCGGGTGCGCGACATCCGGGAAATGACCCTGGCCGATTTCCTCGAACGGGCCGAGACACGTCTCGATCTGGATCAGATCGCCGGCTACCTCCAGGGCAAGCGGGTGCTGGTGACCGGGGCGGGAGGCTCGATCGGCTCGGAGCTCTGCGAGACGATCTGTCGCTTCGAGCCGGCCAGGTTGCTGATGCTCGACCACTCCGAGAACAACCTGCACCGCCTCTCTCTGAGGATGCACGGGTCGGGTTCGCTCGACTCGCCCGATCTCATCCTGGCCGACATCCGCGACCCCGAAGCCCTCCGGGTGATCTTCGAACGCCAACGCCCCCAGGTGGTGTTCCACGCCGCCGCTCACAAGCACGTGCCGTTCCTGGAGGCGCACCCCGCCGAGGCTATCAAGACCAACGTGTTCGGGACGCTCAACGTGCTGGTGGCCGCCGCAGAGGTCGGGGTGGAGCGGTTCGTCAACATCAGCACCGACAAGGCGGCCGACCCGATCAACATGCTGGGGATCACCAAGCGGATCGGCGAGCGCTTCACCGCCCATTTCGCCCCGCTCACCTCCGGGGTGTTCATGTCGGTGCGGTTCGGCAATGTGCTGGGCAGCGATGGGTCGGTGATCCCCACCTTCCGGGAGCAGATCCTGCAGGGCCGGCCGCTCACCGTCACCCACCCCGAGGCGACCCGCTACTTCATGACCATCCCCGAAGCCGTGCAGTTGGTGGTGCAGGCGGGAGCCATCGGCGGGGACGGCACCGTGCTGGTGTTGGAGATGGGCGAACCGGTCAAGATCCTCGACCTGGCCCACCGTCTGTCCGCCCAGCTCAGGCCGGGATGGCCGGTCAACATCGAGATGATCGGTCTACGGCCGGGCGAGAAACTGCACGAGTCGTTGTTCTCGGCGAGCGACAAGACCATCGACAAACCCCATGAGCAGCTGTGGCGTTGCGAAGTGCCTCCGCTCAGCCCGTCCCTGCTCGACGAGACGACCACCCCGGAGCAGCTGGCGGAGTTGGTGGACCAACCGGCTCTGGCTTCCGGGGACCGCTGACCTACACCTGACCATGGCTACGGTCGGTGGACGCTCCGTACGATCTCGACGACTCGGTCTAGTTGGATCGAAGGCACCAAGGTCCTCAACCAGATCGGCGCAGAACGCGAACGGCGGTCCCGACCAGTATTCGAAGATCTAGCCATGCGGATTGCTCACGGACGTACGTCATAGCCAAGGCAATCTTGTCGGGCAAGATCTGCTCCACATAGGTACGTTCGGGATCTTCACTCGTGGCGAGCACCTTTGACTCATCCCGATACTTGACTGAGGCCAAGTCGGTGATACCGGGCCTCACTGACAAGATATTCGCGTAGTCATCGCGAAACAATTCGACGTAGCGTCGGACTTCGGGTCGTGGCCCAACGATGCTCATGTCACCGCGGATGACATTGATCAGTTGTGGCAACTCGTCGAGCTTGGTTGAGCGGAGGAACCGCCCGACGCGAGTGACGCGCGGATCCCCGCTGGCCGTGATGAGCGAGCCCGGCGCTTCCACCCGCATCGATCGGAACTTGTAGAGCACAAAGGGTCTGAAGTTTCGTCCGACTCGCTCTTGTCTGAACAGGATCGGTGTTCCGGAATCGATGACAACCGCCGCGGCAATCACGGTGAGGACCGGGGCAAGCAACACGACCCCGATGCTTGCCAGCACGATATCAAGTACCCGTTTCATCAACGCGTATGAGCAGTAATAAGCCGGGAAACGGTCTCGGCGACGCGATCGAGCTCGCCCTCGGTCAGGCTCGGGTAGATGGGCAGCGAGATGAGACGTGGAAACAAGTCGGTCGCCACGGGGAGGGCCTCGGATCTGTAGCCCAGCGTTTCCCGGTAGTACGAATGGAGATGCAAAGGCCGGTAGTGCACGCTAGTTCCGATGCCCTCGGCCTTCAACAGGTCGATGAGCTCGTTCCTGCTAATCGTCATACGCTCTGTCTCGAGGATGAGGAAGTACAGATGCCAGGCGTGTTCCACGTCGTCCTCGATTTCCACTGGTCGTATCGCCGCGACCTCGGAGAAACGACTGCGGTACGTCTCGGCTTGTCTTTGCCTCGCTGCAAGGAACTCGCTGGCATGGGCAAGTTGGTCGATTCCGAGTGCGGATGCGATGTCGGTCAGGTTGTATTTATATCCGGGTGTGCGAATGTCATAGTCCCAGGTACCTTCGCTGCTGAACCTCGTCCACGCATCGCGGCTGAGGCCGTGCAGGCTCAGCATCCGCATACGGTCCGCGAGGGCACCGTCGGCGGTGGTGGCCATGCCCCCCTCGCCGGTAGTGATCGACTTGTTGGCGTAGAAGGAGAAACACGTGGCGTGCCCGATCGTTCCCACGTTGCGTCCTCGGTATCGCGCTGGAAATGCATGAGCCGCGTCTTCAACGATCGCGATCCCGAATAGGGCCGCAATCTCCAGAATGGGATCCATCGGCGCAGGTTGCCCCCCGAAGTGGACAGGGACGATGGCGCGAGTGTGAGGGGTGATTGCGGCAGCGATAGCCTCCGGAACGACATTGAGGGTCGCGGGATCGCAGTCCACGAGAACCGGGCGAGCTCCTAAATGGATAACCACCTCCGCTGTTGCAGCAAACGTCATCGTGGGAACGATGACCTCGTCACCGGCCCCAACACCCAGGGCCGCAAGAGCCAGATGAAGAGCTGCGGTACACGAGTTGACGGCTACTGCGTTGTCTACGCCCAAGTACGCGGCGAACCTCTCTTCGAAATCGCGTGTCACCGGCCCAGTGGTCAACCAACCCGAACGAAGGGTTGTCGAGACACGGTCCAAAGCACTGTCACCTAGCGAAGGACGAAAGAAGGGAATCAACTGACTATCTCAATCGGTGGTTGAACGAAAAGGATAGCGATCAGTTGCAGCCGTCTACTTCTCCGCATGACATGTCGCCGAATGAGCGTTAAAAGGCCCATCGGCACAGGAGGGAAGTATGGGAATCGATGCAGCGGCGGCCATCCGGGATCCGAGAATCTCCGGCATTGCATTCTCGGGCCAAGCTGGTTTGCTTGCTAAATTCAAGCCTAAGTGGAGCAGACACCCGGCCCCAAGGAAGAAGAGGCAGCACGCATTATTCGTGCTTACGATCGTCGGCGCGAAGTGGGGCTAAGCAAGCTCTACGCATGGCACCGCCCCGAAACGCGCAGACAGAGGGCAAGCCATGGCAAGGCTCCTGCCGGGAGCGATTGGCGAAGACCTGTCCGGAGTCAGAGTTCTGGACGTCGGCTGTGGAAGCGGTTGGTTTCTTCGACTACTCCTGGATTGGGGTTGCCAGCCCCAGAACCTCGTCGGAACGGAACTCTTGGAAGGCCGACTCGATCTGGCAAGACGATTGAGCCCAGGTGGTCCGGTGTGGCACCTCGGAGACCTAGAGGGGCTCCCAGAGGTTGCTCCGTTTGACCTGGTTTCTGCATTCACGGTCTTCTCCTCGGTGCTGGATGACGACCTGCGGTTAGAGCTTGCTCGAGAGATGTGGCGCCGGGTGGCGCCCGGCGGCGCGGCCTTGGTCTTCGACTTTCGATTCAACAACCCGCGCAATCCGGATGTGCGTCGAGTCGCGAAGGCGGAAGTCGCAGCGTGGTGGCCGGCAGCGGAGCTCCACTATTCCACTCTGATCCTTGCCCCGCCGCTGGCTCGGCGCCTCTTTCCCGTATCTCCGGGTATAGCAACGTTGGCCGGTCTGTTGCGGCCACTCCGATCTCACTTTCTTATCGTTGCCCGAAAAGGCGTCTCCAGCGAATGACCGACGTACCCCAAATAGAGTGGCACGGGGATAAGGAGGCTTTCGTGAGACTGGATAGTGAGGAGCAATTTCGCAGGAGACCTCGGATGCCTAAACGTACTGCATACTTGTGAGAATCCTCATCATTTCCCAGTATTTCACGCCGGAGATTGGGGGAGCCCCGGTTCGCATTACTGCCATCAGTGAAGCCTTGCAGAGATCTGGAAACGAAGTCAGTGTGCTCACGCCACTGCCGAACTATCCAAGCGGCCGGACCTTCCCCGGCTATCGCCGACGGATCTATCAACGCCAAGTGACCAACCCGGGTGTGACCGTGCATCGTGTTTGGACGCTACCAGCCGTCGGAGTAGGCCCAAAGAGGTACCTCAACTACTTTTCGTTCGTGGCGATGGCACTGTTGCCCCTCTTTCGCCTGCGCAGATTCGATCTTGTGTTCGTCGAGTCCCCCCCTCTGACGACCTCCGTCTTGGGATGGATATACGGTATCTGGTGTCGCGCCCCTTTTGTACTCAACATCGCTGATTTGTGGCCGGATACCGTTGTTGAGCTGGGCTTGGCCCGAGAGAAGAGCGTCACGGTGCGCCTGGCTCGAAATCTTGAAAGATGGAGCTACAAGAAAGCAACCTTCGTGAACTACGTAACCGAAGGCATCGGCAGGATTCTTAGCGCCAGCAAAGAGATCTCCAACGACAGGCTCCTTTTCTTGCCAAACGGGGTTGACACCGAGACCTTCCAACCCGGAGATCCAAGCGTGGAGCTGGCCAGGGAGCTTGGCATAGGTAACCGAAAGGTATTCCTTTACGCCGGCACACATAGTCTGGGTGCAGGAATGCGGATCTTGGTCGACGCGGCCCAACTACTTGTCGACGATCTCTCAATCGCCCTCTTGCTGGTTGGTGATGGACCGGCGAAAGCATCGATTGTGGCCGAAGCCTCTACTAGGAGCTTGGAGAACATCCTGTTCTTGGATCCGGTGCAACCAGCAGAGGTGGCCGAGCTTTGGAACCTCAGCATGGCAGGTTTGATCACCTTGCTGGATAACCCCCTCTTCGAGGGGACACGACCGGCGAAAATGTTCCCAGCCTTAGCTGCGGGAAAACCCGTTATCTACAGCGGGAGTGGTGAGGGAGCCCGAATGGTGCTGGACCACAGGTTGGGTCTGGTCACGCCACCCGAGGACGCTGGAGCGCTTGCGGACGCAATTCGCCACCTTGCTCATCTACCGCGTCTTGCTGATGAACTGGGTCGCAACGCCAGACAATACGCGGTGAGGCATCTCCGTTGGGAGAAGACGGTAGGGAAATGGCTTGCTCAACTTGATTGTTGGGGCGTTGACAGCACCTTCAGATAAGGAGGGCTTGTCGAAACGAAACCTGTGGCATCTGTGCTGCTGGTCGGGCTACCGGGGGTAGACGTAACGGGCGCCCCCCAAGTAGTTGATCGAAGACACGCTCGCACTTTCAACGGCGCCCCGGCGGAAATCCTACTGGGAGATAGCTCTTTCGTTGCTTTGTACATGCCGGATCACCTCAAAGGCTTCTGCATACTCGGCTCCGATTTGCACCCCTCGAACAGTCGCAAGTGAGAAGATCACCTCTCGAGTGAAATACCTGCGCCCGAGTTCGGTCTGGGTGGCGTACGCCTCGAGAGCGGCCCATTTCGTACCGATGTGCGCCTTGCTGAGGGTCACAAATCCCGAGAGATGGCTCTCAAGATGATTCCATGGGAGCTCATAGCCCCATATGGTGGAGTGTTTGAAGGCACGAATAGCCTCCGCAGATACAACCATATGATCCTGGTGGACATCATAGGTCGAAGGAGCAAAAATCAGGTCAGGTTTGATGCTGCTACGGAGGCGGACCAGGTCATCAAGGATTTCCTGTCTGTGCTCCGAAAACCGCCTTACACGGAACCGCTGGACGAACGTTCGATCCTCCCGGACCCCTAATCTCGCCATCGATGTCTCGAACTCCTTGAGCAACTGCGTCTCGGGGACTCCGTCTGGGAGTGATTCCTCGGCGATGGAATAGGCGGCGACGAAGACCTCATGGCTCTCGTCCACCGCCCGCGCGATGGTGCCACCGCACCCGAGCTCAGCGTCGTCGGTATGAGGAGCTAGTATCAAGATGCGCCGAGCGTTCATGAGAGTACTCGTGCATATACGATCATGAGATTCTCGAGTTCCGTCTTCCAGCTAAGGTGCGCCGCTGCAATCTCCCGACTCCACGCACCCATTCTGCCAGCTTCCTGAGGATTCCTTGATCAGCCGCTCGATAGCATCAGCGATCGCACGCGGCGTAGTCGAATTGACCATAACGGTAGTTGTAAGCCACCATCGTCTTGTGTTCTAGGAAAGCACGAGCAATTGTCGGTACCGCTGCCACCGCGGAAATCGACTGCACGTGCACTCAGCTTGAGCAGCGCCACCGCTGCAGTCGCCACCAGTTTCCTCAACGAAGAATCGCGAGTCATATGGCTCGTGCGCAGACGTACAGTGGACCACTATGATCGGCGATCGCATCCTATCGACAGCCCTTCGAGCTAAAGGTCTGAGCCTGTGCACCTAACCGAGCGTGATAGAAGCCTGCTAGATTCCAGCCACCCAGAAGCGTAGTCACGAGAGCCAATGATCTTGCCTCGTCAAGAGATCGATCTGAGCGTCCTGCTTGAGAACGTGACCGCAGATTATGAGCTAATCAACGAGCGACCGACTCAAATATCCTTAGTGAGGAATCTCACGAATGCGGGCCCGCATGATATCTCTTTCGCCAATGATCGGCACCTTGATGAATTGCGCGCCACACGCGCCGGCGTTGTCGTCACTGACATCGAACTTGGCTTCCTTGAGAGCCTGGATCAATTCCTGACCACTGTGTGGATACGGACGAAGCATCCCAGAAGGACAGTTGCTGAACTTGCCAAGCCCTTTGAACCAGGCCAAGTTGTGGGAGTCGACTCCTCGGCATGTATCGACCGTGAGGTCGAGATGGGCGACAACGTGAGCATAGGCCCTCTGGTCAGCATAGGCCGCGGAGTAGCGATTGGACCCGACACGGTGGTCGGGGCAGGTGCACACATCCTCCATGACGTTGTCATCGGCCGTCATGTTCGCATCGGCGCAGGCACCGTGATTGGTTCCGTAGGGTTCGGGTACGAGGAGACAGAGGATGGCTGGCTTCGACTACCCCATCTGGGGAGTGTCGTGATCGGCAACGACGTAGACGTCGGCGCCAACACTTGCATCGATCGAGGAACGTTTGGGGATACCGTCATTGAAGACGGAGTCAAGATCGACAATCTCGTACACATCGCTCACAACGTCCGAGTTGGAAGAGCGGCGGTTGTCATCGCCAACTCCATGATCGGAGGTTCGGTGTCAGTCGGTCCACGGGCATGGATTGCACCATCGACATCGGTATTGAACGGCCTCAAAGTCGGCCGTGATGCATACACAGGAATGGGAGCTGTCGTCATACGCGACGTCGAAGACGAAGACACTGTCGCCGGCGTCCCAGCGCGGTCCATCCGGAAAGAGTAGGAAACGACTGACGGGGCGGCCTGCATGGTTGGCTTGCGGTGCGACCTGAGGCACAGCCGGTCACACAAGGTCAGAACCTTGCCATACTGCCCAAGGGCTGGGAATGCGCCCGTGCTTCGCCGCTGTGGCGGGCCGCGACCAATGACTCAGCTCTCTCGATAAGCACTTCCGGTGACCGCCGCTGGGCCGACCCGAATCGGGTCACCCTGCGCAACATGGATCCAGAATATCCAAACCTCAA
>Ga0209341_10006366_pt1 | contig 10551 bp, 9 predicted proteins | sample RifCSP13_2_FD_184020 | JGI IMG/M metagenome (GOLD analysis project Ga0209341, IMG submission 184020) | Soil microbial communities from Rifle, Colorado - Rifle CSP2_sed 13_2 (SPAdes) (version 2) | ecosystem: Environmental > Terrestrial > Deep subsurface > Rock core/Sediment | place: Rifle... | reverse complement strand
CGCCGTACCCTCTCCTTCGTGCCCATTCTGCTCAGGCCCCGCTGGATCGCCGGACACCTTCTCGCGCTGATCACGGTGGTGGCCTTCGTGAACTTCGGGTTCTGGCAGCTGCGTCGCCTCGACGAGAAGGTGGCGCTGCGCGATGCGGTCGCCGCCTCTCAGGCGCTGTTCCCGATCCCGATCGAGGAGGCTCCCGCCGGCTCCTATCGCCAGGTCTTTGCCACGGGAACCTACGACGGGTCGCTGCAGACCAAGGTGCTCCGCTCCCAGGCCGGGAGGTCCGGCTACCACGTGCTCACCCCGTTCCTCTTCGACGATGGACTTGCGGTGCTGGTCGACCGGGGTTGGATCTCGCTCGATGCCGAACCTCCCGGCCCCTTCGCCGGGGTGATGTCGCTCTCGGGCACGCTGTGGCCGGCCGAGGAGGGCTCGTCGATCCCCGACACCCTGACCCCGGCGGTGCGGCGCATCGACCCCGAGATCCAGGAGGCGTTCGCCGACTACGAGTTCGTCGGTGAGTACCTGCTCCTCACCGGGTTTGATCACGAGGTGCAGGACCAGGTCCTGCCGATCCTCCCCGAGTCGCCTGAGGTCTCGCTGGGGCCACACCTGGGGTACGCACTCCAGTGGTTCCTCTTCGCGGCGGTGGTGCTGATCGGCTACCCGGTCCTGCTGCGTAAGACGGCCGGGCGCGTTTCTCCCCCCGCAGCGGGGAGTACCCCGAAGGGGGGAGGGGGGTGATCCGCAGCGGTGGCGGTTCTCTCCGGCACCGTTTCTCCCCCCGCAGAGGGGCGAAACCCAGTCACCAGGACGGTCCGGCGCTCCTGAGCCAATCGGCGGTGATCCGGGCGAGGTGATCAACCGAGGCTCCGGCACTCGTGACATACCGATCCTCGGAGAATGCCTCCGCGCTCACCCGCTTGCCGAGCACCAGGCGCAGGTGGCGGCCGGACGACAGCGCCTCCGCCGACGCTTCCTGCACGACCCGGTATGCCTCGTCGCGCCCCATCCCGCCGCGAATGAGTTCCAGCAACGCCGCCTGACTGAACACCGTCCCGTTGGAGGCGTCGAGGTTTGCCCGCATCCGGGCGGTGTCGACGACGAGGCCCTCGACGATGCGGGTCGTCCGGGCGAGGGCGAAGTCGAGGGCGAGGGCGGCGTCGGGGAGGATCACCCGCTCCACCGACGAGTGGCTGATGTCGCGCTCGTGCCAGAGGGCCACGTTCTCCAAGCCGGCCACGGCGTAGCCGCGAAGCAGCCGGGCCATCCCGACGACGTTCTCGGAGAGGATCGGGTTGTGCTTGTGCGGCATCGCCGACGAGCCCTTCTGGGCCTCGGTGAACGGTTCGGCAACCTCGCCCACCTCGGAGCGCTGCAGGTGTCGGATCTCGGTGGCGAACCGCTCCAGGGTGGCGCCGACCCCGGCCAGGGTGGAGAGAAACGCGGCGTGCCGGTCCCGTCCCACCACCTGGGTCGCCGCCGGCTCCGCGTGGAGTCCGAGCGCTTCGATGACGTGCTCCTCCACCGAGGCGGGGACCGTGGAGTGGGTGCCCACCGGTCCGCTGATCTTGCCATAGGCGACCGAGTGGGCGGCGAATTGCAGCCGGCGGTAGGCGCGCGCCAGCTCGAAGCTGAACCCGGCCAGTTTGTGACCGAAGGTGGTGGGCTCTGCCCACATGCCGTGGGTGCGCCCCACCATGACGGTGTTCCGGTGCTCGACGGCACGGCGCTGCACGGAGGTGAACAGGGTGATGATCCGCTCGAGCAGCAGGTGCGATGCCTCCTGCATCTGCACGCCGAGGGTCGTGTCCGCCACGTCCGACGACGTCAGCCCGTAGTGCACCCAGCGTCCGTGTTCGCCGCACGCCTCGGCGAGCACGTCGACGAAGGCGGCCACGTCGTGGCGGGTCTCCTCCTCGCGGGCCTTCCAGCGGGCCGGATCGATCGGGGGTGCCGCGGCGATGGCGGCGGCCGCCGCGGCGGGGATGGTCCCCTCTGCGGACCACCCGGCGGCGACGAGCGCCTCGATCCGCTGCCACAGGGCGAGGCGGTGCCCTTCGGACCACACCGCCGCCATCTCGGGGAGGGAGTAGCGATCGATCACGGCTTCTCGAAAGTGGCCGAGCGCTGCGGACCGACCGAGATCAGCCGGATCGGCACCCCGGCGAGCTCCTCGACCCGCTCCACATAGGTGCGGGCGGTCTCCGGGAGGTCCATCCAGTCCCGTACCTCGGAGATGTCGGTGGTCCATCCCTTGTGGTCCTCGTACACCGGGGTGCAGTGGTACAGCACCCCCTGCTGGCGGGGGAACTCGGGGTAGGTGACGCCCTCCAACTCGTAGGCGTTGGCGATCCGGACCGTGGCGAACTGGGAAAGCACGTCGAGCTTCATCAGGGCCAATTCGGTGATGCCGCCGACCCGCACCGCGTAGCGGAGGGCGACGGCGTCGAGCCACCCGCAGCGCCGCCGGCGGCCGGTCACCGTCCCGTACTCCCCGCCGACCCGCACCATCGTCTCGCCGGTCTCGTCCGACAGTTCGGTAGGGAAGGGACCGGTGCCCACCCGGGACACGTAGGCCTTGGTCAGCCCGAGCACCCGGTCGATGTCGCGCGGTCCCACCCCGACGCCGGTGAGGGCGCCGCCCGAGGTGGGATTCGATGAGGTGACGAAGGGATAGGTGCCGTGGTCGACGTCGAGCAGCACCCCCTGGGCACCCTCGAAGATGACGTTCTTGCCGTCACGGATCGCCTGCCACACGAAGAGGGCAGTGTCCTCCACGTAGGGCGCCAGGGTTTCGGCGAAGCCGAGGTACTCCTCGGCGATCTCCCCGGGATCGAACGCCAGCTGGTTGTAGATCTTGACCAGGACCTTGTTGGTTTCCTTGACCACCGCCTCGAGCTTGTCGCGGAAGATCTTCGGGTCGTAGAGGTCCTGTACCCGGATCCCCACCCGGGCGAACTTGTCCAGGTAGGCGGGGCCGATCCCCCGCTTGGTGGTGCCGATCTGTTGCTTGCCCAGAAACCTTTCCCGCACCGCGTCGAGTTTGCGGTGATACGGCATGATCAGGTGGGCGTTGGTGGAGAGCTTGAGGTTGGACGGGTCGATGCCTCGGGAGCGCAGCATGTCCATCTCCCGGAGCAGCACGGCCGGGTCCACCACGCAGCCGTTGCCGATGACCGGGGTGACGTTTGGGTAGATCACCCCGGAGGGGATGAGGCTGAGAGCGAAGGTCTCGTCGCCGATGACGATGGTGTGCCCGGCGTTGTTGCCCCCCTGGTAGCGGACCACGATGTCCGCATCCTGGGCGAGCAGGTTTGCGATCTTGCCCTTGCCTTCGTCGCCCCACTGGGCGCCGACGACCACGGTGGCCGGCATGGTTCGGATGGTACCGGGGATGCGGTGGGGTCATGACCGCCCGGCAGTCTGCAATTCGCAATTCGCAATTCGTCAGATTGCCTGATCAGCGAGTCTGAGCGACCTGGATGGTCAGGCGATTGAGCTTGCGGCGGACCTCATCGGTGCGTTCTCGCACGTCGGCAAGCGATTCCTCATCGAGCGAGTAGATCGTCGAGGCGAGATCGACGAGGACCTGGAGCTCGGCAGCCGACCCGAGCGCGATCCGCAGGTGGTGCTCCAGTTCCCCCTGTGTGCCACGGCCGAGGCCTTCGGCGATATTGGCAGCAACCGAGACGGCGGCTCGTTGGATCTGAGATGACAGGCCGTAGGTCTCGTTCTTGGGGAGAGCCGGGGTGAGCTGGTAACACCCGATGGTGAGTTCCTTTGCGATAGTGAGCACCTCAAAGCGTTCCAGATCTCGCACTTGCGTGGTGTAGCACGAAGCCCCGGTGCGGGGAAGGGCTCCGCGATTCGTCCGTCCTGGGTCGGCCGCCTGCGGCGGCCTCCCGCGATTCGTCAGTCCTGCGTCTCGCGCCGGCGCGCGTCGGTCAGGTTCTCGGATCGAGGCGAACGCGCCTCTCGGCGCAATTCGTCAGAACGAGCGAAACGGTGGGGCGCGATCCTCCGGCGAATTGCGAATTGCGAATTGCGAATTGCGAATTGCGAATTGCGAATTGCCAATTGCCAATTGCCAATTGCGGGAGGGCCCGAAGGACCGATCTTCCTACCCTCGCCACCGTGCCCCTCACCGCTCTTGCTCTCGTCCTGGCTTCCGCGGTCCTCCACGCTTCATGGAACCTGCTGATGAAGGCGAGCACGGACCGCCTAGTGGCGGCCTGGCTGCAGGTGACTGCGGGTGCCCTGGTGTTCCTACCCGTGCTCGTCGTCGGCGGGTTCCCGGTGGAGCGCTGGTCGTCGGTAGTGGTGTCCTCGGTGATCCACCTCGGTTATGGCCTCACCCTCGTCGGCGCCTACAACCGGGGTGACCTGTCGCTGGTGTACCCGATCGCCCGGGGGATCGCTCCGGTGTTGGTCACCCTGGGCGCAGTCGTGCTGCTCGACGATGTTCCCGACGTGCTCGGGATGGTGGCGGTGGCGCTCATCGCCGGTGGGATCCTCAGCGTGATCCACCGCCCCGGGCGGGGGGTTCCCTGGGCGCTCGCCACCGGGGTCCTCATCGCCGGCTACACCCTCGTTGACGGTGCCGCAGTTCGGGCCGGGGGAGAGAGCGTCCGCTATACCGTCGCAGTGTTCTGCGGCAACGCATTGTTGCTGTCGGTGGTCACCCTGTACCGGCGTGGTCACCGTCAGATGTTCGCCGGAGTGCGGGGCGACGGCTGGCGCAACCTCGCCGGCGGCATCGCCTCGGCGATCGCCTACATCCTGGTGCTCACGGCCGCCCGCCGCGCACCCCTCGGACTGGTCGCCGCGGTACGGGAGACCTCGGTCGTCTTCGGGGCCCTGGGCGGATGGCTGATCCTCAAGGAGCCGTTCGGGAGGACCCGGGTGCGTGCGGCGATGGTGATCGCGGTGGGATTGGCGCTGTTGGTGGTGTAGGTCGCCGAGCCCTCGGCTCGGCTCCGCAATTGTCAATTGCCAATCGCGAATTGCCAATTGCGAATTGCGGGAGGCCCGAAGGGCCGACCCTCATACCCCTTGCGCGTGGATCACGACCCGGCGTTCCCGCGCCTGGTCGAACTCGCCGAAGAGCACCTTCTGCCAGGTGCCGAGGAGCACCTCACCGTCGACGACCGGAATGGTGACCGAGGCGGTGCCGACGAGCAGCTGGCGGATGTGGGCGTGACCGTTGAGGTACTCGTCCTCCTGGAGGTTCTCCGTCCGGAGTGCGTGGTCATCGTGCTCGTAGTACCCCTCGACCGGCACCACCGCATCGATGAACCGGCGGAAGTCGTTGAGGAAACCGGTTTCGGACTCGTTGAGCACGATGGTCGTCGTCGTGTGCAGGCTGTGCACTGTGACCTGTCCGTGGTGCACCCCGGACCGGGCGACGACCTCGCGGGTCAGTTCGGTGAGGTCCCAGAACTGGTTGCCGGCGGTGGTGGTGAAGTGGAACACTTCGGTGCGGATGCGGGGATTATCGGATACCGCCAGCACGGTCATGGCTCCGTGGGGGCGATGCGTGCCGCGTCGGGTTGTGGTGTGATCTTCCACGGGTGAGGTCTCTCCAGGAGGGCTGTTGACCGGCGCCACGATAGCGGTGGCGGTGCGTTTGGCGGACTTCGGACGGGGCTCAGACACCCCCGGCCACCAGCACGCCGTCCTGGTACACCGCGGCAACCCGGTCCCGGATTCCGGCGAAGGCAAATGGGTCGCCGTCGAGGACCACCAGGTCGGCGCGCTTCCCCTCCTCGATGGTTCCCCGGTCGGCGTCGACGTCGAGGCACTCGGCGGCGACCCGGGTGGTCGCCTGGAGGACCGCGGCGGGTTTCATGCCTCCAGCGGCCATCAGGGCGAGCTCCTCGAGGTTGTCGCCGTGGGGGGTGACGCCGCTGTCGGTCCCCATCGCCACCTTCACCCCGGCCGCCACCGCCCTGGCGAATGAGGCGCGGTGGATCTCGACGACCTCGTGCGCCTTGCGCACCGACGCCTCCGGGATCGCCGCCCCCGCCTCGGCCGCCTTGATCACTCCGGTGGGTGCGACCAGCGTCGGCACCAGATAGGTGCCCCGGGCCAGCATCAGGTCGATCGCCTCGTCGTCGAGGTAGATGCCGTGCTCGATGGAGCGGATTCCCGCTCTGACGGCGTTCTTGATGCCGTCGGTTGCCTGGGCGTGTGCCATCACCCAGCGGCCGAGGCCGGCTGCCGTCTCCACCAGCACCGCCAGCTCTTCGGGGGTGAAGTGGGCGTGCCGCGGATCGTCGCGGGGTGAGAGCACCCCGCCGGAGGTCGCCACCTTGATCACGTCGGCGCCCATCCGGATCAATTCGCGCACCTTCTGCCGCATCTCGTCGGGCCCGTCGACGATGGTGTCGGGAACCCCGGGGTGTACCGCCAGCAGCCGGAGGTGCTGCCCCGAGGGCATCCACCCGTCGCCGTGGCCCCCGGTCTGGCTGAGCATCCCGAGCGAGATCTGCATGCGGGGACCGCGGATGATCCCTTTCTCCACCGCGGTCTTGACCCCGAGGTCGGCGCCGCCGGCGTCGCGCACCGAGGTGATGCCGGTTCCCAGCGTCGCCGCGAGGTTCTTCTCCGCTTCGTAGAAGGCGAGCGAAAACGGTGTCTGCACCACGGCGAACAGGTTGATGTGAGACACCATCACGTGGGTGTGGCAGTCGAAGAACCCGGGGAGGAGGGTGCGTCCTCCGAGGTCGATCGCCTCGTCGCCGTCGAGTCCCTTTCCCACCTGGCGGATGCGCCCGTTCTCGACCACGACGTCGCCGTCGGCCACCTTGGCTCCGGTCCCGTCGAAGACCTTGCCGTTGGCGAACAGGGTGCGGGTCATGACGGAGAGGTTACGCCGCCCCGGGTCACCCCCGCGCGCCGGGGACCCGGGCTCTTCCCGGGTCCCCGGTCGCTTCCCTCCTGGGGTCAGCCGGTCACGTTCACCGTCCCCTGCATCCACGGGTGCGGCGTGCAGAAGTACGGGTAGGCCCCTGCCTCGGTGAAGGTGTGTGTGAAGGTGTCGCCCGGGTTGAGGAACTCCGAGCCGAACGAGCCGTCCGGCGTTCCGAGTATCCCGTCGGAGGTGCCCGACGTGGCCGAGTGCACCTGGGCGTCGTCGTTGGTCCAGCGCACGGTCGTCCCGATCGCGATGGTGAGGTCGAGCGGGTCGTACGCGCTCTCCGGCTTGGTGGGATCGAAGGCGTTCACCGGGATCGACACCTCGGCTCCGACCGCGGTGGCCGTGGTCGTCGTGGTGTCGCTACCCCCACCTTCGCTCCCCGGCGAGATGACGCCGAAGATCTCGGGCTGCGGATCGCCGGTGATCACGATCGTGCCGATGGCGCCCTTGTAGAAGGTACGCACCAGGGCATGGTCCACCAGGATGATCGTCGAGGGGACCAGCGCGTCGAGTTCGACCACCGTCCCGCCGCCGGTCACCACCAGCGTCGACTGTGAGCCGCGGATCACCCGGTTCGCCTGGTGGGTGGCTCCCTCCGGATACACCGCGTCCCAGTGCGATCCGATCGCATGGAAGTTGGAGGCGAGGTTGAGCCCCTCGTTTACGAAGAAGATCCTCGCCCGCTCACCGACGGCCATGGTCAGGGTGTTGTCCCCGGAGAGGGCGTTGGTGCGTCCGTTGAAGGTCACGTAGCGGGGCTCCTCCAGGCGGAGCGAAGCGTTGTCGAATTCGGCGACCCCGGCCGCATTCGGTTCCCCGACGTACCACTCCGACTGGGTCATCACCCACTCGTGGTCGACGGCGGGGAGCGGCGTCTCCGGGTCCACGATGAACACCCCGTACATGCCGTGGGCGATGTGCACCGGCACGTCGCCGTACGCGCAGTGGTACATGAACACACCCGGGTACAGCAGCCTGATCTGGATGGTCGCCGCCTGGCCCGGGTTGACGGTGAGGCCGGCAGCGCCACCGCCCTGGCCGGTGACGGCGTGGAAGTCGATGTTGTGCGGATTGGTGTTGGTGGCGAGGTTGGTGAGCGTGACGTTCGCCACGTCGCCGACGCGCCCGCGCAGCACCGGGCCGGGGGTGCCGCACACCACCTCGGTCTGGCCGGCGATGCGGAACCCCCACATCTGGGTCGACACCCCGTTGGCCGGGTCGATCGGGCACAGCCCCTCGACGACCTCCAGGGATACGTCCCAGATTCGCTGATCGGACCGGGTGATGGCGGGAGGAGCCTCCGGGGCATAGGTGACGTGGACCTCGTCGGCCGGAGCTGTCGCCAGTTGGGCGATCGGGGTCAATGTCGGGCGGATGCTCTGATCGGTGGGGAAGGCGGCGGCGCCGCCTCCGCCGGTGAGCCCCTCGGCGGCGATGATCTCGCGTACATCGGCGGGGGAGAGGTCTCCCTGCTGTACGACGATTGCCGCTGCCAGCATGGCGATCACCGCAAACAGCAGTGCAAACTGCCATGCCCGGTGCCAGAAGCCATCACTCATGTCCGTCTTTCCCCTCTGTAGTCGTGTGGTTTGTCGGATGCTTTTACCGTCGAGACTGGGGTTGCGGCGAACCGGTCGATCAGGGCGCGTCGCGCCTCGGACCACGCCTCGTGGGCGGCACACCGGATCTCCGTCTCGCACAGCCCGCCGAGCACGCAGCGGCCGTTGTCGGTGGGGCCCTCGATGAGCTCGATCACCTCGAGGAGCGACCGCTCATCGAGGTGCGTGGCCAGTCCGTAGCCGCCGCGGGGTCCGGGAACGCTCGTCACCCATCCGGCCCGCACCAGCGGTGCCATCACCTGGGGGATGAACTGCCTCGTACTGCGAAGCGCATGGGCAAGGTCGGCAGCCTGGACCATGTCTCCGGCGTCGTCGAGTTGCTTCAAGGCACGCAAGGCCAGGTCGGTCCTGCGCATGAACTCCAGTCGCATAGTCCAAGAGTCATGGAGTTCTCGATACGCGACCAGGGTCCTTCGACCCTGCCTGGTGGTGGCGGCCCGTCAGGCCGAGAGGCCGTCGAACACGAACCGCACCAGCGTGTCGGCGGCCTCGTGCATCCGCTGCTTGGCGTCGGCGTCGCGGAGGAGGGTTTGCGACGCCGCCATCATCACCCCGTAGACCAGCCGGGCGGCGTCGTCGGGTTCGAACGTACGGAATTCCCCCGAGGCGATCCCGGTGCGGCACAACCGGCCGATCTCGCGTTCGAGCGGGGCGTGCACCGCCCTGATCCGTGCCGCCGCCGATTGGCTCAGGGTGGGCAGTTCCCGCATCACCATCGAGCCCAGGGCATGGTCGGTGGAGACGAAGGCCAGCCCGCGCTGGATCAACTCGGCAAGCCGCTCCCGGGTTCCGAGATGCTCCGGGAGGTCGGCGAGCATCGTGGCGACCACGGCGGGCACCTCGGCCTCGACCAGGTTGACGAGCACGTCCTCCTTGTCGGTGAAGTAGTCATAGATGGTGGTGCGCCCGATCCCGGCGTATGCGGTGATGTCGGCGAGATGGGTTTCGGTGTAGCCGTGCGCCCGGAACAGGGCGGTGGCGGCGGCGAGCAACTCGCGGCGCGTCGCTTCCTTGTGGGCGGCGATGGTCCCGGCACGGATGCGCGGCATGACGGGGAGGCTACCCGAGCCCCGGGGGATTCGGTCCGCCGGCCCGTCGCCCACCCACCTCCCGCGGTAGGTTGGAGCCCATGACCGACCGGCGTCCCCGCCGACTGGCGGCGATTCTGATGCTCGACATCGTCGGGTTCAGTGTGATGATGGGACGCGACGATGAAGCCACCACCACCAGGGTGGTCGGGTTCCATCGGAGCATCGGGTCGCTGGTGGAGGATCACAGGGGCCGGGTCGTCGACACCGCCGGCGACTCGGTGTTCGCCCGATTCGACTCGATCGTCGAGGCGGTCGACTGCGCAGCAGCCATCCAGCGAATGCTTGCCGCCGAGACGGGCGACGACCCGATCATGGTTCGCATCGGGCTGCATTTTGGCGACGTGCTGGTCGAGGGCGACGACCTGTACGGGGAGGGGGTGAACATCGCCGCCCGCCTCGAGGAGCTGGCGCCGTCGGGAGGGATCGCGGTGTCGGAGGTCGTCTACCAGGAGGTGCGCGGCCGCCTCCCCTTTACCGATGCCGGATCGCACACCCTGAAGAACATCGATCGCCGGGTGCGCGTCTTCCGGGTGTCGCCGACCGCGTTCGGTTTCCCCGAGACCTCGCTGGCCGCCGCCGACGCCCCCGACCCCGACCTCACGATCGAGGGACTCGACGAGGGTATCGCCGCAGTCCGCGACATCGCCGCGATCGTGCGGCAGCGCATAACCGAGAAGGCGGCCGAGCCGGCCGGCGGCGAGCGCAGGAAGCGGCTGATCGTCCCCCGGGAACGCCGGACGGTCACCGACGTCCTCTCCTCGGGGGTGTTCTGGGTCCAGGGTGCCACCGGAGCCCTGCTGCTCGCCTCGCGGCCGACGGGGTGGACGGCGAACGGCCTGTACCCGCTGCTCGGTGCGGTGATGCTCGCCGGGGCCATCGGCGCGCTCGCCGCCGCGGTGACCCGGATGCCAGGAGTCGCCAC
>Ga0209341_10006365_pt1 | contig 10551 bp, 14 predicted proteins | sample RifCSP13_2_FD_184020 | JGI IMG/M metagenome (GOLD analysis project Ga0209341, IMG submission 184020) | Soil microbial communities from Rifle, Colorado - Rifle CSP2_sed 13_2 (SPAdes) (version 2) | ecosystem: Environmental > Terrestrial > Deep subsurface > Rock core/Sediment | place: Rifle... | reverse complement strand
TTATGCACTCGAAAGTCAATGGGTTTACCGATGAGGTTATCCACAGAGTTATCCACATGCAATGGCTACATCTTGCACTTATTGCAAAGCTGGCCAAACGTGAAATGCCGGGGGAACTTTGGTCTAAGTGGACAGGTGGTCACCGAGCGCCAGAAGATCTTCACCGAATATACTGTGCGATGGGTACCGTGCATAGTAGACGTCGTTAACGAACTGACCGTTACTTCGCCAGAAGGATAACGTGGCTGGTTCTAAGCAGCACGACGGCGCCGGCCGCTCTCATCGTCCTTTTCGCCGGGCTCTATATCTAATGCTAAGCCCATTCTTCTGTTATGAGAGTCGCGGAGCGCCCACCTGTAGCCGTGCTCGACTGCAAGACGTTCCTTGGGACTGACGCCCAGTTCCAGAGTCCGCTCGAAGTACTGCGCGGCCAGCTCGCTTGCCCGCAAGGGAGTTAGCCCAAGGCTGTTACACGCTGCCACGATTGCCTCAGAGGCGATAACCGATTGCAGCATCTCGTCCACCTCTTTGCACGAAAACCGCCGCTGCACCAAAGACAGTTTCCGGGCGGAGAGCTCTTCCTTCCGCCACCGAGACAGTTTGTAGTAAGTCGAAGCCAGCGCATGGGACGCCCTGGGATCATACGGGAACTCAAGCACCAATTGCCGGGCCACCCGGAGTGCGTCAGCGAAGCGGTTCAGGTCTATGTAGACATCACAAAGCCTGCAACGGAGGAAGCAGCACTCTGGATGCTCGCCGCACGCGACTTCAAGTATCTCTATAGCCTCGGGTGCAACTGCTCCGGTTTTCTCATCAGGGCGTCCCAACCCGCCCGCGACCATGGCCTGGTATTCCTCCGTTGCGTGTGGAAAACGGGGCAGAAGCTCTTCCAAGATCGTGTGGACTTCTTGCAGTTCCCCGTCACTTGGATAAAGCAAGCTTGGGGGTTTTGGGAAAGGGCCAGTTACTCCTGGCTGGAAAAGCTCACTCTCGGCCCAGGTACGGCTGCTCCAACGCCAAACCAGGCAGAATATCGGCCCCGTCGCCAACGGTGTTTGGACGCCTAAAGGTCCGAATAGTATTAGCAGCACTGTGGCTGAACACCAGACGGCGAAGGTCACTGCCAGCCGACATGGCCAGCGGGTTCGGGAAGTCAGGCCGTATGCCGCTGCTACCGCAATGGCCCAGAGGAGTGCTGCCTCGGCAGTGAGATTTGGAGACGAACTGCGTAACGGCACATACAGTATGTCGATAAACACGGAAATTCCAAGCGCAACTCCCACCGGCTGCACCCAGATATAGACAAGCTTGCTCAGTCTCACGGGCATTTCTCCGCCTACTGCCCGGTGCCGTATCGGACCCGTTGCTTCTTGCTGGAATCGTGCCTTGGACCTATTTGATACCAGCGGCTCAGCCTAGGCGGCGGGAAGAATACTGGCCTTCTGCCAGTCTAACCACCGGCCCAGCACGCCCGATAGCATCGCTTCCGCTCTGCGAGCCTGCCTCAGCGCTTCTGCCTCAGCCGCTCCACGTGTTTCTTTGCTGCTCAATTCCAAAACGCGGCGTCGCTCCTCGCCCATCCGCTGGTAGAACACCTCAGTTAGAGGCTTATTCTGGCAATCTCCTACCAACTCCATGATCAGGGCTTTCTCTTCCTCGAAGACCTCCGACAGGTCGGTTTCCCCGGGAGGAAGTCTACCGCTGGGGTAGGTTTCCGCCAGGTAAACGCTCCGCTCTCTGATCGTGTTTTGAAGTGAGGCCAGTTCAGTGTGCAAAAAGCGTAACGCATCGCGCCCAGCCATCGCTTCGAACGGCTCTTTTCTTTCAGGATTAAACTTCACCATTTCAGCACCTGTCCTTGCCGTTCCAGTTCGTCTAGTTGATCAGTTCTCCTGTGGCAAAGGGTTGCGTCGCAGGCCGTTCTTCTTCACCACCAGAGGCTTCATCCCAGCTCCCATGACGCTGGCTCATCTGTTCTGCCTTCTCCCAAGGAAGCAGAAAAGCTAAAGGCGAACAACTCCACCCCCAGCAGAGATGCCCGCCTTCTCTATGCCCTTTTGCAGCCCTTCAGGTTTACCGGACTGCTTCACAGTTTGTAAGCCAGATGCCTCGCGAGGGATCCCTGCGAGTCAATTATATTGTATGCGAGAATGCGCTTGCTGTCAAAGGGCATAAGACCAAATTGCTACTAAAGACGTAAGTATCCTGAGCTAAGAAACTTCATAACGGTGCAGCATGGCCGATACGACTGGCTTTCGCTTACAGCGTCGCCAAGTTGTCGATATCCAGTTATTGCCCTGCCCTGTTTATCTCAGTACCTCTGCCACTTCTGGCTCTCGCTCGGTGGTGGTCAGGACGATAACGCGGTCATCCGATTGCAGGGCCAGATCAGTTTTAGGGAACAACACCCTCCCGCCCCTTAACACGGCTACGCATACGGAATTCTCGGGGAAGTACAAGTCCTTGATTTGGTGCCCAATACATCGCGACCCTAAGGAGATTGGCTTCTCGACGAGGGCGATCTCTCCCTCATGCAATCTGAGCAGCGTGACCAGATCGCCCAGGGTCATCTCCTCCACCAGGAGATCGGCCATCAACCCGGCCTGGCTGACGGCAATGTCCACGCCCATGTCCTTACCAAACATCCATTCGTGATTGGGATCATTGACCCGGGCCAGGACCCGCCCCACGAGGAACTCGAACTTCGCCAGGGTGCAGGCGGCCAGGTTGTCCTCGTCTTCGCCGGTTACGGCGACCAGAACATCGGCTCCTCTCGCGCCGGCCTCTTCCAGCACCTTCGGGTCGTTGCCATCCCCATCTATTACCCTCACTCCTAGCTCTTTGGCAACGTGGGCAGCCCTTGCCGGGTTCTTCTCTATAAGAGTCACGTTCTGGTTATCCCGGATTAGAACTTCTGCCAGGTGGCTGCCTACGACTCCAGCACCGATTATTACTACGAACATTGCTGCGCCTCCTGTGCCAGGGGGACAGCATACTCTCAAGCCCGCGCATTGCCTAAGCCAGAACGGCGACCAATAGATAGACTTCGGGATTACTCATTGGCATAAGGCAAGGTGAAATGGAAAGTGGCGCGCTTGCCGGCCTCTGATTCAGCCCAAATGCGTCCGCCGTGGGCTTCCACGAGTCCTTTGGCGATGTAAAGGCCCAATCCCAGACCCGGGATCCTGGCTTCTCCTGCCTCCCTGGTTCGATAGAATCGAGTGAATAGCCGCGGGATTTCGTCGGGCGTCATTCCCGGGCCGTAATTGGTCACTGAAATCATCACTTCGCTAGACCTGACTTCAGTCTCAACCAGGATTTCCGCATCGGCGAAAGAATACTTGGCTGCGTTGGAGAGAAGATTGACCAATATCTGGTCGACCCGTGCCGGGTCGGCCTCAATTGGGGGCACTGTTTCAGGCATGGTTACTTTCACCTGGTGGCCTTGCATCAGTCCTGTGGCCCGGCCGACGACGTCGTAGATCAACTCTCCCAAGTTCACGCTCTCCTTCGCCAGTGTCAGACGCCTGGCTTCGATGCGGGAGGCATCGAGTAGGTCCTCGACCATCCTGTTGAGGCTTCTTGCGCTGGAACGGATACTGCTAAGCACTGCGCGCTCGGATTCGGTGACGTGATCGGCTGACATTAGCCTTTCAAGGAAGTCTGCGCTCAGACCGACCGTGGTGATTGGAGAGCGCAGGTCATGGGCGATAACCGCAATGAATTCTTCTCTCAGCCGCTCAAATTCCAGGCGAGTTCGCCCCGTCTCGACAACGAAGGCCTCGGCCAGAAAGCCGCCGATGACAGCCGCGCAGATGCCCCGCAAGACCTCGACGGGAACGCGGGTGAGAGCCACAAAGGTCTCTGTGTTAACCAGATAGGCCGGAAAGAAAGGCGCAGGGGGAACGATCAGTCCCGAGAACACCGAGTAAGCGGCAAAGGCCACGGCGCTGCCCAACAGATGAACCTCGAGACGGGCTGTTGCTAACTTGCGAGCTTCACTGCCTACCATGATAAGCGAATAGGCTGCTACCAAAGAGCCGGGAAAGCCAAGGACATAGCGAAAGAGTGCGTCAGTGGCAGATACCCAGCCTGGTGTGCCGACAGCCCCCAATGGCAAGGTGACGGCGATTAGCACGACGGCCAGAACCAGGCTGGCCGGAATCCATCGGGACCATACCGGCCACCGCTTGGGTCGGACCGCCAACTCGATGCCAAATTGCATCAGGAAGGCAAAGGAGATGCCATTAAGAAGGAGGTTGCCTGATTGGACCGAAGCGAGGGTAATATCTCCCAAGGTATTCCCCTGGAGCATTACAGCCATAGCCACCCATTCGTGCGCACCGTGCAGGAAACCGAAGACGGCAAGAATCCACAAGGAATCTATCAGCAGCACTTGCACGTGTGATCTCGCCTGTAGTGCCATGACGAGACCCAGGGCGATAAAAGCCAGACCATAAAAGAGGTAAACGTAGATCATGCAGTCCTACCGTCTCCTGAAGGGCCGCTGAACGTCGCTTATGCTGCTGCCCCGCAGAGCAGCATCTTCCGTATGTCGGTCTCTCCTACGCCCATCTGCGACGCCAGAGCAAGCTGTTCCAGCTCTAAGGGATCGAAGCCCATCACTGAAGCCCCCACAGCATCCACACTCACCGAGTTGCGCCCGGCAATCACAAGGCCCATGGCACGGGTGTGCCGTGCATGGGGCTATCACCCTCTAGCCCGACTGTGCCATCGATAACAGCGAAATCCGGGGTACGCAACCGGACGAGGTCGGCGATTACCCGCTGGCTCCCGGCATCGTGCAGCCGCTGGCGTGGGGAGCCGTAGACTTTTCGGGCGGTAATACCTACGAGGTTCTTGCAGGCGAGGCTGACGATGGCCTCGTTGTGGACCTTCAGCACGGCTAGGGAGAAGAGCACGGGCGCCTCGGCGGCGATTCTGTCGATATAGTACTCAGGCAGCCCCAGGGGGTTATCCGAGTAAAGGGTCACGATGTCATCCCGGTTGAAGTCTACAAAGGTCGCCCCGGTGGCCTCCAGTACCGGCCCGTAGCCGGCCTGGCGCATGATGGCTTCGGTGTCGTCGCCCCCACAGCCGTCGCCGACCTGCACGCGGGATGCTCCGGCTTCCTGGCAGAGCTCGATGGTCGCCTGAACGACCCGGCTATCGGTGACGTTGCCCAGGCCACTAGCTGAAGGTATGGTCAGGTTCGGCTTGACCAGCACGGTATCGCCGCGGTGCACTACCTGGCCAAATCCGCCAGCCAATGAAACGGCCTGGCGTACCGTCGCGGCAGGATCGTCACCTCGAACGATCGCGACGACTGCTCGGCCGTCAGTCGTCTGCTCCACCGGTTGCATTGTCTGGGAAGGTGTCCTCTCAAAGCGGCTCTCTGTGGCACCAGGGGGCAGTGGGCCAGCCTGGAGGCAGGACGCCTGCCCGCTTAGCAACACACCAGCGCTGGTCAGCGCCAACTTGAGGAAGGTCCGCCGCTCGTAATGTCGCCCCATATGCGCCATCGGTAGCTCGCCTCCAACAGAAAGAGTTCCCCAATTTCATGGTACGACACCGCCTGCCCTAAAGGAAGTGGCCGGTGCCTCTATCATCGTGTTTGTGGTCAGGCAATAGCACGCTCTAGCGATGGAAAGGCTAGGCGGAGACGGGACAGGAAGAAGACGATGGGGCAGACGGCTCCCACTGCGCACTGGATTAGGTCCGTTCACCACTCCTCCGTACTACCTGTGGAGCGGTGCCGCCCCCACGTGCACCAGGACCTCGGCGATACCGCCCACCCTTTCCTGGACGCGCTTCTCGACTTCCTCCGCCACCTGATGTGCCTCATCCACTCGCATAGCCGGGTCCACCGTAACGTGCAGGTCTACTCGCACCATCCCGGCCACGCCCCGTGCCCTTACCTGGTGACAGCCTTTTACCCCGTCCACACTGCAGGCCACCTCGGCGATTCTTTCAACGTCACCGACCGCCGCATCTGTCAGCACCCTGGACACCCCTCTCACGATCTCCCAGGCCCTCCAGGCGATCATGGCTGCCACAGCCACCGAGACGAGCGTGTCGACGAACGGATGGCCCAGGCCTACAGCCAGCAGGCCAACCATAACCGAGACGGAGATGAGCGTATCAGTGGCCACACGAGACGCTTCAGCATGGAGGATGCTACTGGAGAGCTCTTCACTTCGCCGCTGTTCCCAAACGGCCAGGCCCCAAGTTACGCCAGTCGCTGCCAGCATTATGCCAAAGCTCAGGGCGGTAACAGTGGGTTGCTCCGGCGACCAGATACGGCTCCATGCCCGTTCCAGGACCTCCAGGATTGCCAGGGCCATGACAGCAGCGATGCCCATGGCCGCCAGCGGCTCGTAGCGCTCGTAGCCGTAAGGGTGGCCGGGGTCCGGCGGCCGGGATGCCAGGTATACGCCCACGAGACCCACTATACCGGATGATGCGTCTATCGCCGAGTGCATGCCATCGGCAACCATGCCGAGGCTGCCGGTTAGCAGGCCATAGACCCCTTTACTTGCCGCCAGCGCCAGGTCGACCAGGAGCACGGCTATGAGCGTCCTATGGATACTCCTGTATCTGTCGTATCTGGTGCGAGTGGATTCCAATGATCCTCAGCCCTTGTTAGCACACGATTCCGGCCCCTATTATGACCACGCGGCGAGAAGACTGCTAACTCTTACGCACGACAATGAGTCCCGCTGGGATCGGGTAAGGCCTCGTCGTCAATTAATCCAGAACGTATTCTGCCCTTGGCAGGGACATATTCCTCTCCAGCAACTAGCGAGGCAAGGAGCCTCGGCTTCAAAACGATGAGCACGCCGTCGGCGAAAACGCCAGCGACAAGAATCCGGTAGAACTGCGGTCAGTTAACATACGCAGGGGGTCTCCAAATTGAGCTGCGATGTGATGCCACTCACGAGTGTTGGTCACCGTCAGGTACCACATGGATATCCAGGTCTGGGGCCAGGTCGAGCAGCTTGCTCACAGGTGATCCTCGCAACAGCTCTTGGAGTCGCCTCTTTCTGGGGTGGCCAATCACGATGCTGCCCACATTCTTCTCATGGGCGATGCGTGCCAGGGCTTTTGCTATATCGGAATCTTGCACCCGCACAACCTCGGCTCCGAGGTCCTCGGCGAAACGGAGGTTATCTTCCAACTGGCGACGCTCCTCCGGGTCGGCACGGGCCCAACCGGGCGTTTCCACAAAAACGGCCAGGAGATCAGCTTGCAGGCGGTTGGCTATCCGCCAGCCGCGACGAAGGTGTATTTGGGCGCGAGGAAGCGCATCGACACAGACCATTACTCGCTCGCCGGCCGGCCAGACCGTCCGGCCTCCGTGCTCGCGCATGTACTCTTCGAGATCCCGTTCGACGGCCGTGGACACCTCTCGTAGAGCAAGCTCTCTTAAGGCGTTGAGGTTCCCCTCCCGGAAGAACTGGTGAAGGGCCTGTTCCGCTCTCTCCGGGGGGTAGACGTTGCCATGCTTGATCCGCTGCCTAAGTGCGTGCGGCGACATATCAACCAGTTCCACTTCATCCGCCTCGTCGATGACCCGGTCAGGGATGCGCTCACGTATCGGAACGCCGGTGATACTCTCAACGATATCGGCCAAGCTCTCAAGGTGCTGGACGTTGACGGTGCCGATCACGGTGATGCCGCTGTCGAGTAACTCCTGGACATCCTGGCAGCGCTTCTCATGCTTGGCACCCGGCGCGTTGGTGTGGGCCAACTCGTCCACCAGGGCCACGCCAGGTTTACGGCGGATTACGGCGTCGGTGTCCATCTCCTCCAACACGACGCCCTTGTACTGGATCTTCTTGTGCGGGATGACCTCCAGGTCGCCGATCGCCTGTATGGTGAGGGGTCGATTATAGGTCTCGACAAAGCCGACCATCACGCCTGTCCCCCGTGCCTTCCGTCTCCGCCCCTCCATCAGCAGGCGTAAGTCTTTCCAACGCCGGGCGCAATGCCAAGAAAGATGCGCAGCCGCCCACGAGCCCCGGCGCCAGCCTCGCGGCGGACACGTTCGAGCATCTCTTTGGCCGTCGGCCGTTCCCCGTCCAGTCTGTCCCATTCAGCCATGACCCGATCAGCTCCCCTGGCCCCGATCCAGTGCAAGACTGAATTATGCTTGCTCCTTCTTGAGTTCGGCAATGTGTTCTTCCACCCCTGAGGCTTCTGCCTTGAGTTGGTTCAGGTATTCCTCCAACCGGGCAATGACCTCTCCCTTGCTGATGAATCGCCGTCCAAACCCTGGCTCAAAGCCACGTCCATGCCGCATGCCGCGTCCGTGATGACAGCCGCAGCCGCAACCACAGCCGCAGCAACAGCAACCACCGCCGTAATGCATCCCGCCCCCGCCTCCACCCCGGTGGCCGTGATGTCCCCGCCACTCTGGGCGTCCATAACCCATTTCGAACTCTTCGCCATGACCGTGATGCCCCCAACCACATTCAGTCTCGTGATACATTTCGTCCCTCCTGATCGTCACGGTAGTTTTTACGCAACTCTTGAGGTGTCTTTATCAGTACCGTTCTGTCCGTCACGTCTTCGCCAAGCCAGATTCCCGGCGTGCCCTGGTCCCTGGCACGCTGAATTGCCTCCAGCCGTCATCCCTCTATCTCCGAACTCAACAAAGTATTGTAGACTTCAGGCACCAATTTATTCATGACAGCCGGGCTTCCTTGTGTTCTTTCGGGTCTCGGTTATGTCGCGACATTTGGGTACAACCGTGCCCCCAGCATTAGCAGCCCAAACGCCACAATGATCAAGACCACGAAGTCCAGACCCAGGCCATAGGTACTCGCTCCTCCCAGAGGCATCGGCGCCCGCAACCCGTCTACCTCGTAGCTCAAGGGATTCATCCGGGCGATAACCTGTAACCAGCCCGGCATTATGGAAATTGGGTATATGGCGTTGCTGGCAAAGAAGAAGGGCATAACCAGGAGCTGGCCGATGACCCATGAACCGCTCACGGGTCTTCACGATAGAAGCGATGATTAGAGAGAAGGTGGCAAATAAAGAGGCGCCGAGGACTATCAGGGCGATTACCCCCAACAGAGCCCAGGGGTCCCAGTTCATACTCACGCCTAACAGCGCGGCCAGCAGATAGATGATCACCCCCTGCGTCAAGCCCCGGATGCCGGCAGCCAGTCCCTTGCCCAATACCAGGGCCGAACGTGGTGTAGGGGTAACGAGGAGCTTGTGGGCAAGGCCCAAGTCCCGTTCCCAGATGATGGCAATGCCGTAGAATATAGCGATGAATAGCACGCTCTGGGCCAGGATTCCGGGAGCGATGAAAGCTTCATAGGACAGATTCCCAGAGGGGATGGCACGGGTGCTGGCCAGCACTTCTCCGAACACGAGCAGCCACAGCGCCGGTTGGACTGCACGCGTCAATAACTCGGTTACGTCGTGGCGCAGCTTGCGCACTTCCATCTCTACGATGGTCAGCGTCTTGCGGACGAAGGCGAAGAAAGCGGCCTGCGGGCTGACCCGGTAGAGATAGGGGCTAGCCGAGCCGGCGGGCTGTGCGCCTGGTCCTCTCTGTCTCACGGAAACCCTCGCCCGATTCCAGCGTTCCCCCAGCATAATGGGCAAAAACATCATCCATGGTAATATTGGGGCCACCGATGGAGGCTTTGAGATCTGATGGGGTGCCTATCGCTGCTATCTTGCCAAGGTGCATGATGGCCACCCGGCTGCATAAACTCTCTGCCTCTTCCATATAGTGCGTGGTCATGAAAATGGTGGTGTTATAATCCGTGCGTAGCCGTTGGATGTGCTCCCACACGGTGTCGCGGGCCAGTGGGTCCAAACCAACGGTGGGCTCATCAAGAAAAAGAATGGGAGGACGGTGCAGCATGGCCTGAGCAATCTCCAGCCGCCGGATCATGCCTCCGGAATAGGTGTTAACCAGACGATCGGCTGCGTCCGTCAGGCCCATGAAGGCTAGAGCCTGGCGTACACGCTCCTTCCGCTCGGCGTGTGGCGTGTCATAGAGCCTGGCAAAGATTATCAGGTTCTCGTAGCCGGTCAGAGAGCCATCAGCTGAGAGCATCTGCGGCACATAGCCAATGACGGCTCGAACCTTACCGGCATCACGGACGACATCCAGGCCGGCAATGGTAGCAATACCCTCACTGGGAGGCAGCAGCGTTATCAGCATCTTGATAACAGTAGTCTTGCCCGCTCCATTGGGGCCAAGCAAACCGAAGATCTCTCCAGCTTCCACCGCGATAGTGAAAGCGTCCACCGCCGTGAAGTCGCCAAAGCGCCGGGTAAGGCCCTTCGTTTCCAGGATAACCATAGTTCCATCCCCGCTAGTCCCCTCCGCATACCGTGACCCCGCTTAACAAAAAGGGGAAAGGCTCAAACTGTTGTGGTCTTAAGGCTAGCCTCTTGTATGTGCAGTGCCATGCGCAGAGGTTTTGTCAATAGGTGTGTAAATGCGAATCAGGCGGCGGCCACCTCCCGTGTAGTTTCGATGCCATCTTTGTATTCCACGCCCTCGTAGACTCTCTTCATCAA
>Ga0209341_10006363_pt1 | contig 10551 bp, 12 predicted proteins | sample RifCSP13_2_FD_184020 | JGI IMG/M metagenome (GOLD analysis project Ga0209341, IMG submission 184020) | Soil microbial communities from Rifle, Colorado - Rifle CSP2_sed 13_2 (SPAdes) (version 2) | ecosystem: Environmental > Terrestrial > Deep subsurface > Rock core/Sediment | place: Rifle... | reverse complement strand
TTCTTCAGAACGAGCCTTCCAATCCACCGCGAACGGGCCACCTGCACCGGAGGTGAGGGTGGTGGTGCCTTGGCCGGACATCAGGTCGCCTTCCCAATGGGCTGAGGCCGTGGAGTCGAGGGCCACGATGTGCTCCTTTCGTGATCGTAGACGTGAGCCTACGCCCTAGCGTCGATAATGCATTGCCGCTACGAGGTGCCGGTCTCGTTGAGCATCGGCGGCTGAGCGCACAGCCTCGTTGTCACCACCTACCGGTAGCCTTCGGTGATGATGGACGACCCCGACTTTCACGCGGCTCAACGACTGACCAGCCGGATTCGTGCCCTGGCGGTCAGAGACGACTATGCCGGCCTGCTCGAGATCGATGTCGACCCGGACACCTCACGGTTGCTCGATCTCCTGTCCAACGATCTTGCTGCGGCCGCCCGGGTGCACCTGGACGCAGCCCGGCGTTGGAAGCAGCGAAAGCAAGCAGCCAACCGGCGACGCTTGGAGGAGGCTGGTGACGCTCTGGCGGGTTTCGACCTGGCGCTCACCCGGGGGATGCTGGGCCGGATCGAAGAGGATTGGCTGAGACCTGAGGACGCGGCGACTCGCGACGACTTGCTCTTGCGTATGGAGGCTCGGACCATGGAGACTGAGGAGCTGAACACCCTCGCCTCTCAAGCTCTCGATGAGCACCGTCCTCGCCGCCGGCGCCGGCAACGTAGGCGAGGCCACGACTCCTAGCTCCTCAGCTGCTTGTCGAGTGCACCGTCGTACCACCGGGTAAGGCGGCCGGGCTCGGTCTCGACTCGAGCGAGCACCCCGGTCGGCACCGGTTCGAGCAGCAACGGATGGATCCAATCCCGGCAACATGGCAACCCACTCCCCCACTTCCCCGGCCCGCTCCGGAAACCGTTTGGATGGTTGAGGTAGCCCGGGGTCGGTTGATCCGGGCGTAGACGCCTCCCACCGGGGTAGCCTCGTCATTTCATGACGGATGACGCACGCAAGGTCCAACGCATCTACCTCCTGTTGACCTTGCTTTCGACCCTCGCCACTTCCTTAATTTGGGGCATCAACACCCTCTTCTTGCTCGACGCTGGTTTGACGAACACGCAGGCGTTTGCCGCCAATGCCTTCTTCACGGCCGGGCAGGTGATCTTCGAGGTTCCCACCGGCGTCGTTGCCGACGTACGGGGGCGGCGAGTTTCCTACCTCCTCGGCGCGGTAACGCTATTGGCGTCCACTCTCCTGTATCTGTTCATGTGGCGGACCATGGCACCGTTCTGGGGATGGGCCGTGGCCTCTGCCCTCATCGGACTGGGCTTCACCTTCTTCTCGGGCGCGGTCGAAGCCTGGCTGGTCGATGCCCTCACCTTCACCAAGTTCGACGGCCATCTCGAATCGGTGTTCGCCAAGGGCCAATCGGTGGCAGGCGCCGCGATGCTGACCGGATCGGTGGCCGGGGGCTTCATCGCCCAGGCCACCAACCTGGGCGTTCCCTACATCCTGCGGGCGGTCATGCTGGGGTTGACCATGCTGGCCGCCTTCCTGCTGATGCGTGACGTTGGCTTCACCCCGACCAAGGGCAAAGGTCCTATCGACGAGGTCACGACCGTCCTGAAGGCGTCGATCGATGCCGGGTGGCGCAAGCCACCGATCCGGTGGGTGATGCTGGCTGCCCCATTCTCGATGGGGGTAGGCGTTTACGCCTTCTATGCCCTGCAGCCTTACTTGCTCGAGCTGTACGGCGACCCGAATGCCTATGGCATCGCCGGACTTGCCGCCGCTATCGTGGCCGGTGCGCAAATCGTCGGGGGTTTGGTCGTCCCGTTTGTCAGGAAGCTCTTTTCCCGACGTACCCACGCGCTGATCCTCACCGGCGCCCTCAGCGTGGCGATGCTCGGCCTGATCGGTTGGACTTCGATCTTCTGGATGGCCATCGTCTTCCTGGCGGTGTGGGCCCTGGCCTCTGCTGCAGCCACCCCCATCCGGCAGGCATATCTGAACGGTTTGATCCCTTCGGAGCAGCGCGCCACCGTGCTCTCGTTTGACGCTCTCATGGGCTCGGCAGGCGGGGTGGTGGCGCAGCCGGCATTAGGCCGGGTCGCCGATGTCGGCGGGTACTCCGCTTCGTATGTGGTGGCGGCCGCCATTCAGGTGCTGGCCTTGCCGTTCTTGGTCCTGGCGCGCCGGGAAAAAGCGGTGTCCGATCCGATCGAGGTCCCGCCGACGTAGGGCGCTATCGAGGCGAGCGTTGACCCAAGTCGGACGCGGCATGGACGAGGCGGTGGCGCGTCTCGACAGCTTCCGTTCCTCCCCCATCGAGTTCGGAGTTCCGATCGATGAGGATATCTTCATCGATGCCGAGATAGCTCTCGACCGTACGTTGACGGTTCCGATCCGGACCATGTTTCCCATCGATGGGGTCGTCGAGACCACGATCACCATCGATGGGCCGTTCGATACGCAGACTTCCCGATTGCCGTTGACGTGGCCGGAACCGAGCTTGTTTCGCTGGCCGAGGGGCTCGCCGGGGGTTGGGCCGCGTTTCGCGACCTCATGGCCGGTTTCGAGTGAGAATCCCTAGCCTGAGGCCCGGTCGGCGTTGGCCCGAAACGCGTCCCTGACGAAGACCGCCAGACCCGGCTGGAAGTCGTCCCAGAACTTGGTGAACCGGGGGTCGACCACGTACATCTCACCCAACCCTGTGTGGATCTCATAGGAGCACGGATAGAACCAACGGTCGATGTGCAACCGATGACGTTCGGCTGCCCGCAGTGCCTCCGGCGTCTCGGGAGCCGTCCCGGCCGCAAACAACTCGGCGAGATGCCGGTTGATAGCTCCCGACTCCTCTCCCATGCGCTTCCAATCTTCCTTGGTGTAGCGAGCGGTTCGCTTGCTCGACTCGGCGCACGCTTCGGTCTCGCCCCACCGGTCACGCACCTCATCCTCGTATTCGGCGGGATCGAAATCGCCGAAGACGTCAAACATCTCGTCCTTGTTCATGGTGCGTCCGTCCTCGTGTGCCTGCAAGGCTTCGTCGACGGCTTCAACCATCGCTCGTAGCCGCTTGATTTGTTGCTCGATCAGCTTTCGTTGCTGCTTGAGGATGCGGGAGCGGCTGCGGGCCGGAGCATCAGCCAAATGGGTGATCTCCTTCAGTCCGAAGCCGAGTTCCCGATAGAACAACACTTCCTGCAACCGCTCCAGATCCAGGTCGTCGTACTGGCGGTATCCGGCCTTACTCCTTGCCGACGGCCTGAGCAGCCCGATCTCGTCGTAATGATGCAGGGTGCGCACCGTCACGCCGGCAGCCTGGGAAACCTCACTGACCGTGTAGCTCATGCGCAACACGATAAACCCTCACGTTACGTGGGAGTCAAGCGATTATGGCTCAAATGTCGTCGAGGAGCTTTCTTTTCTTCTCGGCCATTTCTTCGTCGGTGAGGACGCCCTCCCGGTGGAGCTTGGCGAGCAGGTCGAGTTGTTCAGCTGGGTTGGCTTTATTCTGCAGCTTCAACGTCCTCGCCTCACGCAACCGGTAGATCAGGGACTGCACGCCCTCGGGATCGGGTATGTCGCTGTACCGGCTCTGACCCTGTTCACCGGCGGATTCGATCAGCAGGTCGCCGGAATGGAGGATGCGCTCGATCACGTTCTGGGAAAAGGCGACGTCGTTGATCACCTCGAGAGGTATCTCTTTGCCCTGTCGGGCAATGAACCCGCGCCGGACGATGAGCCTTTCGTTGGTGACGACATAGTGGGTGAACCACCACTTGATCCACCGCGGCAGGGCAGCGATCAACCAAAGGAGGACGATGCCACCCACCGCAAACCAGACCTCCGGAGCCTCGACCTGGATGGCGACCACAATGATGGCAGCCACACAGAGGGCGGTGATGAGAGCGGGCAGGACGATCGCCATCCAATGGGGGCGAAAGGCTGCGGCGGTCTCCTCTTCAGTGCTGAGCAAACGGGCTGGGTACTTCATACGCCGATGCTAACGGAGACCGCGTAGATGCCGGTTCCCGTCGCAGCCAGCACATGCCAGATGGCATGGCCCTGCACCAGGGCGTCGGGTGCACAGAATGGCCCGCCGGTCCGGCTCAGCAGCATGATGAGCGCGCCCGTCCCGAGAATGACGACCCCGACCGGCACCGCTCTTCTCCGTCCTTCACGCAACCGGTAGAGCCGGGAGCGGCGAGGCGCAACCCGAGGTCCGACGACACCCAGGACCGCCACAAACGCCAAGGGTGCGTTCAATGGATCCGCCACCATCGGCCACGCTCCTTCGACCAGCACCAGACCGGCTGCCGCCACCGCCCAGGCGGTCTCAATCTGCCGGGTACTCCATCCTGCCCGGTGGCCGATTTCAACAGCCACGATCAAGATGAGGAGCGCGGTGATCGACGCGTCGTGGGCCCAGCCGGCGATAGTGCCGCCGGGACCGTGAAACGCCAGGCTCCCCAGGCCCACCAGGACGAGGACCAGACCGAAGATCCATCCGAGAACCGCCTGCCGCCCGCCGCGACGCCACACCATCACCGCCGTGCCCACCAGGACGAACGCGAGGCTGCTCACCGCATTGACCGGCTGCGCCAGGAACCCGTCGACCAGGCGTTCGCAATCTCCGGAGGGCATGGCCTGAAGCGTAGAAGGTCGGTCGACCCTCAGCCCGCTACGTCGGCCGCGGTCCAACCTTCGTCGCTCATGGCCAACCCGTCTCCCGGTTCACGATCCATCACGTCCCTTCAAAATGATGTCGGGCCAGGGCGATGGCGCCGATCACCCCGGCGTCCTGGCCGAGTTCCGGGGCGACGACAAATTGCTCTGGATGGGCGGGTGACGTTCCGTAACCGGCCAGCCGCTCGTCGAGTCGGTCGCGCACCATCTCGAGCAATCCGGTGTGAAGCATGACACCCCCGCCCAGGATGATGCGCTGCGGGGCGAGAACGTAGGCATACGTCTGCAGCGCCTGAGCCAGGTAACGTGCCTCGAGATCCCATACCTCCGGCCGATCGGTCAGCTCACCAGCGGGACGGCCCCACCGTTTGTGGATGGCCGGGCCGGCTGCCATGCCCTCCAGACAGTTTCCGTGGAACGGGCAGATTCCTTCGAAAGTGTCTCCGGCCTCCGGCTCGACGGTGATGTGTCCCATCTCGGGATGTCCGTGATGGTGGAACGTCCGACCTCCCTGCAACGCGGCGCCGCCGATGCCAGTTCCGATCGTGACGTAGACCAGCGACTCGAGCTCCCGACCCGCCCCCCACCGCCACTCACCCAGGGCCGCCCCACCAACGTCGATCTCGATGACCGCCGGGACACCCACAGTCTCTTCGATCCGGGACTTGAGATCGGTGTTGCTCCAACCCGCCTTAGGGGTGGCCGTGATGTACCCGTAGGTCGGCGAACCGGGATCGAGGTCGAGCGGCCCGAAAGACGCGATCCCCACGCCGGCGATCGCAACGCCTGACCGGCGTATGAACTCAACACAAGCCGAGATGGTTGCTTCCGGGTCGGTGGTCGGGATCGTGGCGTCGGCCACCAGCTCCGGCGACCTGCCGAGGGCAACGCGCCACTTTGTACCTCCGGCTTCTACAGCTGCGTACAGAGGCTCGGCTCCCACGTCTCCCCTTCTCCCGCTTCCCTGACAGTAGCGAGCCGGCGATTCTCATCCGGCCCTCATTGCTTAATTGCAGTCTGCAACTATCATTTGTCCGGACGCCCTTGAGGAGATACACATGCCAGCCGTCACCGCCGATACTCTGACGCTTCCCCGGCTCCCTCGTCTCCCGGAAGATGACACGCGGTGGCGACCGGTAACCGACGTGATCACCGCTCCGCGCTTTTTGGAAGGTGAGGGATTCGAGGTGCGGCGGCCTTTCCCCAATCAGCATCTTGCGCTCGCCGATCCCTTCCTCCTTCTCGACCACATGGGAGCGGTCGAATACGCACCCGGCGAGGCCAAAGGCACTCCGTGGCATCCGCATCGCGGCTTCGAGACCGTCACCTACATCATGGACGGCGCCTTCGAACACCAGGACTCAATAGGGGGCGGAGGACTGATAACCGACGGCGCCACGCAGTGGATGACCGCCGGCGCCGGGATTCTTCACATCGAGCGGCCCCCGGAACGGTTGCTTGCCACCGGGGGGTTGTTCCACGGTGTCCAACTGTGGGTCAACCTCCCCAAGACCCGCAAGTTCACCGAGCCACGCTACCAAGATATCGAAGCCAGGGACGTGTCTCTCTTGTCCAGCACCGACGGGGGTGCCCTGGTGAGAGTGATCGCCGGCGAGTTGGCCGGCCATCCCGGACCGGGCGTCACCTGGACACCGATCACGTACCTGCATGCCACTGTCAGCCCCGGCGCCCGATTGTCGATTCCCTGGCCCGGCGATTTCAACGCTCTCGTGTATGTCCTGGCCGGACGGGGCGTGGTCGGATCCGAGCAAAGGCCATTGCAGGAAGGACAGCTGGCGGTTTTCGGACCGGGCGATGCACTCGACCTTCGCGCCGCAGCCGGTCAGCCACTTGCCGCCGCCGGCGGGTGGGAGATTCTGGTGCTCGGTGGACTGCCGATCAACGAGCCGATCGCCCGGTATGGGCCTTTCGTGATGAACACCCGGGCCGAGATCATTCAAGCCATGGAGGATTATCAAGCCGGCCGGATGGGAATCATCCCGGCCGGGCGGGTACCGCACCGGACCAGCGCCGACGACGTGTCGGAGAACTCCTAGCGCTTCACGAAGCGCCGGTCGGTCCCACCCGGTCACCAGACAGTCGAATGGTCGTTCCCGTGCCGAGCTAAGCTCGCGTCGGTTGAGCAAATAGGGAGAGCATATGCGCACACGCCCCAACCGATTGGGCAAGTATGTCGTGATCGTGACCGTCTTGACGATACTGGTTGCGGCCTGCGCCGACGGGGCGGAGACCACTACGACGGCAGGAGAAACGACCACCACCGAAGCAACAACCTCGACCACCGGGCTGGCCGCCTGCACGGCGGAAAACCTCAACCTGGTGACACCGGGGACGCTCACCATCGCCACCGGTGAGACGGCCTTCCCGCCCTGGGTCGGGACACCCGACGAGTTCTTCGACGAACCAGAGTCCAAAACCGGGTTCGAGGCTGCCCTCGCCTATGAGATCGCCGCCTATTTGGGCTTCTCCGACGACCAAGTGGTGTGGGAGCGGACCGGGTTCGACGAGGCCATCATCGCCGGTCCAAAGGACTGGGATTTCAACATGCAGCAGTACTCGATTACCGAAGTCCGCGACCAGGTCGTGGATTTCAGCGTCCCGTACTACGTAACCACCCAGTCGCTCATCGTGCTGGAGGGTTCTCCATACGCTGAAGCATCGACGGTCGAAGATCTCAAAGGTGCCAAGCTGGGCGCCGCCATCGGCACCACCAGTGTCGACTTCATCGAAAACATCATCCAGCCTGAATCGGCGCCCAACGTCTACGACGAGAACTTCGATGTCGTCTCAGCCATGAACGCCGGGCAGATTGACGGACTGGTGGTCGACCTTCCTACCGCCTACTTCATGACGGCAGTTCAGTTGGAAGGGGCGGTGATCGCCGGCAGGTTTGAAGCAGCTGCCGCGGAACCCGACGAGTACGGACTGTTGTTCGCGGAAGGCAACCCTCTGGTTGATTGTGTGAACGAGGCTATCAACGCCCTCACGGCGGACGGAACCATCGACGACTTGATCGCCGAATGGCTCGAGCAAGGTGGCGAGCTCACCACCATCACCGGCTAGCGAAGACGGGAAGGCTTCGGTGTGACGGAACGTTCTTCCGTCGATCGATTGGGCCGGGGTCCAGGTCTCTTCGGGCCCCGGCGCCGTTCCGTCGTCCGCGAAGAAGGCGCCCGCGGTGCACTGATCGCCTTCGTATCGACGGTCATCTTCCTCGGATTCGTTCTCTGGGTGATCCTCACCTCTGATGCCTGGCCGGCGGTCCAAAGGCAATTCTTCAACTGGACGCATTTTCAGGCGGCCTGGCCGTCGGTGTTGTCGGGATTCTGGCTCGACATCCGTATGTTCATGCTGGCCGAGGTCCTCATCCTGGCCATAGCCTTGATCGTGGCCATGATTCGCGCTCTGCGCGGTCCCGCCTTTTTCCCGCTCCGACTGCTGGCGGTCACGTTCATCGATCTGATCCGCGGTGTGCCGATCATCCTGCTGATCCTCCTGTTGGGTTTCGGAGTGCCGGCCTTGCAGTTGCCCGGGGTTCCCCGTAGCGAGCTGTTGTGGGGTTTGACCGCCCTCGTAATCAGCTATAGCGCCTACACCGCCGAGGTATACCGAGCCGGGATCGAGTCGGTCCGCGAGAGTCAGCGCATGTCGGCCCGTTCCCTCGGATTGACGCAGGTGCAGACCCTCCGCTACGTGCTAGTTCCACAGGCGATCCGTAACGTGATCCCGGCGCTGCTCAACGGCTTCGTCAGCCTGCAAAAGGACGTAGCGCTGGTCTTTGTGCTTGGGGTGCGCGAAGGGGTACGCGAAGCCCAGATCTACAACGCCCACACCTTCAACTACACCGGCTACATCGCCGCAACCATCCTTTTCCTCCTGGTCAGTGTTCCGTTGGCTCGGTTCACCGACTGGTACACCGATCGGGATCGCCGCCGCAAACAGGCAGTAGGCGGATGAACCACCCCAAACTCGAACTGTGCAATGTGCACAAGGCGTTTGATAGCAAGGTCGTGCTCCACGATGTCGACCTGGCGGTCCAGCACCACGAGGTCGTTTGCCTGATCGGTGCCTCCGGATCTGGCAAGTCGACCCTACTCAAGTGCGTCAACCTGCTGGTCCCGATCGACGGCGGAGAGATCTTCCTCGAAGGGGAGAACATCACGGCTCCCGGGGTGAACCCGAATCTGGTCCGTCAGCGCATGGGAATCGTGTTCCAGTCGTTCAACCTGTTCCCGCACATGAGTGTCTTGGACAACATCACGCTGAGCCCTCGCAAAGTGCATGGCTTGGACCGGTCCGCCGCCGAGGAACGGGCCCGGGAGTTGCTCGACCGGTTCGGGCTGGGTGACAAGATCAACGAGTATCCCGACCGGCTCTCCGGCGGCCAACAACAGCGGGTGGCAATCATCCGCTCCCTGGCCATCGACCCCGAGCTGATCCTGCTGGACGAGGTGACCTCTGCCTTGGATCCCGAGTTGATCGCCGAGGTCCTCAACATCATCCGGGACCTCAAAGAGATCGGTATGACGATGGTCATCGCCACCCACGAGATGGGCTTCGCCCGCGACGTGGCCGACCAGGTATGTTTCCTGGACAACGGCGTCATCCTCGAGCACGGCCCACCCGACCAGATCTTCCACAAGCCGGCTGAGGCCCGCACCCAACAGTTCCTGCAGCGGATCATCGAAGCCGGGCGCTTGTCCTAACCCCGCGCCCGCACGACCACCGGATCACCCGGCCGGGGCCGGATCACTTTTCCGCCGGTGCCGTTGTTCTCGGAAACGAGCAGGTAGCCGCTCGAGTCCCACAGGGCGATCAATGTATCGGTGCCGTATGGGGAGTCGTCGAAGGTCGTGACCATGCCTTCGATGGCGGCACCGCACACCTCTACTTCCACCCCATCCGGGACCGGCAAGTGGTCGATCTCCTCGGATCGTATCGAACAGATCGCGTTGCCGAAGTCATCGATGTAGATCACCTCACCTTCGACGCTGCCGTCGTCGTGGCGTACGGTTCCCCACAGTGGGATCGTGACCGGATCGTCGAACGGTGTCCCCAACGCCGCCAGGGGTACTCCGGCCGCCAGATGCGCGCCGACCGGCGAGAAGATATCTCTCCCGTGGAAGGTGCTGGTCGGGTCGGGAAGCCAGTATTCGGGTCTGTCGAGGTTGACGAACTCGGTCGGCCAGCCTTCACGAGCCGCCCGGGCCAGGCAGGCGCTCAGCACCCCGTTGTCGGGCGCTACGAAATAGTGCTCCCCGATACGGGCGGCCATCGCCCTCCGATCCGTGCCGACCCCCGGGTCAACAACGATCACGTGGATCGACCCGGGCGGGAAGAAGAAGACGTTGCTGTCAACGACGAAATTCGTTTCGAGGATGTCCTGCGGAGTGATCTCGTGGGTTAGATCCGTCACCACCGCTTGGGGTGCTATGCGGTAAATAACACCGTGGAGGACTGCTTGGCTTCCCTGCCGGCTGCCAAAGTCCGTCGAGAGGGTGATGAACGACATGGCGAGATTGTACGCCGGGTCACTCCGCAGCGTCCCACCAGGAGTTGAGGAGCGTTTCCAGGTGAAGCTTTGTTTCCGCAGGCGCCCAGGAGGCTTCCACCGCCGCCAGCGAGATGCGACGGATCGCTTCCTCCCCCAGCCCAAACCGCTCTTCGAGCACCTGATATTCGCCCGCCAGTGAGGAGTGGAACAGCGCCGGGTCGTCTGTGTTGACCGTGAACACCACCCCCGCTTCGATCAAATGGCGGGCCGGATGGCTTTCCCACTCGCGCACCACTGCGGTCCGGATGTTGGAGGTCGGGCACACTTCTAGGGGGATTCGATGTTCGATCAGGTAGTCGACCAGG
>Ga0209341_10006359_pt1 | contig 10556 bp, 9 predicted proteins | sample RifCSP13_2_FD_184020 | JGI IMG/M metagenome (GOLD analysis project Ga0209341, IMG submission 184020) | Soil microbial communities from Rifle, Colorado - Rifle CSP2_sed 13_2 (SPAdes) (version 2) | ecosystem: Environmental > Terrestrial > Deep subsurface > Rock core/Sediment | place: Rifle... | reverse complement strand
ATCGACGTCTACGAGCTGCTCGTGAACGAGCTCCGCCTCATGACGGGGCCCGAGGTCCCGCCGTCGATGCCGTGGCCCGTGCCCGTGGCGAAGCACGCGTACCGCGACGACGACCCGACCTCCGGGACGGCCGCAGACTGGGTCGAGGCGACCCTCGAGGTCAAGGACGACGACGACGGCAAGCTCCGGGGCGGCAGCTTCGAGAGCCTGACGGACTTCGAGTCCGGGGCCCCGTGGCCCACGGGCTGGTCGCAGACCGAGGGCTTCTCCTGGTACCGCGGGACCGGCTACTACATGCCCGGGACGAACGCGGTCTGGTGGTACTACTACGACTACGGGGAGAACACCCACACCCTGCAGGGCCCGTCGTGGGACCTGTCCGGCGTGGACCTGACCTCCGATGTCGTGCAAGTCTTCCTGACGTGGGACCAGTACTGGTCCGCATGGTACTCGGACTTCTACGGGTCCATGGCGTACCAGGACGGCTACGTCCAAGTGAGCACGGACAACTTCGCGACGTACGACGTGATTGCGGAGTTCCACGACCAGGATCCGAGGGAGGAGCAGGCGACGTACTCCTTTGACGTCACGAGCTACGCGGGCGCGTCGAACTTCCGCGTGCGGTTCACGATCCAGGGCTACCTCGACGGATGGTGGCACGTCGACAACGTGGACCTGTACGCGGAGTGGGGCACGCCGATCTTCGGTCTGGGGACGGGCACGACGAGCATCGAAGTGAACAACGTCCCGCCGCAGGTCTACGGCGGCCCGACGAGCGGCCTGGTAGGCGAGGCGATCCCGTTCAACTTCCTCGACTACAAGGTCGACGATCCGACCCTGTGGGAGCCCGCGTCAGGCGCCTGGGGGCCGATTTCGACGGAGTGGTTCGCGTACCGCTGGGACTTCGACGACGGGACGATTAGCGACTGGAACTACATGGACAGCCTCGAGCTGCCTTCGCTGAACGTGCTGTTCCTGCACACCCTCTCGTTCGGCACCGACACGGGCTTCGTGAGTATGCTCCGGAGCATCGACGTCGTGGGCAACGTGGACACGGTGGACTTCATCTACCTGTCCCCGGTGAACCTCCCGACGCTCGACGAGATGCTGAACTACGACGTGATCATCTTCGCGACGAACTGGGCGACGTTCTCGTCGACGTTCGACATCACCCGGCGCGAGATCGGGAACCGGCTCGCGGACTTCCAGGACATCAAGGGCGGCGGCGTCATCACATTGATGGCGACGTACGACAACTCGCCGTACTACGGTGATCTGTTCACGCTGCTGGGCCGGTACACGGAGGAGGACTACGGCGCGTTCGAGAAGACCACGTACATGTTCGAACCCGGGTCTCTCGGAGCGGTCCACCAGCCGGACCACCCCGTGATGCAGGGCGTGACCCGCATCTCCTCGCCGTACATCGTGTCCGGGGACTACCCGCTCACGGCGGGCGCCGAGCTCCTTGCGGACTGGGACAACGGGAACTCCGCGGTCGGCGTCAAGGAGCACCCGAACGGCGCGCGGTCCGTGAACATCGGGTCGTTCTCCGGCGACGGCGGGACGGTCTGCGGCGGCGACTGCCCGAGGCTCCTCCGGAACGCGTTCGTGTGGGCGAGCCATACGGCGGTGCCGACGAACGACATCACGCCCGAGATCCACTTGTTCGGGGACAACGGGGTCTACAACGTGGACCTCCAGGTGATCGACGACGACATGGGATGGGCGTGGGACTTCGGCGCGAACGAGCCGGTCGCCATTCCAGGCGAGGCCCCGACCGTCTCCCACGCGATGATCCCGGTCGAGATCGAGAACCGCGACCCGACGATCGACACCTCGTCGATCGACGTGTACATCGCCGCGAACGTCTGCCTCCGGGTATCCGGGAAGGAATGGAACACCGTATCGCTGGACGTCTACACGGATGGCGTCCAGTCGGGCGGGGTCTCTGTGATTCGGATGTCCGGGAGCCCGAACGACCAGGCGAAGTGCGCGTTCACGCGGATCGACCTGAGCGCGCCGCACACGTTCGACGCCCGGGTGACGTTCACCCCGGCGCCGGGCGCGACGAGCGGCTCGAACCCGTGGTGGATCATCGTCGAACCGTGGCGCGAACCGATCACGCCGGGCCACGGCTCGGTGACCTTCTCGGGTGGCGCGCAGGTCGAGGACCCGTCCTCATACGAGCAGGATGTCGCCTTGGGAGACCTGAAGGCCTCGCTCCTCGACTCGGGCCGTGGGGCCCGGATCGAGTTCGCGGCGACGGCCCTGGACCCGGGCAGCGATGACCTCGCGTTCGTCTGGATGTGGGGCGACGGGGCCCTCGAGACGATTAACGTCCACAACAACCTGGACGGGACCGTCGCGCAGGGCCGGATCGGAGCCCCGCAGCTCCTCGGGTTCAGCGAGCCGTACTTCGACCGCGGGGCGAACGACGTCCGGACGCCGGACGGAACGGTGTACTTCACCGTCCGCGACTCCACGACGCACGCGTACACCGGGACGGACCGGTTCTTCTGGGTCGTCCTGATCGTCCTCGACGACGACAACTCCCGTGGCTACCCGTCGGCGTACCTGCACGACGGGACGGACATGGAGTTCATCCTCGTCGACCTGTCGTAGGGACTCCAAACGAACGAAGGAAGGGACGCACGTCCCTTCCCCTTTCAATTTTCATTTCTTCGAGGAAGAGCGGGAGCCACGTCCCCCCTTCGGGTCGCACGACCCACGACGACACGTTGAAATACGTCCGGCCTCCTGGGTCTCGATTGCCATGACCCGCATCGCCACGAAGAACCCGAAACGGCCCGTGGCGGGCTTCCCAGCGTATTGAGAGCGGATGCTCTCCGTGTTCTGCGGCTCGGGATGTTGGACGGGGCATGGTGTAACGGCAGCATTCGAGTCCGTAGAACTCGGGGTGGGCGTTCGACTCGCTCTGCCCCGATGGCTCGAGACCCAAGGAAGACGGAGGTGATCTGATTCCGGACGAAGCGGACCCTCGGGATCCGGCGCCGATGGCGCTGGCTCCTCGAGAACCTGAAGGCCGCGTCGCGCGGCCACCAGTGGTGAGGGCGCCGCCGTGGCGGCGGTGGCCCGCGCGGACCAGCGGAGCCGTTCGACCCGCGAAACCGGACCTCCGGGCCCTTGGTGTAGCTCGGAAGCACCCGTCGCTTGGAACGACGAGGGGCCGTTCGAATCGGCTAGGGCCCATGAGCCGGTCGCCTAGCACGGTCGGGCAGCTGGCCTTTAACCAGCCCTGCGTCGGTTCAAATCCGACCCGGCTCACTCCGGACCCGTAGCCAAGCGGACCACAGCCCGAGACTCTTATCTCGCGGGGAACAAGTGCCCGATCGCGGGTTCGAATCCTGCCGCGTCCATGCCACGCTTTCATCCCGTCACGTCCCCTATCCCCGGGCATGCTCGGGACCGCCGACGTGATGGCGTTCGTTGCGACCAAGGACCCGGAGCGGGCGAAGACCTTCTACGCCGAGACGCTCGGGCTTCGTCTCCTCGCCGACGAACAGTACGCGCTGGTGTTCGACGCGAACGGCACGAAGCTCCGCGTCCAGAAGGTCCAGAAGGTCACGTCCGCCCCCTACACCGCGCTGGGCTGGGAAGTGCCCGACATCGGGCACACCGTCCGCGCGCTGGTCGGCAAGGGGGTCGCGTTCATGCGGATCGGGTTCCCCGGGCAGGACGAACTCGGCATCTGGACCGCGGATGACGGAACGAAGGTCGCCTGGTTCAAGGACCCGGACGGGAACACGCTGTCGCTCACCCAGTTCCCAGCCTCGCCCCTGTAGTCTACCGGATAGGATCGGGGATTGCGGACGTCCGGAAGACGGTTCGATTCCGTCCAGGGGTGTCGCGGGCGCGTAGCTCAATCGGAAGAGCGCCTGCCTTCGAAGCAGGACTGGGTACGGGTTCGAATCCCGCCGCGCCCTCTACCGTGTGACCGGTGCCGCTGGACCTGTGGCGTAGTTTCGCCGACCTCCCATTGACGCCTTTATGTGACGAACCTCTTCACAGTTTGTATGGGGCGCGAAGACTACGCCAAGCAGCTCGCTTATCAGCGCGCATGGTATTCGAACAATCGATCAAAGGTTGTTCGATGGGTCGCTGCTAGAAAGGTGCGGACCTGTCTGATGATTGCCGACCTCAAGGCCTTGACGGCCTGCCTACGCTGTGGCGAAAGAGACCCGAGGTGCCTGCAGTTTCATCACAGCCGCGGCTCTCGGAAAGACTTCGACATGGCAAATGCCGCCTGGCTCGGATACTCACTCGAACGCATCTTCTCGGAAATCGAGAAATGTGAGATTCTCTGTGCCAATTGCCACCTCAAGGAACACCGGTAGGTCTCCGTATTCAGATTGAGGATGTCCGGCTTCTCGCCGCCTTCTCTGACCTCAGTGAGTCACTCTCCTGCTGATTCCATCCTCCCGGAAATACGCCGAAACCTCCAAGTAGCCCGGATGCCTAGGCTTTCACTGCGATGATGCAAACGGCATCGTTGAACCTAGCGGGACAAATCGAGTCCACACAGCGGCGAGCCGCATTACTCGAAGGTAGTGCAGGCATCATACGCTGAGCACGGGTTCCGGGTGCCGCTGGTTTTGGATTTTCGGCCTCTGTGCGACGCCAACTTCGGCGGCCTTGGTCCCTGTTGTTCGCGTGACGGGACAGCCCCGTGGGGAAGCGGTCAATCCCACCTGGTTCTGGACCGGGAACCTCCCCGGCTCGAATCGGGGCAAGGCCATACGGTGGGCGGCCGAGGATACGCGGGCGGACGGCAACTCGGCCGCGACGGAGCGGAGGTCCGCCACGAGCACGCGCGCCCGTAGCGTAGCCTGGGAACGCACCGGACCTATGATCCGGCGAACGCGCCCTTCCGATGCAGGGGTGATCGCAGGTTCGAATCCTGCCGGGCGCAATCCGTGCGCCCGTCGCCTAGCGGTCAATGGCGGTCGTCCTAGAAACGACCGGTTAGTCCTCTCGTTGGTTCGACTCCAACCGGGCGCATTTCCATCTCATCGCTCGAATGCAGGTCTAGGAGCCCGTGGACAGCTGACGGTGGCCCAGAAGGGCCGCTGAGGAAAGTCCCCGCTCCACAACGCAGCGCGGCCCGGCGCAAGCCGGGGCGCCGAGAGGCGCGGCAACCGCACCGAGACGAGACCGCCCCGGAGGAGGATGATCGGCGGACAAGGCCGTGACGTTCTCCGGGGAATGGGTGCAACGGCGAGCCCCCGCGGGAGCAAGTCCGGAACGGACGCTGAGTTGAATGCTGTCAGAACCGAACGGGGCTTACGGCGGGCGCCTGGACCCATTCTTTCCCCGGTACGCGGGCCCGTGGTGTAACTGGAAGCACACTCGTCCTGCAAGCGTGTGGTCGCGGTCCAAATCCGCGCGGGTCCATACGGAGCTCTTGAACGGCGGGAGGACCCCTCCGGACGACCCCTCCCTCTCATTCTCGATACTCGCTCCGCGGCCTTTATCCGCCCTCCCCTGAATCCAATCTCGATGCCCCATTGGATGCGGGTGTTCTGCCGGAAGGCGGAGGCCCCCACACCGGGCGAGATCCTCCAGGCCTTGACCCGCGCCACCCTACCCGCCGAGCTCCATCCGGACGTGGACGTGGACCTCGGCGACGCGGGGTGGGAGCAGCTCGCCCTCGCCCTCACGAAAGACGGCGGGCCCTTGGTCGTGGACCGGGACGTGGCCAGCCGCGGCGACGCCGTGAGGGAGGAGGTCGACGAATTCCTGAAGGCCGCACGGTCCGCCCCGCGGACGAAGGCGTCGAAGGAGATCGTCGCCCACCTGAGGGACACGAAGCAGATCTTCGGCCTCCAGGTGCCGACCTCGTCGATCGACTCGAAAGGCTGGGCGATCGCGCACGCGGTGATGCGGTTCCTCGCCGCGCGCTGCGACGGCCTCGTCCACGCGGACGGCGAGGGGTTCTACCGCGGGAACGACGTGGTCCTCGAGGTCGCGTAGGACTGGGGACGCGCAGCTTCTTCCCCCGGACAGGATTCCCGCCGTCCGGGCGGTTCCCATGGCGATGCTCCCCCTGGAGGTCCTAACCCGCACGAAGAAGGGCGAGCTCGAGGTGCGGTCCCCGATTGACCGCGGACGGTATGTCCGGTACAACTACCTCCGCCCGGAGACTCCGCGGACCGGTGTGTCGGCCCAAGCCGCGCCGAAAGTAACGACGAAATCCTTTATGGAGGGCGCCCTCCTCCTCGCGGTCCGTTGACCTCGATTCGCCGCACGGTCGCCGTCCTCTCCGGCACCGTATTCCTCGTGATGATCGGGATCTCGATCATCAACCCCGCGGTCCCGCAGTACGGCCGGTACCTGGGGGCGTCCGCCTTCCTAGCGGGCGCGCTCGTCGGCGCGCTCCCCGCCGCCCGCGTGTTCATGGACCTGCCCGCGGGCGCGTGGGGGGACCGGCTCGGGAACGTGCGGACGATGCGCCTCGGGCTCGCGATCATCGCCCTCACGTCGGCGGTCGCGGTCCACGCGTTCGACTACTGGGTCCTCCTCGCGGTGCGGGTCGCGGAGGGCGTCGGCGGCGCGTTTTACGTGACCTCGAGCCTCGCGACCCTCGCGAAGACAGTGCCCCCGGGGATGCGGGGGCGGTACATGGGCCTCTACGTGAACGCGCTCCTCGTGGGCCAGATCCTCGGGCCCGTCGTCGGCGGGGCGGTCGTGCTCGCGTGGGGCATCCGCGCCCCGTTCGCGGCGTACGCGGTGTGCGCGAGCCTCGGGATGCTCCTCATCTCCTTCGGCCTGCCGGCCGGAGCCGCCGCGGTGAGCGGCGGGGGCCGGATCGACCGCCGCGCGGTGAAGCGCCTCCTCAAGGACCGGTCGTACGTCCTGGTGAACGTCGGCACGATGGGCGCGTTCTTCGCGCGCGCGGGCCTCGTGTCCACGGTGATCCCGCTGTTCATCGCCCTGAACTGGGGCGCGACCCTCGAGCAGGCCGCGGCGTACGCGGGCGTGCTCCTCACGACGACCGCGGTCGCGGGCCTGATCACGCAGTGGCCCAGCGGGCTCTGGGCGGACCGGCGGGGCCGGAAGGTCCCGTTCGTTACGTCTCTCCTCCTGGCGGGTCTCGTCGCGCCGTTCCTCTTCCTCGCGCGGGACCTCGCCTCCGCGATTCCGGTGATGTTCGCGTACGGCCTCGTCCTCGGGATCCACGGCCCCTTGGCGTCCTGGACGACGGACCTCACGCCCCCGGAAATCATGGGGACGTCCATGGGCCTGTACCGCACCCTCGGGGACATCGGCTTCCTGATGGGCCCGGTCCTTCTTTCCGCAGTCCTCGAGCTCACCCTCGATGCGGCGGGGCGCGTCACGATCGTCCCCTTCCTCGTGGCCACCGCGTGGCTCCTGGTCGCGGGGAGCGCGATGGTGTTCGCGCGGGACCCGGTCGGGGAGAAGAGGCGCGCGGCCCGCAGGGCGGAGACCGACGCGACCGCCGCGGCTCCGGACGTCCCGGACGACCCGCACTAGAACGCGCGGGAGCACGCCCGAGGGCGGGAGGCCGCGCCGAGGGGCGGACCGCGGTCCATGTCCCCCGTCGCCTCCGCGACGAACGGTTCAAGGTCGTGCCCCGCCTCCCGCAGGCCGTCGCGCTCCTCCTTCGAGAGGGGCCACTCCTCGACTCGGACAATCCGCCCGTTCGCGACGAGCGCGGGCACGCCCAGGGCCACGCCCCGGAGACCGTACTCGCCATCGAGGACGACGGACGCGGGGACGACGGAGGGCGCATCGGAGAACAGGGCCCGGACGAGCGCGGCGGTGCAGCCCGCGGGGCCGAACGTCGTGGAGCCCTTCACCGCGATGACCTTGGCGCTGAGCCCCCGGAGGGCCTCGAGGACCTCACGCTCCCGCGCCGCGTTCCGGCGGAGCGGCTTGCCGCCCACTTTCACGCGGCTGAACACGGGCACCGCCCGGTCCCCGTGCTCGCCGAGGACGAACGCGTCGACGTCCGCCGGCGCGACGCCGAGGCGGTCCGCGATCAGGGCTCGCAGACGGATGGAGTCCACGAGGACGCCGGAGCCCAGGACTTTCTCCCTCGGTAGGCCCGAGGCCCGGCACGCGACCGCGGTCATCACGTCGAGCGGGTTCGTGAGGACGACCAGAGCTGCGTCCGGCGCGACCCGCCCGACCTCGCGGGCCACGTCCGCCACGATGGGGGCGTTCGTGCGGAGCAGGTCGAGGCGGGACATCCCCGCCTTCCGGCCCTCCCCCGCGCACATCACGACGAGGTCCGCGTCCGCCATGTCCGCGATCCCGCCCGCGCGGACCGTCATCCTCCCGCACAGCCCGTGCCGCAGATCCTCCGCTTGGGCCCAGGCGAGGTCCGTCACGACGTCGTGGACGACGATGCGGTCGAACGGCCCCTCGCGCGCGAGGGCGTACGCGATCGTGCCCCCGAGCTTCCCGACTCCGATGACGCCGGCCTTCATGGCGAATCAGGGGGATGACGGTCCGGGCCGCGGTATAAGGTCTAGCTCGATACTGTAACGAACCCGCACGCCACCGGGCGTCGTCCGGTGGGTCTTCTCAGCAGATGTTGAGACCCGGCGGACCCCCCGCGGGCCTCGACGGTCCAATTCATTCCCCGACCAACTCGTACTCCACGCGGTCCGTGTCCCGCCCCTTCGAGCGCTTCCCCAGGACGTGGACCCCCCTGATTTCCCGCACGTTCCGGAGGTGGGTCCCGCCGCACGGGCAGTAGTCCGCGTCCCCGACCTGGATAATCCGGAGCCGGCGGATCGACTGCGGGATGAGGCCCATCAGGGCGCGGTCCTCGATCCGGTTCTCGACGGCGACGCGGTCCTCCTCGAAGATCCGAACATCCGCGGCGGACGCGATGACCTCGTTGCACGCGTCCTCGATCCGCTTCAGGTTGGCGTCCGTGAAGTTCGCGGGCTGGAAGTCGATCCGGCTGCGGTCCGCGTGGATCTGGTTCCCGACGGTGCGGGCCGCGAAGATCCGGTACACGAGCCCGGACATCAGGTGCTGGGACGTGTGCATCCGCATGTGCGCGTACCGGCGGTCCCAGTCGATCACGCCGTGGACCGCGTCCGCGGCGGGCATGCGATCGACGGCATGACGGACGACGCCCTTTTCCCTGGTGACCCGTAGGACCCTCGCCTCCCCGCCGTCCCACCCGAGGAGGCCGGTGTCGTAGGGCTGGCCCCCGCCCTCCGCGTAGAACGACGTCTGGTCCAGGACGACGAAGTCCGGCCCTCGGTCGATCACGCGGGCGTCGAACTCCCGGAGATAGCAGGGATCCGGCTCTTGGCCCCTCCGCTCCTCCATGTAGAGCACGCGGGTCGCCGCCATCGATGCAGCGGGAGGTCGCGGCGGGGTATAAAGCGTTCGCGGAACGGAGGGGTTCGTTCCGCGCCAGGGCGGAGGCGCAATGATTAAATATATCGCAATATATCGCGATATATCATGTCCGGACGAACAGGATTCGGAACCCCGGCCTTCGGCTTCTTCGCGAAGGTGTTCGTGGGACGGGGGCACTTCAAGATCCTCGTGCTGCGGATCCTCCGTGAGCGCCCGATGCACGGTTACGAGATCACGCAGGTGCTAGGGGAGCGGAGCCACGGCTTCTATCATCCGAACCCGGGCGCGGTATACCCCGCGCTCCGGGCCCTCCTCCAGAAGGGCTACGTGGAGAAGGCGGGTGGAGAGCAGCGGAAGACGTACCGCATCACCCCGGCGGGCCGGCGGTTCCTGCGGGGCCGCGAGGCGGAGGTCAAGCGGTACTTCCGCGCGTTCGAGGAGGAGATCGGGCCCGAGCGTGCGGCCATGATGCGGGAGATGCGGGCGACCGGCCGGCTCCTCGGGTCGAACCTGCGGAATGTGACGCCCGCCCAGGCGAAGGAGCTGAGCCGGCTCTTCGTCGAGCTTCGAGAGCGGATACTCCGCGTTCTGACAGGCTGACGGAGAGGGTGGGCATGGCGGACAGCGTGATCCAGGTGGCGGGGCTGACGCGGACCTTCAAGGAGCTGAAGGCGGTCGACGACGTGACGTTCGACGTCCGCGAGGGCGAGGTCTTCGGATTCCTCGGGCCGAACGGGGCGGGGAAGACGACGACGATCAACATGCTCACGACGGTGTTGCGGCCGACGGCGGGGACCGCGAGGGTGGCGGGCCACGACATCGCGCACGACCCCGTGGGCGTGCGGAAGTCGATCGGGCTCGTCCCCCAGGAGTACACGGCGGACGAGGACCTCACGGGGATGGAGAACCTCCTCCTCACCGCGCGTCTCTACGGCATCCCGAAGACGGAGGCCCGGAGGCGGGCCGCAGAGCTCCTTGACCTCGTGAAGCTCCAGGACGCGGCGGGCCGGACCGTCGACACGTACTCGGGCGGGATGCGGCGGCGGCTCGAGCTCGCGTGCGGGCTGATCAACCGCCCGAAGGTCCTGTTCCTCGACGAGCCCACGCTGGGCCTCGACGTCCAGACCCGCGCCGCGGTGTGGGAGTACATCCGGCTCCTGAAGGACCAGTACCATATGACGCTCTTCATGACG
>Ga0209341_10006357_pt1 | contig 10557 bp, 9 predicted proteins | sample RifCSP13_2_FD_184020 | JGI IMG/M metagenome (GOLD analysis project Ga0209341, IMG submission 184020) | Soil microbial communities from Rifle, Colorado - Rifle CSP2_sed 13_2 (SPAdes) (version 2) | ecosystem: Environmental > Terrestrial > Deep subsurface > Rock core/Sediment | place: Rifle... | reverse complement strand
TACCGGGCGGACGCCGCGCAGGGCGCCTGGCAGCGCACGCTCGTCTGGTTTGAGCGCTACCTGAGGGGGGCCTGACGGGGACGCGGGGCCTCAGTAGATCCAGGGGATGAAGGCGCGCACCCGGCGGCGGTAGTCCGCGTATTCGGGGAAGCGCTCGACCAGCCACTCCTCCTCGCGTCGCGCCTTTGCCTGGAAGAAGAGAGCGAGGATCGCCGCCAGCGCCAGGTGCAGCAGGCTCGTGCGCCAGACCGCCCAGCCCAGTGCCAGCAGGATCACGCCGTCGTAGATGGGGTGGCGCACGACCCGGTAGATCCCCTCCGTGACGAACCGCCCTCCGGGCTTGGGCCGCGGCAGCACGGTCAGGCTGGAGCCGAGCGCCACCACGCCGAGACCCATCAGGATCAGGCCACTGAATCCGATGGGCCAAGCGAGGAAATGCAGGCCGACCGGCAAGGCGGGCCCCGTCGGCGGCAGCACGGCCATCGTGAGAAGCAGCAGGAACTGGGCAATTACCCACGCCTCGCCGCGTGGGCCCTTCCACCAGGGGGAACGGTCGGAGCGTCGAGGCATCTCGCGGCTTGGGTCCTGGTCGGAGGGATTCTCGCCAATGTCTTCGGCGGGACTACACCTCGGAATGCTGCGCTCCCGGGCAGGTCGCCAACCTCAGCTTCATCGACGGAGTGGCAAATGCCCACCTTTGTGCGGAGAGCCAAGATGCGGAACCGGAATCTGGTGGTGCCCAGGGTGGGAGTCGAACCCACAACCTGCATCCGCAGGACGACATTTTAAGTGTCGCGCGTTTGCCTGTTTCGCCACCTGGGCATTATTGAGATGCCTTCCTATTCCTCCCCGATAGTGTGCCGGGTCACCATTTATGTGATGAACCTCGAGCGGAAGCCGTCCATCGGGCGTTCTCCGAGACCAACCGCATTCCTCACAATACTGCGGCTTCAGGCCGGCTGCAAACAGCCTCCTCTGCAGCTTGAAGCTCTGAAGGCCACTTCCGGTCCAGGCATGCCCCTTGAAATGCGCAGTGTCCAGACGCGCTGGTCCGCCTCCCCCGTAAAACTCCGAGCGGAATGGGCAGGAAAACGGTGGAGGCGGCGCCCGGATTCGAACCGGGGAGTCGGGGTTTTGCAGACCCCTGCCTTGCCTCTTGGCTACGCCGCCTCGCTCGCGCCAGCGCGCGGTACGGACACCAGCGCTCTCGCGAGAAAATGGTACGCTACGCTCTTCCAGGGTGTCAATCGCACCGATGTCGGCGGCGACGGGTTCCTGCAGCATCCTGAAGGCTTCCCCTGCCGTCAGCCCGAAATCGTTCACCGATGCGCAGAGTGCTGGAAGTCCTGATTGCCATCTTCCTGGGGATCCTGATCACGATCGTGATCAAGCCGCTGATGGGGCCGCTGGCTCCGCCCCCTCCGCCCCTGCCCATGCCCGAGTCCGCGCCGCAGCGGTCGCCGACGCCTGTGGCCGCGCTTCCACCAACTATCCCGCCCCGGCCGACCGGGACGCCCCGGTCCGCGCGCACGCCCGGCCCGGCCCCGACCCGGCGGGCTACACCGCGGCCCACTCCGGCGCCGACCGCATCACCTCGGGCGGCGGTGCGCCCGGCGGCGCGCCCATCGCCCACCTCGCCGCCCCGGGTCACCGCAACAATCCCGACCGGGCTGCTGATCGTGCAGGTGGCCGTGGTGCCGACGCGTGAGGAGGCCGCCCGGCTCAGCGCCAGGTTGCGGTCGGCCGGGTTTGAGCCCTACGTGGTGGCGGTGGGAGAGAGATTCGCCGTCCGTCTCGGCGCCTTCCGGGAGCGCGCCCGCGCCGTCCGTCTCGCCAGACTCGCTGCCGCGAAAGGATTCTCCGTCACGCTCATCGAGCAACGGTAGGCACTTCGATCCGGTCCGTCGCCCGGAGCACCCGCACACCGATCGGTTCGTGACGCCCCTTCAACTCCAACCGGCGGCGCTCCAGGCCGTCTCCTGAGATCCCGGCGGCCGCGAGCGCGGCCTCGCTGACCAGGATCTCTCCGCCCGCGGCATTCGAGGCCAAACGCGCGGTCACGTTCACCGCATCGCCCAGCGCAGTGAAGTCGGTCACGGTGTCTTCGGATCCGACGATACCCACGAACGCGACTCCCGTGTGCACGCCGATCCCCACCGGCAGCCACGGACCGACGGCGTCCGCGTGACCGGTCGCGCCCAGCAATTCCTGCGCCGCCTCGATGGCGCGGCGGGCGGGCCCTTCTTTGACGAAGGGCAGGTATAGGCCGATGACCTCGTCGCCGACGAGTTTGTCAATAACCGCGTCGGTGTGGATCAGCACCCGGGTGGCGGCGCCGTAGAACCGGTTCATCAGCGCGCTGAACTCCAACGGGCTCATGGTCTCGGCCACACCGGTGGACCCGCGCACGTCGGCAAAGAGCAGGGTCAGTTCGATCTCCGCCCCACCGCGATATTTGCGGGCGGACCTCTCGCAGATGGTGCAGATGTTGGGATTCTTCGCCCAAGGGCGCCTGCCTGTCAGGCGCATCAGCAGACCCCCAACACCCCGGAACGGAGCATTGCACAGTTTGCAGCGCGGATCGTGCGGCAGGACCTTGAGTAGTGTCCGCTCCAGCCGCATGGGGCCGCCGTGCCCCGTGAGGTTTCGCCGCCACCACTCTTCGACCGTTGGCTTGCGCGTTTTCGCCATCGCTCGTTGGCAGTGGGTTTCGGCGGAAGGCCTGCCTCTCTCCTGTCCCGCTTCGCGCCGCCGACCCCGTAGCCCGTGGGCTGAAACAAAAAGCCCCGGACCTGGAGCCCGGCGGCGACAACTCTCAATTCTCTGGAGCGGGAGAGGGGACTTGAACCCCCGGCCTTCTCCTTGGCAAGGAGACGCTCTTCCTCTGAGCTACTCCCGCAAAACCTACCCAGATTATAGCGAACGCGGGCGTCAGCCCGCAACGCGGCTCGCGCGTTCATGGTCCCTCGAATTGGCGAAGGAAGGTCCCCGCGGCTCACGGAACGCCTGCGGCGAGCATGGCCACGATCTGCCTCGACCCCGGGCACGGCGGCCCCGATGCCGGCGCGGTGCGCAACGGCCTCGCGGAGAAGGAGGTCACGCTGGACATTGCGCTCGCCGCCCGCGACGCGCTGCAGCCGCGGCACCGCGTCACGCTGACGCGCGACGTCGACCGCTCCCTGACCCCGGCGGAGCGGCGCCGTGTCGCGGATGAGGCGGAGGCGGACATCTCCGTGTCCATCCACGTGAACGCGGCCGCGCGCCCGCAGGCGCACGGATTTGAGGTCCTGGTCAGGCAGTGGAAGGACACCGCCGGTGCCGTCCTGGCCGCAGACATCCTGGAGGCGATCGCCGACCGCTTCCCCGACCGGCGCAACCGCGGGATCAAGCCGGCGACGCTCGCCGTGCTGCGGCAAACCCGGCCCGCCTGCCTGGTGGAGTGCTTCTTCATCTCCAATCCCGAGGAGCGCTCGCTGCTGGCCGGCCCGGAGATCCGCGCCGCGCTGGGAGAGGCCATCGCCCGCGGGTGCGACGCCTTCGTGCGGGGTCCCGGGCTTACGGCGCGCGCCGTCCCCGCAGCAGCAAGTAGAGGAAGAACGGAGCGCCGAGCAACGCGGTCACCACGCCGACCGGCACCTCCGCCGGCGTGATGATCGTGCGCGCGATCAGGTCGGCCAGCACCAGCGTGACGGCTCCCGCCAGAGCGGCCGTGGGCAGCAGGACGCGGTGGTCCGGCCCGACCACGAGCCGCATCAGGTGGGGGATGACCAGGCCGACGAAACCGATCAACCCGCTCGCCGCCACCGCCGCGGCGGCCATCAGCGAGCCGCAGGCGAGGAGGATCCGCTTCACCCGGGGCACGTCCACGCCCAGCTGCAGGGCCCCCTCCTCCCCCACCTGCAGGACGTTCAGGTCGCGGCCGTAGAGCCAGGCCACGAGCAACCCCCCGAGCGCGTAGGGCGCGGCCATCGCGATATGCGCCCAGGAGCGCCCGGCGAATCCGCCCATCACCCAGAAGATGACGCGTTGCAGGCTCTCGCCGCCGGCCAGCTGCAGCAGGGAGATGATCGCGGAGAGAAACGCGCCGATGGCGATCCCGGCCAGCAGCAGGTCTTCCACCGGCACGTCGCTGCCGCGGCGGGCCAGGCGGTAGACGCCGTAGGAGACGGCCAGCGCGCCGAGGAAGGCGGCCAAGGGCACGGCGCCGATCGCGGCCGGCCCCGCGCTGATGCCGCGGACGATCGTGAGGGTGGCGCCCAGGGCCGCGCCGGCGGAGACGCCGATGATGTACGGGTCGGCCAGCGGGTTGCGGAAGAGCCCCTGAAAGACCGTGCCGGCACCCGCCAGGCTCAGGCCCACGAGCGCGGCCAGCACCACGCGGGGGAACCGCAGCGTCAGGATGATCGTGGCGGCCTCGGGCGGCCACGTCACCGGCAGCGGCACCCCCAGGGCGCGCAGCAGCACGCCGGCGACGGTGCGCAGATCGATCGAGACCGAACCGACCGCGACGCCGGCCGCCGCGGCCAGCGCCAGGAGGACGACCAGACCAATAAAGACGGGAAGCGGCCGGGCCCGCCGTGGGCGCGTGATCACGTGCGCCGCCGGGTCAGCGCAAAGAAGACGTCCTCCAGGGTGACCGGCCTTCCCTCCGCTCCGTCCACCGATGCCGTGAGTCTCGCGGGGTGATCCACCGCGATGATCCGGCCGCGGTCGATAATGGCCACGCGGCCGCAGAGGCGTTCCGCCTCCGCCATGTCGTGCGTGGCCAGCAGGACTGTCTTCCCTTCGCGTCCCAGGGAGATGATCAGGTCGCGCACCAGTCGCGCGCCGTGGGGATCGAGGCCGAGCGTGGGTTCGTCCAGCAAAAGGACGGAGGGGTTATGCAGGACGGTCCGGGCGAGGGCCAGGCGCAGGCGCATCCCCGAACTGTAGCGGCTCACCAGGTCGTCGGCCCGCTCGTCGAGCCCGACCAGGTCGAGCAGCGCCGCCGCGCGCGCCGCCGCCTCGGCCCGCGGCAGGCCGTACAGATCCGCGAAGTAGAGGAGGTTTTCCCGTCCCGTCAGGCGGCGGTAGACGGCCCGGTCTCCCGCCAGGAGCGCGCCGATGCGCCGCCGCACCGCCTGCGGGTCGCGCCGCACGTCGAACCCCTCGACGAGCGCCGTGCCGTCGCTTGGCGCCAGGAGCGTGCTGAGCATCAACAGCGTCGTCGTCTTGCCCGCGCCGTTCGGCCCGAGCAGCCCCAGGCGTTCGCCGCTGGCAACGTCCAGCGTAAGGTGATCAACGGCGACGACCTCGGCCGCGGCGGCCGCGTGACCGGCGCGTGGATCGCGCTGCCGCGCCGGAAAGCGTTTGGTCAGCCCGCGCATGGCGATCGCGGGCACCGGCGAGGCATCCTTCACCGTGCGCTCACCGCAGCGCTTCGTCCTTGACCCGGACGTCGGGGTGGTCCCTGAGGTAGGCGGCCACGCGCTCCGCCAGCTTCGGCCCGATCACCGCGGCGATCTCCTCGACGGAAGCCTGGCGGATCTGCCGCACCGACCCGAAGTGGCGGATCAGGTCCCGCTTGCGCTTCTCCCCGATACCGCGGATGTCGTCGAGCACGGAGAAGACGATCCGCCGCTCCCGCAGCTTTTGGTGATAGACGTTGGCGAAGCGGTGCGCCTCGTCGCGTGCGCGCTGCAGCAGGCGCAGCGCCTGCCCGTCTTTGGGCAGCACCAGCGGCTCCGGCCGGTCCGGCGTAAAGACCAACTCCTGCTGCTTGGCCAGGCCGATCGCCGGGATGGACTGGTTGTACTCGAAGAGGACCTCCCGGGCGGCACTCAGCTGTCCCTTGCCCCCGTCGATCAGGATGAGGTCCGGGAGAATCGACCACTTCGGCTTCGCCGGTTCGTCCTTGTCCAGCCGCTCCTGCTCGTCGCGCGCCTGGGCGAACCGCCGCCGCAGCATCTCTTGCAGCATGGCGTAGTCGTTGGGCCCATCTGTCCACTTCATCTTGAAACGGCGGTAGTCGCTCTTCTTCGGCCTCCCGCCCTCAAAGACGATCAGCGAGCCCACCGCCTCGCCCGCCTGGAAGTTGCTGATGTCGTAGGCCTCCACGCGAAACGGCATCACGTCCAGGCGGAGGGCCTCCTGCAGTTCCTTCAGCGCCACGCCCTCCGGGCCCACGGTGCGGGCGCGCTCCTGGTGCAGGTAGAGCGCCGCGTTCTCGGCAGCCAGCTCCACGAGGCGGCGCCGGTCGCCCCGCTGCGGCACCTCCACGCTCACCGGCCCGCCGCGCCGCCGCGTCAGCCACGTCGCCAGCAGATCCTGGTCCTCGATCTCGTCCTGCACCAGGACCTCCCGCGGCAGGCCCGGCGCGTCCTCGTAGTACTGCTTGAGGAACTGGGAGAGGATCTGCCCGCGCGTCAGCCCCTGCGTCCCCACCAACAGGAAATGCTCCTGCCCCTGCACCCGGCCGGTGCGGATGAAGAACATCTGCCCGCAGGCGACATCGCCGGACTGCGCCACCGCGGCCACGTCGCGGTCCTCCAGGCCGGTCGAGGCGATACGCTGCCGCTCGTAGATCGCCTCCATCGCCTGGACCTGATCGCGCAGCTGCGCCGCCCGCTCGAACTCCGTGCGCTCCGCGGCCTCCTGCATCTGCCGCCGCAGGTCGTCCAGCAGGTCCTGCTGCTTCCCCTCCAGGAAGGCCGTGGCCTGGCGCACCTGCTCGATATACTGCTCTGCCGTGGCGCCCCAGGCGACGCACGGGGCGGTGCACTGCCCGATGTAGTAATCCAGACAGGGACGCGGCAGGTCGCGCGTGATCTCGATGGTGCAGGTACGCAGCTTGAACAGTTTCCGGATGGTGCGGATCGTCCGCCCCACCAGTTTGGGTTCATGGTAGGGATAGGGTCCGAAGTATCGGCCGCCGTCTCGCACCACCTTGCGGGTCATCACGATCTTGGGGAAGGGCTCGTTCGTGAGCTTGATGTACGGGTAGGCCTTGTCGTCGGCCATCCGCACGTTGTACGGCGGCCGGTGGCGCTTGATCAGGTTGACCTCCAGGATCAGCGCCTCGACCTCGTTGTCCGTGGCCACGTAGTCGAAGTCGGCGATCTTCGACATGAGGTGCTGGATCCGCGGGTTCTCCAGGTAGCCGCTGTCCTGGAAGTACTGTCGCACCCGGCTGCGCAAGGAGGCCGCCTTGCCGACGTAGATCACGCGGCCCAGCGCGTCCTTCATCAAATACACGCCGGGCTGGGCCGGAATCAGTTTCAGCTTTTCGTGCAGATCGATCTGCGCCACGGTTCGATCATAGCATGGGGTCCGGCCTACCCCTGGAATCTCTTCCCGTCGCGTCGATGTTTCTTGCGACCACGATGTGTGACGGTGAGAACCATGGCGGCAAGGGAACGGGCACCCGCCCCGCACGGACGCCGGGTAGTCCGGGTCGGGCGAGACCTGCGCAAACGGGACATCGTCGCGGAGATCGCGCAGGTCGCCCGGCTCTTCCACCATCCGACGCGGGTAGGTATTCTCGCCATCTTGCTCAATGGAGAAACGACGACGAGCGACCTGGCGGCGCGCCTGGGCCTGGAGCCGGCCCGCATCTCCAGCCACTTGCGGATCCTGCTGGCGGAGAAGCTTGTGGCAGTCCGCGTTGCCGGGCGCCAGCACCGCTATGCGGTGAGCGCGGTCCGGATCGCCCCGGCTTTCGCCGTGCTTTCCTCCTTAGGGCCGCACCATTGGTGGCGCAGGCACGACGGCCCACCGCGTCTGACGCCGCGGGCCCGCACCCCGGACTTGAGGCGCGCCCGGACCTGCTATGACCACCTCGCTGGAATGACCGGCGTGCGTCTGCTCGACGCCTTCCTCCGTCGGGGGTGGGTGAAGCCTATCCCCGGGCAGGAACGCCCCCTCTATCGCCTCACGATGAAAGGGGCGCGGGCTCTCGTGAGACGGGGCGTCAATGTGATCCGCGCTCATCGTTTACGGCGGCGATTCGCTTGCGCGTGCCCCGACTGGATCGGGGGGAAGCCACACCTCGGCGGCTCTCTCGGGGCGGTGCTCCTGGAGGCTCTGCTACGCGCGGCGGTCGTGCACCGTGATGGGCGGACGCGACGGATTACCCTGGTCCGCCCGGTAGAGTCGTGGCTGGCGGGAAGAGCCGGCTGGACCCAGTGAGAGCGACCTGCGGCCTGCGGGCATGGCCTACAGGATGGCCAGCACCGCGCCGATGCGGCGTAGCCCTTCTGCCAATACGGTGGCTTCCATACCGTAGCCGACGCGGATGAAGCCGTCTAATCCGAAGTGGTCCCCGGGCACGACCAGCACGCTCTGCTCGGTGCGCAGACGCTCCGCCAGCGCGGTAGAGTTCACCGGCGCCCGATAGCGCAGCATCGCAATCGCGCCGGCCTCCGGCGGCGTCCAGGTGACCCGCTCTTCCTGCTCGGTGACCCAGGCCGTGAGCAGGCCGAGGTTGGACTGCAGCGTCAGGCGCGCCCGCTGCGCCAGGCGAGAGTGCACGCGCGGGGAGAGGGCCACGCGCGCCAGCATATCGCTGAGATGGGCGGGAGCGATGGTCGTGTAGTCGTGGCGCCCCCACAGGGCATCGATCGCCTCGCGCGGCCCCAGGACCCAGCCGATGCGCAGGCCGGGGAGTCCGTAGGCTTTGGACAGGCCACAGGTGACGAGGGTCCGCTCGTACCGTCCCCAGAACGTGGGGGTCAGGTCGCGGAGGATCTCGGCGCCGTGGTAGACCTCGTCGGCGACGATCCAGGCCCCCACGCGCCCGGCGGCGCGCACGACCGCATCCATCTCCTCGGGGGTGAGGACGGCTCCGGTGGGGTTGTTGGGATTGCAGACGACGATCGCCTTCGTCCGCGGACCGACCAGCGACTCGAGCGCGGCAATGTCGGGCCGCCATCCCTTGTCCGCCTGCAGCCACCAGGCGCGGACCTGGCCGCCGAAGCCCTGCGCCAGCCCGTGGATCTGCATGTAATTGGGCAGCATCAGGACGATCTCGTCGTCGGGTTCGACGAGCCACCAGGTCACCAGGAAGTTGGCCTCCGCGGTTCCGCTGGTCACCAGGATCTGGTCGGCAGGCGCGTCGGGGTAGAGTGCGGCGATGGCCTCCCGGAGTTCTGGGCTGCCGCGCGTGTGGCCGTACCCGAGCGCCTGGCGGGCGAGGACCTCTCGGATCCAGGAGTGGTCCACGAGGGAGGCCAGCGTCACGGGCATGATGCCACTCTCGCTGAGATTGTACGCCACCTCTGTCTCGTAGGTGGACTGCCAGCGTTCCATGGCAAAGGGGTCGAGCGGCATGTTCGCGCTGCGCCTCCGCGGGGTCTCTAGCGGGGCCGGCTGCGGGCTCCGGCCGCCGTCCGGCGCACCCGCCCGTTCCCGGACTGACCCCCGCGGGACCGACTCCCCGATCCCCGGGCTGCGGCTCGGCCGCCCAGCAAACGCTTCAGGAACTGTCCGGTGTAGGAGTGCGAGACGGCCGCCACCTCCTCCGGTGTCCCCTCAGCGATAACCTCACCGCCCAGTTCCCCACCCTCCGGGCCCAGGTCGACGATCCAGTCCGCGGTCTTGATCACGTCCAGGTTGTGCTCGATGACGACGACGGTGTTGCCCGCGTCGACCAGCCGGTGCAGGACCTGCAGCAGCCGCTCCACGTCGGCGAAGTGCAGTCCGACCGTCGGCTCGTCCAGGATGTAGAGGGTCTTCCCGGTGTCCTTACGCGACAACTCCGCCGCCAGTTTGACGCGCTGCGCCTCCCCACCGGAGAGGGTCGTGGCCGGTTGTCCCAACTTGACATAGCCCAGCCCGACGTCGTGCAAGGTCTGCAACTTGCGCCGGATCCGCGGCACGTTCTCGAAGAACGTCAGCGCCTCGTCCACGGACATCTCCAGGATGTCGGCGATGCTCTTGCCCCGGTACAGCACGTCCAGCGTCTCGCGGCTGTAGCGCTTCCCCTTGCAGACCTCACACGGCACGTAGACGTCCGGCAGAAAGTGCATCTCGATGCGGACGATGCCGTCGCCCTCACAGGCCTCGCAACGGCCGCCCCGCAGGTTGAAGGAGAAGCGGCCGGGCTTGTAGCCGCGCATGCGCGCGTCCGGCGTCTTGGCGAAGAGGTCGCGGATCAGGTCGAAGGTCTTGGTATAGGTGGCCGGGTTGCTGCGCGGCGTCCGCCCGATCGGCGACTGGTCGATGTTGATGACCTTATCGATCAGGTCCAGCCCGTCGATGCGCTCGTGCGCCCCGGCGCGCAGCCGGGCGCCGTGCAGGGCGTGCGCCGCCGCGCGGTAGAGGATGTCGTCCACGAGCGTGGACTTCCCCGACCCGGAGACGCCGGTGATGCAGACGAAGAGGCCCAGGGGGATCTGCACGTCGATCCCCTTCAGGTTGTGCTCGCGGGCGCCGCGGACGATCACGGTGCCGTCGCCGCGCGGCCGGCGGCGCGGCGGGATGGGGATGCTCCGCCGGCCGGAGAGGTAGAGCCCGGTGATGGAGTGCGGGTGCCGGGCCACGGCCTCCGGCGTCCCGCTGACGATGATATGGCCTCCATCC
>Ga0209341_10006355_pt1 | contig 10558 bp, 7 predicted proteins | sample RifCSP13_2_FD_184020 | JGI IMG/M metagenome (GOLD analysis project Ga0209341, IMG submission 184020) | Soil microbial communities from Rifle, Colorado - Rifle CSP2_sed 13_2 (SPAdes) (version 2) | ecosystem: Environmental > Terrestrial > Deep subsurface > Rock core/Sediment | place: Rifle... | reverse complement strand
GGCGCGGTGGGCCGCCCTGAGGGAACGCGAGACGGTCCTCGCGTCCGCGCTGTCCGACCTTCGCTCGGAGCTCAAGGCGAAAGGGACCGCCGCCACCGCCCAAGAGCGCAGTCTTCTGAAACGACTCGACGAGATCCTCGCCACCCAGCGACCGCGGCTCGAGATGCGAACGCTGGGCCCCCTGCAGGACTCCCTCCGCGCCGCCAAGCGCGATCTCGGACCCGCAGCCGAGGCTGTGAAAGGGCTTCAGGAGATCAAGGCCGTCCACGACCTCCTCACGCGTTCCGCTGACTACATGCGAAAGATCCGCGGGAACCTCGTCGCGATGATTTTCCAGGAACCGATGAGCGCCCTCAACCCCGTGATCGTCGCGGGCGACCAGATCGCGGAGAACATTCTCCTCCATCAGAAGGAGACGCTGGCGGAGGAGGTCCTTCGAGAACTCGAGGCGCAGATCCCGCTCCTCGGGCGCCCCTTCGCCCGGGGGGATGTAGACCCGACGACGGGCCTGTACAGGTGCGGGAAGTGCGGGACGGAGGTGGTGTTCGGAGCCATGTCGTGCGCGAGCTGCGGTTCCCGGTTCTTCGGCCCGCCACGGGCGTTCACCCTGTCCAGGGTCACGAAGGTCCTTTTCCGTGCGCTATACCGTAGGATGAAGCGCAACCCGAACGACATGGTCCTGAAGATCGCGTCGCGCGTCCCGTTCCTTCGGCGTTATGAGCGCGTCATGTACAAGGCCGCGATGGATCGGGCGGTGGGGATGCTCCGCGAGGTCCGCATCTCCGACCCTGAAAAGGTTGCGAAGTCCTACCCCTTCGAGCTCAGCGGCGGCATGGCGCAGCGCGTGATGATTGCGATCGCCCTCTCGTGCAGTCCCAAGCTCCTCATCGCGGACGAGCCGACGACGGCCGTCGACGTGACGATCCAGGCGCAGGTCCTCAAGCTCATGAAGGACCTCAAGACCCGCGTCGGCTCGAGCATCCTCCTGATCACGCACAACCTGGGCGTCGTCGCGGAGACGTGCGACCGGGTCGGCGTCATGTACGCGGGCGTCATGGCGGAAGTGGGTCCAACGCGCTCGGTCTTCAAGGAGCCCCTCCATCCGTACACCCGTGGCCTGATGGAGTCGATTCCCCGCGTGACGCAAGACAAGGACCGGCTCCAGATCATTCCTGGGACGGTCCCCAACCTCATCCGGCCGCCTCCCGGGTGCCGGTTCCATCCCCGGTGCCCCGTCGCGTTGCCCCACTGCGGGTGGGCCTCCGGCGAGGTACGGGAGCGCCTTCAGCGCGTGGTGGCGGGAACCTCCGCGGGGGATGGGCCCGCCGGCTTGATCGAATCGTGGGACGACACGGACCCACGAGTGCTCGTCGCGCGGTGCCGGGAGCGCGCAGAGGACGTCTCGACCTGGATCGGCGGAGTCGTGGCGAATCACGGAGGCGACGTCACCCTTCAGGCGGTGGAATCCGTGGTGGTGGTCGGCGACGCGGTCCGCCTCGCCCTCAAGATCCAGGTCAAGCCTCGGATGATCGAAGTCCACCCGGACCATCAGGTCGCTTGCTATCAGTACGGGGGGTGGCCGCCTGCCTGAGGTGTTGCTGCGCGTCGAGGGCCTGAAGAAACACTTCCCCATCCGGGGCGGCGTCCTCCGGCGCACCGTGAACTCCGTGAAGGCCGTCGACGGCGTCGACCTGTCCGTCTACCGAGGGGAGACGCTCGGCATCGTGGGGGAGAGTGGCTGCGGGAAGACGACCGTGGGTCGGTGCATGCTCCTCCTGACGACCCCGACCGCCGGCCGCGTCCTCTTCCAAGGGACGAAGCGCGACCTTCAGCTGAACCGCGTGGTTCCGGGCCTCCCTGCGCTCGCGCGAATCGTCCTCTCCGCGGTTGTCCTCGCAACGGCGTTCGCGGAGGCGTTCGTGAGCCTCTGGTTCGCCCTCCTCGTTTTGGCGGCGGGGTTCGGGGCCATCCTCTTCCCCCCGATGGTCTACGCGCGCCGAGCACGGGAGGACGTCCGCCAGCTGCGAAAGGAGATGCAGATCGTGTTCCAAGATCCCTTTTCCTCTCTGAACCCGCGGCTCATCGTGAAGGACATCCTCGCGGAGCCGCTCATGGTGCATCGCCTCTCGCGGTGGCTGTGCGACGCGTGTCATGTCTCCGTGGATGCCCGCGCCGTGGCAACGAATCCCGGAGAGCCGCCCGCATGTCCCTCCTGTGGCGGCGCGACACGGCTCACGAGCGAGCGGATGCGGGACGCCGAGGTCCGCGGTCGCGTGATCGAGCTCCTGCAGAAGGTCGGACTCAACCCGGAGCACCAGTACCGGTACCCGCACGAGTTCTCGGGGGGGCAGCGCCAGCGGATCGGGATCGCGCGCGCGCTCGCCCTGAACCCACGGTTCATCGTGCTCGACGAGCCCACGAGCGCCCTCGACGTCTCCGTGCAGGCGCAGATCCTGAACATGCTCCGGGACCTTCAGCAGCAGTTCGGGTTCACGTATGTGTTCATCTCCCACGACCTCAGCGTGATCAAGCACATGGCCAACAGGATCGCGGTCATGTACCTGGGGAAGATCGTCGAGGCGGCGCCGAAGGACCGGCTGTTTGCGGAGCCCCTCCACCCGTACACCGCCGCCCTCCTTAGCGTCATTCCGATTCCGGACCCCGACCTCCGTCGGGACCGCATCATCCTGACGGGCGACGTGCCGAGCCCCATCGACCCGCCGCCGGGCTGCCGGTTCCACACCCGGTGCCCCGTCGCGATCGCGACGTGCGGGTTCACCGCGGAGGAGGTGTCGGAGGCCCTCGGGCAGATCGTCGGCGAGGCGCGAGGGGCGGGGTCGTTGGAGGCGGTCGGGGTGGCGTCGATCGAGATCGATGGCGGGCGCGTCCGCGTGAACGCGCGCCCCGAGGTCCCCGTCCCCCCGTTCCACGCGTGGATCGAGAGACTCTCGACGGAACGATCCGAGGGCGTACGCGCCCTCAAGGCGATCCTTACATGGATCCCCGACGGCCGGGGAGTGACCGTGGAAATCGGTTCTCCCCTGGAGCCCCCCCTCCTCGAAGTCTCACCGGGGCATCTTGTCGCGTGCCATCTGAGGGTGCCGGGCCATGCCGCGTGACGAGCGGTCCCTCATGTCGAGCTGGATGCACGCGGCGGGCGAGCGGCGGGAGCGTACGCGCTCGATGGACGCGGACCTGGACTGGCGGTCGTGGATACGCCTCCGGCTCGCGGCGTACTGGTTCTGGACGATCGTCTTCTTCCTCGACGTCGGGATCTTCGCGGCGATCTTGACCCTGTTCGGCCGCCCCGCGGGGTCCCTCGTCTATGTCGCCGCCATCGCGTTCGTCATCCCCGCCATGTACCTGGAGTGGCAGACCTACAGGCTTCTGTGGCCGGCGGACGAGGACGTGCTCGCGCGGGAGGCCCGGGAGTCCGTCACGGGGAAGGGCGAGGACGCGTCCCTGGAGGTGGCGGTGGTACCGGACCGCGAAACGTAGGAATACCCCGCGCCCGTTCCTGCGTCCGTGGTGGACGTATCGATCCTTTTCGGCGTCGTCCTCTTCGCGGACGCCATCGCGGTCGTCGTCCTCCTGTGGACCGAGAACTTCACACGCTACGAGGGGGTCGTCCTCTGGGAGGAAGAGTCCCCGATCGCGCCCCTCTTCTGGGGCTCGGTGATCGTCCTCGTGGCGGGGGTGCTGTCCCTCATCGACGTCCCCCTTGCCGGGCAGCCGGTGGTCCGCGTTAACGTGGGCGGGGTCGTCGCCCCGTTGGCGGTGTGCGTCCTTATCCTCTGGCGGCGTAAGCCCGAGCTGATCTCTCTGATCGTGGCTATCGTGGGGACGGTCGCTGCCACGCTAGTTGTCTCGGCGGTCTCCCCCGAGGCCTTCGCGCTGCCGTTCCCATGGAATCTCACTCCGGCGGCGGTCGCGGGCGCCCTCGGTGTCGTCCTTACGAGGAACCATCCGGCCCGGTCCTTCGACATCTCCTACGTGGGCGGCGTCGTTGGATGCCTCGTCGGCCTTGACCTCATCCCGTTCGCGGTCGCCCTCCGTTCGCCCATCGGTGCCCCGGACGTGACGTTCGGTGCTGGCGGCATCCTCGACCTCGTCTTCCTGACCGGGGTCTTCGCGGTCGCCATCGCATGGGCTGCGGGGTTCGTGCGGGCACTCCTTCCGCGCGGTCCTCCGCGTCCGTTGGCGGCGGAGCCCGGCGAGCCCGACGCCCTGCGCCGCGAGTACGACGCGGGCCGCGGCGTCCGATAGCCGTTTCCACCGGAAGCGATACAAGGACTTAAATAGAGCAAGTTTCGTGGTTCCCCCGGGTCGGGAGCGAGGTCTGGTTGTATGCAGGAAGTGGAGGCCCTTACGCGATGTCCCGAATGCAAGGGAGAACACCTTGTCCGGGACTACGAGCGCGCGGAGATCGTCTGTGCGGACTGCGGGCTCGTCCTGGACGAATTCCTGATTGACGAAGGGCCCGACTGGCGCGCCTTCGACTCGGAGCAACGCGAGTCGCGCGAGCGCGCCGGGCCGCCGAGCACGATGCTGAGCCACGACAAGGGGCTGAGCACGTCGATCGGCTGGAGGAACAAGGACGCGTACGGGCGCCAGATCCCGCACAAGTCCCGTGCGCAGATCTACCGCCTGCGCAAGTGGCAGCACCGCATCCGCACGTCGAAGTCCGGCGAGCGATCGCTCGCGCAGGGGCTGACGGAGATCAACACGATGGCGTCGAAGATGTCCCTTCCGCGCCACGTGAGAGAGAGCGCCGCGGTCCTGTACCGCAAGGCGTCCCTGAAGAGCCTCGTGCGCGGGCGCAGCATCGACGAGGTCGTCGCCGCCACCCTGTACGCCGCGTGCCGCGAGTGCGAGGTCCCGCGCACGCTCGACGAGATCGCCCAGGCGAGCGCGATCGACCGCAAGTCCATCGGCCGCACGTACCGCACGCTCGTCCGCGAGGTCGGCCTCAAGCTCCTGCCGCAGAACCCGAGGGACTACATCCCGCGCTTCTGCAATCGCCTCGGCCTGGACATGGAGGTCCAGCGCGTCGCGAAGGACATCCTTGCGCTCGTGGAGCGCGAGGAGCTCGCGTCCGGGGTCGCGCCGAGCGGCGTCGCCGCCGCCACGATCTACATCGCCGCCACGAAGTGCAACAAGCCCGTGACGCAGAAGGAGGTCGCGGAGGTCGCGGGCGTGACGGAGGTCACGATCCGGAATCGCTACAAGCAGATCGCCGAGGCGATGGGCATCACGAAGCCGCAGGCGGTTCGGTAACCGTCGGTGGAGTCGTTCGGAGCCCGAGGCCTGTGACAACTCGAGCGATTCGCGCGGCATGATCGGGACCGGTCGACAGGACCGTCGACGGACTTCGTGCATGTAGAACCAAAGGCCTCCTCGCCCCTGGCCGATCAACCGCCCCTCGCGTCGACCACGCAGAACAGGTTACCCTCGGGGTCCGCGAGGACGACGAAATCCTCACCGGGCTCGCGGGGCCGGTAGCGAGTGGCGCCGAGACGAAGCAACCGTTCGACCTCTCCTTCCTGGTTGTCGGTGTAAAGGTCGAGGTGCAATCGGCCCCGTTCGGGCGGCATCTGGTCGATGGATACATTGGGCCCTTCTCCTGCCGGGTCCTTCAAGATGACAAACGGGTCTTCAGGGGTGGGCGGATACTTCGGGACGTATCGAAGCGCCTCCTGCCAGAAGGCCACCATTCGAGCGAAGTCGTTGACGTCGATCACGATGGACCCGATCCGTACCGTGCCCTTCTCCATGATGCCCACGACTCGTCAATCAGGGAATAAACGTTACCTTGTGAGCCGCGGCCTGCACGCGAGGACCCCCCGTCGGCGGGAGCCCGTCACGTCTGGCCCATGACCTTCCGGTGTTCGCCCGAAGGGCTCCCGATGACGCCTCCGGCGGGACGGCGGTGAATTCGCCAGATTACGTCATGCGGATGGACGACCGACGTAGGCCAACCTTTATGCTCCCCCTGTGGTTCGGACGCCCTCCCACGGTGGCCTCATGGACGTAAAGCTCGCGAAGGGAGACCTCGCCTACTTGGACTACGACGTGTTCATCGTAGGCGCCGGCGAGCAGAAGACGCTGCACGAGACGACGCGCGCGGACGTCGCGAAGGCCCAAGACAAGTACGACGACAAACACGCGTACGTGCCCGTGCCGGTGGTCGTCGGCCACGACCGCGTGCCGAAGGGGCTCGACGAGGCGCTCCTTGGCGCGGAGGTCGGCGAGTCCAAGGAGTTCGTCGTCCCGCCGGAGAAGGGCGCCGGCGAACGAGACCCGCGTCTCGTGAAGCTGTACCCGATCCGCGAGTTCCACCGCCGGGAGATCGATCCGGCGCCGGGGATGGAGGTCACGGTCGAGAACCGCCGGGGCACGGTGACCGCCGTGACCGCGGGGCGCGTGCGCGTGGACTTCAACAACCCCCTCGCGGGGCGCACGCTGCACTACAGCGTGACGGTCGGGCGGCGCGCGGAGACGACGGAGGAGAAGGTGCGCGGCATCCTGGACATGGACTACGGGCTCGAGGACCAGTTCCGGATCTTCGCGAAGGAGACGGAGGTCGACGTCTTCGTCCCGGACGTGTGCAAGACGGACGAGCGGTGGTTCGTGGCGAAGTTCCGCGTCGTCGCGGACCTCCGGGAGTTCGCGGGACTCGCGAAGGTCCGGTTCGTCGAGGAGTACGAGAAGAAGGCGGAGGAGAAAAAGGCGGAGCCCGCGCCGGAGGCGGCGAAGGAGGAGACGCCCGGGGAGGAGAAGCCGGCCGAAGAGAAGCCGGCCGGGCCGAAACCCGCCGCCAAGCCCGCGAAGGGGAAGGCGGGGCGGAAGCGCAAGGCCGACGAGAAGGGCCCGAGGAGGCGCGCGACGAAGGCCGCCGCCAAGGATTCGCGCGCGGAAGAGGAGCTCCCCGCGGAAGTGGACAAGCAGCCCGAGGAACTCTGATCCTTCGGATCCCCCGTCGTCGTTCTTTGGCGGTAGCTTGATGCGCGAGCCGTTCCTCTCGCGGTCCGCGGACGGGTGGCCTAGATTGGATAGGGCAGCCGCCTCCTAAGCGGCAAGTCCCGGGTTCAAATCCCGGCCCGTCCGTTCCACACCTAATCTCTGAGGAGAACGCATGTCAACGCGGGTCGCCCATGGCCGACGCGTGCCCAGCCTGCTGCACCCAACAGGCCCCCGGCCACATGTGCGCCGGAAGTCGCCCACAGACCTCGGGAGCATCGGTCTCTCCCTCCCGCCTCATCGGTCGTCAGCGCGGCGCTTGCTGCAGTTGTCACGATAGTTTCGGTACAATGGACTCTCCTCCGACTCACGCTTGCGTCAGGGCAAAGCCGCAATGGCGGCAGGTGGCGGCGTCCTCCGCGTTGAGTCCATCGCACTCGGGGCAGAGCCGCGAGCGCGAGCGAGGCCCTGGGAATGGTAGGGGGGTGTCATCGACAGGCACGCGTTCACGCACGTCGCGCTGGCGAAGGACCTTCATCTTGGCGTCGAAGGAGGGACGTGCGTAGCCGGCTTCGTCCACCTCGCGCCGTGTCTCCGGATGGAGCACGAGCGCGAGCACGACGATCAGCAGGAGCGGCGAGAGGAAAACGCCGACGACGAACGAGAAGAAGGACAGGGAGACAAGCAGGGCGATCGGGAGTCGGAGGTTCGCCACGAATACGCGATACGTCCACTCGTGTTCCCGGAAAAGCCCGATGCCGAACACGAGGGCGATGGCAAGCACGACGAGGTGAAAGACCAGGACAGCGATGGCGTACAGCCACAATCCTTGATAGACGGAACCGCCGCCCGGGGGTTGCGCCAGGACGATGATCACGGGGACGAGCTCGGCCAGCCGGACGAATGCCACCACGAGAAGAAGGAAGCCGGCGCTCCGAAGCCGGGAAGCTTGCTTGCCCACGGACGGAGGATGACGGTGAAGACCTTCAAGGAGTTCCAAGCGCACCCTTGCGGTCCGCCTTGTTCACGATGTACACGTCGCGATTCCGAGTATTCCCGCTTTCGAATTTGCACTGCGTCTCCGCTCGCGGGCCTCTGACGACGGTCGTGTGCGTCCGCCTAACAATCATACTTCATGAGCCGAATCGTGGCCGAAACGCCGCAATGGGATCCACAAGGGATCCTATCCCTCTTCGTTCATGGTGCGTTCGTCCCACAACCGAATCCCGGAGCCGTTCGGGTCGAGTCCGGAAGTGGGGAGGGACGCTCGGAGATTCGGCCATGTGGACGGATTTCCACCCATATGGACGGATTCCAATCCACATAAACGTGCCCGTGGGACTTCTCTGCCGATGAACTCTGAATTCAACCTTGGGGCTTTCTCGAGCGAAACACGGTGACGGCGAGTCCCGCGACTACGATCGTCAGGTCCACGGCCGTCCCAGCGCCGAGAGACGGCGGGATCGCGAGGAGGCCGGTGAAGAAGGATACGACGGCCGTGGCCGCTTCTGCGACGACGAACGGAAGGGCGGTCAGCGCAAACGCTTGGGCTGCAGCCGTCCGAGTTGTTCCTCGTCTCCACGGCCTCCTCCTCGACGACACCGCCCCGACAATCGCGAGAGCCGCGGCGAACACCGCCGCCACGAGAGGCTTCCAATTCATCTCCGTGCCGGCCGTCGTTCCCCCGCTCGTCCCCTCGACGGGGCGAACGTTGACGGAAAGGTGTGCCACGCCCGTATCTCCGTCGTTGTCGGTCACGGTCATGGTGACCGTGTAGGTCCCGGCCCTCGTGTACGCGTGCACACGTGTGGCGGCGCTTCCCCCTTCCGATGCCGTGTCGCCAAAGTCGAACGCGTACCCGACGACGGTTCCGTCAGGATCATAGGAACCCGTGCCGACAAAGGAGACCAACGTTCCGACCGTGGCGAGGGACACGTTGGCGGCGAGGACCGCGACCGGCGGTCGGTTCACGATCGTGACGTTCACGAGGTCGTCACCCTGACCGCCCCAGCCGTCGGTCACCGAGAGCCGGAAGGTGTACACGCCCTTCTCCGTCGGCGTGAACGTTGGCGTCGCCCTGTCCGCGTGATCGAGGGAGACGATGGGACCGGAGACTTGGCTCCACGCGAACGCGAGTGGGTCTTCGTCTGGATCGGAGGATCCGGTCCCGTCCAACGTGACGGAGAGGTGTTTCTCCCCGGTACGGTGGGGGCCCGCGTTGGCACTCGGCGCACGGTTCACGATTTCAATCGTCAGAGAATCCGTATCGCTCTGAATCGCGAGGTCCCATATCGTCAGCGTCGCGGTGTACGTCCCTAGGAGCGTGTACGAATGCTGGACGATCGGCCCGGTCCCGGCCGCGCCGTCCCCGAAGTCCCATTCGTAAGCGACGATGCCGAAGTCATCGTACGATCCGCTCGCGTCGAAGCTCAAAGGAGCGCCCCTCCACGCGGGGCTCGACGACACAACGGCGATCGCTGTAGGAGGGTCGTCCGCGATGACATCCGGCGCATCGAGGGGGCCGGTCGGAGCCCCCGTCGCAGACGCAAGGCTATCGCTTGCCCGGAAGCGATACCAGTAATCCGTCCCCGCGGGCAGCGTCGTTTCGGCCACGAAGGACGCGCCGCCTGCGAAGTCCCCCGGCGTCCCCGCCCACCGTCGGAAGGTCATCGGGATCGTCCGCCATGTCGACCCGAGCGGGCGTTCCACGATCAGGTCGATGACGGCGGGGGCGTCGTCGTCGGCATCCGAGTACAAGACGGAATAGGTGAACACGTCCCGGGTCGTGCCAAGTTCCGGGTTCACGCCGTCTGCTTCGAAGCCGGGGGAACCGTCCCACGACAGGGTCGGCGGCGTGTTGGCCCCGCCGAAGTCGAGGTTGACGACAAACGAGTCGTACTCGCCATTGGCGGAAGTGTCGAAGGCATCCGGCGTGGTCGGGAAGTCCGGGGACCACGTGACCCCGGAGACGACCACACGGCGAGGAGACTCCAGCACGACCGCCATGCCCCATTCCGCATCGCTGCCGCCCAGGAAGGTCGCATACAACACGGCGCTTCCATCGGAACTGAGTTTCGTCAGGGACGCGTCGAAGAATCGGCGGACACCATCGTAGTTGCACGCACCGTCGGTCCCACAGGTCCGGTCGAACGCGTCGGGAGTCGTCGGGAATCCGGCCGAGTCCGTCGTCCCCACGACGTACGCATTGCCCGCCGCGTCGACGTCGATAGACTCCCCGTACGTGTTCGCGGAGACCCCAAGCAGCGTGGAAAAGACGAGACCTCCGAATTCCGACAATTCCGCGACGAACGTGTCCGAACCGCTCAGCACTCGATCGTAGGCTCCAGGTGTTGTCGGGAAATCCCTCGAACCCGTGCTCCCCACCACATAGGCCGTGCCGCCAGGCCCCGCGCGAATCCCCGTGGCGCTCTCGGAACTCACGCCGCCCAGGTACGTACCGAATTGGAGCCGGCTGCCGTCCGGCGTCACCTTGGCGGCAAACCCGTCGACGAAGCCCCCGCCGTAGGTCCGGTCATGCGCGAAGGGGCTCGTCGGGAAGTCCATGGAGACGGTGTAACCCGCGACAAGCACGGACCCG
>Ga0209341_10006353_pt1 | contig 10559 bp, 15 predicted proteins | sample RifCSP13_2_FD_184020 | JGI IMG/M metagenome (GOLD analysis project Ga0209341, IMG submission 184020) | Soil microbial communities from Rifle, Colorado - Rifle CSP2_sed 13_2 (SPAdes) (version 2) | ecosystem: Environmental > Terrestrial > Deep subsurface > Rock core/Sediment | place: Rifle... | reverse complement strand
CTCGGCTGGCCGTAAGCCACACGCCGGGGGCATGCCGTAGCCAATCGGCAGCATTGTGGCTTCCCCTCAGGGGCTGGATTTCCCTCCTATCCTACTGGTTACCGTGGGTAGGGGGGCCTTTGCTGGATATTTAGGGCATTGCTCCTCTTAGAGCCTAAGATTCTAGGCAAGGTTTACAATCATGCGACTTTGACAAGCCTACCTTGACAATTCATTGACCTTTGCCCTATGCTCGCGCGCATGGGGGCTGCCGCACTCCATTACCCTTCCCCGCTCCTGATAGAGGCTGAGGCTCTCCGTCGCAACTTCTATGCGTTCGTGAAGGCCGCCTGGCCGGTCATCGAGCCCGGTACTGAGTTCGCCGATAACTGGCACGTCGGCGTAATCTGTGCTCACCTGCAGGCGATTACAGAGGGCCGCATCCGCCGACTAATCATCAACCTTCCTCCGCGGGGAATGAAGTCCTCGCTAGTAAGTGTCCTCTGGCCAGCTTGGGAGTGGTGCTCAGACCCTACCCTGCGATACCTGACTAGCAGCCGGGAGTCCGATCTATCGACTCGAGACGCTTTAGCCTCTCGCCGTCTCATGACCTCTGCGTGGTATCGAGCCCGCTGGGGACATGTCTTTGAATTGACGGGAGATCAGAACGCGAAAACGCGCTACGAGAACGACAAGCGCGGCTATCGCATCACTACTAGCGTGGGGGCTGGTGGAACAGGCGAGGGCGGGGAGAGAATCATCTACGATGACCCGCACGACATGACAAAGCTCTTCAGTGACGTGCAACGACAGGCAGCCCTGGATTGGCGGGACAACACTATGTCCACGCGGCTGAACAATCAGCAGCGCGACGCAGAAGTTGTGATTATGCAGCGTGGACACCAGAAGGACATGACTGGTCACTTGCTCGAGAAGTGGGACTCGAGCGTTGCTCACGTTGTGATCCCCATCGAGTTCGACGGGATACGGCGGAAGACCGTTCTCGGTCCTTACGATCCGCGGACGAAGGTCGGCGAGCTCTACTGGCCTGAGAGATTTCCGCAATCTGTCGTCGAGCAGCTGAAGAAGGACCTAGGGGAATACGGGACGGCCGGGCAGCTTCAACAAACCCCTACCCCGATCGGCGGTGGCATCATCAAACGAAGCTGGATCAAACTCTGGCCTGTCAAGGAAAGGCCTATTCCGCAGTTCCGGTTCGTGCTGCAGAGCTACGACACTGCTTTCACCGTCAAGACCGCCAGCGATCCGACTGCTTGCGGCGCCTTCGGCCTCTTCACCTACAAGGACAAGCCGGCGGTGATGCTCATGGACGCCTGGGACAAGAAGCTGACCTACCCCGAGCTTAGGCTGGTCGTGAAGAATGACTATAGACTCCGATATGGCGGGGCTGGGAAGGAGCATCCGAACGACCCCGGGAAGAGGGTTGATCTAGTGTTAGTGGAGGAGAAGGGTTCCGGGATCTCTCTGATGCAGGACATGAGAGCCCAGAGGCTGCCGGTCCGTGGCTTCAACCCCGGGGATGCTGACAAGGCTACGCGTGTGCACGCTATCTCCCCGCTGATAGAATCAGGTGTGCTATGGGTGCCGGAATCCAGGAAGAGGCCGGGTGAGCCAGCGAGCTGGGCCGTGCCTTGGCTGAATCAGTTGATCTCATTCGGGGTTGGAGGTTCTGGCTCGGAGCACGATGACTACGTCGATATCACCACGCAAGCTCTGCTCTTCATGCGCAACTCAGGAATGATAGACGCGCCACTAAGAGATACGGATGACATCAAGGAAGACGACGAGACCGAATCACTCGCCGAGTATCGAGCTGAGCGAGGGAGTCAGAATCCGTACATGATCTAATGGAAAAGATAGCTCTACACCTAGCTACGGGCATTGTAATGCAGTCTAAGGTTGTGCTTAGATGACTACTAAGGTCGTGCCAGACAGCATGATGTGGTGGAAGGAGAAGCTCGTTAATGACGAGCTGATGAAAGATCCGCCCTCAGTGCGCCTCGAGAACTGGGGCACAATCAGGGACGAGCAGGGAAAGCGACTCATAGGTACCGTGTATGGCCATCCACGTTTTCCTGATGGAGTTGATATCTCAACCTCTCTCGTGCAGGAGATCGACTGCAAGCTAGGGATTGCTCGCACGCTGAATACCGTTTACATTCTAGTAGGGCCAAGGCAACGTTTCCGCAACTATGACTGAGGGAAATATGATCCTTGTCGAAAACTCCGAATTAGTAGTGCGCCTCAAGAACTGGCGCTCCCAAGTAGACCACAATGGGAAGCTTCGCATGTATGGCGAGGTCTACGACTACGCCAAGTTTCCAGACGGTACGCACGTAGAAACCGATCCGATAGTGGAGTGGAGCAGGCAGAAGGGCGTAGCGCAGACGTTGCGCTTCACGTACTTACTGATCGGTTCTGAGCAGCCGCGAGATGAAGAAAGGGCAGCACTCAGATAGCCGAGGATCTCATCTGCTGGGCCGGCTGATGCAGGGCCCTGCGACGCATTCTGAGTTAGTGGAAAAGGACTTATGGACACGCGACATCGTACACGTACTAAATCGGCAGCTAAGACGCTCAGCGTGGCACATCGTGAAGGCAAAGAGACTCACGCAGTCCCCGCGGTACGGCACTCTGCGGCAGTGGGTATACGGCCTCGAGCGAAAGGTTGGCCCGCATGTCCTAGGTGCGATTCGATAGACGTATGGATGCAGCATCTGATGCCTTCTAGCAAGTGGAGGCTTGCTTGTCATACGTGCGGGCTGAAGGACGAGGCGCGCAGCCATGAGTCTGCTAAGACGTGGCTGGTTGAATTTGAAAAAGAGGAAGAACCTGTTGACTCTCTAATGAAGGAAGTAGCGTGAAGGAGTTTCTGAAAGGCACGGAGTTTTCGTTGACTGTTCTATTCTGGTCGCTGGTCATTCTGATTGCCTCATGCATGTCGGCTCGAGCTGAGCCTCCGTATGAGGAAGCAAGGGCCGAGGCTGCTCGCTTCTGCGAGAGTCCGGTAGGCATCATCATCTCGATGAAGTGGGGCTACGGCTGGCCTGCCGAGAGGACCTTGGCGGACTTCGAGAGTTGGCTAGCGAATTCTGCCGACACCTCTTACGGCTATCCATCGAAGCCCTGGTACGCTGATCTAGTACGCCGGCTGATTGCAATGGCCTATACGTCAGCCGCTGATCCTGGCACTTGGAGTGCTGAGGCGATGGATCATTGCATGCAGACTGTAGGGACGGACGTTGTGCTCCCTAAGCAGGAGGCCCCGCACTCCGCACTTCCCTTGCTGCGTGTAGTAGACCGTATTCAGATGATGCCAGCGGCCGAGCAATGCACCTACCGCGCTCAGCTCGCCTATATCATCGCAAAGGCAGATCGGGAGAAAGCCAATTTCGTCTTTGGCACCGAGCCTGATCCAGCAGAACTTGCATGGCTGGAAGAAGTCAGGCTCGAGACTGAGCAGCTAGTCACTAGACTTACGCCTGAGCAGATTGCTATCAAGGTCGGCGAGGACTGCCTTCAGGCCTACGGACGCAAGCAGGTGAAATCCTCGCACATGCTGCCAGGCCATGAGTTGACTGGCTCTGCGCGTCCTAGCATGCCTGCAGCTCCTCTGATGTATTACCCGGAGGAAGAATCTCCAGATGCCTGCATGACTATGGCTAATTCAGCCGGTCCCGAGATCGCCTACTATCGCTGGGGCACCTCGATCACCAAGCAACAACTGGATGACACGCCATTTGCTGGGCCTCGTCCGCAGTGGTGGAAGGACAAGTACAACCTCTGGGTGGCCCAGGCTTACGCTTGGCCAGGTGAGGCCAGGGCGTGGCTGGAATACATCAAGGCCGAATGCGCGGCGAAGAAGGAGATTTGAGTATGAGTTACCTGTTGATATTCGTAGCTGGCGCTGCTTTTGGTTTCTTGTGCCTAGCGGTAGAGATGTTTCTGCGGCCAAAGTATGCGATTCGTAGACTGCAGGAGTTAATCAATATGTTGGAAAAGGTAAGCAGCCATGGCTAAAGACGCAGTAGGTGCAGCATTCCGCGAAGTCTACAAGGACGAGCCTTCTATCGTGGGGAAGACGCGCAAGAAGTCAGGTGCGGCTCGAGCCCAGAAGCAAAAGATTGCCATAGCCCTGAGCAAGGCTCGAGCCACGGGAGCCGATATCCCGAAGAAGGCCGAGGGCGGCCAAGCCGGCTATCAGCTTGGCGGGGCCGTTCGTAGGGGAGGAATCCGCGGCCTGAATCCTCGAGCGCTCGGGAATCTTCCGCCTAGGGTCCGTGGCATGGCTCTTCGTGGCTACGCAGAAGGTGGGCCAGTCATAGGGCAAAGCGGGCTGATCGCCAAGCGCCAAGCTTACGAGGACTACGTGATCGAGGCTCAAGGCATGGGAGACACGCCGCTGACCTTCAATCAATGGCTGCAGCAAGAACAAGGACAACCGCCAGCAATGGCCGCTCAAGCGCCTGCCACGCCTCAGGTTACATCAGATCCAGCTATGGCTATCTTGCGCGCTATTCAGAGAGGCGCTAGGGCATCTGGGCTGGGTGAGACATTCGGCAATGAGTTGGGCGGGGAAGGCACTGTCCGCTCTCTGAGGAACTACCAAGCCGGCGGAAGTGTAGATGCCGAACTCCTAGAACCCGGCTACTACGAGGAGTTTGGCCGTGGCATGATCCCACCTAGAACGGCTGACATTGCTGCCCAGATGGCACAAGAGCGGGCAGTGCGCCAGATGATGGGGGCCGGGACTGACGTAGATGCCAGGGCTAGGCTTGCCAAGCTCCGGGCGCTAATCGCCAAGCTCCGCGGCGGGCCGATGGGTGGAGAGTCTCCGGAGGTCGGGACTCGCGCTGAGCTTCTGCAGCGGTTGCGTGGATTCGCCCAGGGCGGAATGGTGCGTCACATGGCAGGAGAACCGGAGTCCATGCGCCAGGAAATGATGGAAGGCATGTCTATCCATCATGTGGACCCCATGGATGAAGGCGGATTCACCCATGAGACTGGAGATGACGTTTACACCTACCAAGCCGGGGGGCCGGTTACCGAGCAGGCTACAGGTGCCCTAGCCCAGTTGGGGCAGCAGCTTCTGCAAGAACGGAATGCGCTACAGAACGCCTACCAGATTCCTCCTCCTGCGCAGATGGTCCCCCAAGGTCCACCTATGGGGCAGACGGCAGTGACTCAGGGCTTGCAGAATCGCCTGACGCCTAACTTCCAGATGGGCGGGGCAATCAATCCGCGCATGTTGCGGATGGCGGCCAGGAATCCGCGAATGGGCATGAGGATGACTAGGCCAGGTGGCTTCCGAGGAGTCTAGATGGCTATCGTTCTGAACTACGCCACGCTTACCCAGCTCGGTAATGAGTTTCGTCAGCGCTACTTGGATTCCTCTGGCGTTCAAACGTGGCGCTTGGCGAAATGGCTGATGGAACGGATTGATGACGGCACGGTTACTGATGCTCAAGTGCGTAACTTCTTCAACTTGTCAGTCCCACAGTACAACACACTCAAGACGAAGATGCTTGACTTCCGCACGAAGTACGAAGACTTGCAAGGAGCCGCAGGAGAATGAGCATCGTAACTAGCGTCATTGCAGAACAGCGCGACTTGGGAGCCATCTGGCTGATCCGCGAGAAGCATACGGACCATATCGGGAAGGAATGGGAGTGGATCTACCACCCTCAGAAGTCCGTAGATTTGAATGCCAAGCTCGCAGAGCACGCTCAGGTATTGCACGAGCAACTAGCGCTGCAGGAGATCGAGGAGCACTTGAATGGCTAACGTTTACGTTGCAAGCACTGGCAGTAACACCTCGCCGTACGACACTTGGGCAAAAGCTGCAACTGCGCTCCTGACAGCTACTGCATTCGCATCTGCCGGCGACACGATCTACGCACATCAGGAAACTGAGGTCATCATAGCAGACACGACCTACACGCTTGCTGCTGGCGTGAAGATCATCTGCAGCAATGATACAGGCAATGCTCCTCCGTTGACGCTTGGGAATAGGACAATTGACGGTAGCGCCACATCAGCAGTAGACATTTCTCTGAATGTGGCGACAAACAGTATGTTATTTATCTATGGTTTGATTCTCAAAAGTGGTGGTTCATCTGGAAATGGGAGCATAAATATCGCCAATAACGCTAACGGTACCGCGTATTTGGAAAATTGCACTCTGCAGCTTTCCAATACGGCTTCCGGATCGGAGATAGCCATGGGGCACGACACGGCTAACATTGAGACGTTTATTTGGACGAAAAACTGCACCTATACGTGGGGGAATGCATTGCAGGGATTCGACTTTGGAGGGCGGTGGGAAAGTTACGGAGATGACTTTGTGGGTGGGGCAACCGTTCCTACAATATTGTTTGAACAGCTGTCTAACGACAATATTTTGCGGATTGAGGGAGGGGATTTATCGGACGTTACCGGAACGTTGTTCGAGGCTTCGCCTACCGGCCAGCAGCATATTGAGGTTATTAACTCCAAGCTTGGAGCTGGGGTTACTGTTTTCAATCCCTCTGCATCAGAGGCAGAAGGAAATGTTTGGATACGAAACTGCAATAGCGGAGACATCCACTACTCATTCGCACACTACAATTACTTAGGTTCGACTGCTATTTCCACGGCGATCTATGCGAACGCCGCCCCTCAGGCAACCTATGATGGTACGAATGGTCTTTCTTGGGTCGTAGCAAGTACGGCTAACTCTACTTATCATCGCCCATATGTTTCGCCTTGGATAGATCTCTATCACGACGGGACTAGCGCTATAACACCCAGCATAGAAATCCTGCGCGATGGCAGCGCCACGGCCTATCAGGATGACGAAGTATGGGGTGAGTTCAGCTACCAAGGAACATCAGGAAGCACACGAGCGACAATCGTAAATGATCGCAAGGGACTGCTTGCGACTGCAGCCAATCAAGCCACAGGTGCTCTAGGAGCTGCAGATTGGACAGGAGAGGGGGGAACGGCGTGGTTCGGTAAGCTGACTCCGACCGCCACGATTACCCCTGCCGAGATAGGGCATCTGCGCGGACGCGTCATCGTTGGAGAGCCTAGCACTACGGTCTACGTTGACCCGCAGTTGAGAACGACGTAATGCGCAAGCAGCTATTCGGGGCTATCTTCATAGAAGCTGTGTCTGCGGCTCCGCCTGCTCCGAGCACGCTTTCCCTGAATCACTTTGATGTTGATGGCGCAATCATCACTAGGGTTACGCCTACTGGCTGGCTTCAGGGATCTGACGTAGCTGTTACTAGAGTTACTCCTACCGGATGGGATCAGGCGCTAGCGAATACTGTAGTCCCGAGTGCGGATGAGATCCCTACAGTCACCTGGACGTTTGCAGGAGGAACTGAACTAGACACGGCCCAGAAGCAGTTCGGCAGTGCATCCGCTCTCTTCCCGGCTGCCGCTGGTGGGGCGGCTACGGCAGTGAATACCTCGTTCACTAGCCCGCATGCTGGAAATTGGACCTTCGAGCTATTCTTCAGAGCCTCTTCCGGATCGATTATGCAGGCTAGGCTCAGAGATGCTGCAGCGAATATTGGCATTGCCATCAACGTAGATATGCAGGCCGTTCCTGGGAATATCAGCGCGAACTATATCGATTCAGGCGGAGTATCATTCCTGACGCAACTAGTTGTGGGGGCCGTCACCTTAGCAGATACTTGGTATCACACAGCCGTGGTTCGGGAAGGCACATCTTACTCCTTGTACTTTGACGGCAATCGAATAGACACTGATGTGGATGCCACTAACATCCGCTCAGTCACAGAAGGAAACATGAACGAGGCGAATGGCGCTGATCTATGGGTAGATGAGTATCGGGTATCTAGTGGGGCTCGCTACACTGGGGCGACCTACACAATCCCTGTTGCGCCATTCGTGGTAGATTGATGTGGCACGCAAGCAGCTCTTCGGGGCTATATTTGTACATTTGGATAGGATATGAGCTTTCCTTCAGCATTCAGGAATACCGTAGGCATGGAAGGCCGCTACTCGAACAATTTGAACGATAGCGGCGGCGAGACTATGTTCGGGATTACCTCTCGCGTGGCCCGGGCTAATGGCTATGCGGGCGCTATGGATCAGATGCCGATAGACACGGCTCGTATGATCTACAAGAGCCAATACTGGGACCTGCTGAAGCTGGACAACATCGTGAGCCTTTCTGAGAGAGTCGCAGATGAGCTATTCGATACCGCAGTGAACTGCGGGGTTGGAGTGGCTGGTGAATTTTTCCAGAGAATGCTGAATGTGCTCAATCTCAAAGGAACGCTCTACGCAGACATGAAGGTAGACGGCATAGTTGGGCCTGTGACTGTTGCGGCTTTTCGGGCGTTCCTTGGTCGGCGTGGCATGCAAGGCGAGGCTGTCATGCTGAAGGCGCTGAACTGCTTGCAGGGGGCGCGATATGCAGAGCTTGCCGAGAAGCGCGAGAAGGATGAAGAATTCGTGTACGGATGGCTGCTTAACCGAGTGGCCCTTTAGGAGAGAAACATGGAACACTTGGATGTAACGCTTGGTGGAGTGCAGGGAGCGCAGCCAGTTCACGGGGCGACTACTATCGGCAGCTTCTCGCTGACGGACGACTCTAACGTGCTTACCCCGCCAAGCGGGAAGCGCTACCGGGTCATGGGCTACATGCTAGAGGTTACAGGAAACGCTGGAATAGCTGTGGCTGGGTCTCTGACCATCGGTCTAGGCGGGGCTATCACTCACAACATGTACGCTGATACAGGGGCTACCCCGCAGCTAGGATTGATCTACAGCACGGGCTGGGTGACACTTGGGCCTAACGGTCTGGTTGGCGCTACGGATGCAGTCTTCGCTGCAGCGTTCAACGTAGCTCTAACTGCTGGAGCGGCGACGCTGGTCCTTGCGTACTTGTTCGAGACTCCGCCGATTGCATGACGACGATAGCTTGTAATCTGGAAGAACTCGCCGGCGATAGGCTCATTGAATGGGGGGATGAGCCACGATTTCGTACGGACAAGATTGGGCGCATTGGGAATAGCCTTTACGGATTCTCCGGGCACCCAGAGAATGCCATGCGATTCCTTTCTTGGCGGAAAACTCCAAAACTTGCGGCTCCAGATTTCAGTAAGGCTGATGAGGATGAGGATCTGAGTTTCGACGTGCTGGAGTTAAGCGACACAGGCATCTGGCTGTGGAACCATCATTGTGTCCCAGTGAAAGTATCTGAGGCCTACTATGCGATAGGCAGCGGATCGTTGCTCGCCGTGTATCACATGCGAAACGGGAAGTCTCCAAAGCGGGCCATAGAGCTCGCCATTCAGGTTGATAAGTCTAGTGGAGGACCGGTGCAGGTTCTGAAACTTCACGAAAAATGAGGATGTATGCCAGCACAACCGATATCTGATGCAGACTTGCTAGAAGCACTCAGGATTCTGAAAGCCACAGGAGGTATCAGGGAAGCAGCTAAGGCTGCCAAGATGAGTTTCGGCGGATTCCGCAGTCGTTTGGCAACGGCAAAGAAGCGTGGGCTCACGCTTACGAATGCCAACACCAAGTCCAACGGGAAGGCTAACGGTAAACTCAAGTCAGGTCGCTCTCTGCAGGATTTCAGGGCCGAGTATGACAAGGACTTCATCGTTCCGCAGAAGATCAGTGACGCACTGAGGATTCTCGGGGATGGCTGGGAGTATGAGGTGCAGTTCGCTAAGCTAGCTTCAGTTGGTCTTGTGGACCTAGCTAGCTATCGAGATGCGTTTGCAGAGCATGTCGTAGTGCTGGGACGAGAAGGGCGGAGAGCTTGGGCCGGAACTAAAGAAGCTGCCGCCAAAATGCGCGAGATGCTCGGGAGATAGGCATGACTAAAGGTCGCTCAATCAACGAATTCTCTGCGACCGTACAGCAGCAGAGGGAAGAGGCACAGCAACGACTCCTTTCTGCCTTGCGGAAGGGCGGAACAGTCCCTGAACTAGCAGCAATAAGCGGTGCCTCAGAACGTCTTGTTCGCGAGTTGCTTCAGCAGTTGCGTGACGCGCATATTGTCCTTCATGAGGAAGGGGACAGATTTGCTATAGGTACGTCGCTCGCTCCAGCATTCTCAAGTGAGGAGGCTGTCAAGTATGTTTCCAGGAAGGACAATACGTTCCTCTTCGGGGCTCTTGGAGACTCTCACTTAGGTAGCAAGTATGAAAGACTAGATGTCACTAATGACCTCTATGATCGATATGAGGCTGCTGGAGTTGACCGAGTCCTGCACACTGGTAATTGGATCGACGGCGATGAACCGAAGAATAGGCATGATATCGCGGTGCATGGTATGGAGCCGCAGATGGCCTATCTTGCGAAGCACTACCCGGCTCGCAAGGGTATTGTTACCTATGCCGTTGCTGGCGAGGATCACGAAGGGTGGTGGACAAGGTCAGAGGGCATTGACGTAGGCAAACGCGCAGAACAGACGATGCGCGAGATGGGGCGTACTGACTGGGTGAATCTTGGATTCATGGAAGCGCATATCAGACTTGTAAATGCGAATAGCGGAAAGGAAGCGATTCTAGCTGTCGTACATCCAG
>Ga0209341_10006352_pt1 | contig 10561 bp, 5 predicted proteins | sample RifCSP13_2_FD_184020 | JGI IMG/M metagenome (GOLD analysis project Ga0209341, IMG submission 184020) | Soil microbial communities from Rifle, Colorado - Rifle CSP2_sed 13_2 (SPAdes) (version 2) | ecosystem: Environmental > Terrestrial > Deep subsurface > Rock core/Sediment | place: Rifle... | reverse complement strand
CTGTGCGAGTTCGCCGCGAAACTCACCCACCACCAGCACGACATGACCCCCACCGACCTCGACGCCCTCCGCGCGCACGACCTCGACGAGCGGGCCATCCACGACGCCGCCCAGGTGATCGGCTACTTCAATTACATCACCCGAGTGGCGGATGCGCTGGGGGTCGAGCCGGAGGATTTTATCCAGCCGTGAGGGAGGTAATTCGCGGTTAGGAGGCTCAGTTACTTCGGTTAATGTCTGATAACCAGATATAAAGGGACTTCTACTGAGTTGGAGTAGAGGTAGGTGTTTTGAACGCGAAAAAGTCCGGCAGAGTATCCAGAATTTCCTGGCGTAGTTTAACTAGTTCGGATGCATCGAGGCGGTATTCTTTAGCCACCATGTTCTCGACACTCTGGGCTATAGTCTCCACATTTGTTAGGCAATTTATCAGTCCGCGCAGGAACTGAGTCTTCATGTCACCTTGGCTTTATTCTCTTGGCTGGCTGTTCCACGAGGTCGCCAGTGTTGGAATTGGCGACAGCCCCTACTGGACAACTTGAGGCCATGCATTTGCGCAGGATGATGTTATCCACGTAGGCCCCTTCTGAATAATTGATTGTGCTGTCGCTATAGAAGTTGAAAGCAATCCACACCTGAGATCGCCCCATTAGATTACCGAGAGTATAAACATTTGCCAGATCAAAGACTTCATTGACCCAACCTTGGCTATTCCCTGACCAACAGATTCCATAAAAGTCGGAACCATCTAGGGAGGCAAAAGTGCAGAATTTGTCGTAGCTCAACTCACTATACTGCCAAACCTTGAACCTCAACTCACCAGCCGTTGCACCCACCAAGCTGAACGGTCCGTAGAGCATCCAAGATTCTGCATCGTCAGGGTATAGGCTGCCACAGGACAAAGACTTGCCGTTTCCCCCACCTCCCACGGCCCACCCGCTATAACTGCCAGCATATGGTCGGCAGTTACGCTTATCCCAGTAGAACTCTCCAGTACCAGGATATTCATCCGAAACTTGCCACGGGCCAGGGAAACTTCCCTCGAAATCCTCTTGCACAATGGTGACCCACGTGCTAGGGGTAGGCGTAGAGGTCGGCGTAGCTGTAGGTGGCAGGATAGTGACCGATTGGGTGTTGCTCCACTCACCATAGCCCCAGGTATTCTGCCCACGCACGCGATAGTAATATGTTCCAGGGGGTTGGTTGCTTACGGCACAATATTGCCCTGTGGTTGTGCAAACATCCCGCAGGCCGGTTGTGAAAGCGAGGGCGGTTGATTCCTGCACTGTATAAATATTGGCCAAGCGCACTGGTTGCTCGGTCCAACTCACCATGTAATTGCCATCATTGTCGCTATTGGCAATCGGGGCCAAGCTTGGCGCATAGGGCACAGGCGGCCAGCGGTTTACGATAAGCGGCAGAAGGACAAGCCGAGGAGTGGGCGTAGGCGTCCGCGTTTGTGTGGGCGTAGGTGTTTGAGTAAGGGTGCCGGTTGCTGTAGGAGTAGGAGCGTCAGTAGGCGTGTTAGTCGCTGTAGCAGTGTGTGTTGCAGTGGGAGTCGCGGTAGAGGTAGATGTGGAAGTTGGCGTGTCCGTCGAAGTAGGGGTACCGGTTGCTGTAGGAGTAGGAGTCTCAGTAGGCGTGTTAGTCGCTGTAGCAGTGTGTGTTGCAGTGGGAGTCGTGGTAGGGGTGGGAGTGCTGGTCGGAATGATGTCGACACCCCATACGACTTCGACTGCGCCGATGTCGCACTGTAATGCGCCATCGTTGTTGCCATCTTGTGGACGTATAATGCCGCGCTGATCCACAGCCAGACAAGAATTGCCGCCGCTACCGGGGGCTGCTAGGTTGCCTGCATCAATGGCTGGGCTGCCGGGTAAGAGAGCGCGGGTGAGGGTGGGGCCGCCATTGTCTTGGAGAGGGCCGAGTCGAGGTGTAACTCCAATGATGTCGCCAGTTGTCGCAGTAATGGTGCATCCAGTAGTATTCCCAATCAGGTTGTAACCATTTGAAGTAATTGTTCCTGAGCAATCCTGATTGGTGTCCACACTGGTGTTTTCAGCTAGCAGAACATTTGCAAGAATAGTCTCACTACCGGTGGAAGTAAAAACACCTCCGCCGCTAAATGCGTTATTGGTACTGATGGTGCTGTTGGTCACGGTCAGGGTGTTGTTATTATAGATACCTCCACCCCGAGATATAATATCGCCGCTTACCCCAACATTGCCCGCGACCGTGCTATTTTTCAACCTAAGCGAACCATCGTTATAAATGCCGCCACCATTACTGCGGCTACCATATATGAAAACGCCAACTGTGGTATTGCTAAGTACGGCGCTACTGTTTATCTCTAGCGAACCACTATTGAAAACGCCTCCGCCATAGGCCGAGTAGGAACCTCCATCAGTGTTGTTTTCGATACTACTTGCGTTTATGCTAAGTGTGCCGATATTTAGAATCCCACCTCCGTAGGATGTGTATCCAGCAGTGTTGCTCATTGTGTTGCCAGCTATAACGGCGTTAGTGATCGTCAATACGCCGCTATTGTAAATGGCACCACCTCCGTTGAGGCTATTAGTATTAACATGGGCTGTGTTGCTAATGAGCCTAATATCTGATAGCGTCACATTGCTGCTGGTGTCAATCAAGATACCGCCGCCGCTGTTGGTCGGTCGGCCATTCTGGATAGTCATGCCTGAGATCAGCACAGAGCCTGTGATGACCTCGAAAGCCCGGTCGTTGAGAGTAGCGCCGTTTGCATTGATGGTGGTGCTTATCGCTCCTGCACCAATCAGGATTAGATCATCAGTGATGTCCAGGTCGCCAGATGCAGCAAGATCATCATTTGATCCAGAGATGCTCAGCGTGTAAATACCAATAGGCAGATTGATGCTGTCAGTACTGGTCAAAGCATTGGTCTCTTGAATAGCGGCCCGTAACGTGCATTCATTTGTGGCTGTGGCGCAGTCTCCGTCCCCGGGTATAGCATCTACGGCGTCGGCGGTGCTGTTAACAGTAAAGCTGTTTTGTGCGGTTGTTGAAAGAGAGTGTCCGAGAGTAGATTCGGGCGACGACGTAATCGAGAGGAGTATCGGGGAGTGGGCCGCTGTTGGGCGGGTCAGAAGGAAGAAGAGCACGGCTGCGAGGAGAAGAATTCCGGTTGCGTAACGGTGGCGTGCCATAGGCTCCCCTTTTTTGATGAAGGTTAACAATGAATGGCATGTTGAGGCAGAGAACTCTTGAAGCCAGGATGCTGGATTGTCGAGGGTGCTTCGTTTGCAGTTTAGTTCATCTTACTCCTTGCAGAGTCCAAATTCAAGACGGAAAACTGTTAGTTCGCCTAATCTGACATTGCCACTGCGATTAGGGTGCTTGAGTTGAGTGGGGAGCAACGATGGCCCGCGCCTATCCTATTGACATAAGACCGCCACTTTTGTCGCTTTTTGTCATGTCGTGAGCGCGTCCTCCCGCGCGGGAGGATTGTTGGGATGTCACTCTTTCGCATACGCACGCGGCTTGGCTGCGAAAAAATACACTCGCGTGGGTAGATCATAGTTCTTCGTGTGGTCCTAGGATGCCTATGTCACCTATGTGTTCAACCCCAGTTGTGTGAAAGAACATGAACGGTTTGGATGTTGCTTCACGGAGTTCGTGTTCGTCAGAGGTGTCATTCTCGCTCATCTCCCTAACCGACCTAAGCATGGGAAGTTAAAGCCCATCCGCCATCCCCCCTTCAGGCGGAGGACACACATTTTGTCGGTCAAGTGAGAGCCAAGTAGAAAAGGCTGTTGAGCGTAGCCTGGATCTCACGGCTCACTGGCAGCCCAGCGCCGCCTTGATCTGATCGGCTCCGGCAATCAGCAGGTTGGCCTGCTCGACCGTCAGTGCTTTGCCCGCCTGGGCATTTACCTGGTTGACGAATGCGGCGAGTTTGTCGCAGGCGCCGGCGGTATCACCCGCCGCGAGAGAGTTTTGGGCGTTCTGCAATTTGACGATCAGGCTGTTCTCGATGCCCTGCGGAAGATTGAAGCTCTGGACGAGGCCGATGAGGTCGCCGATTAAGTCAGACGGAGACGGGGGCGTCAGGAGGAAGGCGCGGGTTTGGCCGCCGATCCTGCCATAGCCTACAATCTGCCCGGCGTCATTGATGCCGGTTGCTCTGATTAGTTCCCAACCGGAGTCGGCGGGTATCAGATGGTTGAGGTCCTGCATCGTCCCGTCGCTGTAGAGGAAAGCATGTTGTCGGTTATCGGCTGTGAGCGAATCACCGACGATCTGACCGGAAGCGTCAATGCTGTAAGCGGAACTATCGCGGCCGCCGAGCGTGCCAAGGTCGGTCATCGCCCCAGCGGTGTAGACGAAAGCGTGGGTTTGGAAGTCAACTGTGGACGAATCGCCAACCACCTGGCCCGACGCGTTGATCCCGTGGGCGCGGCTGCCGGCCTCGCCGAGAGCGCCGAGATCAGTCATCGTTTCGTTGCTGTAGAGGAAAGCGCGGTTGTCTCTGAAGCTGGCCAGGTAGGCGTAGCCGACCACCTGGCCGGAGTCGTTAACGCCAGTCGCAATGCTCCCATCACGCCCGAGCGTACCCAGGTCGGTGATCGTCCCATTGCTGTAGAGGAACGCCCGCCCCACTCCAAAAGTGAAGCCTGCGCCTGTCTGGCCGACGATCTGGCCCGAGGCGTTAATGCCGAGGGGGATGCCACTGCGGCTGATGAGCGGACTGAGTTCGGTCGCCACCCCGTCACTGTAGAGGAAAGCGTAGGGAACCAGTTGGTTGGGGAGACTTAGGAATGAATAGCCGACGATTTGGCCAGAGGTGTTAATGCCGGTGGCGATACTTCCGGGAGGGCCAAGTGCGCCGGGGTAAGTGCCGGAAAGACCGGGCGTGCCGAGATCCTGCATCGTCCCGCCACTCCAAAGGAAAGCGTGCAGCGGGCCGTCAGCAGTTTCTGAATAGCCGACGACCTGACCAGAGGTGTTAATGCCAGTAGGGGCGCTGAAGACGCCGCCCAGCGTGCCGAGGTCGGCGAGGGTGTATGCCGGGAGGTCGTCCGCCGAGGCCGCTGGTGCTGCGCCAGCGCCCAGAACCAGCGCCAGCGCAATGACCAGATGGCTTGTGAGCACAAGTGGACGTTTCATGAGAGATACCTTGTCGGCCACTACCCACCGAGCACGGCGATGATCCCGTTGGCCGTGTCAATCAGCGGCTGTCCTTCCCCCGGCGGGAGCACGCCAATGGCGATCAAGTCGGTGACCTGGTTGACGAAGGCCCCCAGTTGATGGATGGCCGTCTCGACGTTCCCCCGGTCGAGTTGTTGGAGGGCTGCCTCCAGTTTGGCGATCAGGGCGTTGCCCTGGCCGCCGTTTAGCACACGAGCATCCACCAGCGCGCGGACCTGGGCGATGAGACAGGCGATCTCTTCGCATGGGGCGAACACCAGTTTGGCCACGAAGGCGTCGCGCAGGCCGCGGTGCAGCGGCTGTAAGGCGTTGAGTGTTGGGAAGTCGGTCGAGAAGGTCAGCCCGGTCACGTACACGCCATCGGCGGCATCCACAGCCAGGCCAGTGCCGCGGTCTTCGGCGCTGCCGCCCAGGTAGGTGGAATAGACCAGGGCAGAGCCGGCCGGGTTCAAGGCGGCGATGGCGGCGTCATAGCCGCCCCCGCCGAAGGTCGGCTGCACGGCGGCGATGGTGGGAAAATCCGGCGATTGAGTGATCACCATCACGTGCGCGCGGCCGGCCGCGTCCACGGCGATCTCACGGCCGTCGTCGTTGTCACTGCCGCCCAGGTAAGTCGCATACCTCAGTGCGGAGGCGGCGCCGTCCAGCTTGGCGACGAAGGCGTCTTGCGGGCCGCCCAGCGTTGGCGCAACGGGATTGACCGTCGGGAAGTCCAGCGATGCCGTTCGCCCCACCAGGTAAAGATCCCCGGCGGCGTCCATGGCGACGTCCGCGCCGAAATCAGCGCCGCTCCCACCCAGGTAAGTCGAAAAGACCAGGGCGGCGCCGGTTGGATCCAGCTTCAGGACCATGGCATCTTGAGATCCGGCCAGGGTCGGTTGCAGGGCGTTCGCGACAGGAAAATCCGGTGACTCGGTCAACCCGGTCAAGATCACTCCAGCGGCATCGTCCAGGGCAATGCCCGAAGCCTGATCCGCGCCGCTGCCGCCAAGATAGGTGGAATAGACGAAGCTGGAGCCGGCGGGAGAAAGCTTCACGAGATAGGCATCCCACGCGCCGCCGCCAAAGGCCGGTTGCAAGGCATTGGCGGTCGGAAAGTCCGACGAGCTCGTTATCCCTGCGACATACACGCTGCCGGCCGCGTCCACGGCGATGGTGTTGCCGTACTCAATCGTCCCGTTCCCGCCCACGAACGTCGAGTAATTCAGGGACGAGCCGTCTGGATCCAGCTTGAAGATGATGGCGTCCACGTCGCCGCCGCCGAAGGCCGGCTGGGCCGGGTCGCGAGTCGGGAAATCGGCCGATTGCGTCCAGCCCGAGACGTAGGCGCTGCCAGAGGCGTCCACGGTGATATCAAATCCATTTTCACGCCGGCTGCCGCCCAGGTAGGTGGCGTAGATGAGTTGATCCCCGGCCGGGCTGAGCTTGACCACGAAGAGGTCCTGGTCGCCGCAGACGCAGACCGGCTGCAAGGCGTTCGCGACGGGGAAGTCCGTCGAAGCCGTGAGCCCCGTGATGTAGGCGCTGCCCGCAGTATCTACGGCGATGGCATTGCTGATGTCGTTGTCGGCCCCGCCCAGGTACGTCGAATAGACGAGCACCGGATCAATCACCAGAGGGCGGCTGGCGTCGTAGGTGCCCACGCGGAAGCCGATCTCCGTCCGACCCATTGTCTCCAGCCGCCGGAAGCTGCCCGCCACCGGCTCCCAGACGCCCTCGCGCTCCTGGAAGATGACAGGTCGGCGCATCCGCACCTGCTCGCCGGCGACGTGCAATACCAGGTTACCCTGGGCGTCTATCTCCAACTGCTCCGCGCCTGTGAAGCCCAATCGGATGTCGTTGGGATCTGCGCCTGGGGCGATGACGAAGTCGTACTCCAGCTGGCGCTGGTTGCCGTAAAAGACCAGGTTTATGCCCGGGTACACCGCCTGATATTGGGCTTTGGCGTAAGTGGGCACGTTGGTTCGCCATTGCGCCGGGTCATTGCCGATGAAGTAGTTGACCTTACCGGGTAGTTCCTCAAGACCCACGATGTGGGGCGCGGCGTTAGCGCCGACCAGTTGCATGCGCAGCACAGCCGGCTCAGTGGTCTGGGCATCCCCAGTTTCGGCAATCATCGACTCGAAGTCTGTCTGGCCCCGCTGTTGTGGAGCCGAGGGCTTGCGCAGGGCCAACACGGCCTCGCTGGAGGTCAAGAACAGGCTGTAGCCGCTGCCACGCGACAGGAATTTGACCTGGCCCTCAACCTGCCCCTGGTTCGCCTCAAAGCTCAAGGGTAAGCGGCCGTAGGTTCCCGTGATCTTAGCCCGGCCAAACTGGGCGAGATCACGATGGGTGGCAGGCGCGGCCGGGAAGGGCGCCTGGAACGGCCCACCTGCAAGGAAAAGCATCATTACGACCCTCAAGCATAGGCTGGTCCGAGTTGATTTTACACTCATGGTCGGCTCCTCACGCAGGTGATAGCCTAAACCTCGTGTAAGGCGCTAGGCCAGCACCGCACCAATCCTGCTGGGTTGATTTAGCCGCCGAGCGCGGCGATGATCCCGTTGGCCGCGTCAATCAGCGGCTGCCCTTCCTCCGGCGAGAGCATGCCAGTGGCGATCAGGTCGGTGACCTGGTTGACGCTTGAAGGCGGGGGAACTGCTCTTTTATTTAATCGTTCAACGCGCGGACGTAGATATGGCAGTACAGTTAGAAGTTCGTTAAACGGTGCGGTGGATGCGCCGGGGGTGGATCCGGAAGATTTTAGTCAGCCGTGGGGTCGTTAATGAACCGCGCAGGCGCAAAGATCACAAAGAAAAGATCATATAGATGCTCTTTCACGCGGGCGGTCGTGGGCCGGTGTACCCCTGCGCCCTCGCCCACTCGTCCAGGGCGCGCGCCCATTCTGCCAACGAGACCGCCGGCGGCTCGCCTGCAGCGTCTTCATCCCCGCCCGTGACTTTCAGCGCCGCAATGATCGGATGCAGCTCGGGCAGGGCGATGAGGTCCTGGTCGAGGCTCCAGAAGTTGACGCCGATCAACCGCTCGCCGAGATTCTCCTCCAGCCAGTCCAGCGCCGCCTTAAATGCGTCGGCGGGCGGCTTCCAGCCGACCGCGTTCTCAAATGCGCCGCCGACGAAGGTTGGCAGCGTGGGATACCACGGCATGTTCGGGCGGGCGGCGAGTTGGAGTTCTTTCTCGTGGCTCTGCACGTCACGCTTGAACTGCCGCACCCACTCAGCGACGGTGACGGCCTTGATGGGATACAGTTGATGGGCGAGGCCGTCAATGATGAACGCGCCGGTTTGCTCATCCTTGTAGGTGTACCACTTCTGCCAGAGCATCTCCCGGTGCGCGCTGGCCAGGCGGTACGACTGGAGATATACCGGGCAGGGCAGGCGGCCCAGCGAGCGCAGAAAATACCCCAGGTTATTGGGCGCGTTCTGCTTGAACGCGCCGCCTTCCGCGTCGAGGAAAACGGCCGTGGGCCGGTAGAGATTGACGGCGTCCCGGATGGCGGCCGCCTCGGCCGGCGGATTCTGCAAGGTGAACACGCACCAGATAGACAGCGTCAGCCCGGCGTCTTTGGCCTCGCGTTCCAAGTCCTGGTGCGTCTTGCCGCCCCATTTGTTGCGCGTCACGTCGTCCAGGCCATAGGGACGGCTGCCGACGACGGCGCGGATGCACAGGTCGCGGCATTTGAGTTTCTTGGCGTGCTTGATCACATCCGCGACCGACAGGTTTTCCTCCCAGGGCCAGGTCGTGGAAAGGGTTTTGGTTTTCATCGGGGTTGCCTCCTGGTCGTCGCCGTTATTTGGGAAGTGTAACCCTCCCGCTCTCTCTTAACTTCGCCAGCGCCTCAGCCACCTCGCGCCCGCTGGCTTCAATCAAGTCGAGCAGTTCTTCCGGCGTCCGTGTGTCCGCGTCCCCCTTCGCGTTAGGGTTCACGGCTTTCAGGTCGTAGTTCTTGGCCTCGATTTCGGGCCGGGTGACCGTCCAACTCCGGTCGCTGGCGGCGCGGTCAGGCAAAAGTCGAAAGAAGTCTTCCAACAGTTTGCGGGTGAACGGGTTCTTCTTGGTGACTTTCACATCCGAGATGTCGTAATACCAAATCCGCTCAGTCTGTTCGCCTTTGGTGAAGAAGACGAGATTGGTCTTGACGCCCGCGCCCGCCGCCGTGAATACGCCGCCTGGCAGGCTCACGATACACCACACATTGCACTCGTTCAGCAGTTTGCGCTTGACCTGCACAAAGGCGGTTTCGTTCGTGCGGAACAGCACACCCTCGTCCAGCACAATCCCGCACCGCCCGCCCGGCGCGAGTTTTTCTATGGCGTGTTGTAGGAAGAGCACTTGTGTCGCGCCGGTCTTGTAGGCGAAACTCGTCTGCGCCTCTTTGCCTTCCTTGCCGCCAAAAGGGGGATTGGTCAGGATGACGTTGAACTGCGTGGGCGCATCTTGAAACAGCCCGCCGTAAGTCTCGCCGCCCGTGAGGGTATTGCCATGCCACAGGTTCGGCTGGTCAATCCCGTGCAGGATGAGATTGGCGAGGGCGATGGGGTAAATCAGGTTCTCTTTCTCCCGCCCGTAGAACGTGCGGTGCTTGAGCAGTTCGCGCTGTTCGGGAGTCAGGTCGTCGCCCGCCTTCGCCAGCCTGTATTCAAAGCTCTGCGCGAGAAAGCCGCCCGTGCCGCAACACGGGTCGTACACCATCTCGCCAGTCTGCGGCTGAATGACATCTACCATCGCCCGGATGACCTCGCGCGGGGTGAAGAACTGCCCGCCGTCGTTGCCCTTCTCGCCCATCTTGAGCAGCAGGCCCTCGTACACTTGCGAGAGCGGGAAGATGTGCGTATCGTCAATATTGGCCGCGCTGAGGGCGTGCACCCGGTCGAGCACGTCGAGGAAGTTGCGCTCGGTGTCTACGCGCGTTTTCTCCACGCCCGACATGATTTCGCTGATGACTTTCTGCCGGGGCGAGGCGTCCGGCTGGTTGCGGAGTCCGCGCAGGTGAGGGATGAGTTCGCCGTTGACGAAGGCGAAGAACGCGCCCATCTGCGCCATTTGCAGTTCGACGCGCTTCTTGCCATCAGGCGCGGCCCAATCCTGCCAGCGGTAAGGGGCGGATAGCGAGGGGGTGAAGTCCGCGCCCACCGCCTCGGCGGTTTCGGCTTCGCGGGTTTCGGTCTCGTCCAGGATGCGCAGGAACAGGATCCACGTCAACTCAGGGACGTATTGAAGCGCGCCCGCGCAGTTGGAACGGCGCAGGATGTCGCAGATCGTCTTGATGGCGCCGTTGAGGGATTGTTGGGTGGTGAAGGCGCGTCCTTTGGACGCAGCGCCGTTGGCGGCCCGGTTGGTTTTGGCTTTAGGCATATTCATCTGAGCCGGTTGA
>Ga0209341_10006351_pt1 | contig 10562 bp, 13 predicted proteins | sample RifCSP13_2_FD_184020 | JGI IMG/M metagenome (GOLD analysis project Ga0209341, IMG submission 184020) | Soil microbial communities from Rifle, Colorado - Rifle CSP2_sed 13_2 (SPAdes) (version 2) | ecosystem: Environmental > Terrestrial > Deep subsurface > Rock core/Sediment | place: Rifle... | reverse complement strand
CGTTGCTGACCCGCGTCTGGCCGTTCGATTTCCAAGGACCCGTTGTAGTGGGGGGTAAGGGCCGCCACCACGACGCCGGTGAGAGGTCCGGCGTGAGCGGCTCGTCACCCGGCGGCCCGCGGGTGATCCGGTTTGAACTTGATGGCGTGTCATGAGCGCCATCATGGGAGAGCCGGACGTCCCGTTCACAGGAGCTCGCCTCGCATGGCGCTCGCCGCGAAGCGCACCGCCTCTTCCTCGCGCGCTTGGCGCGTCATCGTGTGCCAACGTCCGCTTGCGAGCTGTGCGGCGTGCATGACTTCGTGGAAGAGGACTTCGGCGAGCTCAACACCGCCGAGGTCGGCGCGCACATCGACGGTCACATGGTCGGCGTGTCCGTTGCCAGCTCCGCTTGTTTGGGCTCGCGGATAGTCGCGCGGCGCTGCCCGCCAAACGAAGGCGATGCCGCCGAGGTCGAAATCGCCGAGAGCACTGCCTGCAATGCTGAGGACGTAGCCGAGCACCCGCGTTTGTCCTGGCTGCGGTCGGATGGGCCGACAGTCGCGCAAGTAGACAGTCGGTGCCGACGCGTGGCGAGCGCCGGCGAGGAGCAGGTTCTCGGCGAGCGAGGCGCGATCCGTCACGCGATCGCTTCTCCTATCTCGGTGACTTCCTTCATGCGCTCGTGGGCGGCCGAGGCCTGCTCGTGGATCGACGTCAGCTCGTTCTCCATCCCTGCTCTCACGTCGCTGAAGTACACGGCGAGGACGTTGAACTGAGCGAGCCGTTCCACCAGCTCGCGCCGTCGCGCCAGCGCGCCGAGGAGCGTCTGTGCCAACTCCTCGAGGGCGAAGGCAGGTCCACCGCCGACGTGGGGCACGGCCTGCTCGATCGTGACGGGGCGGCCTTCGCGCTGCTCGATGACGATGTCACGAAGTCTGTTCCAGAGAGCGCCGCGATCGACGATCAGCCCGCCCGTCATGCGATTCGGCTTCGGCCGATGAAGACGTAGGTCCTCGGCCACGAGCTGCGCGAGCTTCACGCGGAGCGGCAGCGGAATATCCGGCAGGATGTCACCCCGCTTGGGGTCGAGCTTGCGTGGGTCCAGCAGGTAAAGGGCGTGCTGCTTGTTCATGCATCACCTCCAAAGGGGGTTTGCCGCTGCCGCGGCTCGAGCCAGCCGTCCGGTACGTCGAGCGAGCCGCGTGAGTCCTCGAGCCGACGCTCGACTTCGCGGACGTGCCGCCGAGCTTGCGCGTCGAGATCCTCGCGCCACTCCGCGAGCTCGCGATCGGTGAGACCGACAAAACGAGCGTGCGGGCCATACGTGTGCACGGTCGGCCGCCGGCGGGCGCGCCACCATTGGAGCAATCGCCGGCGAAACGTCGGTGGGGCCAGCGCCTCGACGACATCGCGGCCGAGCTGCTCGAGGACGCGCACGAGGACGCCTTCTTCGTGGGTCATGTCCTAACCTTCCCCCCGGCGGACCGGACAGGCGGACAGCGGACACCCCCCTAAAGGGGGGGGTTGTCCGCCGGCCTGTCTCGCTATGTCAACGGACAGTCCGTCCGGTGTGTCCGGACACTGTGTCCGCCCCCTCATGGCCGCCGCTCCAGAAGGCCGAGGCGACCGCCCGGAAGGACGGTGAACTGCTGCCGATAGCGGCGGGCCGTGCGCTTGACGGTCTCGGGGTCCGCCTGGAGCTCGGACGCCAGCTCCTCGGGGTCCATCGCCCCATGGCGCAGGAGCCCGGCCATGCGTTGGCGGACGGACAACTGTCCGGCCAGGTCCGGGATGTCCGCGACGTCCACGCGCCGGAACGTGGTCCGCTCCTCCTCGAAGGTGATCTCGAAGCCCACGGGGGGCCGGAGCCCGCTGGTGTTCGCCTTGCGGCAGAACAGGCCGAGGGTGATTCGGTTCGCCAGCAGGCCCGGCTCGGCGAGCTTCGCGTACCAGACCCCCCTCGCTCCGTTGAACCAGAAGCTGCTCCCGAAAGGCTTTCTGTCCGCGTTGTCCGCCTTGCTGGTGTGGGCGACGTGCAGGCTGCCGATCGACCCGAGCTGGCGCATGGCCTGGAGATAGCGCGCGGCGACCTCGGCCGCCTCGGGCGGACCGTCGCAGGCAAAGGAGACGCTGTCGCACACGAGGTAGTCGATCCGCTGGTCCCGCACGAGCCGGCGCAGGCGGTCCACCTCGTGGACAAACGGGCGGTCACAGCGGAGGTAGAACACGCCCGGAAGATCGGCGGGACCGAAGAGCCGCTCGAGCCTCTCGCGGTGGTCCTCACCGGCGAGCTCCCAATCGGCGAGGGCCACTCGTAGCCCTTTGTGGTCGAGCTTTCCCGCGGCGTAGAGGGCCAGGTAGCTCTTGGCCGCGCCACCATCGCCGAAGATGACGGTCGGATGCCGGGCGAGGAGCGGCAGGCCATCGACCAGATGCACGTCATCAGGACCCGCTCGCGGGACGTCCTTCAACAGCACCGCGGGCGAACCGGCGCGCTCCCCTGCGATCACCCGTTGACAGAACTCCTCGACGAGGCCGCCCCAGTCGACGTCGTCGTCATTCGCCCGGGCCCGGGCTGCGAGGTACTTGGCTCGCTCCTGTCTTGCCCTCTGGCTGGAGAGGTTGAAGTCGCTGACAGAGAGCAGGCCGTCACCGACCGTGCGGGCGCCCGGAAGGCGGCAACGGACGGCCAGCTCGCCCGTGAGCGCGTGGGACTCGCGACGGAGCCGGTCGACGTGCAGCTCGATGCCGAGGGCCGGCACTGTCATGCGGTAGGCATCGCCGTCGACCTGTTGGAAATCACGCTGCTCCGCTGGCGGGCGTTCCTCCTGGGGCATGTGCCCTTGCAGCGCGAGCCGCTCCTCCATGTCGGCCACCTTCGCGTTGAACGCGTCGGACTCCTCGTGCACGAGGCGGTGCTCCTCCTCGTCCGTGATCGGTTCGTCGCGCTGCACAGCCGCCTTGATTTCGGCCAGGGACTTCATGCCGTCACCGCCATGCGCTCGAGCGCGACTTCACGGCGTACAACAAGCAGGCGAGCCTGCGCCACGGCGAGAAGCACGTCGTCGTCGTGGATCCGCTCGGCGAGCCGCTGCGCGCCGGCCAGGATGCGCTCGAGGGCCATGAGGTCCGCCGCTGTGGTAGTCTCTGTGCTGTCCATCGGGTCCCGCCGATGGGCCAATCCCGCCTTCGGCCGCCTCCGGTCGCGCAAGGGCCGGAGGCCTCTTTCGGCGGGAGCGGCGCCTAGGCCGTCGCCTCGCTCGTCGAGGTCCGCTCGCTCGCCTCCACGTAGCGCCGCAGTGCATCCTCGGTGTAACCGACGCGCTTTCCGAGCTTGACGAACGCCGGTCCGCGGCCCTCGACCCTCCACCTTTGCAACGTCCGCGCGGAGAGGCCGAGCGCATCCGCCGCGCTCTCCTCCGTCATCACCAGCGACCTGTTCGCCAACCCTGCACCCTGCTCCATGCGTCCTCCTGACGGACAGAAGATCGCAGAGCTACGCGGGGCAGTAATAGGGGTGAATCGTCGAGGTTTTCACCCCGCCGGCTACTGGAGCTTCAGCAGGTGGGAGACGAGACGTTCGGCGTCGCGCTTCGGCAGTTTCATCGCACAGAGCATCTTGAGCAGCCCTGCGCGTTCTTTCCGTGGCCGACCGACGGTCCCCAGGTGTGGGCGGGCGGCCACGAGCCGGTTGTGTGACCTGATCGCCCTCTGCGTGGCCAGCAGGCGACCCCAGAGCGCCGGCGGCAGGTAGACGCCCGGTCGGACGGCTCCTGTGATGGCGTTGTCGATGGCCCCGAGCGCGCGACGCATCGCCGCGCTGTCTCTGCCCTCTGCGCCAGTGAATTCAGCGGCTCGGGCAGCGTCTATCACGGCCGCTACAGCCGCGCCTGCGCCGGGGAGGCCCTGAGCGGTCACGAGCCGATCTAGGGCGGCGAGAATGGCAGGCGATGCTCCAGCCCGGGCGCGCGCGAGCCAATAGGTAGCCTCGGGCTCCGGGAGCGGCTCCGGCTTGAGGCTCACCGCCTGCCCCGCATCGTGCGGAGGTTGTCTTTGGCGGCCTTCGTCTGCATGGCGGCCGAGATGCGCCCGGCTACGGCCTTCGCCGCGGCCCGCAGCGGGTCGTCCGCCAAGTGCGCGTAGCGCGCCGTCGTCGCCGGCTGCGAGTGACCGAGGAGCGCGCCAATCACCGGCAAGCTCTGACCGGAGCCGGCGGCGATCGACGCGAAGGAGTGGCGCAGGTCGTGGAGCCGCACGCCCCCGAGGTTGGCGGCCTCGCGCACTTCCTGCCAGACCTGCTCGAGGCCCCAGATCGTCAGCGCATGCCCGCGGCGCCCCCCGGCGATCACGTAGGGGTTGCCCTGTAGTTGCGGCAAGCCCTTGAGCACATCCCGGGCGGGTGGCGGCAGGTAGAGGGTCCCGACGCGCCCCTTGCGCGCGAGCCGCACGGAGCCAGCGCGCAGGTCGATGTCGTCCCAGGTCAGGCCGAGGATCTCGGAGGCCCGGGCGCCCGTGAACACGAGCAACCGCACGGCCGCGAGCCCGAAGGGCGTCACCTTTCCGACTCCCTCGACGGCCTCGAGCGCCTTGCCCAAGCGCGCGAGCTCGGCCGCCGACAGGAACCGCTCGCGCCGCGTCTCCTCGAACCTCTCGACGTGGCGGCATGGGTTCGAGCCATCCCCCCGCACGCCCCACTTCTCGGCCATGGTGAACAGGTGCGAGAGCAGCGCGAGCGCGCGGTTGGCGCGGGTCGGGGTGTCCTTGAGGCCCAGGTGGTAGGCGGCCACGTCGGCGCGCGTGACGCGGTCGATGCGGCGCTTCCCGAGGGCGGCAAGGATGGTGCGCGGCCCGGCGCCCTCCCGGAGCCCGAGCAGGGAGTGATCGGCCTTGACGCTCGCCGGCGCCTTGTGCGGCGCGCTGTGTTCCTCGACGTAGCGCCGGGCGAAGTCAGCGAGCGTCGGGATGCGGCGCGCCTGCTCGCGGGCCTCGACGGGGTGCAGGAGCATCGGCGGCGCCGCGCCCGTCTGCCGCAGCTTGACCACGTTCGCCGACTGGCCGAGCACTCGCTGCGCCTCGTCGCGGGCCGTCTCGACGGTCCACGGATCGCCGTGCGCCCCGATCGTGTACCACCGCTGGCGACCGTCCACGCGCAGGCGCAGGACGTAGACCTTGCGGCCGTTCGGGTAGATGCGCAGGCCGAAGCGCAGGACCTCGAGATCCCAGATCGTCCGCTCGGTGGGCGCCGGGGCGAGGGCGTCAATCGCGGTCTTGGTGAGCCTAAGCCTCATGTGCGGGCCAACAGCTTCCGGAACCGCTCGACTGCTCCAGCGCCCCCTTCGACCGCGGCGTCGACGTCATCCATCTCCAGGCGGCCGAACCGGAGCAGGGCTTCGGCCACACGCTCGATCTTGATGCGGTGTCGCCACATGAGCCAGAGGGCAACTCGGCGGTACCGACGCGCGCGGCGCCGATGTTCTCTGCCCCCACCCCACAGGACCGTGATGCGCTTGGCCGCCTGGCGCTTGTCGTGGTCGTCACCCTCCATGCCGGTGAACGCGCGCCCAGGGTCGTGCTCGCCATCGAGCATGGCCACTGCCGCGCGACCGGCGTACAGCCCGACGATGTGTGCTTTGTAGACGGAGGGGATTAGCTCGAGGCCGTTCACGACATGGCCGTCAGGATTGGTCCAAGTCGCGGGCCGAGTGTCGTCCTCGTAGAGGTTTTCTTGATGGCCGAGGCGGCCCTTACCCGGGACGATCGAGACCTCGTTCACGTCGAGCCCTAGAAGCATCGTGGCGACTGCGTGCCCGGCCTCGTGGTAGGCGATCCTCACCAGTTCGGGCTCCCCCTCGACCGCCATCGCACCCTCCCTTCACGTTCACGGGATACTCTGGGTCCGCCCGTGAGCGTTCCGTGAGCGTGCGTGAGCGTACTACGGCGAAACCCAGAGTGTCAATGGCTTCTAAGTCTCTGACGGAGCGTAGTCGCAGGTATCAGCGCGTGAGCGTGGCGAGGGCTGCAAACGGACTCTTAATCTCTGGGTTCAAGGTTCGAGTCCTTGGCGGGTCACCAACTTACAGACACGGCCCAGGAGAGCGTGAGCGGCCCGTGAGCGGGGTCCGGCTAGTCCGACCGGCGGGGCCCTACTCCGCCGCCGCGGCCTGCCCGGCCGGCCGAGGATCCTGCGGGCTGCCGGCACCGCGTGCGGGCCCCCGCAAGGCGCGCGCCGCCATCGCGGCCAGTTGGCCGGGCGAGACGCGCAGGAGCCCCGCCCACGGCTCGACGCTGGAGGGTGACGTCAACCACGCCCGGGCGCGGTCGTCGTGATGCCTGGCGTCCTGCAAGGCGGCCAGGACGACCGCTGCGGCGAGCCGGCTCCAGGGCGAGGCCCCGGGCACGGCCGTCACGAGCTCGACCCCATCGAGGCCGCGCACGAGCCATCGTAGCGCGGACGTCCAGCAATGCGCCTTTCATCGCGGCCGAGCTGGCGAGCATGAAGGTCGGAGATGTGGGCCGTGGTGGCGCACCTCGCACGAAAGGTGCACCCGAGGGTGCATCTTCTGAGCGCCTCATCTCCCGCCGTGAGGCCGCCGAGAAGATGGGGACGCACCAGGATGGCCCAGGAGCGACGCAGTGTGAGGAGGATGACCTGGAGGTCGACCCGATTTGCAGCAGTTAGAGACACGAGAGGCCGGCCCCGTCCAGGCGACCGGCCCCCCTACTCCCTTTCGGTTAGGCGACGCGCGGCGCCACCGCGAGCGGGCCGGCAATGTTGAAAGGGACGACTCCCGGGCCGCCGAGGAGCAGCCCGGTCGGAACGAGGTGCGGCTCTCTCCGGTCGAGGATGCGCTCATAGTAGTCAATCCAGGCCGCTGCTTCCCTCGGCCTCAAGCAGAACGACGTCGCCACGGCGGCCGTCAGCTTCATCACCTTCGGGCGACCGTAGAGCCGCGCGATCCGCCGGAACCAGGGGCGGATCTCCTGCAGCTCGGCAACCTCCTCGCGCCACTTCGACCTCTCCCGTCTGGTGTCGATCAGCTTCAGCACGTCCACCGGACCCCGGCCCTTGAGCCTCATCATCGCCTCCTCTGCCTCGCCCCGTACACGGCGAGACACCATGAGATAATTACCACTAGAGTGGTAAGAGTGTCAAGACAGCCGGGAAGGGATTAGCGGGCCTTGCGACGATACGGGCGCGCCGGCCGGTTCCAGTCCTTCGCCTTGCAGCCCGGGCAGCGGGCGGGGGGTTTCCTCTCAAGCGACGTCCACCGGTGGCCGCAGCGGGGGCACCGGGCCCGCCATCCGAGGAGCCGTGTGCGCCGCAGCATGTTCAATGTCTACGTCCGGGCGGGGCGGCCAGCCGTGTAGCGGCCCGGGCGCCCGCGGCCTCCCCTTGGGCGACGATCTCCGCACCGATGGCCTGGAGCCGCCCCCCAAAAGCTAGGAGGGCGATTGAGGCTTCCTCGATCGCGATCTTGTACCCGTAGGTGAGCGTCGACGCCTGCACGATGAAGTGACCCACCTCCATGGAGGGCTCTTTCTCGAGCAGCCCCGTGAGCTCACCGAGTAACCGCCTCGAATGAGCATACTTCACATCGTAGAGCGCCCTCGCCTCGTCGAGCTCGGCCAGATTGATGGACACGCTCAGGCCTTTCCGGCCGCGACGGCTTCGGCGAGGTGCCGGGCGAATCTTCGGTCCACGGCGTCGAGCGTGAACGAGCGCATCCGCTCGCGATTCTCGGCCGTCTGGAACGGGTTTTCATCGATGTTGATCGAGACATTCGTCTGCACTCTGTTGCCGAGCGCGCCAGCGCGTCCGCCACGCGGCAGAGGCACAATCGCTTCCAGGCCGTGAAGCATTGCGAGTTGACCCGGGCCGAAGTCGCCGATCCCGCCGCTCTGGAAGTCCGGGATCCTGTCGCTGATGTCGATCGGTGGTCCGCTGGGGATCTCCGGCGCTCGCCCTCCGGAGAAGGTGATCGGGATGTCGATGGCGGGGGGCTTGATGCCCGTGAGAGCTGAGACGAAGGCATCGATCTTCTCGATGAGCGTGGCGAATTGCTCCGTCATCGTCTGCGCGAAGGTGATGCCGGCCGCTTCCGCGCTCTCGAAGGCGTTCCCATTCTCGTCGACGAGCTGGCCCGAGGCGATGAGCTGGTCGATCATGGGCCGCATGGCCTCGGGGATCGCCTGGCCTGCGGCCTTCGACGTATTCACGAACTCGAGGAGGTTCGGCCCCATCTTCGAGATCACGGTCCCGACGTCGATTCCGGACGCGGTGAGCAGCTTGAAGTCCTGGAGAAGCTGGCCGGCCTGCGAGTCAAGCTCCTGGCGCTGCATCGCCGGGCCCAGCTCCTCGATGCTGAACCCGTAGCGGTCCGTCGCTTCCTTGAGCGCCTGCTGCGCGGCTTCCTGATTGCCGAGCAGCCCATTCACCTCGGCCACAGCGGCGTTGAACTGGTCGACCGTCTTCGCGTCGAAGATCTTCTTGACGAGGTCCTGGCTCGTGAGGCCGACGAGCTTCTTCTGCAGCTCGACGAAACCCCCCTGCGCCTCGAAGAAGGCATCACGCAGGTCGTTGACCTGCATGATGATTGGATCCCCGCCGATCCCGAGCGCGGAACCGATTGCCTTGACGCCCTTGCTGAGAAGCCCTCCGAGTTGGGAACCGAGCAGAGAGCCGAGGCCGGGGATGATCGAACCGAGGGCACCGCCGAGACTCTTGCCCAGGAGGCCGCTGAGCTTCTCCGTGAGCGGCTTCGCGACGCTCTCGCCTATCGAGCCGCCGAGCTGCGCGCCGATCGACTTGCCGACATCGCCGCCGCCCTGGATCGCCCCGAGGATGACCTGGGGCAGTCCCTTGAGCCCGTCGGTCAACCCCTTCTTCAGGGACTCACCGAGCCCGAGGGCGGGGATCTTGCTGAGGGCGACCGTCACCTCCGTCGCGGAGGCCCCGGCGGTTTCGAGTGCGGCGGCGATGTCCTCGGCGGAGAGTCCCGCCTGAGCGCCGGAGACGGCAAGCTTGTCGAAGTCCTGCTGCGCCTGCTCCGCGCTTTGGGCGAGGACGTTGACCTGCTCGGCCACGGGTCCGAGGTCGAGTCCCGAGATGTCCAGGGTCGGGATCTCGATCTTGCCTCCCCGCAGGATTCCGAGAAGGCCCTTGTCCGTGATCTCGGCCCCCTGCTCCTGCAGCGCCTCGAGCTGCTTGCGGAGGCCCTCGATGTCGGCGACGCCCTCGACACCGAGGACGTGGAAGGCGCGCGCGAGCTCGTCGGCCTTCTTCTGCGCCTCGGCGCCCGAGAGTTGGTCGACCAGGCCCTTGAATGCCTCCGCGGCGCGCTTCGCTTCCTCGCCTGCTTCCTTCTCCGCCTTCGCCACCTCCTTGGCCGCCTTGACTTGCTTGTCGGAGAGGCCGAGGTGCTCCTTGAGCTTCGGGTCGAGGTGGTCGTACTGCTTCGCGAGGTCGTCGATGGAGACCCCGCTCGCCTTCATCGAGGCAACCTGGCGCTCGAGGGCCTGAACGTTGCTTTGGCCCATGGCGGCCGAGAACTTGTCAAGGCCCACCGTCGCGTCGGCGAAGGGCGTGGAGAAATACTTGTCGACCGCGGCGCCGACGCCCGAGATGTTGCGGATCATCGTGCCGATCGCCGCTCCGACGGCCGCCGCCGCGAGGATCGGGCCGATGAGTGCCGTTTCGAGCCCGACGACCGCCTTGGACAAACCGCCGACACCGAGGGCGGCCACGTCCGCCACGTCGTCGAGCGCGCGGAGCGGACCTATCGGGAGACCGAAGGTCGAGGCTGACCGAGCGAGCGTCGTCGAGGCGCGGCCGATGGAGTCGGCGAGCTTGCCAGCGCGTTGACTGGTGGAGAGGGAGGCCTCGCCGAACGTCCTCATGCCCCGGCCGACTGGCTCGAGGCTCTTGCTCAGTCGGTCCGCGGAGCTGGCGGCCTCCTTGAATCCCTTCGTGAAGGATGTAGAGCCGGCCTCTAATTCGACACGGAAGCGCCGAAGCGTGTCAGCCATGGATCACCTCGCTGTCCGGTCCGCGTCTTTCTAGCGTCTTCCAGCGATTGGCGAGCTCACGGAGTGCCTCGACGATGTGCTGGCGGATCACCGCCTCCGCATCGCGCGGTACTCCCCGGAGCACGCACTGCCGCGGGACCTGCAGGAGCTTCGTCTTCGCGGCGAAGATCATGTTTTGGCCTTCGCGGACGACGACGGCGCGCTCGATAAGCTCGCCCGTCCGCTTCCGGTTCTCCCGCTCCCACTTCTCCGCTTGGGCCTTCGCGAGACGCGCGCGGGCGGCGCTGAGGCTGACAACCTCGGCACCTGTCTGCCGCGCCGCCTCCGTTCTCTGCCGCCACTCGAGCACGGCCGGAAGGGAGTAAAGCGCCGCGCGTCCGCGCCGGCCGCGAGCCGCAAGAGGCATACCCTGTTGCGCCCACTTCACGACGGTCTGTTGATGGACATGGAGCGCCGTAGCTAGCTCGCGGCGCGTCAACAGCGGGGAGTGCTTCACAATCCTTTAGCCTCTAGGAGTTAGCTGAGACTCGGGCAAAGCGCGCGCGTTGCTGACC
>Ga0209341_10006350_pt1 | contig 10562 bp, 8 predicted proteins | sample RifCSP13_2_FD_184020 | JGI IMG/M metagenome (GOLD analysis project Ga0209341, IMG submission 184020) | Soil microbial communities from Rifle, Colorado - Rifle CSP2_sed 13_2 (SPAdes) (version 2) | ecosystem: Environmental > Terrestrial > Deep subsurface > Rock core/Sediment | place: Rifle... | reverse complement strand
CGCAGCGAGTATCACACAAAACGATTCTTAGATCACGTTATACGTTCCACGCATCACGCCTGATATTCTTATTACTCGGCTATCTAATCGTCATGTCCCCCTGGCTGGTGCGTAACCTGACTACCTTCGGGACGTTACTGGCTCCTGGCGGTGGGCGCGCGCTGTGGATCACAGCCTATGACGAGATATTCACCTACCCGGCCGCGATCCTGACTCCGATGCATTGGTGGGCTGCTGGCCTGGGGGAGATCATCCGAGCACGCCTGGGGACACTCAGTCAAAACTTGCAAACGGCTTTCGCCGTCCAGGGCGGTATCCTTCTGGCGCCCCTGATCATGGCCGGGATGTGGCGTATGAGGCATGACCGGCGTGTGAGATTGGGTGGGTTAGCTTGGGGGATGCTTTTTCTGGTGATGACGCTTGTCTTTCCTTACCCCGGAGCGCGAGGGGGATTCTTCCATGCAGGAGCTGCCCTGCAGCCATTATTCTGGGGGCTGGTACCTGCCGGTCTGGTTTCCCTGCTGGCTTGGGGAGATCGGCAGCGGGGTTGGAACCCGCGTGTGGCGCGTCCAATTCTGGGTGCTGGGTTGGTGGGATTGACACTGCTATTGACCGGGCTGACGACCTGGTCGCGCGTGATAGGCCAGAATCAGAGAATACCGACCTGGGGAGAGGCCGAGGCCGCCTATTTACACCTGGAACAAACTTTACACAGCTTGGGAGCGAATCCGGAGGATATCGTGGTTATCAATAATCCTCCAGGATACCAGGCGACGACTGGCCGAACAGCGATCGTCATCCCGGATGGGGACGAGAAGACGAGCCTGGCCGTCGCCCAGCGTTATCGAGGGAAATATCTCTTGTTGGAGCAGAACCACCCGGCTGGGCTCGACGATCTATACCGTGATCCGCGTGATCGGCCTGGTTTGCGCTACCTCAAGACGGACGAAGGAATACATATTTTCGAAGTGATAAGTAACGATTGATGACTGATCATCGATTCCGAGTGGCGTTGCTCCTGGCTTGCATGGCCGGGCTTTCACTGGGTGGGTACTTGCTCGCCAGCTGGGTTTTGTTCCGGCTGGGATTCCCGCTTGACGACGCCTGGATTCACCAGACTTATGCTCGCAACCTGGCAGAGAGGGGGGAGTGGGCATTTCTGCCTGGTCAGCATTCGGCAGGCTCTACTGCTCCTCTTTGGTCATTCCTGCTGGTGTTTGGCTATTGGATTAGGTTGGGGCCATTCATTTGGACTTATTTGCTGGGATGGGGGTTGCTGTGGGCTCTGGCAATGGTAGGAGTCTATGGATTTGGGGTGTTGCTGCCAGACCGCCTTAATTGGCGAGTCTGGGCGGGGGCGCTACTTGTCCTAGAGTGGCACCTGGTTTGGTCAGCAGGCTCGGGAATGGAAACCTTACTGATGGGTCTGCTCATCCTGGTTGTGCTGGTCTGGCTAGTGCGGTTGAACTCTCATGAAACCGACCTTGAAGGGAGCTGGAGAAATTGGTTGGGGATCGGGGGACTGATTGGTTTGATTAGCTGGGTGCGGCCGGACGGATTGACCTTGCTCGGGCCGGTTGGCTGGGTGTTGTTTATGGGGAAGGGGTTAATCAAGGTAAAACTGCGCATAGCCATGATAGCTGGGGTTGGTTTTGCGCTCGGCTTCTTGCCATACCTGATCTTAAATCAGGCGCTGGCCGGAGAATGGTGGCCTAATACTTTTTATGCTAAGCAAGCTGAATATGCTGTCCTGCGGGAAACTGTCCTTTGGCGACGCTATTTGGAGCAAGTCAGGCCCCTCATGGTGGGAGTGGGCGTTGTGCTTCTACCAGGATTCGTCTGGATGGCATGGCAATCAGTCCGGCGCAGAGCTTGGGGGAGGCTGGGCAGCGTTCTTTGGGTCGCTGGTTATCTTGGCATATATGCGTGGCGTCTACCGGTGACCTACCAGCATGGGCGATATATTATCCCAGCACTGCCAGTCTTCGTACTTTGGGGATTTGCCGGGCTGGCAGACTTGCTCCATCAGGAATCAATAACTGGCAGGTGGCGTATTGTCCGTCCAGCTGGGCTTATGGCTGCCTTGGCGGTGGTGTTGGCCTTCTGGAGCTTGGGGGCACGCGCCTATGCCCTGGATGTAGCTGTGATCGAAAGTGAGATGGTCGATACAGCCCGCTGGGTGGCAGGAAATACCAAGTCGGAATCGTTGATCGCTGCGCACGATATTGGTGCATTAGGGTTTTACAGCAAGCGCAGACTGCTCGACCTGGCTGGATTGATTTCTCCAGAGGTGATCCCGTATATCCGAGACGAAGATGCGCTGGCGGCTTACCTGGACGAGCACGGTGCAGAGTATCTGGTCACCTTTCCAGGATGGTATCCTGACCTGGTTGACCGGGCAACCCTGATTTATACTACGGGTGGTCGATTTAGCCCCCAATTGGATGGAGAGAACATGGCGATCTATTCATGGATAAGTCCTTAGTTTCAATTTCCCGCAGATTCTGTTGCCCGTCAAAACCACCTGTGCTATACTACCTGAGAAACAGCTTTTCGGCGGGAGCGAGAATACATGAATGCAGTAACCATCGTGGTCGTTGACGATCACCCACTTTTCCGGCAAGGGGTTATCGACACATTATCGCTGGAGCCAGATTTATCTATCGTGGGGGAGGCAACCAGTGGAGAAGAAGCGCTGGAATTGATCCGCCTCCTGCAACCGCAAGTAGCGGTAGTTGATGTGAATCTACCAGGATTGAATGGACAGCAGGTTACGCAGGAGGTAGTCAGAGAAAAGCTTTCCACACGTGTAATTCTACTAACGGCTTATGACGATGCCGAACAAAAACTACATGCGATCCGGGTTGGTGCCGCCGCATATTGCGTAAAGGATGTAAAGCCTGAAACTCTGGCGAAAATAGTTCGGGAGGTGGTCGCCGGCTACTTTGTGGTGGGCGAAGAGACAATGAGTCCTGAGGAACTTCAGCGTTGGCTGATCCCAGTATCCTCGGCTGATTGGCGGTCCAGCAGCGATCTGGGTGAACCATTTGAGCCACTCTCCCGGCGTGAAATGGAAGTTTTGGGATTAGTAACGCATGGATTAAGTAATAAAGAGATCGCCACAACATTGACGATCAGTCATCAGACCGTGAAGAATCACGTCACCTCGATCTTGAGAAAATTGGGGGTTGAAGACCGGACACAAGCTGCGCTATATGCTCTCCGGAGAGGGTGGGTTCGCTTGCAGGAGGAAAGTAAGGAAGGTGAGGAATGAGCCTCGAAGGTTCACAAGTAATCTCGGGTGAAACCGACTCCTGGCAGAACCTGCGCGCTGAGGTTGGCCAGCAACTGGAACAGACCCGTCAGCAGCTCAAAGAGATCAACCTCTTTTTAGAGCAAAGCCAGATTGAAGTCAATCGACTGACTCAACGCAACGCTACAGCAACTGGGAATCTACAGAAGATACATGCTCGGTTCGACAGCCTCCCGAGGGAGGAGATTCGCGCGGCCTATGAAGCGACGCTGGACGCTCAGCAGCGGTTATTCGTCATGCGAGGCCAGTTGGAAAAACTGCAAAGCGATCAGCTACACTTGCAACACCAATTGACATTGTTAGACCAGATGTCCAAGTTGATGGATAACGAGCAATCTCCCAGTGCAATGCCGGCAAGCCGGATTGCCACTGTGGAGTTCCTGGAGATGCTGATCCAGGCCCAGGAAGCTGAACGGAAGCGTCTATCTCGTCAGATGCATGATGGTCCAGCGCAAACCCTGTCAAACTTAATCTTAGAAACCGAGATCGCCATGCGCCTTTTCGATGTGGATCAGGCCAAGGCATACGAGGAATTGGTGAGTTTAAAGGACTCGGCCAGCGCGACTTTCCAACAAGTGCGCGATTTTATCTTCGAACTGCGTCCGATGATGCTTGATGACTTAGGTTTGATCCCGACAATCAAGAAATACGCCTCGGCGATCAAAGAACAATCTGGTATCGACGTACGACTGGCGACGACCGGCACCGAACGGCGGTTAGAGTCCTATCTTGAAGTGATGATCTTCCGAGCGATTCAAGAGCTTTTAAGGAACGCAGTAGTCCACAGCCAGGCCAGTGAGGTCAAGATCCAGGTCGATCTAATGGATACCGAGGTGCGTGTCGTAGTTGAAGATAATGGGGTCGGTTTTGATATCGGGGGGCTGGAGCGAGAACAAGGGATGGGATTAAAAGTGATCAAGGAAAGGATGGAAATGATCGGCGGTTCTTTCGATTTGGACAGCCAGGTTGGGAGGGGCACACACGTCCAGTTCCTAGTGGCAGCTGTAACCCCTGCACTCGATGATTAAATGAAATTATTCTTGCGTAAATGTAAGAATTAATTAATGACATTGCTATTGATTTTAACCTCCCCTTTCTCTATAATCTAGGCATCTTCGCAAGTGAGCAAGATCGATTATTTTGAAAAGGAAGGAGGTGAAAAATCATGTTGTCCACACTGAAAGAAAAGGGTCAGGGCCTCGTGGAGTATGCATTGATCCTTGTCTTGGTTGCGGTAGTCGTAATCGTTGTTCTCGCTCTTCTCGGCCCAGCTGTCGGTAACATCTTCAGCAACATCATGAGCAGCATTTAGTCGGTATTACGGAGCGAAGTAAACAACGCAAGGTACAGTAGGGCCCTGACGGAAACAGGGCCCTTACTGTTTCTGTTAGGCTTGCAACCTTGATAGTTTTACCCCCCTTCTCGGCTTGACTTTTCCTCCATATATCGTATGATTGCGAAAAAGTATTTTTTTTCAAAAAGATTTGGAGGTTCCCATGCGTCGAGGGCGAATATTTTTTTACCTGGCGTTTATCTTAATCCTAGGATTGGGTGCATTGGCGGTGATCTGGCTGAAAATCCTAAAGCCAGCCAGCGTGCCAGTGGTGGAGGCGACGCCCGCGCCGGCGGTCGAAATGGTCGAGGTAGTAGTAGTCGCGCAGCGCGTCCCGCGCGGCAGCATGCTCAACGAGACCGTCCTGGGAAAGATCGAGATTCCACGCGATCTATTCATCGAGGGATACTTCTCCGATCTGGCACAGGTAGTTGGCCGCCAGGCGAAGATAGACCTAGAGGCGAACATGCTGCTAACCACCAGTATGGTGGTGGATAACTCAAACCAACTCTCCGCAACCGGTTCCCTGGCGGCCTTATCGATTCCGAGGGGCATGGTGGCGGTGTCCATCCCGATCAGCCGGTTATCCAGCGTATCCTACGCCCCGCAGCCAGGCGACCACGTCAATGTGATCGCTTCTCTGATGATCGTAGATCTGGACGTCGATTTCCAGACCAGGCTACCTAACCAGGTGGCAATTATTATCGGGCCAGGACCGGTGAGCGAGAATGGTCCCTCATCTCTTACGGCCAAGGTTGAGGGGGCCGCAGCTGGATCTTTTCTTGGGAAATCAGAAATCGACCCTCTCCTGCAGCAGACTTTTTATATTGTGCCTTCGGAAATCCAGAGGTCACGCCTGGTCAGCCAGGCATTGCTCCAGGATGTTGTTGTGTTGGGGTTGGGAGATTTCCCCCGCGAGGAAAAATCCCCAGAGCAGCCTACTCAGACAGGCGAACTCCCGGCAACCGAGGAGCCCACAGTAGAGCCCGCACCGGAACAGACACCTCAGGCTCCAGCGTCCCCGCCGGAATATATCACCCTGATCGTGACGCCGCAGGACGCGGTCACACTTAATTACCTGATCTTCTCCGGCGCTCGTCTGACCCTGGCGCTTCGTCCGGCTGGCGACGATACGCGTGTCCAGACTGAATCTGCAACCCTGGATTTCCTGTTAAAACAGTACAACATCCCGGTTCCGCTGAAGCTGCCCTATGGGTTGGAACCGCGGTGTGACGAGTTAACTCAGCCTGGGCTGCCATGTAAAGCCGAGCCAACGCCAGAGCCGTAATTGTGTATAAACTTTGGCAGTCGGATCGTCTGAATTGGATTCTCTTGACTTGCAGAACTTGGCACTTCTCGGATAGAAGAGAGAGCAGTCAATACATGGAGTTATTACATGGGTGATGTTGAAAAGATCAAGGTATTGATCGTCGACGATATCGCCGAAACGCGCGAGAACATTCGCAAATTGTTACAGTTTGAAAACGATATCGAGGTGGTTGGAGCAGCGCGGACCGGGAAAGAAGGCATCGAGCTGGCGAAGGAGATGCGGCCAGACGTCATCTTAATGGACATCAATATGCCAGATATGGATGGGATCACCGCGACTGAGACCATCCGGCGGGAAATCCCTTTCTCTCAGATCGTAATCCTATCTGTTCAGGGTGACCCAAACTATATGCGGCGGGCGATGTTGGCTGGGGCGCGTGATTTTCTGACTAAACCACCCTCGGTGGATGAGATGACGGCTGCTATTCGCCGCGCGGGTAGCTTAGCCATCGACGAACGCACCAAGGCGCGTCCAGCCTTTTCCGGCCATCCAGGGGCTGGGATGGCTGGCCCGATGGGCTTACCCATGATGCACAACGGGAAAATCATCGTGGTCTACAGCCCAAAGGGAGGCACGGGCTGCACAACCATCGCCACCAATCTGGCGCTCACCTTGCAGAAGGATGATTCTCCGGTTGTATTGGTGGATGGCGATATGCAGTTCGGCGATGTGGCCGTGTTTCTCAACCAGCAAGGAAAGAACAGTATCGCCGACCTGGCTCCTAGAGCAGATGAGCTTGACCCGGAGATCGTCGAGGAAGTGATCCTCAACCATCCCGACTCTGGGATCAAAATCTTGACCTCACCTTCCCGACCTGAGTACTCAGAGAGCGTAAGCGGAGCGCAATTTGGCAAAGTATTGGAATTTCTAAGCCACATGTTTACCTACGTTGTCATCGATGCCGCTTCAGCTTTGACGGATGTGACTCTGGCGGGGATCGACGCGGCTGATGTGATCGTGTTAATAACCACCCAGGAGATTCCGGCGATCAAGGATGCCCGCCTTTTCCTCGATTTGTTGTCCCAGCTTAAGATCGATCGGTCACGCGTGCTTTTCGTTATGAACCGCTACGATAAGCGAATTGGGATCACACCAGAAAAAATCGGTGAAAGCTTCAAGCAGGAAATCCTAGCCGTCTTGCCTGCAGAAGAACGGGTGGTAATGCCCTCAATCAACCGCGGAGTGCCTTATATGTTAGGAGATAAATCCCGTCCAATCGCGCGCAGTTTTCTTGCGCTGACTGAAGTAGTCCGGCAGCGCCTGGCGAACCTGGAACCGGATGCAGCCTTCGAAAAGGCTGGAGCTGGGCGAAACGGGAAAAAATGAATAGAGGATTCTTGGAGATTTGACGTATGTCACTGCTCAAACGGATCGAACAAGGACAGGGAAATCCATTAAAGTCTGGGGAAGGGGATGGCAGTTCACGCCTGGTAAATCTGCAGACCCGACGGGTGCCGCCGCCTGGGGTTAACGCGCAGCGAGATACCTATACGGACTTAAAGACCCGCGTCCAGAACCGGTTATTAGCTGAGCTCGACCCCAGTATGGATGTCACCCGGGTAGGCGAGGTGCGTAACACGATCCAGGAGCTATACGAACAGGTGCTGACGGAAGAGAATATCATCCTGTCTCGGCCAGAGAAACACCGCCTCTTCGAACAGATCGCCGCTGAAATCCTGGGATTTGGCCCATTACAACCGCTATTGGAGGATGAAACCATTACGGAGGTGATGGTCAACGGGGCAAAGAACATCTATGTCGAGCGGGAAGGAAAGATCCAGCGGGTTCCGATGTCATTTGAAAGCGATGATCATGTAATGCGGATTATCGATCGGATCGTTGCACCGCTTGGCCGGCGGATCGACGAATCCAGCCCCTACGTGGATGCACGCCTGCCGGATGGTTCACGTGTCAACGCAATCATCCCGCCGATCTCACTGGTCGGACCGACTCTGACGATCCGAAAATTTGCCAAGAATCCGATCACTATCGAGCAATTGGTCCAATTTGGGACGATTGCGCCAGAGGTATTACAATTCCTGGATGCCTGCGTCAAGGCACGTTTGAATATTGTCATCTCAGGAGGCACTGGTTCAGGGAAAACAACACTATTAAACATCCTTTCCCAATTTATCCCTGCCGATGAGCGCATTGTCACCATCGAAAATGCCGCGGAGTTGCAACTCCGCCAGGAGCATGTAGTGACATTGGAGTCCCGCCCGCCGAATATCGAGGGACGCGGGGAAGTGACCATCCGTCAGCTGGTGATCAATACCCTGCGTATGCGCCCTGACCGCATTATCGTCGGCGAAATTCGCGATGAGGCTGCCTTGGACATGTTGCAAGCGATGAACACCGGTCACGATGGCTCTATGACGACAGCCCACTCAAACAGCCCACGCGACTCATTGGCACGCATTGAAACAATGGTGATGATGTCCGGGATGGATCTGCCAGTGCGAGCTATACGCGAGCAGATATCCTCGGCAATAGACCTGGTGATCCATGAGGAACGATTGCGCGATGGCACGCGTAAAGTGGTCCAGGTCACGGAGGTGTCTGGCATGGAAGGGGAAGTGATCACCATGACCGATCTGTTTATATTCGAGCAGACCGGTTTTGAGAATGAAAAAGTGATCGGCCGTTTCCGACCTACTGGCCTGAGACCCAAGTTCATGGAAAAGCTCGAAGGTGCGGGAATCCACCTGCCGGCGTCAGTCTTCGGCATCGGTGACCGGAAGCGACATTATTGATCCGAGGGTAGCCGCGATGGAACTCATCTTGATGGTTGGTGGTGGTTTGATCCTGTTGCTGCTTGCGTTTGGGGTGATCATTACGGTTTCCAGTGAGCGTTCCCTGGTTGAGGAGCGGCTTGGCCCTTATCTTAGGGAAGAGAAGACAAGAAAGCCAGGCGAAAAGGCATCGCCGGTTGGCGAATGGCTGAACAGGCGTGTCGAACGTTCTTCCTGGGGGGGAGGGATTTCGCGAGATCTGGCACGCGCGGACCTGAAGCTCAAACCTGCCGAATACATCGCCCTGATGGTGATCGTAGGGATCGGGGTTGGGGTAGTGGGCTGGTTCTTCGGTGGGCGTAGCATACTCTTCAGCCTGGTCGGCGTTTTGGTGGGTGTTTCGCTCCCGCGCATCTATGTCCGCCGTCAGCAAGGACGGCGCTTAATCCGTTTTAGCGAACAGCTGCCTGATATGCTAAACCTGGTGGTGAACGGGTTACGCGCCGGTTATTCTACGATGCAAGCCATGGAGGCGGTTAGTAAGGAACTTCCTCCCCCTATCTGCGACGAATTTCGACGCGTGGTTCAAGAGATGCAATTGGGCTTACCGATGGAGCGCAGCCTGGATAATTTATTACGCCGCATCCCGAGCGATGATCTTGACCTGACGATCGCGGCGATGAATGTTCAGCGCGAAGTCGGCGGCAACCTGGCTGAAATTCTGGATACTATCTCGTATACAATTCGTGAACGCGTGCGGATTAAAGGCGAAGTGCGTGTTTTGACCTCCCAGGTGGTCTATTCAAGCCGGTTCTTGTCTGCCATGCCAGTGCTCATCACGCTTGTCCTATATTGGTTGAACCGGTCGTATATGATGATGTTCTTCGATCCGGAAACCAGGCTGATCGGTATCCCCATGTTGATCTTTGGCGGCATGATGATCGTGACTGGTTATTTTGTGATGAATAAAATTTCCGCGATTGAAGTGTAAGTCAACAAAGGCTGGAGGTGGCGTCATGTTATGGTTGGCGATAGTTGGTGGTGTAATCGTCCTGGGCGCGGTCATTTTGGTAATCATTGGCCTCAAAGATTCTAAGGACGATGATCCGCTACAGGCGCGCCTGGTGAAATTTGCTGAACGAGGGGAAATCACCGATTTAGAGGAGATCGAACTCTCGCAACCTTTGACAGATAGAGTGATTTACCCGATTGCGCGGCGGTTAGGTGAATTGGCGATGCGGGTTACCCCACAGAACGCCATCCAGCAAACCACTCACAAACTGGAGCTGGCGGGCAATCCGAAAAGATTGGATCCTACCTTGTTCTGGGCATTACGCATGGGCGGCATCTCTCTGGGGGCACTCTTGTTCATTGTCGCGACGATTGCGCCACAAGGCAGCTTTTTGAAAGGGCGCGGCTTATTGATCTCCATCCCGGCTGGAGCCTTAGGATTCTTCTTGCCGGAGCTGTGGTTACGTGGCAAGATCAATCGCCGCCAATCCGAGATCCGCAAGGCAATGCCGGATTCCCTCGATTTATTAACGATTTGTGTCGAGGCTGGCTTAGGGTTTGACGCAGCCATGGTTAAAGTCTCTGAAAAGTGGGACAATGAACTTTCCATTGGTTTTGGAAGGGTGATCCGGGAGATCCAATTGGGTAAATTACGGAAGGATGCGCTGCGAGATATGGCTGAACGAATGGGCGTTTCGGAAATGACCAGTTTCGTAGCGGCTGTGATCCAAAGCGAGCAGCTGGGGGTGAGCATGGCCAAGGTTTTGCACATCCAGGCTGATCAGATGCGGGTCAAGCGGCGTCAACGCGCTGAAGAGGCGGCACATAAAGCGCCGATCAAGA
>Ga0209341_10006349_pt1 | contig 10562 bp, 9 predicted proteins | sample RifCSP13_2_FD_184020 | JGI IMG/M metagenome (GOLD analysis project Ga0209341, IMG submission 184020) | Soil microbial communities from Rifle, Colorado - Rifle CSP2_sed 13_2 (SPAdes) (version 2) | ecosystem: Environmental > Terrestrial > Deep subsurface > Rock core/Sediment | place: Rifle... | reverse complement strand
GTAGGGGCCATGCTGGCCGCTTCTACCGGATCCGGCGCCTCAGAGTCTTCGGGCGGTGACGCGGACGGTGGGTCGGTCTGTCCGACCGTGTCTTGGGTGGGGAAGATGGCGGCCGGGGGATCATCAACAACAGACCCCGGCTGATTCGGGGTTGGCTGAGGCAAGCGGGCGTGCAGCAGCTCAGGTGTCCCGGACACCGTTGGCACACGCCGCTGATCCGAGAGCAAGCCGGCGATCGACGTCAGGTCAAACCCCATCCAGCGCACTGCCGCCAAGGCTGGTACGGACAGAGCGAAGCATGCGAACACCACAACGACCATGCTTGCGAACCCCCAGCCGAGGGACCGGCGTATTCGTCCTTCCGAGTGAGGTGTGGACCCAGGAGCACGTGATGGGAGGGAGGGAGTCCGAGCCGCCGAATCGAGAGCCCGGATCATCTCCCCCACAGAACCGAACCGTCTGGACGGATCATCGTCTAGCGCCCGTTGAAGAACCTCGCTCACTTTCGGCGGCAGCTGGATTTGCCGGTGGCCTGGATCGGCCACAGAATCGCTGGCACCGGCCTTGAGGTCGGCGGCGGCTTTCACAGCTTCCTTGACACGAAGACCGGACAAGAGTTCGAAAGCCAGAACAGCCAGGGAGTATTGATCCGAGGCAGGCGTGGGTTGGGCGCCTTCACGGACCTCAGGCGCCAAGTACTCGTGGATGGCCTGTTTTCCTTGCCCGTTCGATCCATTCGACACCAATGGCGGCTGCCCCAGTCCGATGATCTGCAGCTGGCCCGCGTCATCAAACATCACCTCAGAGGCTGACAGGTGACCATGGACCACACCCAGGGCGTGGATCCGGTCGAGGACTTCAGAGATCTTGGTGAGGAGATCGCTGGCGTTTTCTGGTGAGACATTCCCGATCTCGAGACGGTCGCGCAAACTGCCCCCAGTCATGAAAGGCATCACGACGTAAGGCCGCCCGCCGCTTACCCCGGAACCGATGAGCCTTGGGATGCCTGGCTGGTCGAGTCGGGCGACCTTGCGCAGAGAATCGAGAAGCGACTGGAGCTTCTCCTTGTCGTGATGGATTTCTGCCGGGAACAGCTTGATCGCCACCGGCTTTCGGCCGTCGAAACCGACAGCCTTGTAGACTTGGGATCCCCCCTGGCCTCCGAGCTCCTCTAGGAGCCGGTACTCCGCCAGGATTGCGCCGATCATCCCCGTCTTCACACCCGAAGTAACGCCCACCTTTACCACCACTCCTGGCCGAGTTTGAAAAAGCTGTGCTTCATCCACCTGAGGACCAGCAAGCGGGCGCCGACGAACAAGCTCGCCGCGATCCCGCCTGAGACCCTCGACAGGTGACGAGTGTCGTACATATAGGATAACCCAGCCAGACTGGGGCGGAGCGCTGGGCGACGTGATCCTTTGGTACTAGGGCCTTCATTTCACGCGGTCGACTTGCCAGGAAGCGTCCTGACATGGGTCCAGCTCCCGCGCTCGACCCGATTATGCGTTCGGCAGAAGTGATTGGGGTGTAAGCGGCCGCAGGCCGCACTACAGCCCGGGTGGAGCGGTGAAAGCCCATCACTGTGATATTCGCTGCCTGCATGGGCAGGGGATTCGGGTACTCTCTAGGTAGAGCAGGCCTGGCCGATGATCCTCCGCCCATTGACCGGGCCGAAGCCTTCCAGGCCGGATGGACGGCTGGAGCGTCACGCCGCGCACGCCGCCGCCCGGAGATTTGGCAAACGTACACAACCGTGCAGCCGACTTGGTCTTAACTACTTGTCTTTGCCCGGCTTACCGTGATCCTGAGGGCGCAGGTGTTCCCGCACGCATCCCCAGTCCTGCTGGCACGTTCCCGTGAACAACGCCAAGACCTGATCCGGGCCGACGCCGTACTTCTGCGCGATCTGCTCGGCTGTGCGTTCATCGCTTTCGGTGTGAGAACCGCCAGACGGCTGTTTGAAGTGGGCCCGAACGCAACCCCAATCGTCGTCGCACTCACCGCTGAACACTTCAAGGACATCATTCTGGGACACACCGAACTGCTTTGCCAGGTTGGCCGCGGTGCGTTGATCCTGCTCGGATTGGCGCGTGGACTGCGCTTCCTCATGCGATTCCTGCCGATATCCCTGGACTCCTTCTTCGAGGATCGTCGCTGCGTTCGTCTCGCCGTCGGCAAGCCGATATGCCTGGGAGATTTCGCCCCAGCTGTGACCGTTCGCATGGGCGCCAACGATATCTGCCCAATCCGCGCCAGCGCGTTCTGCCAGACTAGCGGCATGGTGAAGCTCGGGCAAGCTCACCCCGGCATCCAGGTAGCCATCGAGCGCCGACGGATCAACGCCCAGCTCGGACACAGTCTTGTAGAACTGCCCCAGCTCCCCGGGTGAGGCGCCCGAGGCCAGCCGGGCAAGAGCGTCTTCCATATCAGCGTCGTATCGGGTTACGGCTCGAACGGCAGTCCGAATGTCTGCAATCGAATTCTCGCCGCTCAGAACACGGCTCATCAGGTCGGTGACGGAGACTTCATCCAGTGCGTTGGCTAACTTATCGAGCTGAACGAGGAGACCCCACCCGAATCCGTCAAGATGCCAGCTGAGAGTCTCCTCCCACGTCAGATCGTCTATCGTCTGCGTCAGCTTGTAAGCGTGCCACATGCGACCGAACCCAAGTTGAGAACCCGTAAGACCGCCCTGGAAGAACGCGAAGATGTCTTCGCAGGTGTACAGATCTTGAGCCTGATCGGGGAAGAGCGTATTGACCGCATCGGCGATGCGCTGGGCCATGGGATGGCAGGCCTCGGTATCGAGCGGATCGTCAACGATGACGGGGAGGGTATCCGTGGCCGTCAGCCCGCATCCATCCTCCACGGTCACGCTTGCGAGGTACTTTCCGGCGGAGGTATAGGTGAAGTCGACGGAGCTGGCCGTCGGGTCAGCCCCTTCTGGGTTTCCGTCGCCGTCGAGGTCCCATTCGAACGCGTATGGGGGAACGCCTCCGGAGGCCTCAGCCGTGAAAGCTGCCGTCGCCGCACCCTCGCTGAGTGTGAGTAGCGGCGGGAATGGGTCGCTTGTCAGCGAGACCGTCGGACCAGCGATCTCGATCGTGCCTTGCGTCGTGGCGGCGTTCTCCGCCCCGTCAATAATATTGAGGGACCAGATGTACTCGCCTCCCCTGGGATAGGTGTGACTGGTTATATGGGGAGAGGCTACATCCAGCTCGATAAGGGTCTCGCTGTCTCCAAACTCCCATTCGAGCTGATACGGCGGGAGTCCGCCGGTTATGCCAATATCGAATGAAGCCTCGGCGCAGCTCACGGTCGACGTCACACTGATCACAAGGCCGTCCTGGGCGGAAACGGATCCCGGGACAGCGAGGCTTCCCAACACGCACACGATCGCCAGCTTTCTTAGGAACATTGTTCATGCCTCCCTTTCGCTTGTCGACTGCCTGTGAAGGTGATACCTGTGATCGTCGATGCTCGGCAGCTCCGTCGGTCTTCATGTCCCGCCATGAAGATCGGACAAACCCCCTCCGACCGGCCTGCAATCATTGCCCCGCACGACCTCGTCTTGATGTGAGGATCTGTCGCTTCATCCTTGGTAACGGTGCAGCCTCGGCCCTGTTACACCCGAGAGCGCGGGATCGGGTGATACGGTGAGACCTTTCTCTCCCGGCCGCTCCAACCAGTTTCATCGGATGCGTGCCGATGTGCGCGCCTGCCCTGAGAGTAGACCCGCCTCCCTCCAAGATACTCGATCTGCCACATGCCTCATTGCCTGGATCATGGGACCGGGGTGCAGTAGTTCTTGTGCCCCGGATCGCTCTTGCACTTGTTGGGGTTGATCGTCGCCTCGGCCAGATCAGTCGGCGGGACGTAAGTGGCCTGGACCGTGACGGGAGTGGCCGACGGCACGCTCGTCGGCACCAGAGTGCTCGTTGGCAGCGGCGTTGGGCTGCTCACCGGAATGATCGTCGAGGTCGGGCCCGGAGCCACGGGAATGTCAGTCGGGACCGCGTCTGAGCCGGGATCGGCATCGGCTGATTGAGGGGTGCTGGCTGGCGCGTCGGCGGCATCCGCGGGCGACGATGGAGAGCTGGTGGGAGGGGTCCCTCCCTCGACGTTAGAAGAAGTCGGGGGCTCCCCGCTGAGGGCAGTCGAATCCGCAGAGCTGTTTGGATCAGTCCCGTTGATGGAGGATGCCGGCGCGGTGACAGGTTCCGAAGCTTGTCCGCCTTTCCGGGACAAAGCCTCAACGAGTAAACCGGTGTAGTGACCCAGGTCGAAGCCCCCCAAATTCGAAGAAGACATGGCTGGGATGGTGGCGGCGAAGCACAAGACGAGGGCGAGGGCCGTGGCCGGGATTGCGATCCGTGAGCGGCGCTTCCGACGAGGAGGCTCGCCGGCTGCATTCTCGGAAGGAGGCTCGGCTGCCGGGAGGGGCGTGCCATGCATCGCCGCCAGCAGTGCGCGCTCCATGTCCGCCACGGACGGAAAGCGCTGGCCGGGATCGTCGGCCACTGCCCGCCGCAGAACCTGGATCATCCTTGGGGGCAGGCTCGGCCGTGACCGATCTTGCCGTGTGGCATGGTATGGGCCATCAGCCACGCCCGCCTGCAGCGAGCGCAGGGCGCTTCTGGGGTCGAAGCCGGTTGCGATCTCGAGGGCGATCACGGCCAGGGAGTACTGGTCCGACATCGGTGTCGGTGGCTGGCCATGTAATCCCTCCGGTGCCCTATAGACTTCGTCCGCCGGCTGTGGACCGGAATCGGGCTGGTTAGGGAGGTCAAGAGTCTGGCCAAGCCCGATGATCTGCATCTGGCCGTCCGTATCGAACAGGATCTCGGAGGGTCTGAGGTCCCCATGGACCACACCATGGGAATGGGCGCAACCGAGGATGGCGGAAATCTCAGTCAATGCCGGCTCGAGATTGGCCAGAGACATCATGCCCATTTCAAGGCGATCGCGCAGGCTGCCCGAAGCGAAGAAGGGCATGACGATATACGGGCGACCAGCGACCATGCCGGAGCCGATCATGCGTGGTATCCCGGGCTGATCAATCCTGGCCACAGTCCGCAAAGACTGCAGCAGTCGCTCGGTGGTCTGTCTGTTCTCAGTTACGCTTGCCGGGAAGACTTTGATCGCCACCGTAGATGACTGATCGTGGCCAACAGCCCTGAAGACCTGGGATCCGACGCTACCGCCCAGTTCTTCTTGGATCCGGTAATCCCCCAGGACCGCGTGCAACCTGTCCTCTTGGGACCTTTCGGCTTCCATCGATCCGCCTGGACTCAAAGCTAGCCTCTCTCTCGGGATGCCCAATGGCCTGTGGCGATCTTCCCTACCAAGGACGGCATGCCTCCCTCTCGGAAGGCGAAAAACGCTTCCGATGAGACAATCGAGGACGAGGGGATTCCGTTACAGACGTTGGATGAGACTTTGGTACTGGTCGGACTCTGTTGCGGCTTCGGGAGCGGGCCTTCCCCGGCGCCACCCACCCCGGAACACGTTGCCCGGCCATCCTGTCCTGTGTAACAATCACTACGGATTAGCGTTGTTATGGGTGAAGGCGTGGAACGACCGGCCTCGGATTCCGATCTCATCTCGCGGGCCCAATCGGGAGATGCGGAAGCATTCGGCGAGCTCTACCTGAGGTATGTGAATCCGATCTACCGCTATATTCGGATGCGGGTTGGGGACACGCAAATCGCCGAGGATCTAACCGAGATGGTGTTTCTACGCTCGTTCAAATCACTCCCTGACTACCGAGAACGCGGCCACCCTTTCTCCGCTTTCCTCTACCGCGTGGCGCGGAATATGCTGATTGATCACTACCGAACGAAGACATCGGATGTCGCGCTCGACGAGGCGGACCTGGAGGATGGGGAGTCGGCGGCGCTGGAAGATGGCCTGATCAGGCAAGACCGCGATCGCGCCATCCTGGGGGCTCTGTCCTCTCTCCCACCGGACTATCAAGAGGTTATTCGACTCAGGGTGGCCATGGCCCTCCCGACACCCATTGTGGCGGAATGGATGGGCCGGAGCGAGGGGTCGGTTCGAGTGCTTCTGCACCGGGCGTTGAAGGCCCTGCGCAAGAAGGTGGAAGAGGTTGACCAGGATCAAGGGTGAAGTCTCCCCCGAGATGCTCGATCGGTATCTGACCGAGGCCCAGCTCGGAAGGGCAGGGATTGAATCGCGCTCGGACCAGTTACTCGAGCCTGCCGCGCCGCTCAGGACGTTGCTGGAAGCGGCTGACCGCGTCCGGGCGGAGCTGACCCCGGCGGAGCCGGAGGCTGCGTTCGTCGACGCTTCCCTTGCTCGGTTGCTCAACCATATCCGGATCGCAGGGCGAGGAAGACGTCAGGTCTCACCTAGACCCGTTCGGCCCGCCCGATCGATCTGGCGCACGGCCTACGCGCCGGCGACGATCCTGCTCGCAGCCGCCCTCTTGCTGGGAGGGGCTGGTGTAGTTCAGGCCTCGGCCGAGGCTTTGCCCGGAGGATCCCTGTACGTCGTCAAGCGGGCGGTTGAGGAGACACAGCTGGCCCTGACCTGGAGCGCCTCGGGCGATGCCGCGCTGATGGAGAAGATTGCCGAAGAGAGGTTGTCGGAAGCCTCGACGCTGTCGGCCGGGAGGAGCTCCGAGGGCTTGGCGTTGGCATTGGCAGGCTACGACCAGATGATCGACAGGTTGACCACATTGGCGGCGACTTCCGCATTGCAGGAGGGACCCGGGTCGCTGGTGCGGCTACAGGCCGACCTCGACCGTCACATTCAGGTCCTCCAGGGTGTAGGCTCCCACGCGACGGCCGCCGCTCAGGTGCAAATCAACGCCGCGGTCGAACGGTCTCGTCACAATCGAGCCGTGATCGAGCAACTCGAGCGCGGTGGGAGTCCAAGCGATCTCGCACCGGGCCAGGAGAAGACCCCCAAGATCCCGGCGGGGAAGCCGGACGAGGACCGGGGCAAGTCGGCTGAGGCGACCCCCGAGCCAGCCGCAACCGAGAAATCACACGGCCCTCCGCCGTGGGCCCGCCCCCGCCCCACAAAGACCAAAGCTCCCTAGGCCTCCGACCGCGTGCATCCCCTCCTGGATGAATTCCCAGCGTCCATCGCCCCCGTGGGTTAGGGCCGAGGGGCGAAGATCACCGGTCCTTCCCGGCTGACGGAGCACCAAACCGCCTCATCCGAGGCGCCTTCCATAACCTCATCTGAACCGGTCGACGGTCTCGCCTGGGCAGACACATGGGCTCCCCAGACCCTGGGCCGGGGGTGTGTCTCTGGTGCCCCACCGGGGGTGACGATCGTCCGCCGGAGGCATGACAACGCTCCGTTCCGCCCGAAGAGCCTTGCCTGTAAGCTGAAGATGCGAATCGTTCTCATCTAGGCGGTAGCATGAGGCGGCTCTCCTTCCGAGGGAACGCACATCACCCAAGCTCTTGCCACACTCAGGCCCGGGCGGATACGGAAGGCTTGGCCGTCGTGGCCATCATCGGGCAGCCCAACGTCGGCAAGAGCCTGCTCTTTAACCGACTGACCGGCTCTTATGTGACGGTGTCCAACTACCCGGGGACGACAGTCGAAGTGGCCCGGGGGCGGGCTCGTCTCCGCTGCTGCAACCAGGCTTTGCGCATCGTCGACACTCCCGGTCTGTTCAACCTGGTGCCGACCACCGAGGAGGAACGGGTGACGCGCCGGATCCTCTTCGATGAGCGCCCGCAATTGATCCTCAACGTTGTCGATGCCAAGAACTTGCCGCGGATGCTGCCGCTGACCCTGCAACTGATCGAAGCCGGGCTTCCGCTGATACTCGATCTGAACATGATGGACGAGGCGGAATTCCATGGACTGACCATCGATCTTCCCGGCCTCGAGTACGCCCTGGGTATCCCTGTTGTCGGGACCATCGGCACCAACGGCAGCGGGATTGAGTATCTGAGGGAGCGGATTTCGACCTGTGTCCACCCAGCTTGTGCAGTACGCCCCTGCCATTGAACGTTCAATCACCGAGATCAGCCGCCTGCTCCGCGGCGGCTATCCCCTGTCGACAAGGGCGGTAGCGTTGCTCTTGCTTGCCGGGGATGACGAGATCCGGGCCGCCGTAGAGGCTCGCGATCAGGCGATCTCTTCGAGGATCGACGAGCTTGTCGCCAAAGTGCGGTCGAGTCAGTCTCAGCCGTTGGCGTACATGTTGGCGGCGCAGCGGCAAGCGACAGTCGAGAGACTCCTTCCGCGTTTCGTACGGATCAAGGCGGGCAGAGCAGTCGGGTTCGGAGAGCGTCTCAGCCAGGCGATGATGAACCCCTTGACTGGGGTCCCGATCCTCGTGGCGGCCCTGGCGGCGCTCTACGCCTTCGTCGGCGTGCTTGGCGCGCAGACTCTTGTTGGGTGGCTCGAGGCCGGCGTTTTCGTCCGTTTCTTCAATCCATGGGTCGATGCGCTGGTCAACCGGCTGATCCCCTGGCCAGTCATTCAAGCGCTCTTCGCTGGCGAGTACGGCATCCTCACGCTGGGGATCCGCTACGCCGTGGCCATTATCCTCCCCATCGTAGGGACCTTCTTCTTCGCCTTTGCCATCATCGAGGATAGCGGCTACCTGCCACGCCTGGCTCTCCTGATCGACCGCTTGTTCAAGACGATTGGTCTCAACGGACGGGCGGTGATCCCGATGGTGCTTGGCTTCGGCTGCGACACAATGGCTACGATTGTCACTCGGACCCTCGAGACTCGCCGAGAACGGGTGATTGCCACGGTATTGCTCGCCCTGGCCGTTCCGTGCTCCGCCCAGCTGGGTGTGATATTCGCAATCCTGGCCGGGCGGCCGCTGGCGCTCCTGATCTGGGCGATGATCGTGATCGGCATCTTTTTACTGGTCGGCTTTCTAGCTGCCAGGCTCGTACCCGGGGAAAGGGCAGCGTTCTATATGGAACTGCCGCCTCTCCGCCTCCCGAGCCTCTCCAACGTATTGGTGAAGACATATACCCGGATGGAGTGGTATCTGCGTGAGGTCCTGCCTCTCTTTGTCCTGGCGAGCGTGCTGATCTGGCTCGGTCAGATCACCGGGTTGTTCAGCACCGCCCTCACCGCCCTCGACCCTGTCGTGAGATGGATTGGGCTCCCGCACGAGGCCACACCGGCAATCCTCTTCGGCTTCTTCCGCAGGGATTACGGGGCGGCCGGGCTCTATGATATTCAGGGGATGCTCAACGGCGTGCAGCTCACCGTGGCCGCCGTCACGCTGACGCTCTTCGTGCCATGTGTCGCCCAGGCGGCGGTGATGCTCAAAGAGCGCGGCTGGAAGATCGCCCTTGGGGCGATTGCCTTCATTGTGCCCTTCGCTTTCGTGGTGGGATGGGGGCTTTCCAGGCTCCTGATCTGGCTGAGGTTGCCGCTATGAGATGCAGCATGTGTGGCGCTGATTTCGAGGTCGAAGCCGCCGCCCGTTCCTGCAATGGATGTCCACTGGTCGGCAACTGCGGTCTGATCCGATGCCCGTCGTGCGGTTACGACAACGTGCCCGAATCGCGGCTGCTGGGTTGGGTACGGCGCATGGGGTGTCGGCGGAAGAGGGCTCGGGGTGAGCAAGGGCTCAAGTGGGTCGGGCCTCTAACCCTGGCGGACCTCCCTCCGGGGCAGCCGGCGCGCGTTGTCGGGGTGGTGAATGAGAAGGAGGGTGGACGGCATACGCAGAAGCTGATCGCCATGGGTGTGTTCCCCGGTGCCCGGATCGAGATGCGCCGGAGATCGCCGGGATATGTCTTCCAGATTGGTTTCAGTCAGTTTGCAGTCGACGCGGACGTGGCGAGAGCGGTCCTGGTCCAGGTCGATGAGGGGAGAGGCCTGCATGCCAAACGTAGTTTCAACTGACTCCCGGGCGAGACTGCGCGGTGCCCGACTTCGCGTCACACCGCAGCGGGTGCTTGTCCTCGAGATCCTCGAGCACGGCCGCCATCTGGACGCGATGGCGATCCACCAACGGGCCGCAACCAGCCGAGGGGGGCTCAGCCTGGCGACGGTGTACCGCACCCTGTCGGCCCTGACGGAGGCCGGCCTGGTTGTGCAGCGCTACCTCGGTTCTGACCACAGCCGCGAGTATTACGAAGCGGTGCGTGGTCCTGAGCACCACCATATGACCTGTCTCGCCTGCGGCAACGTGATCGAGTTCGAAACGCGTCGGATTCGGCAACTCCAAAGCGAACTCGAGGCCGGGCAAGGTTGGATGCTGCAGCGCACGTGTCTGTGCATCGAGGGCTACTGTCCGACTTGTCAGGCCGAAGGGCGGATCGTCCCCATCGCCACGGGAATTGCAGCTCACGCCTGAGGCTCAGGATTGCCTCACCTTACATCAGTTCGTCGTCCTATCTCTAGCCGTGGGCGACAGCTTCGCCGCCGGCGCGAGAGGATCCTACTCAAAGGGCAGACGATGGCTGGTGGAGAGGGAGCGTCCCTCTCCCCACTCCCTACGGCGTCCTCCCTGGCCTGTTCGGCCGGGAGAGTCAGGGCCGCCGAGGACGGCGGCCCGAGCAACTATCACCATGCTCCCGGCGCCGTCCTCGGCGCCG
>Ga0209341_10006346_pt1 | contig 10563 bp, 7 predicted proteins | sample RifCSP13_2_FD_184020 | JGI IMG/M metagenome (GOLD analysis project Ga0209341, IMG submission 184020) | Soil microbial communities from Rifle, Colorado - Rifle CSP2_sed 13_2 (SPAdes) (version 2) | ecosystem: Environmental > Terrestrial > Deep subsurface > Rock core/Sediment | place: Rifle... | reverse complement strand
CCTCGCTTCGCTTGGCGACGATGACGACAGGCGCAGGTCATCGGACGGCCTGGGTTATGGCGAGGTCTCGCTCGGCCTCCCGCTCGGCCTCCTGGCGTTCCTCGTCGCTCATCTTCTCCCAGCAGAAGAACGATTGAAAGCGCTGGCTTGCTTGCCTGCCCATCTCCTCTGCAAGCGCGCGATCATCGATGAGCCTGGCGAGCTTGGCGGCGAAATCCGCTTCGTCACCGGGCGTGGCGTAAAGCGCTGCGTCAGCAGCGGCGGCCCGGTGGCCTGCTAAGTCGTTTAGCACCATGGGCTTTCCCAACGCCATGTATTCGCGCACCTTGATCGGCGTATTGTTTTCCTGATAGGCGTTCGCCGGGGCGGGGTCGACGCAGATGTCACCTTCGCCGACGAGCTGCATCGCCTGGGCCCAGGGAAGGTACCCCGGGAACGATACTTTCGCGTCCAGTCCAAGGCGACTGGTTTCACGCCTTAGTTCCAGCAGGTCGTCTCCATCGCCAATGACAATGCAGTGAAAGTCGCGACGTTTGAGATCGTTCGCCAGGTAGGCGAGCGCGTGCAATAAGGCAGGCAGCCCGTCCTGGGAATCCAGACAGCCGACGTAGCGGATCGCCGTCTGGCCGTTCCGCCGCACCTGCCCAGTCGATGCGCTCAGCGCCTGGACGCGACGCAGACTTGGCCCATTGCCAACTACCGTTACCTTCTTGAGCGGCAGTCGATGGCGCGCCAACAAGAGTTGGCGGGACGATTCGGCAGCGGCGACGACGCTATGGGCAAACTTGCAGGAGAGTTTCTCGAGGGTCGTTGCCAATCTGATCAGGAGGCCGCGACGTCCAAACTTGGCCTGGATCAGCTCCGGCACAGGGTCGTGGTTGTCGTAGACAATCCGCTTGCCTATCAGTCTGAAGGGGAGAGCTATGAAGACGAGAGCATCGGGTGGATTGTGGAGGTGTATTACATCGAATCCCTGCCGCAGCCATGCGAGAAGAGTAAGCACGGCGAGGCTCATCGTGGCCCACGCGTACTCGAGTGCCAGCCCGGGCGCGCTCGTGCCCGAAAGGAGGCGGGGATAGCGGTAGACGTGGACACCGTCCAAGATCTCGGCCATAGGCTGGCCTTTGCGCGCGGGGCAGAGGAGAGTTACCTTGTAGCCGTGTTCGGCGAGAGTGGTGGCCGCGTTGAAGACGCGCGTTGCCTCCGGGTAAGGCTGGCTCTCTAGGAGCATGAGGACGCGGCGGGGCGTCATCGCGCACTCACCAACTGACGGCCAAGATAGCGCCGGCACGTCGGTCCATAGCGCTTCGCATGTCCTATACGCATACTCACACCTCCAGAGGCCGCCGCAGGAAGTCGATCAACGACATCGCATCTATGTCGCCTGTTACCGACAGCGCACACCGAGAGCGGCGCGGCCAGCGCCAGAGCCGCACCAGAGGGGCGTCACTACGCTCGACAAGATCGATGAGGCCGAGCTTGTCGCCGTCACTGAATGCGGCGCGGTCGATGAAAAGAGCACAGATGGAGGCGTCCCCGCGCTTGACGACATAGCCCTCGCCCTCCAGGAAACGCACCATCTCGTCAGGCGCGTCGTATCGAACGCCTATCCATGGGGCGCGCCCGTTGACCACCGAGATTTCTCGCGCTGAGGCGATCCGGTACGTACCGCACCACGGCTCCGAATTAGGCGAAGCGACTGTTTCGTGGACCAGGATCGTCGCATCCTCGTCGTTTGGGCCGGTCACCCGGTACTCGCCGGTTGCCACCTCTTCAACGGCAAGGCGAACATGCTCTCGCCGCCTCCACCAGGCCGCTATGTCGCGGAGAGGAGCGATCCAGACCTCGGGCGCGCGCTGCCGGGCGTCCGCGAGGAGTGCCACCAGCGCGTCTTTACAGATCGGCAGGCGTTCGTGATGGAGGACCAGCGTGAATAGCTCTCCCCGCGAGTACACTGCGTTCAGAATCCTCAGCCACGCAGCGACCCGTTGCTGCGACGTTAGCTGGAGTCTGTCGACCATTGCTTCGTCATCTGGCAGCGAGACGGGAAGATCCAGGAGGCCTCCGTCTACCGTTGATGGAAGGGCGGACACGGCTGTCGGCTCAGCTGCTTTGTAGAGTAACAGGCCCTTGTGGTACGACTGCCAGGATTGCGCGGATATGCCGTCTGGTTCGACAACATCCCACGCGATCGAGCGGTTGCTTCCGTAGCTGAGCCCGGCCTCCCGGGCGACGGCAACGCTGTCGGCGTTCCAGCCGAGATATGGGCCCCGGAATCCCTGGACGGGAATACCCAGCTTCCGGTACGCGGCCAGCGCTTTGTCCATGTGTACCCTCTGCTGCCCCAGGTCCAGTTGCGCGTAATCAGTGTGAACGTAGCCATGAACAGCCAGTTCGGCTCCTCGCTCCGCCAGCCTTCGAAACGGGCGAGGATATCGGTCCAGGAGATTGGCAGTGACTGCGAGCGTGGGACTGCAGTGGAACTGATCCGTAATATCAAGATAGGCATCCAGAGTTGCTGTCATCTTCCGCTGCGATATCCCGAATCGCCGTCCAATGACGCCGAGGCGGCGGGCCGAATTAACCGGGCCTCGGGATCGCATCAGGTAGCTCAGTACGTTCATTGGGTCGCGGCACCCCCAGGGGCGTTCCGTGGCAAGGCGATTATGAGCAGACTCCCCTGAAGCTTGCGGCTCACAAATGGCACGGGCTTAAGTGCGCGATGGACAATCGCCAGCGCCGTGTCGACCGCGTGCCCAGCGGCTAATCGAAGCCAGGGCCATCTCCAGATCAGTGAACTGGCGGCGTTTCGCAGAGGAGACGGCGCGTTCAGTTGAGCCATTGTCCGTGTATTTCTGGTGATCTGAACGACGTCGTAGCCTGCGAGTGTCAATGCCTTCTTTATTGAAGTCTCGGTCCACCATCCCAGTGTGCGTGGGGGAAAGTTGTGCGGCTCCGCCGTCTTCTTGGTAGGTGATAAGTTGTAGCCAATGAGGAGAGGAGCCGGCCAGCGATTCCGGATCACCTTGAAGAAGCAGACCGGATCAGGCAGATGGTGCAGTACGAAAAAGCTGACGATCGCGCTGGGCTCAGGCCAATCCTCAGGAATGGTCTCCACACCGCCGCACCAGGCACGAAAGCCTTCAGCCTCTGCGGCCTCAATGACCGGCTTCGCCACATCGACCCCGACCGGGTCATAACCCCGGTGCTTGAGGCCACGGAGAACGGCCCCTACGCCACAGCCCACCTCCATGACCGTGGCCCCCTTCGGGACATTCGCCTCCAGCCACTCGAACGCCTTGTGATGGGCAGGAGACCAAAGTCCGATCTTCTCATGCCGGACGGCGATGCTGCGGCGTTGCAACCGGCGAGCGAATTCATCCATCTGTGCGCGCCTTTCCTGGCCGAGGTAGGCGCGAGAGTACGTCTCGATCGGGTTGTAACCGTCGATCGGCCAGGCGAAGACGAGATCGCAGTCCGAGCAGAGTCTCATCTCGCCGTCGCCGGATGGCCACGGGAAGTGCGTCTCACCCTCTGCCCCGCATATTGGGCATGCAGGCTTAACCCGGATCGATGCCATTCGAGTATCCCCCTGTCGCGTTGAAATCGTTTGTCACCACTTCATCTCCTCGTTGATCCCGTCTCGCTCGCCGCGTCAGGCGGACGGGACTCCTGCTGCAACCGCATGGGCGGCACGGCATCGCTCGAGGTGGTGTCGCTGCCGTGCTTGGACCAAAGTTCAAGGTATAGTTGCTCGTACTCCTGGACCATTCGATCTAGTGTGAACTCACTCTCGAATCGCTGCCGCGCCGCCTCGCCCATGTTTCGCGCAAGGTTATCGTCGGTGAGAAGCGACAGAATGCGCCGGGCTAGCGCATCCGGGGACTTCGTCGGTACCAGGAAGCCGGTCTCTTCGTGGATGACCAACTCGCGGTTACCCCCGATGTCCGTGCATACGACGGGCTTCGCGAGCGCCATCGCTTCCAGTAGAAAGATGGAACAAGCCTCGACGTCACAGGACGAGAGCACCGCGACGTTGAGGCAGTCGATAACCGGCGCAATGTTCACCTGATTGCCGAGAAAGCGGGCCTGGGCGCCCAGACCGAGGCGGCGGACAAACTCTTCGAGACGGAGGCGTAATGGGCCATCCCCGGCTATTAAGAAATAGGAATTTGAGAGCTGGTCCCGGACGTGCGCCGCGGCGCGGAGGAAAGTCTCGTGATCTTTTTCGGGCGCCAGTCTGGCGGCGATGCCCACCACGTGGGCATCTTTTGGCAGCCCGAGGCTACTGAGCGTAGCCGACCTACTCTGTCTATCAACCGCCAATCGATTGGCGTCTATGCCGTTGTGGATGACTTGGATTCTGGCCCGCGATGTGCCGCCGAGCAGGTTTTCTCTGCTTGCCACGCTCACAGGTACGATCGCGTCGGTATCCCGAACTAGGCGGCCCTGAAGGAGGGCGTAGATGCGGCTGCCGAGTGACCTTCGGCCAATGCGGGTGCCGCTGTGCTGCATCGCTATGCGTATGGGAGTGCGCGCAATGATCCCGGCGGTTAACCCGAAGAACGTCGCCGGCGTGCTATACGGCTGGATGATGCGAACCCGCTGTTGCCGGAGTAACCGCACCAGCTTTGGGAGTGTGGTTGGGTCGAACTTGTGCCGGCGGTCTAGCGACACGAGGTCGACGCTTCCATTGATGAGGTCGCGCTCTAACTGCCCCCCAGGATAAAGAGTGACGACCAGCGGATTGAAGCGCGAGCGGTCTAACCCGGTCGCCAAGTCGACGAGCTGTCTCTCCGCGCCGCCGAGTGCGAGTTTGTGAATAACAAATGCGATTCGCAGTGGTTCGCTCATCGCATACGCTCCCGCTCCAACGCCCTCGTTTCCCGATGACCCGTACGCCGGCTGACGTACTTGCGCCAAAGCTCCTGGTACATTTCTTCGTACTGCGTCACCATCGACTCCAGCGTGAACTGACTCTGGAAGCGCCGACGCCCGGCATCGGCCATGGCCCGTGCGCGGACCGGCTCGTCCAGGATGGTGAGGATGTGGTTGGCGAATTGCTTCGTTGCGCCCGGCGGTACGAGAAATCCTGACACTCCGTGTGTGATCAGCTCGCGGTTACCGCCGACGTCCGTACAGACCACCGGTTTGCCCATCGCCATGGACTCGAGGAGGAAGTTGGAACATCCTTCGCCGGAGGAAGACGACAAAACGGCGAGGTCGAAACGGTGAAGAAAGGGTGCCACCCTGGAGTGCTCGCCAACGAAACGGACGTGGGAGGCCAAACCCAAGCGAGCGGCCAGCGCTTCAAGTTTTGGACGGAGGACTCCTTCGCCAACTATCACGAAGTAGGTATCGGAGCGAAGAGCGCGAACTCGCGCGGCCGCGTGCAGGAGCATCTCATGATCTTTTTCCTTGTCGAGCCTGGCAATAACGCCGACAACCCGCGCGCCCTCGGGCAGGCGCAACAGGCGCTGGCTTTCAGCTACCTCGTCTTCACGGACCCTAACACGGTCGGAGTTGACGCCGTTGTAGATAACCCTAATGATGCCGGGTGGAATCCCCTGGGCGACGAGATCGCTCCTGCCCGCCTCGCTGTTGGGAACCACCGCGTCAGCGGTTCGCATAAGCCTCGTCTCCGCGAACCGGTAGAATCTGGTAGTGATTCCCCGAACCTGTTCATCGCCTGCGCCCCGGAGCGTACCGATTCTGACCTGCGTCCGGGCAATGAGTGACGCAGTGAGGCCGTAGAAGGTGGCCGGCGTCAGGTAGGGCTGGATGATTTGAATTCGTTCACGGCGCAGAAGACGCACGAACTTTGGAAGAGTCGCGAGGTCTTTACGCCGACGCTCCAGAGAGACCAGCGGTATGCCGCTATCTATTAGTTCCTGCTCTAGAGCCCGACCCGAGTAAAGGGTGGTCACGATTGGGTCGAAACGTTGGCGATCGAGCCCTTTCGCCAGTTCCACGACCTGGCGTTCCGCTCCTCCCCTGCAGAGCGAGTTCACAACCAACATTACGCGTAGCTGATTCATGTGGTAGCCCCGCCCAGTCTGTCAGTGTCCTGTCGCGCAAGGTTGACCAGCGCCAGCGATAGCCCAGCAAGGAGCCACACGGTGAGTGTCGCGGTAAAGAGATTGTGGAAGAACGAATTGACGCCAAATGCCATCAGGGTCCCGAGGCCACCCAGCGCGATACCTTGGAAGAGCGGGTCACTTGACTGTCTGGCTACCTGAATGAAGTTGCCGCCTGTGAGTACAAGCAGGAGCAGATAAAATCCGAGACCCGGCAGACCGAAAGAGACCCATACGTTGATGTAGTCGTTATGGGGCTCCAGCCTACCCAGGCTTTCGCCGGCGTTCTGGTGTGCGAGGAGACCGGGTGCAAGGTCATGTGCATACCGCGGAGCCAATTCCAAAAAGCCGGCGTGTCCAACGCCCAGAATGGGATTGTCCAACGCAATGTTGAGCCCAGCCCCCCACAGCACGGGACGCGAGGCCGCGCTGCTATCGCTGCTGAGATCTCTGGAATAGCGGCCGCCGTGGATGGCGGATGCACCTGCGAGCGCGACGGCGCCGACCGCTACCAACAACAAGAACTCCCTCTGATAGCGCCTGCCCGTGAGGAGCGCCATGATCGCGGCGGCTGCTAATGCACTGGGTATCCACGTGCGAGTTTGGCTAAAGTAGAGGGCGACCACGAACACGATGGCGACGCCAGTGAGATAGGGGTGCAGTTTTCGTGGCACACCTTGCATGAGAAGTACGCCCAAAACTGGAAACAGGAAGAGCGTCAGATCGTTGCTGAGGCGAACGGAGTTCGTGGCCAAGCCCGTGGAACGACCGACCCATCGTACTGGCTCGCCGTCGGCCAGCCTCTCAACGGCGAGCTGAACTATATAGCCCCCGCTCAGCTGCTGCAGGATCGCGACCAGGGCTGATGCGCAAGCAATGATTAGGGCAACGGAGGTAATATTGCGCAGGTCATCGCGGGTTCTGATAACAAGCGGGATCAGGGTGAGGGCAACAACACCGACGAGCAGCGACCTTAAGTAGGAGACGCCATCCCCCAGATCGTAAGCAGCCATCTCGGCAAGGGCGACGCTCGCGACGAAGGCACCTGCGATCATCACCGTCATCCTGCCCTTCGGACCAATGTTTGGTACGCGCGCGAAGTGTGGGAGGAGGATGACCACCGATGCTAAGAATTCGAAGTGGTAGTTGCGAATGGTGAGTTCTGACAGAATGAGCGCCCCCAACACCCACACTGGGTTCCGGATAGCCATCAACAGGAATATGATCTCTATGGCCAGGATAATTCGGTCCAGGTCCTCGGGCGCCGTGCCGATGAGAGGCACCGCGAGCAGGGGAAGGAAGGGCAGCACGGCAGTGTGTAGCCCGGCGTTTTTGCCCGATGGCCTCGCTCGGGTTGGCGCCTTCGTGGCTGATAGGCGGTCGGACCGCCGCCGTCTGGCCGCTTCGGTCGCCTCAACGAGTCGTTTTGAGGCGGTCCCCGCCAGTTCTGCGGAAGCCCGGCCGCCAGCCGCGATGAGCGCTGCCAGCATCGCTCCCCCGTTCTTCGAGAAGGAAGCGCTCTTGCGTCCTATGGTGTGGCTCAGCTCGCGTCGCCTGGTACGCTCTCCGGGCGCGCTGTTCGCGTCGGAGTCAACGCCCACCGCAGCCCGTGCCAAGTACGTGGCGCGCGCCTCGTCGTAACGGCGGCGCGCATCCGCGTCAGCTAACACGGCATAGGCCTCGTGAAGGAGGTCGACCAGTTGTGGTTCAGCCCGCCCCTGAGCGACCAGCCCGAGATAGTGGTTGCGCATCAGCCCATGCGCCTCCGCGATCACAGCTGGATGTGCCAGAGGGTCGACCCCCAGAATTTCATAATAGTCGCGCCCGTTGCTGCGGCTGTTGGTTCGCCTACTTCGGCGACCCGATGGTGGCCCGAGACGCCCTTCAATACCTAGATAGGCGTCGTAAGATGATCGTGATTCTGGCGTCGAGAGGGTCTCGTAAGCTTTCGTCAACTTGTGGAGGGCCCGCATGGTTCGATCTGAAGGATCTGCGGATCTCACTACCGAGACAAGCTTCCAGTAGGCAGCTGCGATGAGGTCCGCGGGGGCGCCGGGGTGGACGTGAAGCACTTGATAGGAAGTGGGATTAGTGGTGCCGCTAGCCCCGCATGGACCTTGGTCCAACACAGGTTGGCCACAGCGGCTCTGATGCTGCTTACTCATATTAGGCCTCGCCCCGTGCCAGAAACGTGCGCGCCAAGTGCACCGAGGAGCGAATGTCGGACCGGTTGACCAGGAGGATGTCCAGCGGCGAACGGCGTGTTACCAGCCAAAACATGGTGAAGATCACACCGGCGTTTGTGGTGTAAGCGGCCAATGAAGCAATAGCAGCCCCCTCGATGCCCACTCTCGGGATCAGTAGCAAGTCGAGGCCAATCGTGACAAGCACCGAGGCCGCCCCTGCATATAGGTTCACCTCTGGCATACCTCTGCTGGATAAAGAGCTGCCGAGGACTTTGTGGATTGTGTAGAACAACACAGATGGGGCGAGTATGTAGAACGCGTTTACGGCAGGAAGGAATTCGCTCCCGTAAAGATGCCCGATCAGGAAGCGTCCCGATCCGACGGCGACCAACACTCCAATTGCGGCGATGAACAGGAGACGACGGCAGGTCGCGACCGCGGTCTCCGTGTTTGACGCAGGGTCGAGGCCGGAAAGTTTGGGGAACAGCACTTCGCCTAGTGTCACCGGCAACAGCCACAGAATCTCCGCCATTCCGAACGCCACAGTGTACTGCCCGAGGGTGGCGCTCCCCGCGAAGGCGACGACGAAGAAGACGTCCAACCGATAGTTGGCGGTCTGGAGCAAGTAGCCCAGATATCCTCTGAGGCCAAAGCCCAACTGGGTCTTCAGCAGCGGCAGACTGAGGGATGGACGGGGTCGCCCACGGCTAGCGATTAGGTACCCGCCGAGGGTACTGGTTAAAACTATCGCCAGTAGCCAGGCGGACAGCACCCCACTGACTCCCAGACCGAGGATCAAGACCCCTCCCATGATCAGCACGGTGCGGAGCAAAGAATCGGCGACATCGATGGCGTTATAGCCGAGAACGCTCCCGCCGGCCATGGAGAGGTCCTTGGAGAAGGAACTCAACAGAAGCGCAGATCCACCCAAGCCGATAATCGGGAAGTACGAGAAGCGAAATTCGTCGGGCACGAAGCCAGGTCGCATAAGACCGACCACGACCGCGCCGCTGACCCAAAGAGCGGTAACGACCAACCAGAACGCGAGGTTGTTCGAGATGATCTGCTGCAGCGAGCATTTCTTTTGGCCCACCAGGTAGATGCCGGCCCAGGAGATCCCCAACGAGGAGATGGCTGGGAATAGATAGGCTATTGTAACCACCAGGGCATACACGCCCCTGCCGTGTGCTCCAAGGGCGCGCGCTACAACGATGCCGGTGGCGGCCGTCAAGAGGTAACTTAGAGAGCGAACGAGGAATGTTAGGGCGGTTCCTGTGCCCAGGTGCATGTCCTTGGCGGGTGCGTCACGCAGCGAGTGAGAGAGACGCGACAAGCGCATTCCGTGGCTTCGCCTTCATCCTATGGTGCGGACGACCCCGCTTAGAGTCGGGTTGGTGCCTTCTCTGAACCAGCGCACGTACTGTGCGATCCCCTCGTGAATGGACACCGTTGGCTGATAGCCGAGACTAGCGCGGGCCTTGCTGATATCTGCGCGAGTAACCAGTGGGTCTCCTATTTGCGCTGGCAAGAATCGCAGCATCGCCTTCGCCTTGAGCTCTTCTTCGATGAGGCGGACTGCCTGAAGAACGGACACCGGCTCACCCCGTCCGAGGTTGAAGACGCGGTAGCCGTCCAGACGAATCGTGAGGGCCGCTTCCACGCCGCTAACAATGTCTGATATGAAGGTAAAGTCCCTCAAGGCGTCTCCATTGCCATAGATCGTGACTTCTCTGCCTTCACTGATGAGCTTTGTAAACCGACCAATCGCCATGTCAGGGCGCTGGCGCGGGCCGTACACGGTGAACGGCCGAACGCTGATGGTTGTCATGTCGCAGAGCCGGGAATAGGTCTCGCATGCAATCTCAGCAGCTACTTTGCTGGCCCCGTATGGCGAGAGGGGGTGGCAAGCTGTGGATTCCTCATTCGCAGGGGCACCGCCGTTCTCTCCATAAACCGACGATGACGAGGCAAAAATGAACTTTCGCAGCCCAAACGCGCGGCCCGTCTCGAGAAGAGCCAACGTGCCAGAGACGTTTATGTCAAAATAGGGTAGCGGGTTCTCTATAGAAGCGCGTACACCGGGTCGGGCGGCCAGGTGTATTACGGTTGTTATTTCGTGGCGCGAGAACAAGCGCTCCAGTAAGGCGCGGTCGCGAATGTCACCCTCGACAAAACAAGAATCGTCCCCGTCGAGGGCTTGTCTCAGGTTCTGTTCCTTAAGTTCTTTAGCGTAATAGGGATCGAAGTTGTCCAGACACAGTAACCGCTCCCGTCTCAGCCGAAGTCGCTCCACGAGATGC
>Ga0209341_10006345_pt1 | contig 10564 bp, 6 predicted proteins | sample RifCSP13_2_FD_184020 | JGI IMG/M metagenome (GOLD analysis project Ga0209341, IMG submission 184020) | Soil microbial communities from Rifle, Colorado - Rifle CSP2_sed 13_2 (SPAdes) (version 2) | ecosystem: Environmental > Terrestrial > Deep subsurface > Rock core/Sediment | place: Rifle... | reverse complement strand
TGACGAAGAAATTCGTCACCGAGTAGGCGCGCCCGGCATCGTCCACGCGGTTGACCACCAGGACGTGCTCGAACGTGTCACCTGGTGCGGCATGCAGATACATCAGGTCGCCCGCTTGCAGGGGAGTCTTGAAAAAATCGAAATCTTTTGTCGGTGTTTCGAACCATTGCCAGGTGTAAATCGATTCGGGAAAAGTGTCTTGAAGCGGCTGAAGGCTGTAGTCTGGATCCACCAGCCAGAAATCGTGAGGCACCACCCAGGCACCTAGCAGTCCCGCGGCTTGCAGAATGGCGACCGCCAGCGGCCCGCACATCGTTGAAGCGTCTTCGTAAGGGCCTTCAATGAAGTCGACCTTGAGCGCCATCTCGCGGGCTGCCTCAATCTCGGGAGCTATGAAAATATGCGATGCCTCGATGAGGCGCTGCCGTTGTGCCGCACTCAGCACCGAAGGAGAAAGTGGTGGAGGAGGGCAGTAGGGGAGCGGCCGGCGCAGCGTTGGCGCGGCCGCAATGCTGAATGCGCTCAGTGATGCCAGCTTTAGAAACTCGCGCCGCGATAAGTTGCCTGACGATGCCATGGAATCGAGCAGATTATGCCGCAAATGCGCGCCAAAGGTTAACCACCGCAGGCTGATCCTCCGCCCTATTTTCAAATCCCAAAAGGAAACCACGCCATTGGATCGTACGCCTTTTAGTATGGGTCGTTGCTGCTGCGCGCGATGCGCGTACCGGCATTGCTGCAGGTGCAGGCAGTGATCACGCTGCCTTCGCGCACCAGGCTGCCCAGGTAGGGTGCGCCGCCGTCCTGCGACACCCAGCCGCTCAGGTTGAACGCCACGGGACCCGCCGCGCTGATCCATTCGCCATTGTATTTGCGCGCAATGTGCAGGTGAGTGCCTGTGGCATGGCCGCCTTCACAAGAGGGATTCCCGAGTTTGTCCCCTCGGTCCACCCAATCGCCGACGCGCAAATGGTCCGTATTGCTTACGTGCAAATAAAGGATGTCCCAGCCGGTCTGCTCATTTCCATCCCCATCCATATCGATGACCAGTACTCCTCTGCCAGCCCGTACCACCAAACCCGGCCCCGCCGCGGTGATCCACAAAGTGGATTCGGTACATCCTGGCAGATCGCTGCCGGGTGCGAAATCCAGCGCCGCCATCGCTCCCTCGCGATCCCACGCGCCGTGGGGCCCGGCGGTGAAGTACCAGGTCTGGTTTTCGTGAAATGGCAATCCCAGATTTGGCTGGTCGAATTCCGGCGGGAACAACGGCTCGACCAGACTGGCCCTGTCCCAGGGATCGGGGAACATGGCTTTGCCGTGGGGGAGCGCAAAGCCGGTGTCCGGGTCGATGACCTCCGCCCAGTCTTCATAATCATAGAGTTTTGAGAACAAGTATTGCAGCGCCACTGTGCCGGCGTTCAGATCCGGAGCGATACGCAATCGGGTGCCGTCGCGGAAGATCAATTCCGTAAGGGTTCCCTCGCGCCAGCCGTAATAGCCGACAGATAACTGATCGGCCGCCCAGCCGAGTTGGTGGTAGAGCCGGCGCTCTTTGGGATCCTTGATTCCAATTGGATACTCCAGGTCTGAACCTGTCAGAGGTTCGCCCAGCACCCAATTGCTTTGATATTGCAGGATGGACAGCAGGAGGCGAGGGTTGATGGATTGCTCCAATGCGACGCGCTCGACAATGGCAGGCCCGGTGTGCCAGCCGGAAGGCAGATACTCGCGCACATTGTCACTCATCAGATATCCGGCGAACGGCCCGGCGTAGCCGGCGACGCTGAAGCCGATGGCTGACGGCGAGTAGACGATCTCGCTGTCAGGCAGCAGGCGCTCATGCGGCGAGGTTTCGCCGAGAACATTGGGGATGGCGAAGATTTGACCGGCGTTGATCAGCCCGGTAGGAATATCTTGGGCCGAAACGATCTGCTCCGGCGAAACGCCGAATCGAACGGCAAGCGCGGCCAGGGTGTCCCCCGATTGAGCGGTGTAAATGTACGGCGCGGCCGGCGACGGCGACTCCGCCGGCGTCGGGCTGGTTTGCACGGTCGGCGACGGGCTGGGGCGAGCGGGTTGTGGCGTTTCAGTGGGCGACAGCAATTTCGCCAGTGCTGTGGCCGACGCCATGATGTCTTGCATAGCTTGCTCGGTCTGCTGGAGGCTGCCGGGGGTGATGTATCCGCCGCTGCACACCGCGGTGGCGAATGCTATCGCCAAAACGATCAGGCTGAATCGCAGCGAACGCGAACCGCTCAAAGAGGTAAAGATTACTCCGTGTCCCCGGGTCTGAGCCTGCCCTGAGCGAAGTGAATGGGTGGTTTTCATTTTTCTATCGTTGCAGCATGTGATCGGGGTCGCGGCATTCGCAGGCTTCTACTGAGACTCCATCTTTTTGCAAGATGCCGTCATAGAGGATTCCCGAGCTGGTGGACAACCACCCGTCCATAATAAAAGGCATGCTGCCGTAGGCAGCAACCCATTCCCCATTATAACGGCGCGCGATGTGCAGATGGCTGGCAGTTGCGTAGCCCCCCTCGCACGATGGGTGCCCAATGCGGTCGCCAGCCTTCACCCTGGTTCCTACTTGCACCCGTCCGTTGCTCGCTATGTGCATGTAGAGGATGGTCCAACCGGTTTGCTCGTAGCCATCGCCGTCCAGGTCCTGGACCACGGCGCCGTTTTCCGACCTCACGATCAGCCCATCAGCTGCGGCCGCCACCCAATCGGTGCTCTCGTTGCAGCCGAGCATTTCGCCGCGCGGCGCAAAGTCCAGCGCTGCCCAGGCGGAGTTGCCCCATCCGCCGTGCGGCCCGCCGCTGTACACCCAGGGCACACCGACCTCAAAGGGCAACTGCAGCGAAGGTTGCGAGATGGTGCTCGGTACCAGCGGCTCTATCGCCAGATCAAATGGATAGCCAAAGTATTGCTGATAGGTCTTATTGATGCCGCCGTCGGAAACGACAGTTCTCCACTGGTTTTCCGGATAGAGCAGTGAAAACAGATATTGGACGCCTGCGGTTCCGGGATTAATCGTGTTCGCCGCGGGGATGAAGGTCCCTTCGTTCGTGTGCCACCCAGCCGCCAGACCGCTCTTCCAATCGTAATAACCTTTGTTGAGATTATCCGCCGCCCAGGACAGTTGGTTGTAGAGACCTGCGCGCCAAGCCTCCAACACACCCATGGGGAATTGCATCGTGCTGGTACGTGGTTTGTCCTCGCTGACCCAGCCACTCTGATATTCCAACACGGCCAGCAGTAATTTCGGATTCACCGAGAACTCGGTTGCCACACGGCGAACGATCTCAGCGCCGGTCAGAGAGCGGCCGTCAACATCCTCGCGATGATTCTTCAGGTAGCCGGGCTGCGAACCCACGAACGCGGCCACGTCGAAGAAAAGGGCGAACGGGGCATTCACCAGTTCGGAATCGGGGATGATCTTGAAATCCGGTCCCAAGCTGACCGGAGTTTGCGGTGGAATAAGCAGGATCTGGCCGACTTCCAATGTGTTGGGGTCAAAGATATTGTTGGCGGCGATCAATGCTTCGAGCGTGACACCGAATCGGTCGGCGATGGTGGTCAAAATGTCATAGGGTTGCACAACATATTCGATGTGATCGCTGCGTAGTGTAGGTAGTCCATGCGGAGCATCGGGCGTTGGCGTGTAGATTGGCAGGTTTGGATCGCGAGTCGGCGGCAGGGTAGGCGGAGGCACTTCAGCGCCAACCGGAGTGTTTTCCACTACGAGTGGAATCTCAACGATCGCGGTGGGCTCGCCAATCGTGGTCGTCGGATAATTGCAGGCCAGAATCGAAATGGCAATGGTAAGCGGAGCGAGAATCTTGTGCATGGAGGAGGTCAAAATAACGGGCCTTAGGCCGGCTCGTTTGTTATACAAAGGTTGCAAGGAATAAGCCAGCCGAAAACCATTAGAATAAGGAAGGCTCAGCGTTCCGCAGATTCACCACAAAGGCACAGAGGCCACTAAGATTTTTAGAATTAGGTTTCTTTGTATTCTCTGTGGCTTTGTGGTTAACATCTCGACTCCCCATGAGGCAGGAGGTCTCCAATGAAGCATTACACATACGTGATCGTCGGCGGCGGCATGGCCGCCGATTCCGCCATCATAGGCATCCGTGAAGTCGACGAATCCGGCAGCATCGCGCTGATCGGCGCCGAAAACTTTCCTCCCTACGACCGGCCGCCGCTCACCAAAGCCCTGTGGACCGGCAAGAAAACCCTCGACAAAGTCTGGCGCCAGACCGCCAGCCGCGGCGCCGACCTCTGCTTGAACCAGCGTGTGGTCTCCATCGATCCCGAGGCCAAGGTGGTGGGCGATGACCAGGGCGTGGAATACGAATACGACAAACTTCTTTTGGCAACCGGCGGCAGGCCGCGCGAACTGCCTTTCGGCGAAGGGCTGATCCGCTACTTCCGCACGATGGAAGATTACCAGGCGGTTCGCGAACAAGCCGCCGCAGGCGGCGCACGTTTCGCAGTCATCGGCGGCGGCTTCATCGGCTCCGAGTTGGCCGCTGCGTTGGCGATGCACAAGCAAAAAGTGCACATCATCTTTCCCGGTCCCGGCATCGGCGCCAATATTTTTCCCGCGGGATTGGTGGAGCACATCAACCAGTATTTCCGCGAGAAGGGCGTGGATGTGCTTAACGGCGAAGAGGTGGTTGATGTGCAAGCCGCCGGGAACGCGCGCCGCGTGGTGCTGAAGAGCGGCAAGACGCTGGAGGTGGATCACGTAGTGGCCGGCATCGGCATCCAGCCCAACGTCGAACTGGCCGGGATGGCCGGACTGCATATCGATAACGGCATCTTGGTGGGCGAAGACCTGCAAACCAGCCACGCGGATATCTACGCCGCCGGCGACGTGGCGGCCTTTCCCAACCTGTACCTGGGCGGGCACCTGCGCTTCGAGCACGAGGACAATACCAACACCATGGGCAAAGCCGCCGGCCGCAGCATGGCGGGCAAACCCGAACCCTACGACTACGTTCCCTATTTCTATTCGGATCTCTTCGAGCTCGGTTACGAGGCGGTGGGCCGCCTGGATTCCCGCTACCAGATGGTGGAAGACTGGAAGGAGGGGGACCACAAGAAGGGCGTGGTTTATTACCTGGACGACGGCCACCTGCGCGGCGTTTTGTTGTGGAATCTGTGGGACAAGGTCGACGCAGCGCGCGATCTGATTCGCGCAGTGGGACCGAAGGTTGCTAGCCAAATGCCGGGGAAGATTTAGATTTTTGTAGTTTCCATCACTGACATTTTCTCAGCCTAAACATTTTCCGATAATTGGGCGCATTGCAATGCGCCCTTTTCGTCATTGCGAGGAGCACGCTCATGCGGAGTATGAGCAGCGGACGAAGCAATCTCGAATCAAGATCACATCGATCCCTGAAAGCCGTTTGCAAAATCATTTACGCCGCTCTGCACCCTGCAAGCCAGTGACTCTTCGAGACTGCCACGTTGGCTTTGGCCGCTGCAGCGGCTCCAAAACGCCTCCTCGCGATGACGAAAACGAACACACCCCCTTGTGCGCTATTACGGTGTTTGCGTCGAGGCGTATAATCACCGCGGTTTCCGTATGACCCAGCAAATCGTTGAGTGCATCCCAAATCAAGGAAAGCTATGCTTTCCGCAGTTGCGAGTGAGCCTTTTAGGCGAGCGTGGCAATCCCCTGGATAGATCATGACTCAACAAATAGTTGAATGCATCCCTAATTTCTCCGAGGGTCGCCGCCCGGAAATACTCCAGGCCATCGTGTCTGCCATCCAATCTATTGACAGCGTGACCCTCCTCGACCAAAGTTCCGATGCGGATCACAACCGCTCGGTGATCACCTTCGTCGGTTCGCCTGAGTCTGTGGAAGCGGCAGCCTTTGCGGGAATCGCCAAAGCCGCCGAATTGATCGACATGACCAAACATTCCGGCGAGCATCCGCGCATGGGGGCGACGGATGTGGTTCCTTTCGTTCCCATCTCCGGCGTTGACATGCAGGACTGCGTGAATATTGCCCACCGCCTGGGAAAGCGCGTGAGCGAGGAACTGGGCATTCCGGTGTACTTGTACGAAGAAGCTGCCACGCGTGAAGAGCGCCGCAATCTCGAAAACGTACGCCGTGGCGAATACGAGGGTATTCGAGATTCGATCGCTACCGATCCAGCACGGCAACCCGACTTCGGACCCGCCAAACTTGGCAAGGCCGGCGCCGTGGCCATCGGGGCGCGCCAGCCTCTGATCGCCTACAACGTCTACCTGAATACCGGCGACGTAAAGATCGCCAAAGCCATTGCCAAAAAAGTGCGCACTTCTTCCGGCGGGCTGCCCTTTGTGAAGGGCGCGGGTTTCCTGGTGGATGGCAAAGCACAGGTATCCATGAACCTGACCAATTTCCGCGGCACCCCGGTAGCCCAGGTTGTCGATTTGATCCGGCAGGAAGCCGAGCAGCTGGGGACCTCGATTGAAAAAAGTGAACTCATTGGTTTGATACCTCAAGAAGCATTGGAAGATGCCGCGGTTTGGTATCTGCAGCTCAAAGATTTCAAGCGCGAGCAAGTGCTGGAACGCCGCATGCAGAGCGCTCAAAAGGAAGGTTCCCCGGAGCGTGGGAACCAGGGTGAGGGGGAGAGTGGTGATTTCCTGGAAGCGCTGGCATCTGCGAAGCCGACGCCGGGCGGAGGCTCCGCCGCGGGGCATGCCGGGGCGCTGGCCGCCGCGCTGGTGGCCATGGTGGCGCGCCTGACGTTGGGCAAGAAAAAATATGCGAACGTCGAAGCGCTGATGGACGAGTTGGTCAGCAAGGCAGACGCGTTGCGAGCTGATTTCGTCGAAGCGGTCCAAACGGACGCGGCCGCTTTCGATGCGGTGATGGCTGCCATGAAGCTGCCCAAAGAAACTGAAGAGCAAAAATCTGCCCGCGCCAACGCTATTGAGACCGCAACGCTGGAAGCAGCCCGCCAGCCGCTGGTGGTGTCGCGCATGGCAGTCGATTGTCTGGGCCTGGCGCGGGAAGCCGCGCGTCTTGGCAACGTCAACGCCATCAGCGACGCGGGTTCCGCCGCCGCCCTGGCACGGGCCTGCCTGGCTGGGTCGGGGCTGAACGTGCGCATCAACGTGCATTCGCTGCAAGACAAGGAGGAGGGGGAAGATCTGCTCAAGGAGCTACGCCGCCTGGAGAAGCAAGCCGATGAACTGGAATCCGAGATCCGCATGCAGGTGCAGGCGCGAGGGCGTTTCGAGCTCGAATGAAGCCCGTTCCACTCGTCATTGCGAGGAGGGCGAGGCGTAGCCATCCGCCCAGAGCCTGCCCCGAGCGAGCTGCTTTGCGGCGACGAGGGAAAGCAAGTCTCGAAGCGATTCGATTGCTCACAAATAATGCTTGTCGTAATGATTCATTACGACGAGGGAAATCGGGAACCTGCGGACCTGATTCGAGGTTGCTTCGTCCGCTTACGCCGCTGCGCGTCGCAATGCTCCTCGCAATGACGGATATATAAGGGGCGTTGCTCCTAGCATATTAAGTGTGTGATCATAAAAACAGAATGAAACCCTTTTGCTTCTTCCCGTTGATTTGCATCGCCGCGCTTCTGGCAAGCTGCAACCTGCCGGCCGGCGCCGCGGTCGCTAACACCGCATCCTCGGCAAGCGCCACTCCCTACCAGCCCACCATCGGCTCACAGAATACTGTTGGGTTGGAAGGCGAAAATGGCGAAATCGCAAGCTGGTGGCTGTCGCCGGACCTGCCGCTAGGGTTCCGCGATTCGCTGGCGCTGCCCGCCGGCGCCAACCTCGTGGAAGACCAGTCGCAGGCCCATCTGCGGTTGGCTGTGAATGAAGGTGAGATAGTCAGCCACTGGATCTATGCGGTGGTGGCGCCTTTCCCGACCATCGTTGATGAAGTGAGCTTCGAAGATGTTCAAGGCGCCTGGAACGGCGACAGTTCCGCCCCCTTCGCCGATCTGCCGCTGATGATGAGCCCTGAAACCAAGGCGGCCTTCACCGCCTGGTGGGGCGAACCGGCAGCGGGTGCCGTGCGCGTCGAACCAGCGGACGAATTACTCAACGCCGCCTGGGCGGCCAAACCGGCCTGGGTGCTGGTTCCCTTCGAGGACTTGGCGCCGAAATGGAAGGTGCTCGCCGTCGATGGCCAATCCCCTATTAGGAAAGATTTCGACGCAGAGGATTATCCGCTTTCGGTGCCGATCGGCTTGAGCGGTGACGAGATCCTGGTTGCAGAAGCCCTTCCTCGATTTAGCTCAGAGAACAAAGCGCCGATTGCACCCGCGAGCAACCGCGATGCGGACAAACTGACCACTGTCATATTAACCGGGGTGACCGCCCTGGTGCGTTCCACCGCGTGGGAGATGAACCGCAAGGGGATCACCTATCCCGCGGAGGACATTGGGGACTTGCTGCGCGAAGCCGATATCACCCACATCAGCAATGAAGTTCCGTTTGCCGAGGACTGCCCGCCACCGAATCCCGTGCAGCGAGACCTGATTTTCTGCACAGACCCGGCGCACATCGAGCTGCTGGACGCTGTGGGCACAGATGTCGTCGAGCTCACCGGCGACCATTTCAACGATTGGGGGGCCGACGCCATGCTCTATACGCTGGAACTCTACAAGGAGCGCGGTTGGCCATATTATGGCGGCGGCGCCAATGCGGAGGAAGCGCGCCAGCCGCTCAAGCTGGAGGATCACGGCAACCTGATCGCATTCCTCGGCTGCAACGCGAAGGGAGGATCTTATGCGTCGGCAAAGGAAGATTATCCCGGCACAGTTCCCTGCGATTACGACTTGATGGAGCAGCAAGTGAGAGATCTGGCTGCCGAAGGTTATATCGTGATAGCCACTTTCCAACATAGCGAATACTTAACCTTCGTCCCGCAGCCCGACCTGGTGCGCGATTTCGGACGCATCTCGGCGGCGGGCGCCAGCATCGTAAGCGGCAGCCAGGCGCACCAATCGCACGGGGTCGAGTTTCCCCGTCCGGACGCCATCATCACTTATGGGCTGGGCAACCTCTTCTTCGACCAGCGTGGAGTGGTTGAATTTGGCGACCGCGCCCTCATCGCCCGCCATGTGATTTATGATGGGCGCTACATCAGCACCGAATTGTTTACGATTCAATTCGTCGATTATGCGAAGCCCAGATTTATGACCCCGGAGGAACGCGCCGAATACCTGCCGCTCATTTTCAACGCCAGCCGCTGGTGATCACATGTACCCTGCTATTCGTCATAGCCCCCTATTCGATAAAGATAAACAAAAGCGCTTCTTTTGCGCTTTTGTTTATCTGCCCTCTCTGTCATTCCGAACGGGTTTCGCAAATGCACACCCACAAGCGGAATCAAGACCAGTGAGGAATCCCTATAACCATATCTTCCATATAATCTCGTTCTGCTACTCAAGTTTACCTTGGCCAACTGAAGATATAGATTGAGAGGTACCATGGGACTAAAACCTGATCATTGGATTGAGAAGATGGCCCGCGAACATAAAATGATCGAACCCTTTGAATCAAGCCAGGTACGCGATGGTGTGATCTCGTTTGGCGTTTCGTCTTACGGCTACGACATCCGAGTGGCCGACGAATTCAAAATCTTCACCAACGTGTATTCCGCAGTGGTGGACCCCAAGCATTTCGACCAGAAATCCATGGTGGATTTCAAGGGTGAGGTCTGCATCATCCCACCGAATTCCTTCGCCCTGGCGCGCACCGTAGAATATTTCCGCATCCCGCGCAAGGTGCTCACCGTCTGCCTGGGCAAGAGCACCTACGCGCGCTGCGGCATCATTGTCAATGTGACGCCCTTTGAGCCGGAATGGGAAGGTTTCGTCACTCTGGAAATCTCAAACACCACTCCACTGCCGGCGAAGATTTACGCCAACGAGGGTATTGCCCAAGTCTTGTTCTTCGAAGCCGATGAAGAATGCCGGATTTCGTATGCCGATAAAAAGGGGAAATATCAGAAGCAGCAATCGATCGAATTGCCGAAACTTTAACGCGGATAAACGTCGATAAGCGCGGATTATTTTTATCTGTGTTTATTCGCGTCCATCCGCGTTAATTTCCGCACCTTTTGAGGTGGTATTTAGTACATATATTTGCGTCTTCACCCCTTTTTCGGCAAACGGCGCTCGCAGCGCCTCAGAGATCGCTTTTTCCCTGCCTTCTTCCACGAAAGCGATCAGGCTGGGGCCGGCGCCGGATAGCGCCGCAGCCGCTCCCGCCTGCTGCGCTGCCGCCAGAGCTTCCGCCGCGCCAGGGATCAGGGGCAGGCGATACTGTTGATGCATTCTGTCCTGAAATGCGCTGGCCAGGGCGGAAATATCGCCATTGCGCAGGGCCTCGACCACTTGGATGCTGTGCGCGATGTTGAACACGGCATCGGCTAACGGTATTTGCTTGGGCAGTGCGTTGCGAGAATCTTTCGTGGTGAACCGCTGGTCGGGCCGGATAACTACCGCGTTAAAGGACGCGCAATCCAGTTTTTGAGCGGCCGGGCCGCCTGCTTCCTGGGTAACCAGCACCAGGCCGCCAAATA
>Ga0209341_10006341_pt1 | contig 10569 bp, 9 predicted proteins | sample RifCSP13_2_FD_184020 | JGI IMG/M metagenome (GOLD analysis project Ga0209341, IMG submission 184020) | Soil microbial communities from Rifle, Colorado - Rifle CSP2_sed 13_2 (SPAdes) (version 2) | ecosystem: Environmental > Terrestrial > Deep subsurface > Rock core/Sediment | place: Rifle... | reverse complement strand
GCATCGATTCCAACAGCAACAGTGTTCTTCAACGGAGCCGGACGCAGTTCTCCACGCAGTCCAAGGATGCCTGAGGCATAGTACATCCCCGGAGTTTGACGATCTTCGATTGGAAACCCAATACCGGCGCTCCAGTCATCCCACCTCTTTATGAGTATGCGCGGCATCGTATTATGCCTTGAACACGCCGACGAGTCGTCCTCGCGGCTTTGCCCACTGAAGCATACGAGGAGTAAGCTTTATACGCACGTTGTTTGCCTTCTCTTCTTTGGACTTGGCGTCGTCGAGTCGTCCAGTGTCCCTGTCCTCTTGAGCCCAGTCGTCTAGCAACGCGGCGTAAACTAAGTCAACGACGATATCGTCCGGCGCCGGGGTGGTCTGCGTGTCTATGTAAAGCACGTCGTAGTCGACGTAGCCCTTGACGTACAACGCCTGATCGACGTTGGTCTTTGCCAATTCCAGCCTGAACGGGACGACCGCGGTATCGTCTTGAAGCTTCTCGAAGTGACTCCAGTGTCGCGCGGGACCCTCAAGGATGTCGTAGGCATTGTCGTCGGTGGTGGCTGTGAACGCGGCGCCGCGCGGGGGCAGCGGCTGGTTGCGCTGCTTCTCCTCGAGCGCCTTCTGCTCGCGCAGCAGCAGGCTGTCGAACTCGGCGAGCCCGGCCTGCAGCTGCCGGTCGAGGGCGTCGCTCTGCTCGCCCGGCGTCCGCGCCATCCCCTCGCCGCCCCCGGCGCCCGACGTCCCCCCGGTGGCGCCTGTTGCCCCCGCGCCGCTCGCCGCCGTCCCCGCGCCGGACGACGTGCCCGCCGCTGGGCCACCACCGGAGGCCGGGGAGCCACTGGAGGATCCCGCTCCGGTCTCTCCCTTCGACCCCGGTCCGCCCCCGGCCTGTCCCTGCTGGCCCGCCTTCCCCTCGCCCTGCCCCTGCGGCGACGTGGGAGACGGCGTCTGGGGCGATGCCGTTGGCGGCGCGCTCTCGGGCTTCCCCGCACTCGGCGGAGACGGCGACGGCAGCTGCGGCGGCGAAGGCAGCGACGAGCGTGACGAGCTGGCGCAGCCATAAACGAGGAGCGCGCCCAGGAGCGCCAGCGCCGTGTGTGCCGTCATCTGCTCGCGCATCCCATCCTCCGGGTCCCCGTTGCGGACGGCCGTCCCCCTGGAACCCCATTCTAAGCAACCGGTGTGCCATTGGAAGCCCGGACACGTTGCCGCCCGGCACATCCGATCCCATTGTGCCGACTGGACTTGCAGAGGGTGGGGGGTGCTCGCTGTCGGGCCTTGTGACAGGCGCGTCCTCGCCGTGAACGCCGGCTGCCTGAATGGATGACAGTGTTCTTGACCGCCCGCCGGGTCGCAACGTAGCCTGCGCGCCGAAAAGGGGAGGCTGTCATGACGGTTGACCGTCGCACGAGCGTGCTCCTTGCCGCGTGCCTTGGGTGGGCCATGAGCGTCGAAGGAGCGGACGTGCCCCTCGAGCTGCGCGAGGGGTGGGCGATTCAGTCCTCAGCCCAGGTCAAGGCCGGTGGCGAGGCGATCTCGAAGCCCGGTTACTCCACCGGGGGGTGGCACCGCGCGACGGTGCCGACGACGGTCGTTGCGGCTCTCGTCGCCGACGGGACCTACCCGGATCCGCACTTCGGGACCAACCTTCGCACGATCCCGGGCACGAGCTACGAGATCGGCACCAACTTCTCGAACCTGCCGATGCCCAACGACAGCCCCTTCCGGTTGCCGTGGTGGTACCGGACGGAGTTCACGGTGCCGGCGGCGGCACGGGGGAAGACCCTGTGGCTGCGCTTCGGCGGGATCAACTTCCGCTCGAACATGTGGCTCAACGGGCGGCGTCTGGCCGACGCCGACGAGACCGCCGGCGCCTTCCGCATTCACGAGCTCGACGTGACGGGCATCGCCAGGCCGGGCGAGGCGAACGCGCTCGCGGTCGAGGTCTTCGCACCTCAGCCGAACGACCTCGCCATCACCTTCGTCGACTGGAACCCGATGCCGCCGGACAAGGTCATGGGCCTCTATCGCCCGGTCACCTTCTCCGCGAGCGGACCGGTGGCGCTGCGGCATCCGCTGGTCGTGACGAAGCTCAACCCGCCCGCCGTCGACCGGGCGGAGCTGACGGTCAGGGTCTTCGCGCGCAATGCGACCAAGGCGGAGGTGAGGGGCACGCTCCGGGGCGCGATCGGCGACATCGCGTTCTCACAGGACGTGACCCTCGCCGGCGGTGAGTCGCGGGAGATTGTCTTCTCCCCCGCGGCGTTCCCGGCCCTCGTCGTGAAGCAGCCGAAGCTGTGGTGGCCGGTCCACTACGGGCCGGCGAACCTCCACGATGTGGAGCTGGAGTTCCTGACGGGAGGAGAGGTCTCCGACCGCGCCGTCGCCCGCTTCGGCATCCGCGAGTTCACGGCCGCGATCGACGCGCAAGGCCACCTCGTCTTCAAGGTCAACGGGAAGAGCGTCCTCATCCGGGGCGCGGGCTGGACCTCGGAGATGATGCTGCGCTACACGCGCGAGAGGGACGAGGCCGAGATCCGGTACGTCAAGCACATGGGCCTCAACACCATCCGCCTCGAGGGCAAGCTCGAGGACGAGCACTTCTTCGACATCGCCGACCGCGAGGGCATCCTCGTGATGCCCGGCTGGTGCTGCTGCGATCACTGGGAGAAGTGGGAGGAGTGGAAGGACGAGGATCTAAAGGTCGCGGTGGCGTCGCTGCGCGACCAGATCCTGCGGCTGCGCGGGCGGGCCTCGGTGTTCGTGTGGCTCAACGGCAGCGACGGCCCGCCGGCGGCGAAAGTCGAGAAGGCCTACCTCGACGTCCTCGAGGAGCTGGGCTTCCCCAACCCCATCGTCTCCTCGGCCACGGAGAAGGTGGCCGAGCTCTCGGGCCCGAGTGGCGTCAAGATGCGCGGACCGTACGAGTACGTCCCGCCCATCTACTGGTACACCGACACGAAGCTCGGCGGCCCCCACGGCTTCGCCACCGAGATCGGTCCCGGACCCGCGCCGCCCCGGGTCGAGAGCCTCAAGCGCTTCCTCCCCCCGGACAAGCTCTGGCCGATCAACGAGGCGTGGGAGTTCCACTGCGGCGGTGGGGAGTTCCGGACCCTGGGGGTAATGAACGAGGCGATGAAGGCCCGCTACGGCGAGGCACGAAGCCTCGAGGAGTACGCGCTCAAGGCACAGGTGATGGCCTACGAGTCGCACCGGGCGATGCTGGAGTCGTTCGGGGAGAGGAAGTACACCGCCACCGGGGTCATCCAATGGATGCTCAACAACGCCTGGCCGGGGATGATCTGGCATCTCTACGACTACTACCTTCGGCCCGGCGGGTCCTTCTTCGGGGCGAAGAAGGCCTGCGAGCCCGTGCACGTGCAGTATGCCTACGACGACCGCTCGGTGGTGGTGGTGAATTCGACCCTGCAGGCCTTCCCGGGCATGAAGGTGACGGCCCGCGTGGTCGATCTGAGCGGGGCGGAGAAGCACTCCCGGACGGAGACCGTCGACATCGCGCCCGACGCCAGCGTCAAGGTCTTCGCGCTACCGGAGCCCGCTGGTCTGACCCCGACCTACTTCGTCCACCTGAGCCTCGCCGACGCGAGCGGTGGGCTCGTGAGCCGGAACGTTTACTGGCTCTCCACCAAGCCGGAGGACCTCGACTGGGACAAGACCGCCTGGTATTTCACTCCCATCCGTGACTACGCCGACCTCACGGCCCTCAACACGCTGCCGACGGCCGAGGTGAAGGCCTCGGCTCGGTTCGAGACGTCGGGGGCCGAGGGTCGCGCGGAGGTGGTTCTCGAGAATCCCTCGAAGGCGCTCGCCTTCTTCGTGCACCTCGCGGTGCGCAAGGGCCCGGGCGGCGAGGAGGTGTTGCCGGTCTTCTGGGACGACAACGACGTCACGCTCCTCCCCGGCGAGCGCGTCGTCCTCGGAGCCGCCTACGCCCTGAAGGACCTCGGCGCGGGCGCCCCCGCCGTCACGGTCGAGGGCTGGAACGTCGCGCCGACCGTGGCCGACTCGCCGAGAGGGCGCTGAGCTGGCAGAGGGCAGCCCCCGGCCTTTTCGGCCCATTGCCCCCGCTCGCGCAATCCGGTAATGATGAACCGGGGAGCGCGAGCCATGTCGACAAAGGGAAGGAAGACGGTGGCCACGGAGGCGATCCCGCCCGGGCCCTCGCACGACGCGATCGCGAAGAGGGCGTACGAGATCTGGCTCGGCCGCGGCGGCGAGCCCGGACGGGAGGTCGAGAACTGGCTGGAGGCGGAGAGGGAGCTTCGCGAGGCTTCGAAAGGACGGCCAAAGGCAAAGGGTCGGCGCGACCGAGGGAGCCACGTCGAGGCCTGAGATCTCCAGCGGCTTTACGGGTCGATGACAGACTCGACCCCGAGCTGGGACTTCACGACGCCGGTCGTCTTTCTCGGCGCGTGGTTTGCCGGCTACGAGGACGGTCGCTTCGACATGGAGCTTTTCCTGGGCGGCTCACTGGTCCACAGCGTTGTGATCCAAGACCTCGGCCCGAACCACTGGGTCCTGGACGACCTCACCTACGAGCCCGTCCCCGAGCCAGGAAACCTGGTCCTACTGGGCGCGGGCCTGATCGGTCTCACACGCTTGCGACGGCGGGTCTAGAAGGCCAGCCCGAGGGACAACCTGACCGTGAAGCCGTTGCCGCCCGCGCCCAGGGGACGAGGCGCGAGGCTCGAGCGGTCGCTGCGCGTCGCGTAGAAGATGGGGCCGCCGCACAGCGAGGCGTAGAGACGGCCCCCGGACCGCGCCCAACGCACGGACGGCCCGACGAACAGCTTCGCTCCCCCTTCCGCCTCCTCTTCCTCCCAGAAGCCCTCGAGGTCCTCGCCCAGCGCCTCGACGCCCAGGTGGACCGAGGACCCCACGCGGTGCAGCCAGCCGAGGCTGGTGATGAGATCCAGCTCGTCCCGCCCTTCCGCGAACGGCCTCTCGAGGCGCAGGTTGCCGAAGAGAAGAAACCGCCTGGTGGCCCGGCCGAGCGAGACGCGGCCGAGGAGAGTGGTCTCGCCCTGCCACTCCCGCCGCATGCCGAGGCCCGCGGCCAGACGCAGCCCCGACGGGTAAACGACGATGTCCTTGAGGACCTCCGCCTCCTGTGTGCTGCTCGTCCCCGTCGTTTGCCCGACGCCCAGGCCGAGGTGCCCGAGCAGCGTGAAGCCCGCGCCCAGGGAGCCCTGGATCCCCACACGCTGCTCGAGTCCCTCGTAGCCGAAAGGGTCGGCGGTGTGCTCCGCGAAGCCCACGTCGTAGTGGGCCGTCCAGTCCTCCGCACTCCCGGCAGTCGTGGTCGTGACGGAGAAGACGAACGGACGAGCCTGCGCCTCCGCCTGCACCGGCAGGAGCACCAGCAACACGAGAAGCCTCATCGTCCTCGATCTCCTTCCCGGCCCTCGGCCCGTTCCACTCGACTCGACGCTCAGAGGTGACGCAGCTCTTTCTCCCCGGAGGGCTCGCGCTTGCGCGTGAGCCGCTCGAGAAGATCGCGGGCGACGTGGCGACCCGCAAGGCCGAAGGCGAGGGCCAGGGTGAGCACGACGCCGCCGAAGAGGATCGCGAACGACACGAGCACGACCTGTCGACCGACGCCGAGGTGCTCGAGCGCCATGGCGACGAAGAGCACGAGCAGCGCGGTGCGGACGACGCCGGCCAGGAGGCGCGCCGGGGGGAGCCCGGCGTTGACGGCGGCGATGAGCACGCTGCGCTCGAAGAAGCCGCTGACGAGAAACCCGAGCACGAGAAGAGCGCCCGCGATCAGGATCTGGGGCAGGTAGCTGAACGTGCGCGTGAGAAGGTCCATCGCGAACTGCAGGTTCAGGGCCCCGACCGCCAGGAGCACGAAGAGGGCGAGGACGGTCCAGGCGGTGGCGGTGGCGAGGACCCGGGACGGGGCGCGGGCGATGCCGCCCTTCTCCAGGGCGGCGGACAGGCCAACGCGGTGTGCGAAGCGGTCGAAGCCGAGCCACGGCAAGGTCAGCCGCAGCAGGAGGCGGACGGTCCCCGCGGCGAGAACGCCCACGAGCAGGATCAGCACCATCGCCAGCAGGTTGGGGCCGAAGGCCGCCAGGCGCTCGGCGAAGCCGCTCACGGTCTTCCGGATCACGTCGTCGAGGACCTGTCTCCACATGGCAACCTCCCGGGCCGGCGCCGAGGCGCTAACCCCAGATCTTCCTCAGGTAGCCCTTCTGGCGGACGAACTCGTCGGCCAGCTCGCGGATCACGGCCTCCACCTCTTCCGAGCTGCTCTGCTCCGTCTGTCGGACGAACGAGGCCGTCCATCCCAAATAGAGGGGGACCAGCGAGCGCAGGAGCTGCTCCGCCGGCAGCACGCGGCGGTGATAGGCCGCCGCGAACTCGTAGACGATGCGCACCCAGAGCGGGTCGGGGAGGCGGAATGCGTCTGCCCCCGCGGCGGCGAGTACCGTGATCTCCGCCCGGGCGTCGGCGGTCAGCACCTTCTCCCAGACCGGCCCGAGGTCCCGCGCCCCCTGGCGGAAGATCCCGAGCATCCGCTCGACGTTGACGCTCACGGGCTCGAGGCCCACCCCGTGGGGGAAGCCGAAGAGGGGCACCGCCTCCGCCCCCTCCACCGCCTTCCAACGCGCTTCGTAGGCGTCCATCAGGTCGAAGACGGCAGAGACCACCTGCACGAGCATGTCCGCGAGGTCCGCGCCCGGATCCTTGGCGTCGTGGATCTTCGCCCCCAGGAACGATTGGCACACGTGGAAGCCGTCGGCAACGGCGGTGGCGGTCATCCACATGTCGATGCCGAAGCGAGCCACGGCCGAGTCCCAGACCGGCTTCGTCAGGTAGTGAGAGGCGAGCTTGCCCGAGAAGCCGAAGTCCCCGCCGATGGGCTGCCGGATCTCCTTCCCGTACAGAGCCCGCGTCAGGGGATAGACGATCGAGTTCGTGATGGTGCCGTCGTACTTGTGGCGGAGATAGAGAGGCGCCACGAAGTCCATCCCCTCCTGGAGGACGGGACCGAGCAGGAGCTGGATCCACTCGGGGGCGATGCTGCGGAGGTCGGAGTCCACGACCGCACAGGCCTGAGCCTTGAGTCTCTCCGCGATCGCGAAGATCGTCCGGAGGGCGCTCCCCTTCCCCGGGATCCCGTGGTAGGGGGTGACGATCTTGTGGACCGGGCTCAGGGGATGCGAGACGAGGATGGCGGCGCTCCTCGTGAACTCTGCGCCGGCGACGGCTTGCGGCGTCCCATCGCTCGAGCCGCCGTCGGAGTTGACGAGGACCGCCCGCTTCTCGGGAAAATACTTGGCCAGGCCCGCGACCGAGGCCAGCACCACGTGGCCGATCGTGCGCGCGTTGTTGAAGCTGGGGATGCCCACGAGCACGTCGACCTCCCCCAGCTCTCGCAGCCGCGCCTCGACCTCCGCCGCGAGGGGGACGCGCTCGCTCAAGCGACGCCGCCCCCGACACCGACCGAAGCCGCGGTCGGGAGCCGCCCGCCCGCGAGCAGCGTGAGCACCGCCGCGTTCCAGCCGACGGGTCCCGTTGCCGGTGCACACTCCGCCTCGGGGAGCGCCGCCGCCAGCACTTCGTCGAGCCTTCCGCCCGGACGCGGGATCAGGATGGGTCGCTCGACCGCCTGCAGCAGCGGGAGGTCGTTCGGCGAGTCCCCGAGGGCGATGGTGCGGATCCGCTCGCCGGCGGCCTCGAGGAGGCCCACGAGGACGCGGAAGGCCTGCCCCTTGTCCGTCGGCCCCGTCAGGTGGAAGAAGCGGCCTCCTCGTGAGACGCGCAGCCGGCGTCGCCCCGCGGCTTCCGCGATCCGTCCCTCGAGGCCCTCGTCTTCGAGGACGAAGGGCTCGTCGTATTCCCGAGCGAGCGCCTGGACGGCGCTCGCGGGGGGTAGCCCGGTGAGCCGGGCGACGTCCCCCGCGCCGAGCTGCGCGAAGCCGCGGACGCTGGCCCCGGTCTCGGCGGCGAGCGCGGCCAGCTCCCGCACCAGCGCCGCCCGCGGCGTGCCGAGGACCAGGACCACGGCGCCGTCCTCGAGCTTCGCCCCCGGCGCCTCGCGGACGAGGGCCCGCGCACGCTCGCGCGTCGCGGCACGCCCGAGGCCCTCCTCCGGGATCACGAGGGCGCCCCCGTTCTCCACGATCAGCGGCGAGACGAGCCCGAGGGCGCGGCGGATCGGCTCCATCTCCGCCCGGGTCTTGCTGCTGGCCAGCACGAGCGGCACCCCGCGGGCCGCCAGCGCCGCGAGGGCCTCCCGAGCTTCGGCCCATGAGTAGCCCTCCTCGTCGAGGAGGCTCCCGTCGAGGTCGGTGGCGACGAGCAGGCCTTGGTCCACGGACCCCGCCTTCACTTCGTCGCCAATGCCGCCCGCGCCGGCAGCCCTCCCGCCTCCTGCACGGCGGCGAGGAGTCGAGCGCCGGCGTCGGGAACCCCCGCCCACACCCGCGACCAGTTGGGGACGAGGGGGGCCCCGAGCGGATCGACCAGGAACTCCTCGATCGAGGCCCGCAGCGCGCGGATGAAGACGTTCACGTTGTCCTCTTCTTCGTGGCGGTCGAACGCGAGGCCGTTGATGCTGGCCATCGCGTAGCTGTCGGCGACGGCGTCCTCCGCCTCCCGCTGGTAGGCCGCGAGCAGGCTGCGGAGCAGGCCGTCGGGCAGGTTGACGCCGGCCGCCGCGAGCGTCCGCAGCAGGTGCTTGATCACGTCCTTGGCCATCCGGTGGAGGCCGCGGCTCGGATCGTCGGGCGACAGCTCCTGGTGCTTGTGGTCGTAGCGCTCCGCCAGCTCCACCTGTGCCACGCGCACGGCGGCGCGGTGGCGCAGCGCCTCGAACAGCGTCACGATCTCGAGGCCCCAGTCGCAGGCCAGCCGCATGCGCTCGGCGAGGTCGCACTTCAGCGCGAACTCTCCCGCCAGCGCATAGCGGAAGGACGAGAGATAGCGGATGTAGGGGTCGGCGCCGATGAGGCGGGTGAAGGCGGCCAGCAGCGGCGTCAGCATGAGCCGCGTGACCCGGCCGTGGAGCCGGTCGGAGACCCGCGCGTAGTAGCCCTTGACGAAGTCGAAGTCCATGGTGGGGTCGACGGCGGGGAGCACGAGACGGGCCAGCATGGCGCGGTGGTAGTTGACGACGTCGGCGTCCTGGAACGCCATGTACTCGGCGCGCTCCTCGGCCAGCACGAGGCCCATGGCCAGCCAGCAGGCCCGGCCCTTGCCCGGCTCGCCCGTGTAGAGGCCGGCCGAGGCCATCTGCTCGACGAAGGCCTCGACCGCGGGCGCCTCGTTCCAGAGGATGACCTTGCGGCCGGGGTAGCGACCGAAGAACTCGGTGGCTCGAGCGTGGTCCTCCGCCGTGGCCTTGTTCAGGGATACGAGCAGCGTGTCCAGATAGCTCACTCGACACAGCTCGCCCAGGATGCCGGCGAGGGCGGGCCGGTCCATCTCCGAAGGGATCATCGGGATCACGAGCGCGACCGGGAAGCGCCGGGTCAGGGTCTGGATCCGGCGCTCCATCTCCTCGACCGGCCGCTTGACGAGCAGGGGAAGGGCGGTGACGGGTCCGCTCTGGTGGAAGTCGCTCATGGCGTCTCCTTTCGGCCCGGGAGGGATGACCCGGGGGTCCTCGGGTTGCGCCCGCGGAACGGCCTTCAGGGACGAGGGTCAGGCAGGTGCGTGGGCCGTCTCGGGGGCACGGGCCTCGATCGCGAGCGGCGGATCGTGCTGGGAGCTGGGCGTGGCCTCGGGCGCGATGGGCGTGAGCAGAGGGGTCGTATAGCGGAGCGCGCTCCACTGAACCGGGTCGCCTGGCCACGTCCGCCGCTCCCGCATGTCCCTGATCATATCCCGAGGGCTCAGCGGAAAACGAAGAAGAACGCTGCTCTCCCCGCAAGAGCGGGTGGGTTCACCCACCCGGCGTCCAGTTTGCGTCACGAGCCCGGGCCGGCGTACGGTATCGGCCCATGAGCACGTGGTACGTCGCCGTGGCGGCGCTGGCCGCCGCTCTCGCCCTGGGCGCCGGCGCGCCGCCGGCCGCGCAGAAGCGCCTCTCGGCCTGGGACCCGAAGGTGAGGGCGCTCCTCACCCGTATGACGCTCGAAGAAAAGATCGGCCAGATGACCCAGCCCGACCAGTCCTCGCTGGTCGACGAGAAGGACATCGAGACCTACTTCCTCGGCTCGCTCCTCTCCGGCGGCGACTCCGACCCCAAGACCAACAGCCTGGCCGACTGGACGGAGATGTACGACCGCTACCAGTCCCGCGCCCTCCGCACGCGCCTACGCATCCCGCTCCTCTACGGGGTCGACGCCGTGCACGGCCACAACAACGTTCCCGGCGCCGTCGTCTTCCCCCACAACATCGGCCTCGGCGCCACGCGGAACCCCAAGCTCGTGGAGCAGATCGGCCGCATCACCGCCCAGGAGGTGCGGGCGACCGGCATCCAGTGGGTCTTCGCCCCCTGCGTCGCCGTTCCCCGCGACGAGCGCTGGGGCCGCACCTACGAGGGCTTCTCCGAGGATCCCCAGCTCGTGGCGGCGCTGGGGGCGGCCGCCG
>Ga0209341_10006338_pt1 | contig 10572 bp, 9 predicted proteins | sample RifCSP13_2_FD_184020 | JGI IMG/M metagenome (GOLD analysis project Ga0209341, IMG submission 184020) | Soil microbial communities from Rifle, Colorado - Rifle CSP2_sed 13_2 (SPAdes) (version 2) | ecosystem: Environmental > Terrestrial > Deep subsurface > Rock core/Sediment | place: Rifle... | reverse complement strand
CCTGGCGGGCGGCAAGGTCGCGTGCCGTCTCCTCGACCCAGGCCTCCGCCTCGGCAGGCGTCACCACGCCGGCGACGGCCAGCGCCCCGGCGTATCGGGCGCGCACCCCGGGGTGCTCGGCGATCGCCGCGCTGCGCATCGGCTGCGTGTAAGCGGGCTCGTCGCCCTCGTTGTGGCCGTAGCGGCGGTAGCCGACCAGGTCGATCAGCGCGTCCCCGTGGAACCGCTCGCGGTAGAGCGTGGCCAGGCGGGCGGCGGCCAGGCAGGCCTCGGGGTCATCGGCGTTGACGTGGAAGATCGGGACGTCGAAGCCCTTGGCCAGGTCCGAGGCGTAGGTCGTGGAGCGCGCCTCGGACGGCTCGGTGGTGAAGCCGACCTGGTTGTTGGCGATCAGGTGCAGCGTGCCGCCGGTGGCGTAGCCGGGCAGGCGAGCCAGGTTGAAGGTCTCGGCCACCACGCCCTGGGCGGCGAACGCGGCATCGCCGTGGATCAGGATCGGGACGGTGCGGTGCGGATCGACGCTCCCCGAGCCGATGGATCGGTCCGTCTGCTGGGCCCGGGCGTGGCCCTCCACCACCGGGTCGATGGCCTCGAGGTGGCTCGGGTTGGGGGAGAGGGTGACGTGGATGCTGCCGCCCGGCACCGGGTGATCGCCCTCCGCACCGAGGTGGTACTTCACGTCATCGGTGCCGCCCTTGGCGGCGCGGGCATCGGCCCCCGAACGGCCGGCCTCGAATTCGGCCAGCACCACCTCGGGCGCGACACCGACGATATGGGCCAGCACGTTCAGCCTTCCGCGGTGGGCCATCCCCAGCACCACGTCACGGGCGCCGGCCACCGCGGCATCGGCGAGCATCCGCTCGAGCATCGGGACCATCGCGTCGAGCCCTTCGATGCTGAACCGCTTCTGGCCCAGGTAGGCCCGATGCAGGAAGCGCTCCAGGCCTTCCACCTCGGTCAGGCGCCTCAGCAGGGCGCGCCGCTCGTCGGTGGTGAGCGGAGCACGATGCAGGTCCGATTCGATCGCCTCGCGCAGCCAGGCGCGCTCGTCGTGGGAGGCGATGTGCTCGACCTCGTACGCGATCGTCCCGCAGTAGCGCCGCCGCAGTTCGGGGAGCGCCTCGGCCAGGGTGGCGCCGGGGACGTGGATCCCCAGCACATCGGCCGGGATGGCGGCCAGGTCGGCCTCGGACAGGCCGTGGGTCGCCGGCTCGAGCGCGGCCTCGCCGGCCGGCGGCGATCCCAGCGGATCCAGGGTCGCCGCCAGGTGGCCAAAGGACCGATGGGCGTGGACCAGCGCCATCCCGGCCGCGATGGTGCGCATCGCCGGCGGCGAGACCGCCGCGCCCGAGGGCGCCGGCGCCGCGCCCGCTGCGAGACCCAGCGCGGCGAAGACCGATTCGTAGAAGCCGTCCGCTCCGTTCAGCAGCGCCTCGATCCGGCGCAGCAGGGCTCCCGATTCGGCGCCCTGGATGATGCGGTGGTCGTAGGTCGAGCTGATGGTCATGGCCCGCCCCGCCCCGGTGCTGCGGATCGCGCCGGTGGCCAGGATCAGGCCCTGCCCGGGCATCAGCCGCGGCACAGAAGCGCTGGTCCCCAACGTCCCCGGGTTGGTCAGGGTCACGCTGGCCCCGACCATGTCATCCGGCGAGAGGCGGTTGGTGCGCGCCGCCTCGACCAGGGCCTCGTATCGGGCGTGGAAGGCCGCGAAGTCCGGGGCGTCGGCCGCGTGGATCACCGGCACCACCAGGAAGCGCTGCCCGTCGTTGCGCTCAACGTCGACCGCGAGGCCCAGGTGGATCCCACTGGCTGGGACGCGGTACGGCTGGCCAGCGACCTCCAGGTAGGCGTGGCTCAGCTGCGGCTGCTCGGCCAGCGCGCGCACCGCGGCATAGCCGATCAGGTGGGTGAAGCTGATGCGCCGTCCGCCGCCGAGTGCGTTCAGTTCCGCCCGACGCGCCTCCAGGACGGCCGTCGGCAGCTCGCGGAAGCTGGTGGCGGTGGGAACGCCCAGCGAGGCGGTCATGTTCGCGGCCAGGCGCGCGGCCGGGCCCCGGATCGGGATCGCGCCGGGTGGCGGCTGAACCCTCTCGGCGGACTCGGCGGACGACGACCCGCCGCCGGTGGCAGGCGAAGGGGCGGTCGCGGGTCGCATCGGTTCGAACCCACCCTCGCCTCGATCGAAGATTCGGCGCCACTCCGGCTCGACCGAGTCGGGGTCGCGCACGTACTCCGCATACCGCTCCGCGACGTAGCCCGCGTTGACGCCTTCGAGCGCCAGGTCGAGGGGCGCGGGCTGGTCGGGCTCGGAGGGCGGCATGGCGCCGCTAAGGATAGGCGGAGCCTCCCGCAACGGCCCGGCGCATGATCACGTGGCCTGCCCCGCGTCGCTCGACCTCGGTGAAACCGGCCCGCCTGAACATGGGCAGGGTCCCAGTGAACACGTTGCTGTCGGGGGTGCGCCCCCCGGCGGTGTCAATCGGGTAGGCCTCGATGACCTGCGCCCCGCGCGCCTCAGCGTGGGCGATGGCGCCGGCCAGCAGTCCGATCGCCACGCCCTTGCCGCGCTCGGAGCGGGGGATCCAGAAGCAGACGATCGACCACACGCCGCGGTCATCGGCCTCCGATCGTGGCGGACCCAGCGCGCGGGAGCGAAGCAGCCGGCCGTAGTGGGTGCGCGGGGCGATGCTGATCCAGCCCACCGGCCGCCCATCGTGGTAGCCCAGCAGCCCGGGTTCGCGCCCGGCCTCCACGAGCTCGTGCATCAGCGCCCGGTTGCCCGTGCCGCGCTGCGCGATCCCCGCGCTGAACCCGGCGCCAGTCTGCCGCCACCAGGTGCACCAGCAGTTCGAGAACGCGCCGCTCGGACCGAACAGGGTCGCCAGCTCCTGCCACCGGTCGGCGGTGACCGGCCGGACGCTCAGCTCCACGATTGGTTCAGGTCCCCGATTCCGATTTCGCGCCGGGCTCGTCCGCGGCGACGGCGTCGGCCGGCGGCTCGGCCGTTGGCTCGGGCTCGGCCGGGGGTGCCGGCTCGGACAGGGTCGTCCCGGCGAAGGGTTCCGGCGGCGGCGGGGTCGGGGTCCAGGGCTGGTCCCAGACCGGCGCGCGCCGGGTGGTCAGTCCACGGAGCAGGACCAGCCCCCCGATGACCACGATCGCGGCCGGCATGACCCAGGCCGGCAGTGGCCAGCGTTCGCCCGACAGCCCGATGATGCCCTCGAAGAAGATGAAGCCCACCGCGAAGATGGCGAGCCCGGTGACGACCGTCCAGAAACCGTCGCGGGCCAGTTTGCGATCGCGCGATCGGGTGCCGTACAGCAGCATCCCCAGGCCGCTCCCGCCGGGACCGACCAGCGCCCAGGCGTACGCCCAGGTCTGGTACGCGTCGTACAGCTTCTGGAAGAGCAGGACCAAGCCGATCATGGTCACGATGCTGCCCGCGATCGCCAGGCCAGGCCCGGAGCGCTGGGTCAGGCCCACGGTCAGGATGGCCAGGCCGGGCAGGATCACGAAAAGGGGCCAGCCCCAGTCGGTGACGTCGGTCCCCAGTTGTTGACCGATGAAGAAGAGCAGCCCGAGCCCGATCAGGAGGACGCCCACGCTGGTCGCTCCCGGGCTTCCGGAGCGGCTGGGGGCCTGGGGTGTCTCGTTCATGGAACGATCCTACGCCTCGGCCAGAACCCGTTGCAGGGTGCCGCGGTCCACGCCCCGGCCGGTCAGCACCACGGCGACGTTGCGTCCTTCGAGGTGGCCCTGCTGCGACCGGAGCGCGGCAATGCCGAGCGCGGCGCTGCCCTCCACCACGAGCGCGTGGGCGTCGATCGCCCAGCGCATCGCGTCCGCGATCTGGGCCTCGTCGACGATCACCATCTCGTCCACCAGCTGGCGGCACATCCGCCAGGTCAGGCTGCCGCCCTCGACGTTGCCGGCCACGCCATCGGCCAGGGTCGGCGCGATCGGCATCGGCTTGGTGGAACCTGAATGCAGGAACGCGTACAAGGGTGGGCTGGCCGAGGGTTGGACGCCCACCAGGCGGAGGGTGGGCTTGACCGCGCGGGCGTACAGGCCCATCCCCGAGATCAGGCCGCCACCCCCGACCGGCACCACCAGCGCGTTGCACTCGGGCCAGTCGTCGAGGATCTCGGCCGCGACGGTGCCCTGCCCGGCGATCACGTCGGCGTCGTTGTAGGGCGGCACGTAGGTCGCGATGCCGGCCTCGTCGCGGCGCCGCGCCTCGCGCTCGGCGTCGTCGGAGTCTCGCCCGAAGACCTCCACCGTGCAGCGGTCCGATTCGAGGGCGCGCAGCCGTTCCAGCTTCGCCGGCGAGACCGATGCCCCGACCAGCACCGTCAGGGTCATTGCGTAGCGCGCCGCCACCTCGGCGGTGGCGATCCCGTGATTGCCCGATGAGGCGGTCACCAGCGTGGCGTCCGGCCGTTCGGCCGCGATCCGGCTCACCAGGTAGTGGGCGCCGCGGATCTTGAACGAGCCGGTCGGCTGGAGGAGCTCCAGCTTGAGCCGGACCTCGGCCGCGCCGCTCTCCGCCGCCAGGCGCAGCGATGGCTCCAGGGGCGTGTGCAGCGCGATCCCACGCAGCGCGTGCCGCGCGGCAATCACGTCACCCAGGATCGGGTAGCGGGGCATGGCGTTGAGTATGCGGCCGCCCGCGGCCTGGCGAGTCCCGCCTCGCCCGGGGTTAGGGCAGGGTCAGGCGGCTTCGGGGGTCGTGCCTGGGGTATCGGGCCCGGTACGGACCGCGTGCAGCTGGCGGCTGATGCGCATCAGGGCGCCGAGCCGGTCCGCCGCACCGGCCCGCTCAGCCGGCGTGGCCGGGTGACGCAGGGTGTAGTCGATCTCGTGCTTGTGCCGGGTGGCGGTCGTGAACAGCTCCTCCACCCGCTGCCAGAGCTCCGCGTCGGGACCATCGGCCAGCACGTGGGCGTGCGCATCCAGGATGTCGAGGTAGTACGAGGTGGCGAGCCGATCCAGGTCGACCCGCGCGCCATGCTCCCATGGTTCGGGCGGCCCGCCAAATCCGTAGCGGTGCCATTCGCCGAGGGTGGTGGTCTGGGTCATCGGTGCGTGCTCGTCCTGTTCTGCGTCGTCATTGCCCACGGACCTGACGGTATCGGTGAAGGGGCGCGGGCGGAACCGGTCGCATGGTCAGGCCGCACCGGTACCCAAGGGCCATGCGGCGGGGCGTGAAGGGTGGTTTGGTAGAATCGCCGGGCCTCGCTGGGGTGTGGCCAAGCGGTAAGGCGCCTGACTCTGGATCAGGAGATCGAAGGTTCGAATCCTTCCGCCCCAGCCAACAACCATGGGCGCAGCTCGTGCGGAACTGCCTTTGGCAGCGGCCCCCTATTCCACGTGGATGGCAGTCTGCATGGCGGCGTGGAGCGTGCAGGTGATGTCATAGTCGCCCGGCTCCCGGAACGTGACCACCAGCGTTGCGCCGCTCGCAATCCGATCGTCGATGCAGGCGTCCACCGCCAGCGTGTCCCCGATGCCTTCGGTGACGGTGTGCGTGACCGAATCGGTGTTGAAGAAGGCGACGACCCCTCCGGGCCCGATCGAGATCTCATCCCCGAACTGGAATCCGGAAATCTGCATGGTCGCGTCCGCGGTCGCGGCTGGGGTCAACCCGCAGCGCGGGCTGGCCACGGACGAGGGACCCGGAGAGCCTGGTGGGCTCGAGGCTGGGGGGCTGCCACTCGGTGACTGCACCGGCGGCTCGCCCTGCCTGAGGTAGACCGCGGCCGGGTAGCTGCAGATGCGCGTGTCATCGGCGGGGAGGATCTCCAGGGTGGCCGGCGCTCCATCCACGACGGGGTTCTCGAAGGGCACGTACACCGGGATATCCTCGAGGTCGAGCCGACCAACCGGCGAACCATCGATGACAGGCTCGACCGCCATCTCAAGGCTCCATTCGCCGGGGGAATAGTCGCACCGTCCACCTCCCCGCCCAATGGTCGCGCTGACGCCGACCGGCCGCCCACCGGGGAGCATCGGGCGTCCGAGCTCGTCGGTAGGTAGCTGAGCCGCGACCACGGCCGCAAGGTCAGGGTCGCCCCAGCAGCGGTCGCTCAACCCGGCGTCGAGAGGGTTCCAGAACGGACCCACCAGGCAGAGGTACGGGGGGCGCTCGAGGACAAGGTCATGAGCCGATTCGAGCCGCAGCTCGATGCGAACCTCCGCGACGACCCGGATGTTGACCCAGCGGACGTCCTCCTCCATCCCAAAGTCTGCCGGTGCGCCCGCGACGGCGAGCGAAACGTCGGCCGCCCAGGCCGTGACGTGGATCCCCGACACCAGCCGGTCTGGCGTCTCGGGGCCATCCGCCGGAGGACGCGTCTGAGCACCTGACAGCGCATAGAACGCAAGGCCGGCACCCAGCACAACGATGGCGCAGATGGAGATCAGCCAGAGCCCGCGGTGTGCCATGGCCACGATCCTAATCGACGCGTGGCCTTGGCCAGATTAGGCCGACCTGCCAGCACGACTCCACCAACGAAGCCTCTGACGCCGCTGATGGAACTCACGAGTCGGCGGATAGATGCGCGGAACTCCAAGTCTGGGTAATCAACGACCACGGATCGGGCCCTCCCGGCCCCACCCGATCCCTCCTTTCGGCACTGGCGCGACGCCGGGTCACGGCACAGGCTGGTGCCGTCCAGCCGAGCCGAGCGCTTCGTTGGCGCGCGCCCAGGACCGGCGGACGGACCTGAGAGAGGTGCACCGATGACACTCATGCGACCCCGCTACAGCATTCCGATGATGCCCACCCTGCGCGAGGCGATCGACCGGCTCTTCGACGAGTCGTTCGTGCGCCCCGGCGAGTGGCTGACCCTGGGCATGGAGGGCAAGATCGCTCCGTCGCTGGATGCCTACGCCACCAAGGACAGCTTCGTGGTCCGCGCCGCGCTGCCGGGCGTCAAGCCCGATGCGGTGGAGACCACCATCGACGGCGACACGCTCACCATCCGTGGCACGTACGAGGAGAAGGGCGAGAAGGAAGAGGCCGGCTACCTGCTCCGCGAGCTGTCTCGCGGGGAGTTCCGCCGCAACCTGGTCCTGCCGACGGGCCTGAAGACCGATGCGGTCGAGGCCGTCTTCGAGCACGGCATCCTGACCCTGACCTTCCCCAAGGCCGAGTCGGCGAAGCCACGCCGGATCACGGTGACCGCCCGCTGAGATCAGCCGCTGTCGCGCGCTCCACCGCTCGGCCGAGCCCGGGCGATGGCTGATGCGTGGAGGTCAGCGCCCGACGCCAGGCCGCGCCAGCGAGGCGGCGGGCTACCCCGGGATCAGCCGCGCATCTCGGCCAGGGTGGCTCCCCGCAGCTCGCTGAGCAGCGCGTCCTGCGCCGCAAAGAAGAACCGATGGATGGCGCACTCGCCCGTCCCGCCCAGGTCGCTCGCCCCGCCCACGCCGCGACACGCTTGGTCCCGCAGCACGCAGGTGGTGCGCCGGCTGTCGCCCTCGACCGCCTCGATCACCTCCAGCAGCGTGACCTTCTCGGCGGGCCGGGCCAGCTGATAGCCGCCGGAGCGCCCGGCACGCGCCTGGACGAGGCCCGCGCGCGCCAGGTCACCCAGCACCGCGGGCACGAATCGGGTGGGGATGGTCATCGATTCGGCGAGTGACCGGGCACTCAACACCGCGCCGCCGGGGATGGCGCTCAGCGCCAGCATGGCGCGCACCGCGTAGTCGCCTCGTCGGGTCAGCTGCAGTCGCATCGGTCTTCAGACCCATGGTGGGTGCTGTGCCCATCGGTCCCGATGTGCCAATCCGCCCGCCAGTCCGGGACCTTCGGCCCGTGGCCGGACGGGACCGCGCCGGGAGAATCCATATCGGTTTAGTGCGCGTTTCCGCGCCCAGGTCATGCCCTAACAGATGAGGAGTGCCATGCGCTCGAATATGCGGATGATTGCCGTGGCCGGCATCGTCATCACCCTCGTGGGAGGGTTCCTGATCGGTCGATTCAGCTCCGGGCTGGGTGGCGGGGGCGAGTTGGCCCAGGTCGCCGCTGACCGCCAGCTCACCGTTGCGCAGGCGATCGGAGCGCTGAAGACCTTCACGCCGCCGGGCGAATACGACCCCTACATCATGGTCGCCTCGGGCGGCCACTCGGGCCAGCTGCACCTGATCGGCATCCCGTCGATGCGACTGCTGAAGACGATCCCGGTCTTCACCCCCGAGTCGTGGTCCGGCTACGGCCAGGGCGCCGACTGGAGTGAGACGATCCTGTCCGAGGGATCCAGCGACAAGCAGGCCCGCGAGCTGGCATGGGGCGACACCCATCACCCCGCGCTGTCAGAGACCGGCGGGGCCTACGACGGGCGCTGGGTGTACATCAACGACCGGGCCAACGGCCGGCTGGGGATGGTCGACCTGCGCGACTTCAAGGTCAAGCAGATCCTCGACCTCCCGAACATGCAGACCAGCCATGGTGGCGTGTTCGCCACCCCCGACACGCAGTACGTCCACGTTTCGAGCATGAGCCCGATGCCCCAGACCGCCGACGGCTACGCGCCGCTGGAGGACTACGCGGACGCCTATCGCGGGATCTCGAGCTGGATCGCGATCGATCCGGTGACCGGCAAGGGCGACCTGGCGGCGAGCTTCCAGATCGAGCTGCCTCCCTACACCCAGGACCTGGCCGACGCCGGCAAGCTGGTGAGTGACGGGTGGGCGTTCATCAACAGCTACAACAGCGAGATGGCGGTCGGCGGCAACCTCGAGGGCGGCGACCCGATCGAGGTCGGCGCCTCGCAGCGCGACTTCGACTACATGCACATCATCAACTGGAAGAAGGCCGCCGAGGTGGCGGAGGTGCCCGGCAACACCGAGATGCGCAACGGGATCCGGGTGATCCCGCTCCAGACCGCCATCGACGAGGGGATCCTGTACTTCGCCCCCGAGCCGCGCAGCCCGCACGGGGTCGACGTCGACCCGACGGGCAACTACATCTCGGTCGGCGGCAAGCTCGACACCCACGTCACGGTGTACGACATCGAGCTGATCAAGGCGGCCATCGACAACGAGGACTTCGACGGCACCGATCCGTACGGCGTGCCGATTCTCACCTTCGATTCGGTGGTTGCCGGCCAGGTCGACGTCGGGGCCGGCCCGCTGCACACCCAGTACGACGGCAGGGGCCACGGCTACATCAGCCTCTTCCTGGACAGCGCCATCGCCGAGTTCACGCTCGGACCCAAGGCCGGGATCCCGGAGGCGGACGCCTTCAAGCTGGTCGAGACGGTTGACGTCAACTACAACATCGGTCACCTGGCAGCCACCGAGGGAGACACGGTGGCGGCCGATGGGCAGTACCTGGTGGCGCTCAACAAGTGGTCACTCGACCGCTTCCCGGTGATCGGCACCCTGAAGCCCCAGAACTTTCAGCTGATCGACCTGACCGATGAGCACATGACCGTGCTGGCCGACATGCCGATCGGCTTCGGCGAGCCGCACTACACCCAGATCATCAAGACCAGCCGGCTGGTGAACGCGATCGACGTGTACGAGCCGGGCACCGATCCGCTGACCATGTCCCACTCGGAGTTCGCCACGGTCTCGGGGGAGGAGCGGGTCGAGCGTGACGGCGACACCCTGACGGTGTACATGAGCGCTGTCCGCAGCCACTTCACGCCCGATATCATCCGGGCCCGCAAAGGCGACCACGTGGTGATACACATCACCAACATCGAGGAGACCGCCGATGCAACGCACGGGTTTGCGATCCCGGGCTATAACATCCAGGTCAGCCTCGACCCGGGCGAGGTGGTGACCCTGGAGTTCGACGCTGACCAATCCGGATCGTTCGCCTTCTACTGCACCGAGTTCTGCTCCGCGCTGCACCTCGAGATGCAGGGCTGGCTCCTGATCGAACCATAAGCGCGCAAGACCGATGGCCGGGCCGCCCCGCACCCGCGGGCGGCCCGGCACTCCCCAACCTGTTAGCACCCCAGAGGAGAAACGTATGAGATCCCCGAGTCGAGGCCTGGTGCTGGTCGGCGTGATCGCCGTATCTGCGCTGCTGGCCGCCTGCGGCGGTGCCTCGTCGGCGCCGGAGACTACCCAGCTGACCGTTGTGGTGAAGGAGTTCACCTTCACCCCGGCCGCCCTGACGGCTCCCGCGGGAGAGCAGATTCAGATCACGGTCGAGAACCAGGGCGTGGTCGAGCACGACTTCACGATTGACGCGCTCGAAGTGAAGATCACGGCCCCGGTGACCGAGTCCGTCTCCGGCACGATCGGTCCGCTCGAGGCCGGCACGTACGAGGTGTACTGCTCGATCCCGGGCCACAAGGTAGCGGGGATGACGGCAACCCTGACCATCACCGAGTAGCCATGACCGCCGCCGCATCCGTGACTCCGAGCCCGCGGACCGGCTGGCGAGCGTTGGCGAGCCTCTGGATCGGGTCTGCCATGTTGGCGGCAGCCTCGATCCTGCCGGTCTGGATCTCCACGCTGGTGGCGCCGCAGTACCCCAAGGGCCTCTGGCTGTGGGTCTACGGCGGCCGGGTTGACGGCGACCTGCGCGAGATCAACGCGCTCAACCACTAC
>Ga0209341_10006337_pt1 | contig 10572 bp, 13 predicted proteins | sample RifCSP13_2_FD_184020 | JGI IMG/M metagenome (GOLD analysis project Ga0209341, IMG submission 184020) | Soil microbial communities from Rifle, Colorado - Rifle CSP2_sed 13_2 (SPAdes) (version 2) | ecosystem: Environmental > Terrestrial > Deep subsurface > Rock core/Sediment | place: Rifle... | reverse complement strand
TCACGCCCTTGTAGCCGAGCTCCTGGACCCGCCGCTCCACCTCCTCCTTGGCGGTGATGGTGTAGTCGCTCACGTCCCTCGCGGGCTTCGTCGGGTCCTTCCTCGCGATGTCCACGAGCCGGAAGAGCCTGTGGGCCGGGGCGCAGCCCAGCGGGTTGTTGTGCTCGAAGACGATGACCTGCTCCATGTAGACGCGGTCGCGGCTGGCCGACCGGGTGTACTCGAAGAGCCTCCCCAGGGCCTCGAAGAAGACCTCCATGTCCTCGGACGAGTAGCCGACGTCCTGGCCGAAGGCCGGGCTGAACTGGAGGTCGTCCACGTAGAGGCCGAACGCGATCCGCGGCCGGTCGCCGAAGGTCTGGAGCATGCGGTTCGTCTTGGCCTCCTCCTCGGAGTGGAGGCACGAGCAGGTGATCGCCTCGTCCACCACGAGGACCGGGTCGACCGTGACGGCCATGGGCACCGTCCACGCCCCCCGGACCTGGCCGCAGTTGGCCGCCCTCATCGTCATGACGGCCCCGAAGTTGCGGACGTCCACCCATGTCTTGCAGGCCCACGCCTTCGCCCGACGCACGTTCTCCCCGTCCTCGACCGGGACCACGGCCTCGTCGTCGTCCTCGTCCGCCCCCTCCTCGCGGCCCTTCTTCCCGCCGTTCTTGCCCTTTTTGATGGGGATCCCTGCCGCGTTGTAGATGTCGATCTGCTTGTGCTCGAGGATGGCCTTGCGGGTGACGTAGATCTGGAACCCCGGCCGGTCGCCGAGGAGGGCGGCCATCGTGTCGCGGATGTGCCTCTTGAGGCAGACGCCGCTGGCCAGCCCGTGGCCGGACTCCTGGTCCTGGCGGGGCTTGCCGCTGTCGGCCTCGCCGTTCAGGTTGCAGAGCTTGCACGAGATGACCACCTTCACGTCCATCCTGTGGTTCACGTCCACCGGCGGCCTGGCCCTCAGGAAACTGGTCTCGAACAGCGTGCGGGCCTCCATGACGCTCATGGCGTTCTCCTTCTTCTACCGTTCTTCAAATCCGCAGCCCGGGAACACCCCGGGCTCTTTTTCTTAACTGATTGGAATTCTTGACCTAGACGGCTATGAGTACCGACCAAGCACCCGGACCTGACCGCAGTTGGCCTCCTTCTTCGTCATGACGACCCCGAAGTAGCGGATGTCCATATAGGTCTTGCAGGCCCTCACCTTCGCTCGCCGCACGTTCTCCCCGTCCTCGACCGGGATCGTGTGGCGCGTGAGAAGCACAAGGCTACCCAGCCCAAGGAGCCTCAAGAAACCGCGTCGACCGGTTTTGGGGATGCTCATGGTTTTTCCTCTGTAAAGGCATCAGGATTTCACGGGCTCCGGCTCTTCCTCCCTCTTCTTGAACAGATCCCCGCGCTGGTGCGCGTAGCCGAGGTTGAAGAGGGCTTGGTCCGATAGGTCGAGCGCCCTGGGGAAGGCCCTCTCCTTGTCGGCCGGGAGCTTGTCGAGGACCTCCTGCCGGAGCTTGTGGCACCAGACGTGCAGGCCGGGCTTGGCCCTCTGGATCTTCGCGATGTGGTGGTTCATGTCGCCGAGCAGGACGGCCATCAGGCTCGCCGGGGACCTCATGATGCCGTCGTAGCGCCGCTTTACGACGGAGGCGTTCACGTTCGGGATCGCGATCTCCTGGATGCGCTCGGCGATCGCCACGATCCGGCCCAGGAGATACGCCACCAGCGTGCATTCGCGGTCGAGCATGGGTTGCACCCCCAAAAAACGGTTATCCGAAGATTCCCAGCGAACCCGGAGATGGGACCCCGGGCGCCGCAGTTCCCGGTTGAGGCTGATCTTCATCAGGGCGGCGACCTCGGCGGGAACGCCGCGGCCCTTCCGGGCCGACCGCACGGCCGCGGCCACGGCGAGGCCGAGGATCTCCGGGGGGATCGGCCCCCCGAAGAGGGCCGCCAAGTAGAAGGCGGCAGTGATCTCCGGCCGTGGGACCGGATCCTTGGGCTTTTCCCGGAGGGAGTTGATCAGACCTTGGGCCACGGGCCTGCGGTCCTCCCTTTTCCTCCCGCCATTCTGGGGAGGCCAGATGGTCCGGGTCGGGAAGTCGCTGCGGACCTTCTTCGCCCAGGGATCCCACGTCTCGAGGTCCGCGAAGTAGGATCGGAGATGGCCTGCCAGCTCTCCGTAGGTCCCGATCTCGCGCCTGAGGAACTCGATCCGGGCACTGCGCGGGCGGGCCTGGATCATAAAGAAGTCCACGGGCGTCTCGGGGGCCGGGGAGGCCAACCCTCTGCGGGGATCCCCGAAGAGGTTCCTGTGGGCGCGCCACACGCGTGCCTCGCGCAGCGCGAAGTCGTTCACCCCGGGCTCCGTGACGAAGTCGCGCTCCGCTGGATCGAGGAGCGAAAGAACGAAGTCGGCGGCGTCCTCCTCGTCCCCCTTCTGGGGGATGAAACCCATATAGAGGCCATTATCGACCTCGACTGACCGCCGCTTTCCGCTCTTCTGCGAGCAGATGCGGGAGATGGCCTTTTCGGCGAGTATGGCGACATCCGCCGAGACCGACGCGTTCTCGCCCCTGATCTTGCCGAAGCTCCATGTCGCCGGCTTGTTGAAGGTCATCAGGGTCAGGCCCGTGCTGAGCCCGCCCCGGACGCCGGTCACAAGGGGGTGAATGCGCGCGAGCGGGACGTTCTTCATGCCCGTTACGCTGCACGTGCCGATCCCTGAAATCAGCTTCTGAATCCGCGGGTAGTTCTTCACCCACCACTCCCTGAGATCGGGAAGCATGCCGATCGGATACCATGCGCCGTCCTTCATGACCGCCGGGCATATGAGGTCGTTCGCCTTCACGCCGGCGTCCTTGATCCCGGGGTCATCGGCGAGGTTCGGGAACCTGCGCCGCAAGGCGGAGCAGACGAGCCCAAGATCCGGATTTCCGGTCTCCTTCGCGGCGAGTTCGAGCTGCTCCAAGTAGGCCTTGAAGCAGCGTTGAGGCCAGTCCTTGTTGCTCCGCTCGCGCTTGTTGTCGCCTGGGGCGTCCAGCCCAAGGGTGTACGCCGGAAAGTCCGCGGGGAAGTTCGGGAGGATGTTCGAGCTGCGCTTGAGGGGGATCGGGAGATGGAACGGCTGGCCCCGGTCCCCGCGGGGGCCCTTCCGCCTATCGAGAGTCAGGGAGCCGTCTCCGCCCACGCAGAGGAACCACTCCACCTCGTTCTCCTCGAAGTAGGCTGCGTCGTCGAGGCTGTGGTTCTTGGCGTGCCTGTAGAGGCTCTCGAGGATGTTCATGCGCCGTTCCCCCCATTGGGGTAGAAGACCGGGAGCGTGTCCTTGCCCTTCTCGACCAGGACGCCGTCTTTGATCTCGGCCCGGAAGAATTCCTGGACGATCGTCTTCCCGTAGTGCCTGTCGAGGGCCATCATGCCCAAGTCGATCGTCCGGCCGCGGAGCGAGGTGTCCTGGGCGAACGTCTCCGGCGCGGGCTCGAAGAAGGCCATGAAGTCCCTCCGGCCCATGTAGGGCTGGAATCTGCACTGGCCGAGGGACACCCGCCGCTTGAGCATGTCGAAGAACTTCTTGGCATCCTCCTCCGGACCCTTCTTCGGCGTGAAGCTGAACGCGGCCTCGACGACGTAATCGACGTCGCGGAGGCCGGTTAGGGTCCGTTGCGTCCGGCAATTCTCGATGACGACCGGCCGTCCCTCCTCGTAGCGGTCCTCGACCTCGTTCACGCGCATGGTGAACCAACGGATGGGCTTGAGGATGTGGACGCGGAGGATGTGCCAGAGGATCGCCGGCCTCCACAGGACGGCCTCGAGCATCCCCCGGGCGGCCGACGGGGTGGGAGCCGAATAGGAACACGGCTCGTCTTTTTTTTCTCCGACGAACGCGGCGAACGGGCCGAAGAACCGGACATGGACGGATGGATGGATCATGCGCACCTCCTCCTCTGATCTTTGCGCCCCTTCGCAATTCTCCGCGCCCCGCCCGGCGTGGGGCGCCTGCGCGACTTCGGCCAGCGCCCTGTTCGGATTCGCCTTCACGAACGCCAGGACGCGGTCCTTGTCCGCCTTTGTCTTGGGTCCCATGGGCGCCTCCTAGGCCAGCCTCGTCACGATTGGAACTATACCTGGTTTACAAGAGAAGTCAAGATAAAAATAAAAAATATTCGGAGGGAGGATGCGCTTGGCTGGGATGCCGTCCTAAGAGAGGGCGACCGCCACGATGGCGATGACGGCGACGCCGGCGACGACGGCGAGGACTGTCCCGGTCCCTATGCCCTCGGCCGCGGGAGGCGCCGTTGTCGGCGCTGTCGTGGGCGCGGGCGGTTGCTGCGGAGCGGCCTGGTCTTGCGTGGGGAAGAGGTAGACCGGCGGCTGCTCGGCCTCGGTTGCGGGGGCTGCGGCGGCCTCGGCCTCCGGAGGTGCGGCGGCGGGCTCGGCCGGGGCCGGCTCGGCCGGAGCCAGCTCGGCCGGGCCCATGCCGGCGGGGAATTCCCAGCCTGGCTGGAACCCGGGGAATCCAGGCTGGAGCCCGGGGAATCCAGGCATCTGCGGGAAATCGAAGCCGAAGACTCCAAGGGAATGCTTCTGGATCCTGGCCTGCACGAGCCGGAGCATGCGGTCCTCCTTCCGAGAGGCCGCGCGCCGGGGGACGCTCGGCTCAATGATTGTAGCCCGCGGCGCCGGCGGAATCAAGCACGGCGCTTCCTATTTCCCACGCTTCTTCTCGCGCGTGACAGTCCAGGCAACCAAGCCCGGGCAATGGACCACGCGGCCCGTGAAGCCTACATGGCACCGCTTGTCCTTGAGCCTGCGCGTGTAGAGGACTTTCTTGACGGCCTCGGATGCGCTCTTAGCCGTGTAGTGCTCTACCAAGCCTGTCGGCTTCCCGGTCACCATGTCGAATTTGGTTGCCTTGAAGGAAGGCATCGTCATTCACCTCTGGCCCACTCCAGGACCTGCTCTCCGGGCCCGAAGACCCGCTCCAGTTCGGCGCGCAGCTCCCTCACCGGCGCGGCCGGGCACTCGATCTCACCGACATCCTCTACAGTGAACCGCCGGAGGACCGGGATTTCAAGATGTTCCTGCTCCCGCCATCGCCTCAGGAGTTCCGTTCTCGTAGCGGCACCTTCGCCATCCAAGTAGCAGTCGCCCACGCGGACGAGGACGTGCTGCATCCGCCCGCGGTCGTAGATCGCCCACAGCAACGAGCCATCCCCGATCCACTCGTGGAGCGCCCGGGCGAGGATCCAGCAGCCGCCGGCGATCCATGTTGCGTAGGCCAATGGCAGAATGTTCCAGCCCCCGGGATCCGCGAGGAGCCACTCCACGAGGTCCTCTCCAAAGAGCCTGAGGGCCCGGGGACAGCCTTTACCACGGCCCATGGCGCGGCACCTTGAACCATTCTTCGAGCAGACGGGCGAACCCGGGCCACACCGGGAATTCCCGCAAGAACGCCTCGACCTTCTCCATCTGGCCCGGGACCTTCGCCTTGGCCGCCTTGAAGTGACTGAACCAGTCGATCGCCAGGACCGCCCTCTCCTCAGGGTCCATTCCAGGCATCGCCTGGTCGATCGCCGACCTGATTGCCCGCCTCACGCCGGCGTCCGTGGCCTCCGGGTACTCGCCACGCTCCTTGGCCTCGGACGAGAACTGATAAAGGGGATGGAGATCGACGGCCTCGATGACCTCGTGGACTGCGATGGGCGGATAGGGCACGACGATCTCGTTCGCGTCGAGTTGGAACTCGCACTGGTTCCGTAGCGCGCAGAGGCGCGGCCAGGCCGTGGTGGAGCCCCAGTTGATGAACCAGGAGGCCGAACCGTTCGACCACATGAGGACGGTGAAGAACGGATGGTCCGGGACGCGCTCCTGTCGCACGCCATAGTAGGTCTGGCGCCGGACCTGGTCGTTCGCGGCCTTGAGCACGTCCCTTAGGACTGCGAGCCGCGCCGGGCTTCCCCGACCCCCGGCCCTGAATGTCTCCACCGGCACGAAATAGGGCTGTCCCTCGACCGGGTGGATGAGGACCTCCTCAGGCACGGCATGAAAAAGCAGGAAGGTCTCGACGAGTTCGGCCGTCGTGCCGAGCACGCTCCAGATATTGAGCTGGAAGTCCTTGAAATAGACCGCCTCGCCCTGGTAGGACGCAAGCGCCTGGTCGATCTCCCATTCGATGTCCAAGTTCGGGACAGGGAGGACCGGGGCAAGCTCCGCGAAGGCCTCGCGGACCATCGTCGGGTCCCGCCGCTTCATCATGATGAGGGCGTCGAAGATGATGTCCCGCATCACGTCCACGGCCGGGGCGGCCGCCTCGGCGAGACCGTCCGCGCCGCCCCGCTCGGCAACCAGGAAGAGGGGCTCCACGTACGCCCGGGCCAGGCGCGCCGCGTAGAGGTAGCCGAGGCCGTTCATGAGGTAGTAGTGGTAGGGCTCCCCCCGGAGGATTTTCTTGTGGAAGCTCCGCAGGTTTTCCGTCCCGTGCTTCTCCATGCTGGCCACGTAGCCGCGGACGTGGCGGAGCCACCGGGTCGTGGAGGCGTCGTCCACGCGGCCCATGGCGAGGTCGGACGTCACGCCCCCTCCTCTTCCTTGGGCTGCGCGTAGATGTCGGCTTCGCCCGAGACGGAAACCGGGATTGCGGCCCTGGAGCCGTATTCCCGGACCAGAATCCTCTCCACAAGCTCCAGGGGGAGGGCCCTCTGCAGCTTCTTGGAGGCCTCGTCCCTCGTGATCGCCGCCAGGCTCGTGAAGTCCACCTGCTCCTCTACCGACGGTATCTCGCCCCCGCGGTCGGTGAGCCCGTAGCCTTCCGGAGGGTTCATCTGCTTGTCCACGAGCTCCCCATTGACGGCGACGGAATAGTCGAAGGCGGCTTCGATCCAGGGCTGCGGCTCGTAGCCCATCCGCTCCAGGTCTTCCTCGATCTGGTCGTTGCTGGTGCTCCACGCCTCCGCCGCCTGGTCGTTCGCCATCTTGTCCAGCCAAGTCGCGGCGACCATACGGATTTCGTCCTCGAGCTCCTCGGCCTCCTGCTCGCCGGCCATTTCGGGCTTCCAAGGCGGCGAGGGGATCATCACGCGCGGGCCCTTCGCGGCCGACGCGGGCAGGCGCTGGGCCACGACCTGGGCCGCCCGCAAGAGCCCCTCCCGGTTGGCCTTGACTGTCTCCGGGCGCGCCGCGATCTCCGCGAGCTTCTCCGCGATCCGTTCCGCATGCGCCCCGGGCGAAGTCCGCTTGAACTCCACCTCGCTCCCCGGCGACGTCGTCCAGAACCAATCCGCGATCTCGCTGTGGATCGGACTCCACTGTTTCCACGCGCGTCGGTTCTTGTAGTCCGGCCCCGCCCACGAGAGCGCGTCGAAGAGCCGGTTCTTGATCTCGACGGCCTCCGGGGAGTACTTGTGCGGCTCCCCTCCCGGGTTCGTCAGGATGAAGAATGTCGGGTTGAAGAACCAGTCGTGAGGCCGGTCCGGATGAATCCTTTCCGTCCCCTGGAAGACATAGCCATGTTCTTCCCAGACTTTGGCCCCGCCCGGGCTTCGGAGTTGGTCGGCGGTGAGTTTGACCGTGTCCGGCGGCATGGGGACCGTCACGAAGGTGAACTTCGGAGGGTAAGGCGAGGCTGTCATGGCTTCGTGGAGACGTTCTCGAACCGGTTCCAGTCGAGCCACTTCTGGATCTGGTCCAGCGTCATCGGTCCCCCGGAGAGGAACCGGAAGAAGTGGGCCAGCTCCTTGTAGACCACGAAGTTCTCGTCGTAGACGCAGACGCGCGCGTGCCGTTCTTCCCCGAGCTGGTGCTCCTCGATGACGAATTCCCATTCCGGCTCCCCGGCCTCGTCCTCCCGGACGACCGCGATGTCGTCCACGACGAGGCCGTCCGGCGGGAGCGGCGACGCGAGGCCCGCCGCCAAGGCCTCGGAATGCCTGTAATAGGAGAGCTTGGACATTTTCAGCACTCCAAGACGCCGAAATCGGCCAGAGCCTCGTCTAGTCCCGCCTGGAGGTCCGGCGTGACGATGCTGGGCTCCGTCGGCTGTGCTTCGGCCTCCATGTCCGGGAGGAACTCGTGGGCCGGCGAGCCTTCGGCCACCACGATCCTTTTCCGGGCCTCGGTGGGCGCGACGGCGAAGAGCTCCTGGAGTCCGCTTAAGAGGGCATTGCGGTAGGCGGCATCCATGCGGGCGAACGAATCCAGCAGTTCGCGGCGCGGGATGCCTCGGGTTGCGATGGAAAACCAGGAGTTCACAATGTCGGCAAGAGGCTGGGGAAGGGCGTCGACGAGATACGCAAGTTCCTCGGAAAGCCCGCGCCTGACGACCAAGACCGGGCCCTCCGGGACCTCTCCGGTCGCGCCCACGAAGACAAGGTCCACCGGATTGATGAAGAACACCATGTAGGCGTCCGGGATGTCCTCCTCCCGCCCCCAGAACATCGTGTTCCCGCAACGGGACCAGGAGCGGAACCGCACCGGGGCCCCCTCGACGGCGCCCAGCTCCGCGCCTTTCAAGGCGGGCTCCTTCTCAGCCTTGGGCGCCTGCACCGTTCCCCTCCGGAGCTCCGCCTCCGAGATCGACCCGAACTCGCGCTTGAGCTTGTCGAAATAGTCGTTGGGATTGCCGCGGAGTCCCGCCGCCCCGAACAATTTCGTCCAAAGGATCCCGTAGAGGTAGAATCCCACGATCGGTTGCGCGTCCTGAACGCTGGTGTAATTTTTCTGGAGAATCCAAGCGGTCCTCGTTCCGGCCATGCCGCCGACGAACTGACCGTCTTGGATCTCGCCCGATCCGGCGAACCCGGGGATGCCTTTGACGATGCGGAGGAACATCCGGTAGATGTACAGGCGCATCCCCTTGGCGTAAGCCTCCTCCATGCCTGGACCGAGCCTCCACCGCATGCCGCGGCGCTTCGCCCCCAGGCCGTAGCCCTCCTCCTCGAAAGGCTGCGGAAACTTGCGTTCTATCGGGATCGGGATCGTCCCGGGGATCAGCTCGGCCTCCTGCGCGAGGCCGAATTCGTCCTGCAGCTGCCGGATGATCTTGGTCGAATCATCTTTCAGGCCCATCGCCTTGAAGACAGTTGGCCAGTATTGCCCGAAGAGGTATAAGCCGGCGACTGGGACCGCGTCAATCATGCCCATGGTCGGCGAAGGGTGGACGGTCCAGGCAGTCCTCACGCCCGCCAAGCCGCCGACGAATTGGGCTCCACCCATTCCCGGCATATCGATCCGGCCGGACCCGATGAAACCCGGAATGCCGAGGTGAATCCGCTGGAGCATCCGCCAGAAGCCCTCGCGCATCTCCTGCGCCTGGCTTTCCGGCAGGGTGACGGCGTCGCCGAGCCGCGACCTTTCAAGGGCCCAGTCGCCGCGGACGGTCGGATTCACGCCTCGCCCTCCTGGGGAACGAACTCCGATCCGGCCTCGGCGACGAGGATCCGCGGGCCCTCCGGCGTGATCCTCCAGACCACGGCCTTCCCTTGGGAGTCCTGCTCCCACCAGAATTCAGGGATGAGGATCGCCTGCCTGGCCCAGTCCGGGCCTGCGTTAATGTCGTGTCGCGCCCTCATGACGAGGCGCTTTACGAGCCAGTAATTCGTCCCCCTCATGAGGACGAGTTCGGGCCGGAGGAAATCCATCTCGCCCAGGACGACGACAAGGGGCCGAAGCTCCTGGGCCATGGCGGGGACCTCCTACTTGCCGGCGACCTTCATGCCGGCGGCCCGCGCCTTGGCCATCACGCAGGCCGTGAGCTTGCGCTTCTGGGCGGCGGGGACCTTCTTGAAGGGCTTGATCTTGAGGGCTTCGCGGCACGCAAAGCCGTACTTGAGCCACGCCCTCATCTTCGGGGCGATTTTCTTCGCCATGGTTCCTCCTCACGAGCGGGGCCGTCGCCCCGCGATCTTGGGCCCTGCGGATGCCGTTTTCGGCGGGGCCGCCTTGCCCGGGGCACCGCACTTCATCCGGCTGGCGTCCCACAGCTCTGTGACCTTTTTCCGCAGCGCGTCGGCCTTTCCCTGGATGTCCCGCATATCCTTCGCCGTGAGCGGCTTCCGAGCGGACGGATCGGACAGCCACTTCTTCCTCAGTTCGTCGTTGAGGGTCGTGGCTTCCTTCGCGATCTCCACGGCCTTCTTCTGGTCGACGCCTTTCAGGCTTTCCTTGAGCCGGTCCGCGGCCCGTGCGGCCGTGAAGACGCCGGCGGAGACGTCCTTGAGCGCGTCCGGGCGCGCGGTGATCTGTCCCGCGAAGTAGACCGCGTAGGACATGGCCGCGCCGACTTCCGTCACGCGCTGGCCGAGGTCGAAGCAGGCGGCCCTGCCCAGCCTGCCGGCACCGAGGGTGATCTTCACGAAGGAGTCCTCTGGAAGCGCGGGTAGATGGGGATGTGCGGCCCCAGGGGCCGCGTGAATCCGGCCGGCGATGCGACCGGAGCCCCGGGGGGCGGGCCGGGCCGGAAGGCCGGACCGATCGGCACCGGCGGCGGCGGCGCCTCAGGCCTCGCCTGAGGCACGAGCTTCCAGGGTGGCGATGCGGCAGCCGGCATGGGCGCGATCCCGGGCGGCGGCATCGGCGGCCGCGTCCCTGGCAGGT